>Ga0182743_1001723_pt1 | contig 20687 bp, 18 predicted proteins | sample eDN3rd30CKraftOP_FD_128522 | JGI IMG/M metagenome (GOLD analysis project Ga0182743, IMG submission 128522) | Enriched Organic Plus compost microbial communities from Emeryville, California, USA - eDNA 3rd pass 30_C Kraft OP (version 2) (version 2) ... | reverse complement strand
CGGGCGCTTTCGCCGAGCATGGTGGCCTTCGAGGCGTTCCTGGGCAAGGAAGGCGAACGGTTCCTGCCCAGGATCACCGCAAGGTGACTATCGTTCGTTTTGTAATTTTGATCATTGGAAAGTTAGCAGTCGAGCAAACCTAAAGCTGATTTAGGAGACCAGAGCGCCACAAGGTCGGACCCATGGACGAAAACGAGACGGACAACAGCGATAAACTCCTGGGCGAAATCAACGCCCTGCTGCGCTCGCCGCGCCCGACGACGGGAAAGGTCAAGGCGAAACGGCCCGAGATTACGCTGCACCAACTGCGCATATTCTGGGCGGTGGCGCATTCGGAGACGCTGACCAAGGCGGCCAAGCAGCTCGGGCTGGCGCAGCCCTCGCTCTCCCAGCAGCTTTCCAAGCTCGAGAGCATCGTGGGCACGCGCCTTTTCGATCGGCGCTCCAACCAGATGACGCTGACCGACGCCGGACACTACCTGATGAGCCGGGCCGAGACGGTTCTGCGCAACATGCGCGAACTCGAGGATGGCCTCACCCAGTTCAGCGGCGGGCAGCGGGTGACGGTGCGGCTGAGCGGCATCAACTCGGTGCTGCGCGTGATCCTGCCGGCGGCTATCACGGCGATGCATGCCAAGTTTCCGGACGTGGATTTCGATATCCAGGAGAATGCGCCGGGCGACGTACTCGAGCTGCTCTATGGGCGGCGGGTCAATATCGGTCTGGTGGCTTCGAGCTCGGTGGCGCAGGCCAGCGTGGGTTTCCTGCAGGTGCCGATCGTGGACGACCCGATGGTGCTGGTGGTGCCCGAAAGCCTTGACCTGAGCAATGTGCGGGTCCCGGCGCGCGACCTGCGCAAGGGGCAGCGGGCGGTGCTCAACCAATCGATCCAGTTCATCTTCGGAACCCAGCACGCCAAGCGCGTGGAGGACTGGTACGACCAGATGCTGCCCGAGCATCGCGTGGCCGCGCAATGCCGCAGCTTCGAGGTGGCGATCGGGCTGGTGCGGGCGGGGCTGGGCGTGTGCCTGGCGCCGGCGATCTCGACGGTGGCGGGCGCCGGGGCGCTCGATGGCGTGAGGCTCTACAAGGTGCAGTCGCCGCCGCGCCACATCGTGGCAATGGTGCCCTCCCAGTACCGGCGGCTGGAGCCCTACTCCACCCTGCTGGAAACGCTCCAGGACGTGGGCGCAAGCTTCGTGGCGCCGACGCTGGAGGCCACGCCGCCGTTCCTCGACCGGCCGGCCCTGAACGACCTCTAGCCGATAGGCATCGCCTATCGCTGCCATAGAGTGCGCGTAAACCGGTCACGCACTTAGCCTTTTCCTCGGGCAGGCAATCGTGCCGCCTGAAAACTACCTGAGGAGAAAACTCATGGCCTGGAACAAGCCCAAGATCGTCGAAGTGCCGGTGAGCATGGAAATCAACATGTACGCCTGCGCTACGCGCAAGTAACAGCGATCCCGCCGCGAGCGCTGAAGCTCATGCTACGCATAATCGTTCTCGGTGCCGCGGCGGGTGGCGGCGTGCCGCAGTGGAACTGCGGCTGCGCCGTCTGCTCGGCTGCGCGAAACGGCCAGCCCGAACTGCGCTCGACGCAGGCCTCGGTGGCGGTGAGCGCGGATGGGGAGCACTGGTTCCTCATCAATGCCTCGCCCGATATCCGCCAGCAGATCACCGACAATCCGGCCCTCCACCCCAAGGGCGGCAAGCTGCGTCACAGCCCGATCGCGGGCGTCATCCTCACCAATGGCGAGGTCGATGCGGTGGCCGGTCTCCTGTCGCTGCGCGAAGGGTGGCCCTTCGGCGTCTATGCCCATGAGCGGGTGCACGCGATCCTCAAGTCGAACAGCATTTTCAATGTGTTGAATCCCGATCTTGTGAAACGGATTCCGATTGAAACGGACGCGGCGTTCGAACCACTGCTGCCCGACGGCACCCCCTCGGGACTGGTGGTGGAGGCCTTCGAGGCTCCCGGCAAGGGGGCGTGGTATCTCGAAGGAATTTCCGATGACCAGCCGGGCGATACGCTGGGCCTCGTCATCGGCGAGAAGGCCGGCGGACAGAAACTGGTGTTCCTGGCGGCCTGTGCACGGGTGACGCCTGAGGTCGAGGCCAAGCTGGCGGGTGCCCAACTGGTGTTCTTTGACGGCACGCTCTGGAGCGATGACGAAATGATCGCCCAGGGACTTTCCAGGAAGACCGGGCAGCGCATGGGACACATCGCCATGGAGGCGGCAATTCCCGCGCTTTCTGATTCAGGAATCGACCGCAAGGTCTTCCTGCACATCAATAATTCTAATCCCGTACTGCTGCCCGGCTCGCCCGAGCGGCGAGAGGCGGAAGCGGCGGGGTGGCTCATTCCGTCGGACGGTATGGAGATCAAGCTATGACGGCCATGACGGCTTTTTCGGTGGCCACCGATGCCCCACTCAACTCGGCGGAAGAGCTGGAAACGCAGCTCCGGCACATCGGGGCGACCCGCTACCACAGCCTGCATCCGTTCCATAAGCTGCTGCATGGCGGCAAGCTCGACAAGGGCCAGGTGCAGGCCTGGGCGCTCAACCGCTACTATTACCAGAGCTCGATCCCCATCAAGGACGCGGTGGTGCTGTCGCGGTTCCGGGATCGCAACATCCGGCTCGAATGGCGGCATCGCATCGAGGACCATGACGGCAATTTCGATACGGAAGGCGGCATCGAGCGCTGGATCAAGCTGACCGAGGGGCTGGGGCTGGACACCGACTATGTCGAGTCCGCCGAGGGCATCCTCCCCGCCACGCGCTTTGCGGTGGACGCCTATGTGCACTTCGTGCGCGACCGCTCCCCGCTCGAGGCCATCGCCTCTTCGCTCACCGAACTCTTCGCGCCAAACCTGCACGAAGAGCGCATCTCGGGGATGCTCAAGCACTACGACTTCATCAACCCGAACGTGATGACCTATTTCCAGCGCCGGCTGGAACAGGCTCCGCGCGATGCCAATTTCGCGCTGGCCTATGTCAAGGATCACGCCAGGACACCCGAACAGCGCGCGCTGGTCTGCAATGCGCTGATCTTCAAGACCAACGTGCTCTGGGTACAACTCGACGCGCTCTACCACGCCTATGTGGAAGGCAACGTGCCGCCGGGCGCCTTCGTGCCGGAGGCGAAATGAACACGGCCGCCGCACCCGCCGCGCGGCGGCGGATGAGCGTGAGCGAGGCCAGCGTGCCGACGCTGGCGCGCGGCGCTAAGCTGCGGTTCGACGAGACGCGGCAGCGCTGGGTGCTGCTGGTGCCCGAACGGGTGATGGCCCCCGACGAGATTGCGGTCGAGATCCTGCAGTTGTGCGACGGCAAGCGGACGGTGGCGGATGTCATCGACCTGCTCGTCGAGAAGTACACGGCGCCGCGCGAGGAAATCGGCGCGGACGTCATTGCCATGTTGCAGGACCTGGCCGAGTCCGGGTTCCTGGTGGAGGCGAAGCCATGAGCCCTTCGATCACCCATTCGAGCCCTACCCTTGCCGACCCGCGCGACGGGGTGGCGATCCTGGAAGGCAACCGTTCGGTTGCCGAACAGTACGGGATTCCGCTGGCGGTGCTGCTGGAGCTGACCCATCGCTGCCCGCTTCAATGCGGCTATTGCTCCAACCCCATCGAGATGGAGCGCGCGGGCAACGAACTGACTACAGAGGAGTGGAAAAAGGTCCTCACCGAGCTGGCCGAGATCGGCGTGCTGCAGGTGCATTTTTCGGGCGGCGAGCCGACGGTGCGCAAGGACCTGGTGGAACTGGTGCAGCACGCGAGCGATGTGGGGCTCTATTCGAACCTCATCACCTCGGCCGTGCTGCTGACCAAGGAAAAGCTCGAGGCGCTGGCCGATGCGGGGCTGGCCCATATCCAGATCAGCTTCCAGGCGTCCGATCCGGTGCTGGCCAACCGCATCGGCGGGTTCCGCAACGGGCATGCCAAGAAGCTGGAAGCGGCCGGCTGGGCGCGCGAGGTCGGACTGCCGCTGACGGTCAACGCAGTGATGCACCGGCAGAACATGGCGCAATTGCCGCAGATCATCGACATGGCCGTTGCCATGGATGCCGACCGGATCGAGGTGGCGAACGTCCAGTATTACGGCTGGGCGCTCAAGAATCGCGCCTCGCTGATGCCCACGATCGAGCAGATCGACGAGATGACCAAGGTGGTCGAGGAGGCCGAGCAGCGGCTCAAGGGCATCCTGGCGATCGACTTCGTGATCCCGGACTATTACGCCACGCGGCCCAAGAAGTGCATGGGCGGCTGGGGGCGGCAGTTTTTCAACATCACGCCCGCCGGCAAGGTCCTGCCCTGCCATGCGGCCGAGACGATCACGGACCTCGACTTCGAATCCGTGCGCTCGAACCACTCGATCGCCTGGATCTGGCAGAACTCGGACGCGTTCAACAAATATCGCGGCACCGGCTGGATGCCCGAGCCGTGCCAGAGCTGCGCCTTCAAGGAGCAGGATTACGGCGGGTGCCGGTGCCAGGCTTTCGCACTGACGGGAAGCGCGGGCAATACCGACCCGGCTTGCTCGCTCTCCCCGCTCCATGACAAGATCTTCACGATCGCCGAGACGGAAGCGGCAGAGGGCACCAACCGCTACATCTACCGCAATTTCTCGGGCGGCACGCTGGAGCCGGAAGAAAACGCGCATGGCGCCTGACGGAAGCTATTCCGATCCCTTCACCCCGCTGACGACGATGATGCTGCCGGCGGGAGACGGGCACGCGCTTTATGTCGAGACCGTCGGGCGAGCCGACGGCATTCCGGCGGTGTACCTGCATGGAGGCCCCGGCAGCGGGTGCCAGCCGAGCCACAGGCGGCTCTTCGACCCGGGCCAGTTCCGTGCAGTGCTGTTCGACCAGCGTGGCGCCGGGCGCAGCACGCCGCGACGCAGCCGCACGGCCAACACCACGGCCCATCTCATCGCGGACATGGAACTGATCCGGCAGACGCTGGGCATCGACAAGTGGCTCGTGGTCGGCGGCTCGTGGGGCGCGACGCTGGCCTTGGCGTATGCGGAGGCGCATCCGGAGCGCGTCAGCGGGCTGGTGCTGCGTGCCACGTTTCTCGGGACGCGGGCAGAACTCGAATGCGCTTTCGGCACCGGATTGGCGACGACCTATCCCGGGCTTTACCAGGACTTCCTCTCCGTGCTGCCGGAGGGCGAGCGGGCGCAGCCGCTCGATGCCTATTGGCGGCGTATCCTCGACCCAGATCCGGTCATCCACGGGCCGGCGGCGCGCGCCTGGAACGACACCGAGCGCATTTTGTCCGAGGTTGCGCCTGCGGCAAGTCGCCTCAACTTCGAAAGCATCGGCACTCCCGCCACGCCCCTCGCCTCCTCCCCGTTCATGGAGGCGTATTACTTCAGCCATGACTGCTTCATGGAACCCGGCCAACTGCTGAAAAGCGCCGGAAACCTTGCGGAAATACCCGGAAAGATCGTCCAGGGCCGCTTCGATCTGCTCTGTCCACCGGCCACTTCCTTCGCCCTGGCGCAAAAATGGCCGGGCTGTGAAATCCGGGTGGTCGAGCGCGCAGGCCATTCGCTAGGTGACCCCGGAGTAACCGAGGCGGTGGTTGCGGCAATAGGCGCCTTTGTAGGGCCACTTTCCAGCGCCTAGGTTCGTTACCCCACGACGGTACGGGAGCCCGCCGATGACGAGCGAACTTGCAGTTCTGGACTTGCCCGAGGGAATGGGCGATCCCAAGCAGCTCAGCCAATCCATCTATGCGCTGTTGCGGCGCCACATCGAAAAGCGCGTGTTTCCAGACGGTCTCGTGCTGGGAGAAGCCAGCATCGCCAAGTCGCTGGATGTCAGCCGGACGCCGGCCCGCATGGCGCTCGAACAATTGGCGGCCGAATGGCTGGTGCTGCGGTTCCGCGGGCGCGGGCTGATCGTCTCCTATACGGGTCGCCCGGTGGCGCCGGTTCGCAAAGACCTGTTCGAGGCCGGCCTCGAGCTTTCGGAAGCCGATCGCGATGCCTTCGGGTTTTCGGGCGCTGCCGAGCGCATCTATCCCATCGTCGAGGCGACCGTCTCCTCGTGCGTGGCGTTCGGCAGCTTCGGGCTGGACCGGGCGGCGCTGGCCGAGTTCCACAATATCAGCCCCACACTCGCCCATGTGATCCTGACGCGGCTCGAGCATGCCGGACTGATCCGGCAGGACAAGCAGGCGCGCTGGTTTGCCGACAAGCTGACGCCCGAGCATGTTTCCGAACACTACCAGATCCGGCAGTTGCTGGAGCCGGAGGCCCTGCGGAGCGCCTACCCGCTGCTCAATCACGCGCGGCTGGTTGCGGCGCGGGACCGGCTCAAGGCGCTGATCGACAGGGGCATCGCCAGCCCGTCCGAGCTCAACGATTTCGAGCGGGACATCCATGTCGACGTCGTGCAGGCGGCGCCCAACGGGCAGTTGGTGCGTATCATCAGGGAAAGCCAGCGCTCGCTGATCGCGACGGGGCACACGCTCGAGCGCTATGGCCCGACCCCCGACATGCACCTGGCGTTCGAGGAGCACCTGGCGGTGCTCGACGCGCTGGTGGCAGGCGATGTCGATGGCGCGGCGGAAGCCTTGCGGCACCATCTCAAGCGCGCTTCGACCACGACGGTGCCCCGCATCGCCAACCTGCCCCCGCTCGACCGGGACCGCTATCCGCCTTATCTCGTGCCGGTGGGATACTAGGTAAAAAGAAGGGCCTTGCCGGGAGTTGCAAGGCCCAGGGTCAGTGCAGGAGAACGAGGGATCAGCCCTTGATGCCCGCCGAGAGCATGATGGCCTGCGTCACGCGGCGCTGGAAGATCAGGTAGACCACGGCCACCGGCAGGCCGGCCAGAACGGCGGCAGCCAGTTCGCGGGCATACTGCACGCCGAAGGAGTCACGGACCTGGGTAATACCGACCGTGACGTTCATCATCTCTTCCTTGGTGGTGATGAGGAACGGCCAGAGGAAGGAATTCCAGGCACCGATGAAGGTGATGATGGCGAGAGCGGTGGTGACGCCCCAGTTCATGGGCAGGAAGATCTTGAACAGCATGCGGAACTCGCTGGCCGAATCCATCACGGCGGCCTCGCGGAACTCCTTGGGCACGCTGTCGAAGAACTGCTTGTAGACGATCACCACCACCGGAACGATGAGCTGGGGCAGGATGACGCCCAGCCAGTTGTTGATGAGCTTGAACTGGCTCATGAGCACGAAGTGGTTCACGATCAGCGCCTGGATGGGCACCATGAAGCTGGCCAGGATCATGAACCAGAGGACCTTGCGGCCCGGGAAGCTGAGCTGGCTGATGGCGTAACCCGCCCCTGCCCCCATGATGACCACGAGCACGGTGACGGCGAGCGAGGTCACAAGGGAATTGAGATACCAGAGCCCGATATTGGTGTGGGTCAGGATGTGGATATAGGCATCGAGCGTGAAGGTGCGCGGCCAGGGATTGAAGCCCGGCTCGACCACCTGGAACTCGGGCTTGAAGGTGGTCATCACGCCCCAGTAGAGCGGGAAGGCCCAGATGATCGCCGAGACCAGGGTGACGATGGCGAGAATGGCGCCGCCGATGTCGAAGGCCTTGATGGTGCGCAGCTGGCGCTGGCTGATGGCGGTGGCGTTGTCTTCGGTCACGGCGCTCATTTTTCACCTCGGGCGCGCAGAACGGTGAACTGAAGCACCGACATGGCAATGATGATGACGAACAGGGCAACGGCGATGGTGGCGCCATACCCGCCCTGGCTCTTCTGGAAGGCGGTGGTGTAGATGTACTGCACCATGACCATGGATGGATCGGCACGGCCGCCCTGCACGAACAGGTAGACCTGGTCGAAGATCTTGAGCTGCAGGATGAGCTGGATGGTGAGCACCAGCGCCGTGACGGGCCAGATCAGCGGCCAGGTTATGCGGGTGAACTGTTTCCAGCGACCGGCATTGTCGAGGGAGGCAGCCTCGTACATCTCGGGCGAGATCGATCGCAGGCCCGCCAGGAACAGCAGGATATTGAAGCCGCACGTCCACCAGATGGTGACGAAGGCGACGGCCGGCAGGAAGAGCGCGGGCGTCCGGAAGACCGGGACGCGCTGGCCGAAGAGAAATTCGATCGGAAACTGCATGACGCCGAACTGCATGTCGAACATCCAGTTCCAGATGCGGAAGACCACCGACACCGGAAGGATGTAGGGCAGGAAGAACAGCGCCAGGATTATGGATTGCTGCCAGCCCTTGAGGCGGTTCACCATCATGGCGATGCCCAGGCCGATCAGCGTATTGGGAACGACGGTCAGCAGCACGAAATAGAAGGTGTTGATGACCGAGGTCTGGAATCTCCGGTCCGCGAACATCTTGGTGTAGTTCTTGAGCCCGATCCACTCGCCTTCGCCGATCAGGGGCGCGTTGGTAAAGCTCATCGCCACCATCTGGATGGTGGGATAGATGAAGAGCACCGCATAGATCAGCACGAAGGGCGCTACCAGGATCAGCGCTGCCGTGACTTCGGCCGTCCGGTTCTTGATCATCGAAATATCCCCTACCCAAGACAGAAGAGCCGGCCGCTGGGCAGCCGGCTCCTCTTTATTGTTACTCGACCTGAGCCTGCAGGTCGTCGCGCAGGTCTTCGATTGCCTGCTGCGGGTCCATCTCGCCGTTGATCGCCGGCACCATGTAGTTACCAGCGGCGTCATAGACCGGCGAGGCAACGCCGGCGAGGGTCGAGACCGGGTCGAACGCGGCGGTGTCAGCGAGCACCGAGTAGGTGGCGTTCGGCTGCAGCGCCTTGAACTCGGCGCTGTCGCGGACCGGACCGTAGGCGGGGATGTGACCGGCGCCAGCCCAGGCGAGCGAGTGCTTGTTCATCCAGGCGATGACTTCCATCACGGCCTTGCGCTTTTCCGGGGTCATGTCCTTGCCGACATTGTTCGGAATGACGAAGGAGTGCGAGTCAGCCCAGGTAGCCGGGTGATCGAAGAAGGTCGGCAGGGCAACCGCGCCCCATTCGAAACCGAGCTGGCCCTTGGCAGCGAGGTCGGTGAAGGTCGGGACTTCCCAGACACCGTTGATGTGCATGGCGGCTTCACCCGAGGTGAAGAGCGCGATGGACGCGGGATACTCGGTGTTGGACGGGGCAAGGCCGTCCTTGACCCAGTCGGCAACGACCTGCGTGGCCTTGACGGCCTTGTCGAGGTTGTCGCCATCCAGGAACTTGCCGTCGGCGAAGAACTTGCCGTCCTGCTGATTCAGGAGCGAGTAGAAGATACGCCACTGGCTGTCGCCGGCGGCCGAGTGGATGGAGACGCCATACTGGGAACCGCCGTCCTTGAGCTTCTGGAGCGCGGCCTTGAAGTTGTCCACGCCATCCAGGCCCTTGGGCAGGCCGTCATCGCCGAGGAGCCCAGCGGCCTTCAGCTTGTCCTTGTTGTAGTAGAGGATGATCGAGTGGATATCGAAGGGGATGGCGTATTGCTTGCCATCGACCTGGGTGGCCTGCCAGTTGGCGGGCGCATAGTCCTCGGCCTTCAGGCCAACGCTGGCGAGGTCGTCAGCGGTGATTTCCGAAAGCGTGTTGGTCGAAACGCCAAGCGGCAGGCGCGAGATGTGATAGGTCATCACGTCCGGGCCTTCGCCAACGGCGGCAGAGGTCTGCGCCTTGGTGTAGAAGGGGGTGCCCCATTCCAGGGTGGTGGCCTGGATTTCGATATTGTCGCCGTTTTCCTTGTTGAACTCGTCGATCAGGGCCTTCATGCGAACGCCGTCGCCGCCGCCCAGGAAGTCCCACCAAACCACGGTTTCCTTGGCCTGGACGACAGAGCTGATCGTCATCAGCGCCGTGGTCACCATGGCCAGCTTCATCAAAGTCTTCACGTTATTCCTCCCTTTGGGTAAAACGCTCCAGGCCTTTTCGGCAAGCTTTCAGGATCTCCCGATCCTCCCCCGACCCCCGGCTGGAGCTGCCGGAGCGCCGGGAGTGTTCCTCAGTTGGCCGCGTGGTAGGCCTTGTCCTGCGCATCGAAGAGATGCGCGGAGGCCCCATCCAGACGCAGGCCGACATTCTCCCCGACGGCCAGCCTGCTATTGCCCACGTCCTCGGCGATGATGGTCGAGTTATCGGTCAGGCGGATGTAAGCGAGCGTGCGCTCGCCCAGGCGCTCGATGACGTCCGACTTGCCCTTGGTGGCGCCATCGGCGTGGACGCGCACCGCTTCGGCGCGGATGCCCAGGGTCAGCCCGTCGCCGCCGGGCAGAGTGCTGGTCGGGATCTGGGTCTGGACCTCGGACTGATCGGGCAAGGTGACCAGCGCCTTGCCTTCCCGGTCGGTGACGCGGGTGACCGGCAGGAAGTTCATGGCCGGGGAACCCACGAAATTGGCCACGAAGCGCGAGGCGGGCCGGGAGTAGATCTCCATGGGCGTGCCGATCTGCTCGACCTTGCGGTTGTTGAGCACGACGATGCGGGTCGCCAGGGTCATGGCCTCGGTCTGGTCGTGGGTGACGAAGATCATCGTCGCCTGCATGCGCTGGTGGAGCTGGGCCAGCTCGACACGGGTGCGCACGCGCAGCCCGGCGTCGAGGTTGGACAGCGGTTCATCGAGCAGGAAGGCCTTGGGATCGCGCACGATGGCGCGCCCGATGGCAACGCGCTGGCGCTGGCCGCCGGACAATTGCGCCGGGCGGCGTTCGAGCAGGTGGTCGATCTCGAGCGTCTTGGCGGCATTGGCGATGCGCTGCTCGATTTCGGGCTTGGGCATGCGGATGTTCTGAAGGCCGAAGGACATGTTGTCCTTGACCGTCATGTGCGGGTAGAGCGCGTAGTTCTGGAACACCATGGCGATTTCGCGCTGGGCGGGGGGGAGCTGGTCGACGCGCCGATCCCCGATCCAGATTTCACCGCCATCGACTGACTCCAGCCCGGCGATCATGCGCAGCAAGGTGGACTTGCCGCAGCCCGAGGGCCCGAGAAAGACGATGAACTCGCCAGATTCGATGTTGAGCGAGACATTCTCGATGACGCGCACGGCACCGAAGTGCTTGCTGACGCTCTTGAGCCTGATATCGGCCACGCTTTCCTCCCTCGGCCTCCCTTCCCAGGTCGGCCACCTTCCTCACGACCGGTTTTTCCCGGTCTTCGCCGGTTTGGCACCGGCCCTCGTTCCCTGCGGTCAAACTATCGCAGGGACCATCTTTGTCAACGCGAAAATCGATACGAACCCGATAGTTTGATATTTATACTATCTAGCTGAAATCGCGTCATTTTCTTGCATCAGCGCTTTTGTTTCGCGCCTATTCCCACAGCCGTTTTGATGACTGCATCAAAAAGCGCGGTAGCGACGGGATCGGCGCCGGGGGCGTCTTCGGTCAAACGGAAGGTCGTGGCCACCAGGCCGCCGCGATCGAGCGAGCGCTGGGCGATGAGCGCGGCGGGCTTGTTGAGATAGCCGACAGCAAGGGCTGCGTGGACCAGCCCCTCGTATTCCCACGAGCGGAAGCCGGTGAGGACGTGGTAGGGCACGACGCGATCGTAGGAGGCATCGAGCAGCGGGCCACCCGGCAGGTCGGCAAAGGCCCCCTGGCGCTTGATCCAACTGAAATTGGCGATCCAGTCGCCGCGCCAGATGGTGCCCTGGCGTTCCACCAGGTTGATATTGGGAAGCTGAGCTTCGCTGCCCATGGGCATGCCCGGCGTCTCATCGACGATGGGCATGAAGGGCGGCTCGCGCGTGCCCACATCCGAGCGCAGGTTGCGATGGGTGGGCGCCTTGCCATCGGCGAGGACGACGTAGCGGGCGCCCTGCTGCATGGCCAGGATATCGGCGGCGGCAAGCGAGCGGGCGAGCACGACATCGGCGCTCGCAGCATCCACGACCTGGTAGCCGAGAACGGTCGCCCGCGCGGCAAGACCGGCATCGCTGGTGGCGACCCTGGGAAGACCGGCAGTCGAGCGCTGGGCGTAGACGGAGATGGCGATTTCGTTGCCGGCGAGTTCCGTCCCTCCTGCATGGAGGGAGAAAGTGACCCGGGCCATGCGATTTTCGCTGCCGGCCGGCAATTGCACCTTGAACGCGCCGAGATCGGCGACGGCGAGGCCGCCGGTGGGCGGAACCGCGATTTCCCCGGATGCCCCGCCATCGAGCGACCAGGAGAGACTGGCGCCGGCGGGCACGGAGCTGCCGCCCGTCGCGATCTTGAGGTCGATGGCGACTTCGCTGCCGGCATAGGCGGCGTGGTGCGCCAGTTGCGGGACGATGACGAGGTCGGCGTTGATCTCGGCAAAGCGTTCGTGGAAGACGCGCGGATTGCGGTTCATATCGAGAAGGCCGTTGGCCTCCCAATGCACGTCGGTCAGTTCGGTGATGACGTAGCCCACGATCGGCGCATGGGCGCGCATGGACTCGATCTCGTACTTGAGATTGTCGAACTGGTACCACTGCACCGCTTCGATGAAGCCATCGAGCGAGCCGAAGACCTTGCCCAGGTGATAGGTGGCGAAGCGGTTTTCGATGCCGTGGGGATAGGCGCCGCCATCGCCCCAGTTGCCGCCGGTCTCGGTCCACCAAGGCTCGTTGCCGGAAGCGTCACGGATTTCGGTCGGGTTGGGGAGCCCCCAGACGCCGAACTCGGAAACGACGAGCGGCTCGTCGCCGCGACGCTCGGCATCGCCGTGCGGGCTGTAGGTCCAGTCGGCGCCGGCTGCGAATTCCTCGGTCAGCTTCTCCCACTCGGCGCGGCGCTCGGGGATCGAGCGGTAATAGTGGTAGTCGTTGATGTCGGTCTTGACGTGGAAGTTGGGGATGCAGGCCGAGTTGTCGACCACGAGGCGGGAAGGATCCTCTGCCTTGAGCCAGTCATAGGTGTCCTTGAGCCATTGCCGGTGCTCGGCGCTCTCGACGAGACGCGTACCCCAGTCCTCGTTGATGATGGTCCAGGCGATGATCGAAGGATGATTGCCGTCGCGGCGCAGGATACCGGACATAGTCTCGCGCAGGCGTTCGCCGCCGCGCTCGGAGAAGTGCTGCAGGTTCGGAATCTCGGTCCAGACCAGGAGGCCCAGGCGGTCGGCCACCTCATGATAGCGCGGATCGGGAACCTTGATGTGGCAGCGCAGCAGGTTGAGGCCGAGTTCCTTGGCCTTGCGCGCCTGATCCTCGAGGAAATCGAGCGAAGGCGGCGTGCAGATGCCTTCGGGGTAGTAGTCCTGGTCGAGCGCGCCACGAAGGTAGAGCGGCTGGCCGTTGAGGAAGAACTTGCCGTCGCGGGTTTCGATGGTGCGGAAGCCGAAGGTGTGGCGCGTGCGGTCGAGCAGCGCGCCGTCGGCGGCCTTGAGATCGACCTGGGCGGAATAGAGATTGGGAGCTTCGGGCGACCAGGGCGCCACGTTGGGGACGACGAAGGAGATATCGGCACCAGCCTCGCCCGAGGCCGAGACGACTTCGGCGCCGTCGGGGCCGGTCACGGTGACTCCGACCAACGCACCCTTTGCGGCGGCTGAAAATTCGAGTGTCGCGCGGACCGCGCCGGTAGCGAGTTCGGCGTCGAGGGCGGCGTGGACGAGGTGGCGGGGATCGCGCGCCTCCAGGGTCACCGACTGCCAGATGCCGCCGAGCGGGCCGTACCAACTCTGCTTGCCGTGCGGGATTTCGCCGAACGGATAGTCCGGATATTCGGCAGTGTCGCCGCTGGGCAGGGTGACGCGGACTTCAAGCGCGTTGTCGGCTTCGAGCGCGTCGGCGGGAAGGACGAATTCGAACGGCAGGTAGCCGCCCTCGTGCGAACCGAGAAGCTTGCCGTTGAGGTAAACCTCGCAGACGTAGTTGACCGCGCCGAAGCGGATGGCGACTTCCCTGCCCAGCCAATCTGCCGGGATGGTGAAGCCGCGGGCATAGACCGCCCGGCCGAAGGAATGGCGCAGGTCCGCAAACTCGGCCTGCCAGGGGTTCGGGACGTTGGCGGAGCGCCAGTTCTCCTCGCCCTCCATGCGGAAGCGCCAGGCGCCATCCAGCGAAAGAGCGGCGCGCGCGCCGGCCTCGGTTACGGTTGCCCGTACGGTCATGACTCCCCCTTGGGTAATCTTATTAGTTATATTATTAGCAACGCTAGTCGAGGAAACACGCCTTGGCAAGCAGGCCCGACGGGCGGAGTGGAAATAAGTTTGGCAAACCAGGCCACGACGTGGCAGGAAGCGACCAGCGGTGGCGGATCAAGCAGTTGAAGATATGAGCAAACGCGCGACGATGATCGACGTGGCGGCCCGGGCAGGCGTCTCGCAGGCCACGGTGTCGCTCGTGCTCAACGGCGTGACCAATGCCCGCGTCGCCGAGGCGACCCGGCAGCGAATCTTCGAAGCGGCCGAGGCACTCGGCTATCGCAAGGGACCGCGCCATGCGGTGCCCGAGAACGCGTCTCCGGTCATCGGATTGCTGCTCGACGAGGTGAGCACGACCCCCTTCGCGATGCCTTTCATCGAAGGCGCGCGCGACGAGGCAGCGCTCCAGGACGTGCTGCTGGCGACTTTCTGCACGCGCGGCGACCCCAAGCTCGAGAACGCCGCGCTCGACATGCTGGTGCAGCAGAAGGCGATCGGGGTGATCTATGCGACGCTGGTGACGACGCAGCTTGCCCAACCGCCTGAACGGCTGGGCGAACTCTCAACGGTGCTGCTCAACTGCTACGAGAAGCGCACACGTTTTCCCTCCGTCGTGCCGGGGGATGTCGCCGGTGGGCATGCGGCCACCGAGGCCCTGCTCAAGGCCGGGCATCGGCGCATCGCGCACCTGACCGGGGAGCAGTGGATCGAGGCCGCCAGGAGCCGTGCGCAGGGTTATCGGCAGGCACTCACCACCTGGGACGTGGCGGTGGACCCCGACCTGATCGTGACCGGCGGCTGGACGGTCAATGGCGGGCGCGAGCTGACGGCGCGTTTGCTCGAGCTGCCCAACCCGCCCACGGCCATATTCTGCTTTAACGACCGCATGGCCATCGGCGCCTATGACGCGATCAAGGCGAAGGGCCTGCGCGTTCCCGACGACATTTCGGTGGTGGGGTTCGACGACGAAGATCTGGCGACCTACGCGCAGCCGCCGCTGTCGACGGTCCTGCTACCACATGACGAAATGGCGCGCTGGGCGGTGAGCGCCCTGCTCGACCGCCAGGCGGGCGACACGAGCGTGAAGAAGATCAAGATGGAATGCCCGCTGGTGGCCCGGGGCTCCATCGCCCCGCCGCCCCGGGGCTGATGCGGCAAGCCGGCCTCCTTGCCATCCTTGCAAGCCCGCGCGAGCGCGCGTAAACCGTCGCCAAGCGCCGGGAGGGCGAAGATGCATATTGTGACCACACCGGTGGCAGAGCTGCCCAGGCCGCTCGTCGAAAAGGCGGTAATGGCCGCGCTCGAAGAGGATCTGGGGCTTGCCGGCGACCTGACCAGCCAGGCGACGCTGCCGCCCCAGGCGACGGCTTCGGCGGTGCTGGCATCGCGCGAAGCGGGCGTGATCGCCGGGCTTGCGTTCCCCGCCGCCGCGTTCCGGCTGATCGGGGACGGGCTGACATTCGAGCCTGCCGTCGCCGATGGCGATGCGGTCGAACGAGGCACGGTCGTCGGCCGCGTCTGGGGCAATGCCCGGCTGGTGATGATGGCCGAGCGCGTGGCGCTCAATTTCCTTAACCACCTGAGTGGCATCGCCACCCTGACGCGCCAGTACGCGCGCGAGGTTGACGGCACGAAGACGCGCATCTGCGACACGCGCAAGACCACGCCCGGGCTGCGGGCTTTCGAAAAGTATGCGGTGCGCTGCGGCGGCGGCGCCAATCATCGCTACGCGCTCGATGATGCCATCCTCATCAAGGATAACCACATCGCGGTGGCAGGCGGGGTGACGCAGGCCTTCAAAGCGGCGCGAGCCTTCGCCGGGCATCTGGTCGCGATCGAGATCGAGGTCGAGACCCTGGCCCAGCTCGAGGAAGCGCTGGAAGCCGGAGCGCGGAGCGTGCTGCTCGACAACATGGACGACGCCACCTTGCGCAAGGCGGTGGAACTGACCGCCGGGCGCGCGGTGCTGGAGGCTTCGGGCGGCGTCAAGCTCGACCGGCTCAAGGCCATCGCGGCAACGGGCGTCGACTTCATCTCCACCAGCCAGATCACCATGTCGGCAAAGCCGCTCGACCTGGGCCTCGATATCGAAATCGGCAACTAGTCCAGGACCACCAAGATGCTCGACCTGATGCTGGATGCTTCGATGGCGGCCGCCAAGGTCATCATGGACGTCTATGGACGCCCGTTCGAGGCCGAGGCGAAGTCGGACGGCTCGCCGGTCACCGAGGCGGACGCGGCAGCGGAAGCCGTGATCCTCCAGATGCTGGCGCCGACCGGCATTCCAGTGCTGGCCGAGGAAAGCGTCGCTGCCGGGCGGATACCGGCGCTGGGCGAGCGCTTCTTCGTGGTCGATCCGCTCGACGGGACCAAGGAATTCATCAAGCGCAACGGCGAGTTCACGGTTAACATCGCGCTGGTCGAACACGGCCGACCGATAATGGGCGTGGTGCTGGCACCGGCCACCGGCGAGTGCTTCTGCGGCGGGCCCGAGGGGGCTTTTTCCTGCCATGGCGTGGGCGGGCAGACCGAGCGCCGCAGCATCCGGGTGGATTGCGCCGCGCCCATGCGCGTCGTCGCCAGCCGATCCCACGGGCACAAGGCGCTGGCGAGCCTGGTCGAGACGCTCAAGGTCGAGAGCGACGTCTCGGTCGGCTCCTCGCTCAAGTTCTGCCTCCTGGCCAGGGGCGACGCCCAGCTCTATCCGCGCTTTACCCCGACCTGCGAGTGGGATACGGCGGCGGGGCAGGCGGTGCTCGAAGCGGCGGGCGGGGTGGTGATCACACTCGATGGCGAGCCGCTTCGCTACGGGAAAGCGGCGAACGACTTCCTCAATCCGTTCTTCGTGGCGGCCAGCAGCCTAGACCTTGCACGCAGGGCAGCCATGCAAATGCGGGAAGTAGAGACTTTGCCGCACCGGGTCTAAGCTTTAGGTAAGGCGTTGTGTGTAAACGCCTTTGATCCGCGGCCAGTCGCCTTTCGTTCTAATACTGCGTTAACCGGTCGCGTCCCCAAACGATCTCGCTGCTTGCCATATGCCGGCCCGGCATATATACGGCCGCCATATACTTGGCGAGCATAGGGTTCGCCGGAGACCAACTAACATGAATGTCAGGACGGTCTGCCTCTCGATCCTCTATGAGGGCGAAGCGACGGGATACGAGATTCGCCGGATGACGGTGGAAGGCGAATGCGCCTATTTCGTGGAAGCGAGCTTCGGCTCGATCTACCCGGCGCTTGCCAAGATGGAAGCCGAAGGGCTCGTCACCAGCCGCGTGGAGCCGCAGGACGGCAAGCCGGCGAAAAAGATCTACGCCATCACGGAAGCCGGCCGGCGGGCGTTCGTCGCCTCGCTGTTCGAGCCGCTGGGCGAAGACGTCTACCGTTCTCCGTTCCTCTTGTTTGCGCGCTACGCGCACCTGCTGCCGGCAAGCCTCGTGGAAGCGCGGCTGCACGAGCAAATGGACAAGATGGCCGAGGGCAAGAAAAAGCTGGAGGACGTCCTCCAGGGTCATCAACCGCTCAGCGCCGCAGACGCCTGGGTGGTTCGTTACGGATTGTCGGTGATGGAGGTTGCGCAGCAGCATATGGCTTCCCATATGCGCGAGCTAATCGCGATGGCGCGCCCCGACACCGAGGCCGCAGAAGCGGCAGAATAGCGGGGGTTTTTTAGATTATGCGTGCATTCTTTTCTTATGGCGTTGCCTTCCTGATCGTCGTTGCCGCGGGTGCGTGGCTGGCGACCGGGACGCTCATTCAGGGCGGCCAGGGTCCGGGCAATGGCGAGCGTCACATCGTCGAACTGGTCGACGGCAACAAGGAAGGGCCGGTCAAGACCGCCCTCGAGAATTCCGGGGTCCTGTCGGAATCGGAAACTCACACCGACGTCGATCCTCACCTGACGATCGCTCAGCGCCAGGCCGAAACCCAGGGCGAGTCCGCCCCGGCCCGTTCGGTGCGCATCGAAACCTTCACCGCCAAGGAAATGCCGATCGAAGTTCCGCTTCGCGGCCAGACGAAGGCCAAGGAAACCGTGACCGCTTCGGCCGAAACCACCGGCATCGTGGCAAGCGTCGCGGTCAAGAAAGGCCAGTCGGTCAAGACCGGCGACCTGCTCTGCACGCTCGACCAGGGTACCCGCCAGGCGGCGGTGGCCCAGGCGGAAGCCTCCCTCGCCCAGGCCCAGACGGCCTACAACAGCACCCAGGCGCTGGTGAACAAGGGCGCTGCGGCCTCCAATAGCGTCGTGACGGTCGAAGCTTCCCTCAAGGCAGCACAGGCGGCCGTCGACCAGGCCAAGGCCGAACTCGACCGCACCGAGATCCGCGCCAAGAGCGATGGCATCGTCCAGGACCCGATGACCGCCGTTGGCTCGATGCTGGCTGCCGGTTCGCCCTGCGCCACGATCGTGCAGATGGACCCGATCCTGTTTACCGGCAACGTGCCGGAAGCCCGGATCGGCTACGCCCGCCTCGGCCTGCCCGCCACGATCACCACGGTGACCGGCAGGACGGCTGAGGGCAAGGTGACCTACATCGCCTCGGTCGCCGACTCGGCCACCCGTTCGTTCCCGATCGAAATCGAAATTCCCAATGCCGATGGTTCGCTCCAGGCCGGGCTCACCGCGAGCGCGACCGTGAACCTTGGCACCGCCACGGCTCAACTGCTCCCGCAGTCTGTGCTGACCCTCGACGACGAAGGCACCCTCGGGGTCCGCGCCGTCGAGAATAGCAAGGTGACCTTCTACCCGGTCACCATCATTAGCGATACGCGCGAAGGCGTTCTGGTCACGGGCCTGCCCGCGACGCTGGACGTCATCACTGTCGGCCAGGAGTTCGTCCAGGCCGGGCAGACCGTGAACGCCAGCAAGGCTGATGGGGCTTAATCATGCTTGATTTCATTGAACGCATCCTTCGGATGCCGCGCGTCGTCCTGACGATCATGGCTCTGCTCATGATCGCAGGCTTCGGCGCCTATACGTCGCTGCCCAAGGAAAGCTTCCCGGCAATCGACATTCCATACTTCTATGTTTCCGTCAGCCAGACTGGCGTTTCCCCCTATGACGCCGAGCGCCTGCTCGCCAAGCCGATCGAAGACCGCATCAAGGACCTGGACGGGCTGAAGAACTACACGTCCACCTCCACGACCGGCCACGCCTCGGTGTTCCTGGAGTTCGACGTCAACGCCGACAAGGACAAGGCGCTCTCCGATATCCGCGCCAAGCTCGACGGCGTGACCGGTGACCTGCCGGCCGATGCGACCACCCCGACGGTGACCGAGATTTCGTTCTCGGGCATGCCCTCGATCTCGGTGGCCGTCTACGGCAACGTGCCGGAGCGCGCTCTGGTCGAGAAGGCCAAGGACCTCAAGAAGAAGCTCGAGGAAATTCCGGACGTCCAGAGCGTCTCGATCTCGGGCGCCCGCGACGAAATGCTGGCCGTGACCATCGACACCAACCGCCTGGAGGCCTATGGCCTGACCGCGGCGCAGCTGATGGATGCGCTGGCCAAGAACAACATGGTGGTGCCGGGCGGCACGCTCGACACGGGCAAGGGTTCGTTCAACGTGGACGTGCCGGGCCTGATCACCAACGCCGCCGACGTCTATTCGCTGCCGCTCAAGACCGACGGCAACACCGTCGTGACGTTCGGCGACGTGGCCACCATCCAGCGCACCTTCAAGGACGCGACCGAATACGCCCATGTGGACGGCCAGCCGGCCATCACCCTGGGCGTGGTCAAGAAGCTTGGCACCAACGTCATCTCGATCTCGGACGAGACCCGCCGGGTTACCACCGAGTTCACCAAGGACTGGCCCGATGGCATCGAGCACTCGTTCCTGGTGGACCAGGCCGACTCGACCAAGAGCCTCTACCGTTCGCTTGAAGCCGCCGTGCTGACCGCCGTTGCGCTGGTGATGATCACCTGCGTGGCGACCCTTGGCATCCGTCCGGCCATCATGATCGGTACGTCGATCCCGATCTCGTTCATGATCGCCTTCCTCGTCGTCCAGATCATGGGCATGACCGTCAACATGATGATCATGTTCGGCCTGGTGCTGGCGGTGGGCGTCCTCGTGGACGACCCGATCGTGGTCGTGGAATACGCCGAACGAAAGCTCGCCGAAGGCTACGACAAGAAGGAAGCCTTCATCATGGCGGCGCGCAAGATGTTCGTGCCGGTGGTTTCGGCCACCTTCACGACGCTGGGCGCGTTCATCCCCCTGCTCTTCTGGCCGGGCATCATCGGCAAGTTCATGAGCTACCTGCCGATCATCGTGATCGTGGTCATGGTGGCCTCGCTGGTGTCGGCTCTCATCTTCATGCCCGTGATCGGCGGCATCATCGCCCGCGCGCATATCGATGAGGATGAGAAGGAAGCCGCCGACATCGTGATGTACCCGGACAAGTTCGACCTCAAGAAGGTCAAGGGCTTCTCGGGCCATTACGTGCGGGCGCTTTCGGTGCTGCTGCATTACCCGCTGATCACCCTGCCCGTGGGGCTGGGCATCATTGCGCTGATCTTCGGGCTCTACATGACCCACCCGACGGGCGTGGAGGCCTTCCCGGCGTCCGAGCCCGAATACGGCACGGTGAACGTCAT
>Ga0182743_1001716_pt1 | contig 20706 bp, 16 predicted proteins | sample eDN3rd30CKraftOP_FD_128522 | JGI IMG/M metagenome (GOLD analysis project Ga0182743, IMG submission 128522) | Enriched Organic Plus compost microbial communities from Emeryville, California, USA - eDNA 3rd pass 30_C Kraft OP (version 2) (version 2) ... | reverse complement strand
GCCCGCCATGCGCTGCTGCCGCGCTACCTGGTCGACGTCAGCCGGATCGGCACCGCGGTCGACCTGCTGGGCGCGCCGGCCGCCCTGCCGATGGCGATCTCGCCCACCGGCGCCATCGGCTTCGGCTGGCCGCGGGGCGACATCGCCATTGCCCGGGCCGCGGCGGCGGCGGGGATTCCGTTCACCCTGTCGACCTCGTCCACCGCATCGATAGAGCGCCTGGCCCGCGCCGTGCCCGACGGCAGGCTGTGGTTCCAGTCCTACGTGCTGCGCAAGCGGGAGTTCACCCGCGGCCTCATCCAGCGCGCCCGGCAGGCGGGCTACGAAGCGCTGGTCATCACCGTCGACATGCCCACGGGCGGCAAGCGGGAGAAGGACCTGCGCAACGACTTCGGGCTGCCGTTCCGGCTGACGCCCCGCAACTTCCTCGATTTCGCGTCGCGGCCCGCCTGGACCGCCACCTTGCTGAGGCACGGCATTCCGCTGCTGGAGAACCTGGTCGGCTTCACGCCGGACGCCGTCAGCACGTCCACCATCGCCTCGTCGGTCGGCAAGAACTACGACCCGGCCTTCGACTGGCAGGGGCTGAAGGAGATCCGCGACGAATGGCCGGGCAGGCTGCTGGTGAAGGGCATCCTGCATCCGGAAGATGCCGGGCTGGCCGCCGGCATCGGCTGCGACGGCGTCATCGTCTCCAACCACGGCGGGCGCCAGCTGGACGGGGCGGTCGCGTCGCTGGACGCCCTGGGGCCCGTCGTCCGTGCCGTGGGCGGGCGCATGAGCGTGATCCTGGACGGGGGAATACGGCGCGGCGCGGACGTGGTGAAGGCGCTGGCGCTGGGCGCCGACGCGGTGATGATCGGCCGACCTGCGCTGTACGGGGTGTGCGCCGGCGGAGAGGCCGGCGCGGCGCGCGCCATCGAGATATTCCAGGACGAGATATCGCGGACCCTGCGCCTGAGCGGCGTTTGCGACGTGCGGGACCTCGGTCCGGGCCTGCTCAGGGACTGCCCGGCCGCGCAACGCTGAATCGGCAGCAGAGGCGGCCCTGCCTCAGCCGCCTTCCGGCTCGATGCCGGCCTTGGCAAGCAGGTCCCGCCAGCGGGCCACTTCGCTGCGCAGCAGCTCGGCCGAGCCCGCGAGCGAGCGGTGCTCCTCGCTGGGCACCGCCACGCCCATCTGCGCGTAGCGCTCGCGGATGGCGGGCGAGGCCAGCACGCGGTTCAGGGAGGCGTTCAGCTTGCCGGCGACTTCCGGCGGCACGCCCTTGGGCGCAAGCACCATGTTCCAGATGTCGTAGTGCAGGCCGGGGAAGCCGGTCTCGCTGGCGGCCTGCACGCCGGGCAGCACCGGCACGCGCTGGTCGCGCATGACCACCAGGCCCTTGACCTTGCCGGAGGCGATGGAGCTGACGGCCGTGCTGCTGCTTTCCACGGTGTAGTCGATGATGCCGGCCATGACGTCGGCGGTGGCCTGCGCGGCGCCGCGGTAGTGGACCGGCATGACCTGGATGCCGACCGCGGCGTTGAGCAGCACGCCGCCCAGGAAGGAGCCCGACCCCACCCCGGCGGTGCCGAAGTTCATCTTGGCGCCGTTGGCCTTGGCGTAGGCCACGAACTCGTCCAGGTTGCCGGCGGGCAGGCCGGCGCGCACCGACAGCACCTGCGGCGCGTCGCCCACCGAGGCCAGGGCGACGAAATCGTTGACGATGTCGTAGCTCAGGTTCTTGTACAGCGAGGCGTTGGCCGCGAAGGTGCCGACATTGCCCAGCACCATGGTGTAGCCGTCGGGCGCGGCGCGGGCCGCGCGCGCCTGGCCGACCGAGCCGCCCGCGCCGGGGACGTTCTCCACCACCACCGGCTGCTTCAGGTCCTTGGCGAGCCCTTCGGCGACGGCGCGCGCCAGCACGTCGGTGGCGCCGCCCGCGGTGAAGGGCACCAGCAGCGTCAGCGGCCGCGACGGGAAGTCCGCCTGGGCCCGGGCCGGGCCCGGCAGCGCGGCCATGGCCGCCACGCAGGCAGCGGCGCACAGGGCGCGCCAGCGCAGGTAGAGCTTGTCGTGCTTGTCCATGTCTGTCTCCTCTTTGTCCTGTGGCGATTTACTTGCCCGCCTGGGCGCGCTCGTCGAGCACTTCCTTGGCGATGCGGTAGCTGTCCACCGCGGCCGGCATGCCGCAGTAGCAGGCCGCATGCAGCAGGATTTCCTGCAGCTCGGCGCGCGTCCAGCCGTTGTTCAGCGCCCCGTTGATGTGCAGGGCCAGTTCGTGCCGGCGCCCGGTGGCGATCAGCACGCTGACCGTGACCAGGCTGCGGTGCTTGGCACTCAGGCCCGGGCGGCCCCAGATCGCGCCCCAGGCCAGGCCGGTGACGGCCTCCTGCAGCGGCGCGAAGAAATCGTCGTCGCGGGCGCGCGCGATCGAGCGGTCCACGTACTCGTCGCCCAGCGTCGAGCGGCGGTTGCGGTGGCCCAGGGCCACCGTCTCCGGCGTAACCGGGTCGAAAGCCTGCCTGTTCTTGTCTTGCTGCATGTCGTGCTCCTTGGGATTGCGCATCGGCTGCGCATCAGTTGCGGCGGGCATCCTCCAGCAGGATGTCCGCGCCTTTCTCGGCCACCATCATGACCGCGGCCTGGGTATTGCCCGAGACCATGGCGGGCATGACCGAGGCGTCCACCACGCTCAGCCCGTCCAGGCCGCGCACGCGCAGGCGCGGGTCGACCACGGCGCGGTCGTCCGCGCCCATGCGGCAGGTGCCTATGGGGTGGTAGATGGTCTGCCCGTTGCGCCGCGCGAAGTCCAGCCACTGCGCGTCGCTTTGCACCTGTTCGCCGGGGTTGAGCTCGGCCTGGACGTGGCGGCGCATGGCCGGCTGGCCGACGATGCGGCGGGCGATGCGCATGCCCGCGACCAGGCAGGCCTGGTCGGCCGGGCTGGCCAGCAGGTTGGGACGGATGCGCGGCGGCGCCATGGGGTCGGGGCCGGCCGCATGGATGCTGCCCACGGATTCCGGCCGCAGTTGCGCCACGCCTATCGTCATACCGGGCATGCGGTCCAGCCTGCGCACGGCCGCGTCGGCGTAGCTGGCGTGCATGAAGAAGTACTGGACGTCGGGCGTGGCCAGCTCCGGGCGGGTCTTGACGAAGCCGAACGCCAGGCCGGTGCCCAGCGTCAGTATCCCCTTGCGGCGCAGGCAATAGCGCGCGACCGCCGCGGCCAGCGGCAGCCCGCGGGTGCCTTCGTTCAGCGTGGCGGCGCCCTGCACGCGCCAGTTCATGCGGGTGGCGTAATGGTCGATGTAGTTCCCGCCCACGCCGGGCAGCGCATGCCGGACCGGGATGCCCGCGGCCTGCAGCACTTGCGGATCGCCGATGCCGGACAGCTCCAGCAGATGGGGCGACTGGACGGCGCCGGCGGCGAGCACCACCTGGCGCCGCGCGCGGGCCTGCGCCGTGCTGCCGTCGCCGCGGCGGTAGCGCACGCCCACGCAGCGGCCCGGCTCCAGCAGCAATTGCGTCGCGTGCGCATGGGTGCGCACGTGCAGGTTGGGCCGGCGCCGCGCCGGCGCCAGGTAGCCGTCGGCGGCGCTCCAGCGCCGGCCGTCGCGCTGGCACACCTGGTAGTAGCCGAAGCCCTCCTGACCGGCGCCGTTGTAGTCGGCGTTGCGCGGCTGCCCGTCCTGTTCGGCGGCGGCCAGGAAGGCCTCGGCGATGGGGAAGCGCTCGGATACCTCGGCGATGTGCATCGGGCCGCTGCGGCCCCTGCCCGGCCCGCCCACGCGGGTGTTCTCGATCTTCTCGAAATAGGGCGCGACGTCGGCGTGGCTCCAGCCCGCCGCGCCGAGCGCCGCCCAGCGGTCGTAGTCGCCCGGCTGGCCGCGCACGTAGATCATGCCGTTGATCAGCGTGGAGCCGCCCAGGCCCTTGCCGCGCGGGATGGCGATCCGGCGGCCGCAGACGTTGTCCTCCGGCTCGGACTGGAAGCCCCAGTTGTAGCCGCGGTGCGTAAGCAGCCGGCTGAATCCCGCCGGGATCGGGATCCACGGGCTGCGGCCCTGAGCGCCCGCTTCCAGCACGAGCACGGTGTGCCTGCCGCAGGCCGTCAGGCGGTTGGCCAGTATGCAGCCCGCCGTGCCGCCGCCGACGACGACGTAGTCGAATTCTTCCGCGTCCGCCATGGCCCGGGCTCCTAGCGGACGATGTTGACCAGCGCGCCGCCGTCCACCGGCAGCTCGACGCCGGTGACGAAGCCGGCCTCGTCCGAGGCCAGGAACACGGCGGCGTTGGCCACGTCCCAGGCCGTGCCCATGCGCGCGCGCAGCGGCACGCGCGCGTCGCGCTCGGCCGCGACCTCCTCGCGCGGGCGGCCGAACACGCTGGCGCGCGTGTCCACCGCCATGGGCGTGTCCAGCAGGCCGGGCAGGATGGCGTTGGCGCGGATGCCGAAGGCGGCGTTCTCGATGGCCAGCTGCTTGGTGTAGGCGATCATGCCGGCCTTGGTCGCCTTGTACGCCACCCAGGGGTAGCGCTGCCAGGCCGAGACCGAGGCGATGTTGACGATGGCGCCGCCGCCCTGCTCGCGCATGATGGGCAGCACGTGCTTGCCGGCCATCACGCAGCCGCGCAGGTTGATCGCGCAGATGCGGTCGAAGGCTTCTTCGGTGATTTCGGTGGGGCTGGCGTCGCCGCCGGACACGCTGACGCCGACGTTGTAGTGCAGCACGTCGACGCGGCCCCAGCGCCGGCGCGCCTCGGCGAAGGCGGCGGCCAGCTCGGCCTCGCGCACCACGTCGGCCCGCCAGGGCTCGCAGGCCGCGCCGCCGGCCGGGCTGGCCAGGCGGCAGGTCTCCTCGGCCGAGGCCGGGTCGCGGTCCACCGCAAGCACGCGCGCGCCCTCCTGCACGAAGCGCAGCGCCGCGGCGCGGCCGTTGCCCATGGACTCGCCCGGGCTCTGGCCCGCGCCTATCACCACGATCACCTTGTCTTTCAGTCTCGTCATGGATTCCCCCTCTGCCGCGCCGGGCAAGGCCGCGCCTACGCGGCGTTCCTGAAAAAAGCCACCATGTCGGCCGCCTGGCCGTCGAGCATGCCGGCCCCGCCGTGGACGCGGCAGCCCAGGCGGCGGGCGTGCTCCAGCAGGGGCGTCTGCGCCGGGTCCATGATGATGTCGGCCACCAATTGCGCAGGCCGCAGGCCGCGCACGTCCAGCGGCAGCGCATCGCCCGGGGCCATGCCCAGCGAGGTGGCGTTGATGACGATGTCGTGGCCGCCCGGGTCGGCGCCGCCGGCCTGGACGGACAGGCCGGGATGCGCGCGGGCCAGCCGCGCGGCCAGGTCGTCCACCCGCGCGCGGCTGCGGTTGGCGACGGTCAGCCTGCCTATGCCGGCCTGCGCCAGGGCGAACGCGATGGCGTTGGCCGCCCCGCCCGCCCCCGCCATGTACACGGCCGCGCCGCGCAGGTCCACGCCGTTGCCGGCCAGGCTGCGCACGAAGCCCTTGCCGTCCAGCATGCCGCCGACCAGGCGGCCGTCCGCTTCGCGGCGCACCACGTTGACCGCGCCGATGGCCGCCGCGTCGCCCACGACCTCGTCGCACAGGGCCGCCATAGCCATCTTGTGCGGCACCGTCACCACCATGCCCCGCAGGTTGCGCATGCGGCGCAGGCCCGCCACGACGCCGGCCAGGTCGCCGGCGCCCACGTGCATGGGCACCATGACGCCGTCCACGCCCTGCTCGCGCAGCAGGCGGTTGACGAGCTGCGGCGTGCGGACCTGGCCGATGGGGTCGGCCAGGATGCCGAAGAGCGCGGTCTTGCCGGATATCTCCTTCATCGCCCGTCTTCCCCGCCCGCCGATCCTTGCCTGCCCGCTGCGTCCTGCCCGCCTGCCGGCCCCTGCCCGCCCGCGGCGCCGTGCCCGCCTGCCGCGTCCACGGCCGCGCGGTCGCGCACCTGCACGCCGGCCCAGTCCTCCATGTACTTGATGAGCGCGGTGAAATCGAGATCGGCGCCGCCCTGCGTCATGGCGAACTCCCAGGCCTGGCGCACCGACTGGCCCAGCCACATGGGGACCTGCAGGTCCCGGGCCTCGCGCAGGCCCAGCGACACGTCCTTGTGGATGGTGCGGATGGTGGCGCCGTAGTCGAAGGTGCCGGGCAGCACGGACTTGGGGATCTTGTCGACGGTGGCGCTGTTGCGCCCGGTGCTGGCATTGACGACGTCCACCATCTGCCGCGGGTCCAGGCCGGCCTTGGCGCCCAGCACCAGCGCCTCGTAGGCCGAGACCATGTTGGCGGCGGAGATCAGGTTGTTGACCAGCTTCATCATCTGCGCCATGCCGGGCTCGGCGCCGACCTCGAACACCTTGCGGCCGATCGCCGAGACCTGGCCGCGCACGCGCGCCAGCGCTTCCTGCGGGCCCGCCATGATGATGGACAGGGTGCCGGCGTCCGCGCCGCGCGGCCCGCCGCTGACCGGCGCGTCGACCACCGCGACGCCTTCGCCGGCCAGCGCCCGGGCGATGTCGCGCACCGGCTGCCGGCCTATGGTGGACATCTCCACGTAGACCTGCAGCGCCCGGCCGCCGCGCACGCCGCCCTCGCCGCAGGCCACCTCCCGGCTGACCTCGGCGCCCGGCAGGCAGGCGTACACCACGGCCGCCGCATCGGCGACCGAGCGCGGGCCGTCGTGCGCGACCGCGCCGTGCTCCTGCATGGCGCACATCCGCGCCGCGTCGGGGTCGTAGACGTGCAGCGCCACTCCCGCGGCCGCCAGCCGGCGGGCGATGGCCGATCCCATCGCGCCCAGGCCGATGAAGCCAGCGGCTTCCCTTGTCGACATGCTTGCTTCTCCTGCGTGTAACGATGCCCCTTTCGGGGCGGCGGCGCGCGCCGGGCCCGGGCCGCATCGCGCGGCCGCTCTCGTCCCGCCCGCGCGCCGGCGGCGGGGCCGCGCTAGCGCGGCCCCATGTCCAGGTTCCCGATCTGCCCCGCCAGGCCGGCGTAGTCGTCGCGGAACAGCCTGTCGAACTCGGCCGGCGAGCCGATCCGGGTCTGCATGCCCTGCTCCTTCAGGATGCGCTGTAGCTCGGGCGACTGCAGCACCCGGACGGTGGCCTGGTTGATCCGGTCGACGACGTCGCGGGGCATGCCCGCGGGCCCGAAGAAGCCGTACCACGTCACCACGTCGAAGCCCGGGTAGCCCAGTTCGGCGATGCTGGGCACGTCGGGCAGCGCCGCCGCGCGCTCCAGCGAGGACACGGCCAGCGGGCGCACCCGGCCGCTGTCGATGAAGGACTTGGCCGACGCGATCGAGCCGCCGACCAGCTCCACGTGGCCGCCGACCAGGTCGGTGAGCGCGGGGTTGGAGCCCTTGTAGGGCACATGGGTCATGCGCGCGCCGGCGTCCTTGCCCAGCAGGGCCAGCAGCAGGTGCGACATGCTGCCCTGGCCGGACGTGCCGAAGCGCAGCGCGCCGGGCCGGGCCTTGGCCGCGTCCAGGGCCTGCCGCATGGTGCCGTATTCGGAGTCGGGCCGGGCCGCGACCACCATGGGCGCGTCGGCCACGTGCACGATGGCGGTGAAGTCCTTGAGCGGGTCGAACATCTCGCTGCCCGACGCGCCGTTGAGCAGCGGCGAGATGACCAGGTTCTCGCGCAGGGCCAGCACGAACTGGTGGCCGTCGGCCGGCGCGCGCGCCACCGCGCCCAGCGCCACGGCCCCGTTGCCGCCGGGCCGGTTCTCGACGACGACGTTCCAGTTCTCGGCCCGCGCCAGCGCCTCGGCCACCTGGCGGGCCAGGATATCGGTGCCGCCGCCGGGGCTGAAGGGCACGACTATCCTCACGGGCTTGTCGGGAAAGGCCTGGGCCGGCGCGGCCAGGACGGACAGGCCCAGCGCCAGGGCGGCCGTCAGCATGCGGTGGATCATCGTCGTCTGCTCCTCTCTTCTGGTCTTGGGGCGCTGCGGCCGCGCAGCGGCTTCGCGCCCTTGCTGTTTGTCGTGCCGGGCGGCCCGCGGCGCCGGACTGGCTTATGATCCGGCGCACGCGCCGTGCCGTGCTCCCCCTGGCCGTTCCCCGGGCACGCGCATCGCCCGGGCACGGCTTGGAGGCAGACGATGATGACCCGCCCGTCGCGCCTTGGATAGCCGGCGCCGGGCACAGGGCTATGAAAACAATTCACAGGAGGAGGCAGACGCCATGAACCAGCTTGCCGAGCTCGAGGTGTTCATGACGGTGGTGGAGACGGGCAGCTTTTCCGCTGCGGCGCGGCGCCTGTCGCGTTCGCCCTCGTCGGTCAGCAAGCTGGTCTCGCGCATGGAGGCGCGGCTGCACACCCTGCTGTTCGAACGCACGCCGCGCGAGGTCAGGCTGACCGAGGCCGGCCGCACGCTGCGCCGGGAAGGCATGCGGGTGCTGGAAACCCTGACCGAGGCCGAAAACGCCCTGCAGCACCACGCCGAGGCCACGCGCGGCACGCTGCGGGTGCATTCCATCTTCACTTTCGCCAAGTACCAGCTGGCGCCGGCCATCCCGGACTTCCTGCGCGGAAACCCGGCCCTGCGCATCGAGTTCCTGCTCAACAACGACCCCATGGACATGGCCGAGCACAACATCGACGTGGCCATACACAGCGGCACGCTGCCGGATTCGTCCTTGATCGCCCGGCGGCTGCTGGCCAGCAAGTGGATAGTCTGCGGCTCGCCGCAATACCTGGCCCGGCACGGCACGCCGGCCACGCCCGAAGACCTGGCGCGCCACAACTGCCTGAACTTCACCCACCGCACGCACTGGAACCACTGGCCGTTCACGACCGCGCCGCGCGGCATCCCGGCCGTGGGCAACGTCGGCGCCGACCAGGGCGACATGCTGATGCAGCTGGCGCTGCAGGGCGTCGGGCTGGTGCGGCTGGCGGGCTTCCACATCGGCGCGGAAATCGCCGCCGGCCGGCTCGTGCCCGTGCTGGAATCCTTCATGCCCGAGCACGAAGAGCCCCTGTTCGTGGTCTACAAGAGCCGCAAGTACCTCAGCCCCAAGGTGCGGGCCTTCCTGGATTTCCTGGACGAGCGGTTCGGGCGGGCCTAGCGCCGGGGCCGTCCAGGATCGGGCGGCCCCGGCAGGACGGCCTGCGCAGCCGGCCCGGGCCTAGCGCCGGCGCAGGAAATGCGTCACGCGCTCGCCGCCGTCCTGCTGAGCCAGCAGGGCGTTGCCCGTCTGCTTGCAGAAGGCCTGGAAGTCGCGCACGGCGTTGCGGTCGGTGGTGACGACCTTGAGCACCTGGCCGCTCTGCAGCTGGGCCAGCGCCTTCTTGGCGCGCAGGATGGGCAGCGGGCAGGCCAGGCCGCTGGCGTCGACTTCCAGGTCGAAGGCCGGGGCGTCTGCGGGGTCGGAGTCGGGATGCGGTTGCATGAGGGTCTCGGCTGGAACGCCCGGGGGCCGGCCCCCGGGCGACGGCGGTATGCGAGGCAGGCGGGCGGGCGCCGCGCTACAGGCGCTCGCCCACCCAGTCCGGCACGCTGGCGATGGCCGCGGGCAGCGCGGCGGCGTCGGTGCCGCCGCCCATGGCCATGTCCGGCCTGCCGCCGCCCTTGCCGCCGACCCGGCCGGCCACGTAGCCGACCAGGTCGCCCGCCTTGATGCGGTCGGTCAGGTCGGCCGTGACGCCGCCCACCACGCTGATCTTGCCGCCGGCGGCGCCGGCCAGCAGCACCACGCCGCTCTTGAGGCGGTCCTTGAGCTGGTCGACCATGCCGCGCAGGGCCTTGGGATCGGCGTCGCCCAGGCTGGCGGCCAGCAGCTTGACGCCCTTGACCTCGATGGCCTGGCCGGCCAGGTCGTTGCCGGCGCTGGCGGCGAGCCTGGCGCGGGCCTGGTCGAGCTCGCGCTCGAGCGCGCGCACCTGGTCCTGGACCTGGGCGATGCGCTCGGGCAGCTCGGCCGGCTGGGTCTTGAGCGCGCCGGCCGCGCGCGCCAGCGTGGCGGCCAGGTTCTGCACCCAGGCCAGGGCGTTGTCGCCGGTGATGGCCTCGACGCGGCGCACGCCGGCGGCCACGCCGCCCTCGGAAACGATCTTGAACAGGCCGATGTCGCCGGTGCGCGCGACGTGGGTGCCGCCGCACAGCTCGCGCGAGAAGCCGATGTCCAGCACGCGCACGGTGTCGCCGTACTTTTCGCCGAAGAGCGCCATGGCGCCGCCCTTGACGGCGTCGTCGTAGGCCATGACGCGGGCCTGGGCGGGCTGGTTGGCCAGTATCTCGGCGTTGACCAGGTCCTCGACCCGGGCGATCTGCTCGGCCGTCATGGGCGCGTCGTGGGCGAAGTCGAAGCGGGTCTTGTCCGGGTCGACCAGGGAGCCGCGCTGCTGCACGTGCGCGCCCAACACCTGGCGCAGCGCCTTGTGCATCAGGTGGGTGGCCGAGTGGTTGCGCACGGTGCGCGCGCGGCGCACGGCGTCCACGGTGGCCTGGACGGTGTCGCCCAGCGCCAGCTCGCCGGACTCCAGGCGGCCGTGGTGGCCGAAGACGCCGGCCTGGATCTTCTGCGTGTCGCTCACGGCGAAGCGCAGGCCGGCGGCCTCCAGCAGGCCGGTGTCGCCCACCTGGCCGCCCGATTCGGCGTAGAAGGGGGTGCTGTCGAGCACGACGATGGCGTCCTGGCCGGCCCGCACCCGGTCGACCTGCGTGCCGCCGACGTAGAGCGCGGTCACCTTGCCCTGGCCCTGCAGTTCCTCGTAGCCGACGAAGCGGGTTTCCACGCCGTCGTAGCTCAGGCCCTCGGCCATCTTGAACTTGCCGGCCGCGCGCGCCTGTTCGCGCTGGCGCTCCATGGAGGCGTCGAAGCCGGCCAGGTCGACCTCGACGCCGCGCTCGCGGCAGATGTCGGCGGTCAGGTCCACCGGGAAGCCGTAGGTGTCGTACAGGGTGAACAGCGTGGTGCCGTCCAGCGTGCCGCCCTTGGCCACCCCGGACAGCGCGCCTTCCAGGATGCGCATGCCGTTTTCGAGGGTTTCGCCGAAGCGTTCCTCTTCCTGGCGCAGCACCTGCTCCACGCGCGCCTGCGCCTGGGCGAGCTCGGGATAGGCCTGGCCCATTTCGGCGACCAGGTCGGGCACCAGGCGGTGGAAGAAGGGCTGGGACTGGCCCAGCTTGTAGCCGTGGCGCAGCGCCCGGCGCACGATGCGGCGCAGCACGTAGCCGCGGCCTTCGTTGCTGGGGATGACGCCGTCGACGATCAGGAAGGCGCAGGCGCGGATGTGGTCGGCGATGACCTTGAGCGAGTTGTCGGCCAGGTCGGCGCAGCCCGTCTCGCGCGAGGCGGCGGCGATCAGCTTGCGGAACAGGTCGATCTCGTAGTTGGAGTGCACGCCCTGCAGCACGGCGGCGATGCGCTCCAGGCCCATGCCGGTATCGACACAGGGGCGCGGCAGCGGCGTCATGTTGCCGGCGGCGTCGCGCTCGAACTGCATGAACACCAGGTTCCAGATCTCGATGTAGCGGTCGCCGTCCTCCTCGGGCGATCCCGGGGGGCCGCCCCAGACGTCCGGGCCGTGGTCGTAGAAGATTTCCGAGCAGGGGCCGCAGGGGCCGGTGTCGGCCATCTGCCAGAAGTTGTCCGAGGCGTAGCGCGCGCCCTTGTTGTCGCCGATGCGGATGATGCGCTCGCGCGGCACGCCGACTTCGTCGGCCCAGATGCCGTAGGCCTCGTCGTCTTCCTGGTAGACGGTCACCCAAAGCTTTTCCGCGGGCAGGCCGTAGACGGTGGTCAGGAGATCCCAGGCGTAGCGGATGGCGTCGCGCTTGAAGTAGTCCCCGAAGCTGAAGTTGCCCAGCATCTCGAAGAAGGTGTGGTGGCGCGCGGTGTAGCCGACGTTTTCCAGGTCGTTGTGCTTGCCGCCGGCGCGCACGCTGCGCTGCGCGGAGGTGGCGCGGGTGTAGGGCCGGGTTTCCTTGCCGGTGAAGACATCCTTGAACTGCACCATCCCGGAATTGGTGAACAGCAGCGTCGGGTCGTTGGCCGGCACCAGCGACGACGAGGGCACGATGGTGTGTCCCTGGGAAGCGAAGAACTGCAGGAACTTCTGGCGGATGTCGGAGGATTTCATCGCAGGATGAGGGCGGATTTCGGGCGAATTTTCCATTATATGGCGCGACGGGGACGGCCCGGCCTTGCGCCCTGCCGCCCCCCCTGCCGCCTGCCGGCCCGCGCAGGGCAACCCCGGTATCGCGCCCCGCCATACCCGGAAGCGGATCAGCGCAGGCAGGCCGCCTGGCAGCGGGCCATGCCGGTGTCCACGCGCACCACCAGCTGCCATTGCCCGGCGGCCGTGCGGGCGATGCGGCAGCTGTGCGCGAAATTGCGGCCGTCATGGAGAAGGTCGCTGGACGTGAAATAGTGCTGGGCCAGCGCGCAGAAGCGGGCTCCGGCCGGCAGGGGGACGGTACGCTGCGCCGGCGTGATGCCGGCCGAGATCTCGTAGGTATCGCTGACCCAGGCCTCGCCCGTCTGGCCGCGCCAGGCGCCGCCCTGGCAGCTGAGCAGGCCGCCGCGGGCGTCGCGCGCCACTAGCCCGGCCGGGGAGCAGGCCGCGCCTTCGGCCACGGCGGCGCGCAGGTGCAGGAATTCGCGGGTGGACAGCCTGCCGGCCGCGCTGATCGCGGCGTCGCCCGCGATGTCGCCCTTGGCGCGCATGCCCGCGCCGGCCGTCACCGACCCGGCGGCCGTGACGTTGGCCTCGCTGGCGACGTTGCCGCCCGCCCGCACGGCGCCCCCGGCGCGCACCTGCCCCTGGGCCTGCAGCCCCGCCGAGGTGCTGATGCCGCCGCCGGCCTGCACCGCGCCGTCCACCGACAATTCGCCGCGCAGCGCCGGGTCGCGGTCGTCGCGCCGGCGCACGAAGCGGTCGAACAGGGTCAGGTCCAGGCTGGCGTAGACCGCCACCGCGCCCGCCGGCAGGGCCGCCATGCCGGGCGCCGGCGGGTTGGGCAGGTCGAACAGCGGGCCGCGCAGCCGGTCCGGCGCCTGCGCGCGCACGCTGCCGCCGTAGCCGCCGGTGGACAGGAGCACCTGGCCGATGCGCAGCGGATCCGGCCCAGGGTCGCCGGGCGCCACGGTGCGGGTCGCGGCCAGCGCTTCGAGCCGGCAGGCGGCGCCGGGGCAGTCGCCGGCGCGCAGCACGCGCAGGACCGCGGGCAGGCCCAGGGCAGAGCGCTCGGGGAAGCCTTCGGCCAGGTGGCCGGCCGCCTTGAGCTCGGCCACGGTGGGCGCAAGCGGGTCGGCATAGCGGCCCGACGGGGACTCCTGCCCCGCCAGCCCGTCGTATTCGCGCGCCAGCATCTGCTCCATCGCCGAGCGCAGCTCCAGCAGCCAGCGCCCGGCGGCCTCGGCCGCGGCATCGTCGAGCCGGCCCGCCGCCTGGCCGGCCGTCCACACGGCGATGAGCGAGGCGAGCGCGGCGGCCACCGCCAGCTCCACCAGCACGTAGCCCGATTGTCGTCGCATGGCGGCTCCTCAGCGCACGGTGAAGACGAAGGTGTTGCGGTCGCCCGCCGCGCACTGGATCTCGGCCTGCGCGGCGCTGTAGGCCAGCGGCGGGTCGGCCAGCGCGTCCTTGACCACCACCGCGCCGCCGGCGCCGGCCACGCTGATCACCTCCGACATGCGCTGCATGACCGAGGCGAGCGAGGGGCAGGCGGCGTCGTTGACGTCGGTCAGGGTGAGCGAAAAGGCCGAACCGCTGGCGCCGCCGGCGGCCACGGCCGGCGCCAGCACGACCGTGCCGCTGCCGTTCGTGCCGCTGCCGCCCAGGCCGTGCGCCACCTGGGCGCCGCTGCCCTGCCCCGACACCGACAGCACGCTGGAATTGCGCATGGCGTTGGCCAGCCCCGCGGTATCGATGCCGGCGTAGGGGCTGGCGCCCGCGCCCTGGGCGTTGGCCTTCATGCGCGCGACGAAGCGCTGCAGCTCCTCGCCCACGCGCGGCACCTTGTTCTCTATCACGTAGCTGTTGATGGCCGGGATGGAAGCGATGGAGATCAGCAGGACGATGGCCGTCACGATGGAGACTTCGACCAGGGAGAAGCCGCGCTGCCGGGCGGGCGGAAGGACGGGACGACGGCGGAACAGGATCGAGGGCATGTGTGTCTCCGGGTGGCAAGCGGGAAGGAATGGCAAGGAAATGGCGCGGGTCGGCAGGCAACGAGCGATGAGCGACAGGCAATGGGCGGCGGAAAGCGGCCGTCAGCGCCCGGCGTGGAAATTCACCAGCGCCCGGCGCATCTCCTCCACCACGGCGTAGTGCCAGAAGGCCAGCCCGAACAGCGACAGCACGGCCGCCGCCAGCAGCAGCCAGCGCAGCGCCCGCGCGCGCAGGGCGACCGCGCGCAGCGTGTGCGACGCCAGGCGGCCGCGCGTGCGCTGCATGCCTTCGTCCATGCCGCGCGCGGCGATCATGTCGGCCATGAACCACCACGTCTCGCGGTCTATCAGGCCGGTGTCGAAGGTGGCCGGCCCGACCGTGCCCGCGCCGATGCGCGCCAGCATGCGGCGCAGGTGCCAGGCCTGCCAGGGCGAGGCGGCATGCAGCTGCTGCCGCAGGGCTTCGCGCAGCCGCGGCGCGCCGGCGCCGCCGCGCGGGCGCACCAGCACCGACAGCAGCGCCAGGAAGCGGATGGCGTGGAAATCGCGGTACAGCCGCCAGATGCCGTGCCGGTCCAGCCGGCTGCGCAGCGGCCCGGTCAGGTTGGGCAGCGACCAGGCGGCCAGCCAGGCCGCGCAGCCGGCGGCGCAGGCCAGCACCGGGCCGTTGGCCTGGACCATGCCGGCCAGGCGCAGCAGCGCGCGCGTGGCCGGCCCGTAGTAGTCCGCCGGCACCGAGGCGAACACGCGCAACAGCCGCGGCACGGTGTAGAGCGGCACGGCGGCCAGCACCGCGGCCAGCACGGACAACGCCGCCGCCGCGGCCGACAGCGTGGCCGCGAACATCTGCCAGGCCTGCCCGGTCAGCCGCGCGGCCTGCGCCAGGTCGCGCAGCGTCTGGGGCAATGCGGCGCCGCCGGCGTGCTGGGCGGTGCGCACCAGCCGCAGGTCGTCCTCGGGCAGCGTGCCGCGCCACGCCAGGCACAGGTCGCCGCCGCAGTCCTCGTAGGCGCGCAGCCAGTGCGCGCACAGCGCGCCTCGCACGCTGGCCGGGCCGTAGCGCAGCGCGTCGTCGCGGAAGATGTCGCGCAGGGTCTTGCGCCCGCGCGAGCCTTCCATGAGGTCGGCCAGGTAGTCGTAGTAGTCGGCGCGCGCCGCGCGAAAACGCAGCGACGCCCAGGCCAGGCGCAGCCGTGCCGGCGCCGCCCCGGACAGCGGGATGCAAGCCAGCCTGGCCGCCCAGGCGCGCCCGCGCCCGGCCGCCCGGTGCGAGGAACCGCCGCCCGCGCTAGCCATGGTGTTCGCGCTCCCGTTCGAGCTCGACCGTGGCGAAGGCGCGGAAGCGCGGCTCGACGTCGCGCGGGTCGATCTGCCCCTGGCTCATCTTGTAGACGGCGCATTCCATGGCCGTCTTGCCTTCCATGTCGGGATCGTCGTAGGCGGCGCGGCGGCGCCCTGCGAAATGGCGGCGCATGGCCACGTTGTCGCGCCGGCGCAGGCAGTCCAGGTAGGCATCGTCGCCTTCGGGCTCGAGCATTTCGGCCACCACCGTGCGCCCGCGCGTGCCGTTGAGCTCGGGCAGGTGGGCGATCGCGCAGCGCGGGCAGCCGGCCGGGTTGCGCACGCGCAGCCGCGCCGGGTCCAGCCCGTACAGCCGGCCGATGCGCCCGGCCCAGGCGCGCCGCTGCGGCTCGGCGTCGAACAGCGATTCCACCGGCAGCGCGCAGTGCTCGCACAGGCGCGGCAGCAGGGCCTGGTAGGCCAGCAGCTTGAGGATGCCCGGCGTGGCCAGGAAGTCGCGCGAGATGCCGATGAATTCCGAGGCCAGCCGCTCGCCTATCAGCAGTGCCGAGCCGGCGTGGGTGGTGGTGTAGAGATTGATGCCCGAGCCGGCCAGGTCGGTGAAGGCCCGCCCGGTCTCGGCGTCGCGGATCTCGCCTATCATCAGGTCGTTCATGGCCGAGCGCTTCAGAGTCTTGAGCTTGCCGTCGAAGGCCTGGCCGTCGGCGTCGTCCAGCTCGCGCACGATGGTGTTCTGCAGGGCGTTGGGGATCAGGTACTCGACCGGATCCTCCAGGGTGACGACCTTGCGGTGCGGCGCGACGGAGCGCAGCAGGGCCGCGATGGTGGTGGACTTGCCCGAGCCCACCACGCCGGCCAGCACGATGGCCCCGCCTTCGGACAGGCGGGCGCGCTCCATGGCCTCGACCTGGCCCGGCAGATAGCCCAGCGACCGCAGCCCGTCGGCATGCAGCTGCGCGTCCAGGCGCAGGATGCGCAGGCACACCGACGGCCCGGCGTCGGCCGCCAGCGAGGCCCAGCGCAGCATCAGGGGCCGGCCGTCGGCTTCCAGCCAGATGCGGCCCTGCTGCTCGCGCGTGGGGTCGAAGACCGCGCCGTTGCCGCCGCGCACGTCCATCCAGGCCACCGAGACGATGTCCATCAGCGTGGCGGTGGGCATGCTGCGGTAGCGTTCCGGCGCCAGGTAGCGCCCGCCCACGGTGGCGCGCACTTCGGATTCGGGCTGGCCCAGGCGCACGTTCAGGTGCAGGTCGCTGGCGTCGTGGCGCGCCGCCCAGGCCACCATGTCGTGGAAGGCCCCCGCCAGCGCGCTGCGCGCCGGGTCGGCCAGGACCCGGCGGCGGCTGCGCAGGCCGGCCGCGTCGACCTGGCCGCGCGCCACCGCCAGCAGCAGGTGGGCGGGCAGCACGCAGACCGGCCGCATGGCCAGGCGGTGGCCGGCGCGCAGCAGCATGCGGGCGAGCTCGGCCGCGGCCGCCCCGCCCACCTGGTCGGCCAGCATGAAGAGCGCGGCCGTGCCGTCTTCGAGCAGCACCGGGCACAGCCGGCCCGACAGCGCCGCCAGGTCGAAGTCGGACCACAGCGTGCGCTCGAAGGCCGGCGACAGGCACGCCAGGTCGTCGCGGTGGGCAAGCTCCAGCGGCGCGGCGGCAAGCGGGTCCGCGAGCGGATCGCCGAACGGGTCGCCGAACGAGGCCCCGAGTGCGACCTCGTCCGGAGCCTCGAACGGGCCGGGCAGCGGCAGGCGGGACAGCCTCATGGCGCGCCCCCGCCCGGCCTGCCCAGGCACAGGAAATCGTCGTTCCCGGCGCGGCTGAGCACCACGCAGGCGCCGGCGATGCGCCGCAGCCGCGGCGCGTCGAATTCCGCCGGCACGCCCAGCGGCGACGGACGGCCGGCCCGGTAGGTCTGCAGCAGCCCGTCGACCAGGACGTCGGCGTGCAGGCGGCCGGCCACGCCGTAGATGGCCGCGACCCGCAGGGGCGCCTGCGCCCCGGTGCCTGCCTGCCCCGTCCCGGCGGTCGAATCCGGGCCGGCCTGCGGCGCAATCGCTGCCGCATGCGGCGGCGGCAGGCCCGCCCGCAGCCGCTCGGCCGCCAGCGCCGCCTGCGCATCCAGGCGCAGCAGGTCCTGGACGAGCTGCGCATCGCCCGCCAACTGCGCATCGCCGGCCGGTTGCTCGCCGCCCGCCAGCGATACGTCGCTGGCGGGCGGCATGCTGCCGGCTGCTTGCGCATCATGGGCAGCCTGCGGCTCCCGCGCGGGCTGCGCCGCATCCGTGGCGAAAGCCGCATCGCCTGGCGGCAGCCCGGAACCGGCGCCCGCCGCCCGCGCGCAACGCTGCGGCGCCCAGGCGGCGAGGACGGCGGCGGCCAGGGCCGCGGCCATCATCGAGCTAGCGTTTTTCATACAGCACCCCTTGAAGGCGCGCGACCAGCCGGCTCGACGCCAGGCGCGCGGGCTGGTCGGGCGAGATTTCCAGGGCCAGCTGCCGCCAGGCGCCGGGCGGCAGCTGGCGAGCCAGCAAGGCGAAGGAACGCAGCGGCCCCTGCACGCTGAGCGGCCGGCTTTGCAGCTCGGGCAGGCCGGCCGGGCGCGGCAGCGGCGCGCCGCGATCGTCGCCGGGCGCCGGCACGGCGATCGGCTGGGCCTGGCCGAGGCCGATGCGCGCGAAGGCCGGCTGCAGCGCCTGCAGGCGGCTGGCGTAGGCGATGTCGGTCTGGCGCGCCGACGGCGCCTGCGCAGGGTCCAGCCCGGCCCCGCCGGCGGGCACGCGCCAGGCGAGCACGGCCTCGTCCAGGGGACGGAAGCTGGCCTGCCAGCCCGGCGGCAGCGCGCGCGCCAGGCCGTCGTTGCTGGCCGTGCGTGCGGCGCGCAGATAGCTGGCCGAGCAAGACCAGCCGCCCGGCGCGGCGTCGCACGCCGCGCGGCGCAGCGACCAGCCGCGCAGGGCCAGCGGCAGGCGCCGCAGCGAGCCCAGCACCGCGGCGGCGTCCTGCTCGGTATGCACCGGCAGCGCCCCGGCCGCCCGGCCCAGGGCCTGCTGCCAGGCCGACAGCGGATCGACGCGCGGCGCGGCCTGCCGCCCGGCGGACAGGTCGCGCCACAGCGCGGGGCCGTGCTGGACGGCGTAGGCCGCCGCCAGCAGCAGCGGCGCCACCCGCACAGGCAGCGGCAGGCCGCGCCAGCGGCCGCCCAGTTCCGCCAGCGCGTTGGCCGGCGCCAGCCCCGCCGCCAGGTCGGCGAGTTCCAGCGGCACGGGCTCCAGGCCGGGATGCCGCGCGGCCAGCGCGGCGCGCAGGCGCATGGCCTCGTCCGCGTCGGCGCACAGCCGGTCGCCGCCCGGCAGCACGGAGCCGGCCTGGGCCGCCACCAGCCAGGCGCGCCCGCCGGGCAGCGCCAGGATGCCCGCCGAGGCGCCGCGCGGATGCAGTCCGGCGTAGGCCAGCGCCGCGGCGTGCAGGCGCTGGCCGCGCAGTTCGCGCGGCAGGCGCGCCCAGCCGGCCACGGCCGCCTGGCCGGACGCCGCGACGCAGTGGGTGGCGCGCGCCGAGCGGGCGCGGCGCAGCGATTCGCCGTGGGGATCGCTGCCCATCATGGCCGCCCAGTCCATGCCGAAGACCAGCACGGGCGCCCCGGCCGCGGGCGACAGGGCCTGCCAGGCAGGCGCATGGGTTCGCCGCGTCACGAGCCGTCCTCCTCGGTGCGCGCGCTCAGCACCAGCAGCGTGCTGCGGCGCTCGCCGGCCGCGCGGTCGACGCCGCCGGCGGCCAGCGGCGCGGATGCGTCCAGGCGCCGGCGGTCGTACTCCTGCTGGCTGCGGTCGAAGCCCGATATCACCATGGGCTGCCCGGGCCGCAGCGCCACCTGCTGCACCGTGCCGTTGCCGTCTATGGTGACCTGCTGGATCTGCACCCGGTTGTCGCCGCCGCCGAAGGTCACGGTGCGCAGCGGCTGCGCCACGGTGTTGTCGTAGGCCACCGACAGCAGCACCTGGCCGTCCTCCTGCGCGTCGGGCACCAGGGTGAGCAGCGTGCCGACGGTTTCCTCTTTCTGGCTGATCGACACCGAGGGCAGCGCGCCCTGCACGCCGTCGCCGCCCAGCGTGCCCACCGAGGTGGTCTGCACCTGGTCGATGTAGGAAAAGGTGGTGCGCACCGCATGCGTGACCGGCCGCCGGTTCAGCGTCAGCACCGGCACGCTGGTGTGCCGCACGACGGTGCCGATGGCGGCCAGCGCCGCGACCAGGGCGCGCGAGTCGCCGAAGGGACCGCCCGCCACGCCCGCGGACAGGCTGGCCGCGCCCTCGGCGGCCGCCCCGCCCGGCGTCGCCGCGGCGACGGCGGCGCGCCCGCCGGCATAGAGCGCGCTCCAGTCTATGGAGGCCTCGCTGCGGTCGTTGCGGATCAGGGTGATTTCCTCGAACACCAGGCGCACGCGGCGCGTCAGCGCGCGGTTTTCCGACTCCAGGAAGCGGGCGACGCCGGCCAGGGCGTCGGGCGTGTCGGTGACGACCACCGACGAGCCGGCGCCGGCCTGCGCGGCGATGGTGCCGGCGCGGGTCAGGAAGGGCTCGATGCGCGCGCGCACGGCCGCCAGCGTGTCCTGGTCGGCCACGGCCAGCGTGGTGTTGGAGGTGTTCTCGAAGCCGCCCTCGCCGGCGCGCGCGGTGCGGCCCAGCCTGGCGTCGGCGCGGGCCGACTGGGTCAGGCTGCGCACGTCGAAGACGCGGGTCTCGGTGCGGTAGAACTCGATCGCGCCGTCGCGGTAGCGCCACTGGACGGACAGGCGCGCGGCCAGCGCGTCCAGCGCCTGCGGCAGCGGCCGGGCGCCGGCCTCGAAGTCGGCCTCGGCCGGCATGGCCACGACGGGCGCGGCCTCGCCCGCCAGGCGCGGCAGGAAGGCCTCGGCCGGCAGCAGGCAGTCCGGGCGCACGCGCACCGGTATGCCGGTGGCGCGCGCCAGCCGCTCGGCCAGCAGCGGCAGGCCGGCCGGGCCGTCGGCGAACATCAGCGTGGTGTCGACGTCGGCGCGCAGCGCGGCCGGCAGGACCAGTTCGCGCGCCAGCGGCTGGGCGGGCCCGGCCAGCCAGGGACGGTCGACGTCCTGGGCGGCCGCGCGCGCCTCGCGGCCGTCCACGCTGCGCGCGAAGGCGGCGCGGCGCTCGTCCAGCGCGCGGCGGGTGTCGGCCTCGTGGCGGGCGATTTCCTGGGCCTGCCGCATGACGGAGCAGGCCGGCAGCGCGGCCAGGGCGAGCACGGCGAGCACGCGGGCGGCG
>Ga0182743_1001713_pt1 | contig 20723 bp, 14 predicted proteins | sample eDN3rd30CKraftOP_FD_128522 | JGI IMG/M metagenome (GOLD analysis project Ga0182743, IMG submission 128522) | Enriched Organic Plus compost microbial communities from Emeryville, California, USA - eDNA 3rd pass 30_C Kraft OP (version 2) (version 2) ... | reverse complement strand
TGGGTGGTCGTGTACGACGACGCGAAGGGCATGTCGGCCGCGCGCGCGTGGTGGCTCCTGCGCTACGCGGGCCTCGAGGACGTCCGCATGCTCGACGGCGCGCTCCCCGCGTGGGAGTCCGCCGGTCTTCCGCTGCAGCCCGGTCCGGTCGAGGCGATGCCGGGCGACGTGACGCTCCGATACGGCGCCCTCCCGGTGCTCGACATCGACGGCGCCGCCGAGTTCCCGTCGAAGGGCGTCCTCCTCGACGCGCGAGCGCGCGACCGGTTCCGGGGCGACCACGAGCCCGTCGACCCCGTCCCCGGTCACATTCCCGGGGCCGTGAGCGCCCCGACCACCGAGAACCTCGCGCCCGACGGTACCTTCCTCCCGGCCGATGAGCTGCGGCGCCGCTTCGAGGAGCTCGGCGTGCGCGACGCGGTCGCCGTCTATTGCGGGTCGGGCGTCACCGCGGCGCACGAGGCGGCGGCGCTGACGATCGCGGGGTTCGAGCCGGCGCTCTACCCGGGCTCCTGGTCCGAGTGGGCGAACAACCCGGGCCGACCCGTCGAGACGGGCGAGTAGCGGCGCGAAGCGGGCGAGCAGCCGACCCGCGTCGGTTCAGCTCGGCGCCCCGTCACGGACGCGCGCGATGCGGCGCACACCCTCGTCGAGGACCGCCGGGGAGCACGCGATGTTCATGCGGGCGAAGCCCCGACCGCTCGGTCCGAAGCTCGGCCCGTGGTTGAGCGCGACGCGGCCGCGTTCGAGGATCCGCTGCGCCGGGTCGTCGCCCCAGTCGAGCGCCCGGAAGTCGAGCCACGCGAGATAGCCGGCCCGCGGCTCGTGGAGGACGACCTCGGGCACGTGCTCCTCGAGGAGTGCGCGCAGACCACGGCGATTCGCCTCGATCGCGCGAACGACGCCGCGAAGCCAGTCGCGCGACGCCGAGAAGCCGGCGATCGCCGCGTGCACGCCGAAATGACCCGTCCGGTGCTCGACGCTCGTCGGCATTCGGGCGATGCGTCGCGCGGCGGCCGCGCTGCCCGGGATCCAGAACGCGCACGCGAGACCGGCGAGATTGAACGCCTTGCTCGCCGACGACACGGCGATCCCGGTCTCGCGCGCGGCATCGGAGACGGCGAGGTACGGGACGAACGTCGCGTCCGAGTGCGTGAGCGGCGCGTGGATCTCGTCCGAGAGGACGAGGACGCCGTGCTCGGCCGCGAGGGTCGCGAGCGACTCGAGCTCGTCGCGCGGGAAGACGTGCCCGAGCGGATTGTGCGGGTGGCACAGGAGCATGACGCGCGCGCCGCCTCGGAATGCCGCGGCGAGCGCGTCGAGGTCGAGCCCCCACGCCTGCGGCGCCCGCTCGACGAGCGGAACGTCGACGACCGCGCCGCCGGCCTCGGCGACGAGGGAGAAGAACGGCGCGTAGACGGGACTCGTGAGGACGACGCCGTCGCCCGGCTCGATCGCGGCGCGCACGAGCTCGGTGAGCGCGACGACCGAATTCGTCGTCGACTTGAGTGCGCCGGGGTCGAACTCCCACCCCCACTCGTCGCGCGCGAAGCCCGCGAACGCGATCCCCAGGTCGGGTCGCCGCGCGTCGTACCCCGTGTCGGAGCGGCCGACGAGGTCGACGAGCCGCGCGGCGATCGCCGGCGCGACCGGGAAGTCCATCTCCGCGACGAACATCGGGAGGACATCATCTGGGTACGTCCGCCACTTCGAGCTCGTCCGCGTTCGCAGGAGGGCGAGAGGATCGGCGGCGACGGCGGTCTCGGTCACGAAGCAAGTCTGGCATTCCAGGCCCCGCGGCTAGGCTGGACCCCGGTCACCGGAGCCGGAGCGAGGACGTGATGACGGATATCGAGATCGGTCGGGCGAAGCGCGCGCGCCGGGCGTTCGCCTTCGACGACGTCGCGATCGTCCCCAGTCGCCGCACGCGCGACCCGGAGCACGTGAGCCTCAACTGGACGATCGACGCGTTCACATTCGGCATCCCCGTCCTCGCCGCGCCGATGGACTCCGTCGTGAGCCCCGCGACGGCGATCGCGATCGGTCGGCTCGGCGGCCTCGGCGTCCTCGACCTCGAGGGGGTCTGGACGCGCTACGAGGACCCGGAGCCCGTGCTCGCCGAGATCCGCGCACTCCCCGACGACGCCGCGACGCGGCGCATGCAGGCGCTCTACGCCGAGCCGATCAAGCCCGAGCTCGTCACCGCTCGGCTCGCCGAGATCCGCGCCGCCGGCGTCCCCGTCGCCGGCGCCCTGAGCCCCCAGCGCACGCAAGAGCTCCACCAGACGGTCGTCGACGCCGGCGTCGACCTGTTCGTCATCCGCGGGACCACGGTGAGCGCCGAGCACGTTTCGAAGACGGCCGAGCCGCTCAATCTCAAGGAGTTCATCTACGAGCTCGACGTGCCCGTCATCGTCGGCGGAGCGGCGACGTACACCGCCGCGCTCCACCTCATGCGCACGGGCGCGGCGGGCGTCCTCGTCGGCTTCGGCGGCGGCGCCGCGTCCTCGACGCGGACGAGCCTCGGCATCCACGCGCCGATGGCCTCCGCCGTCGCCGACGTCGCGGGCGCGCGCCGCGACTACCTCGACGAGTCGGGCGGCCGCTACGTCCACGTCATCGCGGACGGCGGGCTCGGCACGAGCGGCGACATCGTCAAGGCGATCGCGTGCGGTGCCGACGCCGTTATGCTCGGCAGCGCGCTCGCGCGCGCCGAAGAGGCCCCGGGCGGAGGCTGGCACTGGGGCGCCGAGGCGAGCCACGCCGAGCTCCCGCGCGGCCGACGCGTCCACGTCGGCACGTCCGGAAGTCTCGAGGAGGTGCTGTTCGGCCCCGCGCGCGTCGCGGACGGGCACGTCAACCTCATGGGCGCGCTCCGCCGGTCGATGGCGACGACCGGCTATTCGGACCTCAAGGAGTTCCAGCGCGTCGAGGTCGTCGTCGCGCCCTACGCGCCCGGAGGTGCCTGAGCCCGTGCCCGGCCCGATGCGAGCCGCCCGCCTCGGCCCCGCCGAGCGGGACGCCGCGATCGCCGCGCTGCGCTCGATCGAACTCGACGTGCTCGTCGTCGGCGGCGGGATCGTCGGCACGGGCGCGGCGCTCGACGCCGCGACGCGCGGCCTGACGGTCGGGCTCGTCGAGCAGCGCGACCTCGGGAGCGGGACGTCGAGCCGCTCCTCGAAGCTCATCCACGGCGGGATCCGCTACCTCGAGCAGCTCGACTTCGGGCTCGTCCGCGAGGCGCTCGTCGAGCGCGGACTGCTCCTCCAGCGGCTCGCGCCGCACCTCGTCAAGCCCGTGCGGTTCCTTTACCCGCTCACGACGCCGCTCGTCGAGCGCGCGTACGTCGGCGCCGGCATGGCGCTCTACGACGTGTTCAGCTGGACGGGCGGGACGCGGCCGGGCGTCCCGCACCACCGGCACCTCAGCCGCCGCCAGCTGACGCTCGCCGCTCGCGGCCTGCGCCGGGGCGCATTCCGCGGCGGGCTCATGTACTACGACGCGCAGGTCGACGACGCGCGGCTCGTGTCGACCGTCGCGCGCACCGCGGCGCACTACGGCGCGCACGTCGCGAGCCGCGTGCGCGTCGAGGGCTTCCGCTTCGAGGACGGTCGCGTCGTCGGCGCGCACGCGCGCGACATGGAGACGGGCGAGCGGTTCGAGATCCGCGCGCGCCAGATCGTCAACGCGACGGGCGTGTGGACCGATGACACGCAGGCGATGCTCGGCGCCGCGGGCCGGTTCCGGGTGCGCGCGTCGAAGGGCATCCACCTCGTCATCCCGCGCGAGCGCTTCCAGTCGAAAGTCGGGCTGCTGCTGCGCACCGAGAAGAGCGTGCTCTTCGTCATCCCCTGGGGCCGGCACTGGCTCATCGGGACGACGGACACGGACTGGCGCTACGACAAGGCGCACCCCGCGGCGACCGCGGCCGACATCGACTACCTGCTCGAGCATGTCAACTCGGTCCTCGAGACCCCGCTCACGCGCGACGACGTCGAAGGCGTCTACGCGGGACTCCGCCCGCTCCTCGCCGGGGAGTCGGAGGAGACCTCGAAGCTCTCGCGCGAGCACGTCGTCGTGCGCGGCGCCCCGGGGCTCGTCGTCGTCGCCGGCGGCAAGCTCACGACCTACCGCGTCATGGCGAAGGACGCGATTGACGAGGCGGCGCGCGGCCTCGACGCGGCGACGCCGCCGTCCGTCACGGAGCACATCGGCCTGCTCGGCGCGGACGGCTACGAGGCGGCGTGGAACCGCCGAGCCCGCACCGCCCGCGAAGTCGGCCTCCCGCGCCGCCGGATCGAGCATCTCCTCGACCGCTACGGCGTGCTCGCCGGCGAAGTGCTTGAGCTCCTCGCCGAGCGCCCCGAGCTCGCCGAGCCGCTCCCCGGCGCCGAGGACTACCTCGCTGCCGAGGTCGTCTACGCCGCGAGCCACGAGGGCGCGCTCCACCTCGACGACGTCCTCACGCGTCGCACGCGCGTCTCGATCGAGGCGTGGGACCGCGGGGTCGCCGCGGCACCCGTCGCCGCGGGCCTCATGGGCGACGTGCTCGGCTGGGACGCGTCGCGCGTCGAGCTCGAGGTCGCGCACTACCTCCGGCGCGTGGAGGCCGAGCGCGCGAGCCAGGCGCAGCCGGACGACGAATCCGCCGACCGCGTGCGTCTCGAGGCGCCGGAGCTCCCCGCCACGATCGCGGCCGGGTCGGCGGAATGACCGGACCGGCACCGGACTCGACCCCCGCCCGTGCCGGCGCGAGCGGCGGGACCGCGCCGACATTCTGGCGCGTCGCGCGGCGTCCGAAGTGGATCGCGGTCCTGCTCCTCGTGCTCGTCATCGCCGGGATCTTCGCGTGGCTCGGCCGCTGGCAGCTCGAGCGGTCCTTCGACGCGTCGAGGGCGAACGGCCCGGACACCGAGGCGGCCGTCGAGATCCGCGAGGTCGCGACGCCGCAAGCGATGGTTGACGGGCGCGGAATCGGCCGCAAGGTCGCGACGACCCTCGAGATCGTGCCGGGCGACACGGTCGTCATCGGCGAACGGCTGAGCGACGGCGTCCCCGGATGGTGGGTCGTCGCGCACGCCCTCGACGACGAGGGCGCGAGCCTCGCGGTCGCCGTCGGCTGGGCGGCGACGCGAATCGAGGCCCTCGACGCAGTCGACGCCGTCGACGCCTCGGGCGAGCTCGGCCCGGTCACGGGCCGCTACCTGCTCTCCGAGTCGCCGCAGCAGTCCGACTTCGAGGCGGGGGAGCGCTCGGCGCTCGCGGTCGCCGAGCTCGTCAACCTGTGGTCGACGCCGCCCGGAGCGGAGGGGACGTACGGTGGCTACCTCGTGCTCGACGAGCCCCTCGCGGGCCTTGAGCGCATTCACTCGCCCGCTCCGCCGACCGACGTCGAGGTCAATCTCCTCAATCTCTTCTACGCGGCCGAGTGGGTCGTCTTCGCCGGAGCGGCGTTCTACCTCTGGTGGCGTCTCGTCAAGGACGAGCAGGAGCGCGAGTCGGAGCCCGACCCCGCTCCATAGTGCACCTTGTCGACGAGCGTGCCCGTTAGAACACGCACGCTCGTCGACAAGGTGCACTTCGGGGCCGGGAGCGGGTCAGGTTGCGCGCCTAGACTTGGGGCATGCCGATCGGACCGCGCGCTGAAGACGTCCCGCGGATCCGCGGGACCCTCACGGCGTACCGCGTTTCGGCGGCCATCACGGGTGTCTTCCTCCTCCTCCTCGTCGTCATGATGGTCACGAGGTACGGCTTCGGCGCGGACCTCCACCTCGGCGGCCCCGCGGGATTCCTCACGCTCACCCCGAAGGAGCTCATCGAGGTCCAGGGCGGCGTCAACCTCTCGACGGTCATCCTCATCGTCCACGGCTGGCTGTACGTCGCCTATCTGCTGTGCGACTTCGCGCTGTGGCGCCTCACGCGCTACTCGTTCCTGTACTTCCTCTTCGTCGCGCTCGGAGGCGTCGTGCCGTTCCTGTCGTTCTACTTCGAGTGGCGCGTCCCGCGGGACATCCGAGCGCGCGTCGCGGCGCTCGAGGCCATCGAGCCGGCGAATGCGGGAGCCGTCGCGTGAGCGACGCGGACTCCGGCGGCCGCGAGCGCGCCGACGCCCGACCCGTCCTCGTCGTCGACTTCGGCGCCCAGTACGCGCAGCTCATCGCACGTCGCGTCCGCGAGGCGAACGTCTACAGCGAGATCGTCCCGCACACCGTCACCGCCGAGGAGATTCGCGCGCGCAACCCCGCCGGCATCGTCCTCTCGGGCGGCCCGTCGAGTGTGTACGAGGACGGCGCCCCGAGCCTCGACCCGGCGATCTTCGAGCTCGGCGTCCCCGTCTTCGGGATCTGCTACGGCTTCCAGGTCATCGCGAAGCAGCTCGGCGGCGAGGTTGCCCGCACGGGCCGGCGCGAGTACGGCGCGACGCCGATGCGCGTCGTCGGCGACGGCGGCAGCCTTCTCGCCGAGCAGCCCGAGGAGCAGCTCACGTGGATGAGCCACGGCGACTCGGTCGTCCGCGCACCTGACGGGTTCACCGTCCTCGCCTCGACGGAGGGCACGCCCGTCGCGGCGTTCGCCGACGACGACCGCCGCGTGTACGGCGTCCAGTGGCACCCGGAGGTCCGGCACACGCAGTACGGGCAGCGCGTGCTCGAGAACTTCCTCCACCGCGCCGCCGGCATTCCGGCGGACTGGAACAGCGGCAACGTCATCGCCGAGCAGGTCGCGCGCATTCGCGAGCAAGTGGGCGACGCGCGCGTCATCTGCGGCCTGTCGGGCGGCGTCGACTCCGCCGTCGCCGCCGCACTCGTCCACCGCGCCGTCGGCGACCAGCTCGTCTGCGTGTTCGTCGACCACGGGCTCCTCCGCGCGGGCGAGCGCGAGCAGGTCGAGCGAGACTACGTCGCCGCGACCGGCGTCCGGCTCGTCACGGTCGACGCGCGCGACCGCTTCCTCACGGCGCTCGCGGGCGTGACGGACCCGGAGGAGAAGCGGAAGATCATCGGGCGCGAGTTCATCCGGGTGTTCGAGCAGGCCGAGCGCGACCTCGTCGCGGAGGCCGAGGCCGACGGCCGCCCCATCCGTTTCCTCGTCCAGGGCACGCTCTACCCCGACGTTGTCGAATCGGGCGGCGGGACCGGGACCGCGAACATCAAGAGCCACCACAACGTCGGCGGCCTGCCCGACGACCTCGCGTTCGAGCTCATCGAGCCCCTCCGGACCCTCTTCAAGGACGAGGTGCGCGCGATCGGCCGCGAGCTCGGCCTCCCGGAGACGATCGTCTCGCGACACCCGTTCCCGGGCCCCGGCCTCGGCATCCGCATCGTCGGGGAGGTGACCGAGGAGCGGCTCGAGATCCTCCGCGAGGCGGACGCGATCGTCCGGCACGAGCTCACCGCCGCCGGAATGGACGGGGAGATCTGGCAGTGCCCCGTCGTGCTCCTCGCGGACGTCCGCTCGGTCGGCGTGCAGGGGGACGGCCGCACCTACGGGCACCCGATCGTCCTGCGGCCCGTGTCCTCGGAGGACGCGATGACGGCGGACTGGACGCGCCTCCCGTACGACCTGCTCGCCCGGATCTCGAATCGCATCACGAACGAGGTCGCGGGCGTCAACCGCGTCGTGCTCGACGTGACGTCGAAGCCCCCCGGCACGATCGAGTGGGAGTGAGGGCGCTCCTACACCGCGACCTTGAGCACGACCTCGTCACCGTCCTGACGCAGTGAGAGCGACTCGGCCCGGTCCGCGAGGTCCTTGAGCCCCACGCCGTCGCCCGAGCGCGACACGAGCTTCGCGTGATTCCGCACCGTGAGCTCGACGTGGTCGTCGACCGCGTCGATTGCGACGCCGGCGGTCGGGGCGGTCGAATGCCGGACCGCGTTCGTGAGCGCCTCCGTAAGCGCGTCGAGCAGCACCTCGGCGGCCTGCGGTCGGGCCGCGAGCGCGTTCCAAGCCGCCTCGTCGAGCGAGATGTCGAGCTCGAGGACGCGTCGCCAGCTCTGCAGGCTCGATTCGATGCCCGATCGGACGGACTCGGGGGTGACCTCGAGCTCTTCGGCGAGCGGGTCGAGGAGCGTGTCCCGCACGCGCGCGATGAGCTCCGGGAGCGCGTCCCCGCCGGCGGTGCCGAGGCGGAGGCGGATCGAGGTCGCGAGGATGTCGCCTTGCACGTGCGTGTGGAGCAGGCGAGCGACGCGCTGCGCGGAGGCGACGAGTCGCTGCTGCGCGGCCGCGGCCCGACGGTCAGCGAGGGCGAGCGCGTTCGCGAGCTCGCCCTCGTACTGCCGCACCTCCGCGGAGCTGCTGCGAGCGATCGTGACGGCGACCGCGGCGACCGTGTACCCGAGCGTCCCGGTCGTCATGTACAGCCACCCGTTCGCGGTCGGGAGGAGCGGGCCGACGACGGCGAGGCTCACGAGCACCCCGAGCACGAGAAACCACAGCGTGACGAAGACCGCGCCCGGAATAGGCCTGGCGGGGATCGGCATGTGGCGCAGGAGTCCCGTGCCGAGCGCGGAGGCGGCCGCGGCGAGGAGGAGCAGGGCGAGGCCCGTGCGCATCCCATGGATGCCGATCGCCGGTCCGAGGCCGATCGCGGTCGCCATCGCCGTCGTCAGCCACCACGGCACGGGCCGGATCCGCGGGAGCCGCACGCGTCGGCGCCTCGCGGCGATCGGGATCGTCGCGTCGGAGACGCTCGACAGCTGGGTGGGCCGGACGTCGAATGCGAGGTGGCTGAGCGGCCGGACCGTGTCGTGGGCGAGCTGCCGGAGCGCCTCGGACAGCGCCGGCCCGTCGAGGCGCCGCCGCTCGAGCGACTCGAGCTCCTCGAGGACGGGCTCGGCGACGTTGACGCGGAACCGCTCGAGGAGCGCGCTCGTCGCCGCCTCCGCCTCGGCGGCCTGCGCGTCGACCGCGGCGAGCACGCGCTCGAGGCGCCGCCGCACCGCCGTGTTGCGCGTCACGGCGGTGAGGAGCCAGTGGATCGCGAGCGTCGCGACGATGATCGCGAAGCCGTTGAGGAGCGCGCGCGGCGCGAACTCCGTCGTGACGAGGTCGAGACCGAACGCCGCCTGCATCGCGATGATGCCGAGCGGCCGCGCGACCGAGAGGACGACCCAGGCGGCGGCGACGAGCGTCCAGCGGAGGGCGGGGCGCGCCGCGAGCCGCCGCTCGCCCGCGGCGACGAGGAGGAATGCGCCCCCGAGCAGCAGGTGCGTGACGACGGCGATGCCGATCCCGAGCCCGAACTCCGCGGGCGTGTCGGCGAGGTCGAAGCCGCCGAGCGCGGTGAGGGCGAACGGCGTGAGGACGAGCCACGCCCACAGCGAGAAGACCGGCCGCGGTCCTGCCGATTCAGTCGCCGGGGTCGTCGGCATTCCCGCTGCCGGGTCTCACACGCGGCGGGTCAGTCGCGGCTGATCGCGATGAGGCGCAGGATCTCGAGGTACAGCCAGATGACCGTGACCATGATCCCGAATGCGCCCGTCCAGCCGTACTTCCGCGGGGCGCCGTTGCGGACCCCGCGCTGGATGAAGTCGAAGTCGAGGACGAGCGAGTACGCCCCGAGCAGCACGGCGAAGACGCCGAGGATGATGCCGAGCGGGATCCCGAAGATCTCGACGCCGGTCCGCAGGCCCCACGGGTCGGTCGACACGCCCGTCCACATGAGCACGACGTTGACGAGCGAGAACAGCGCGTAGCCGATCATCGCGATGAGGAAGACCTTCGTCGCGCGCGCCGAGGCGCGGATCTTGCCGCTCGCGAAGAGCGCGAGCGTCACGCCGACGACCGCGAACGTCGCGAGGACCGCCTGCATGACGATCCCCGGGTACATCGCCTCGAAGAACGCGGAGATGCCGCCGAGGAACACGCCTTGCGCGGCGGAGTAGGCGACGATGAGCGCGGGGGAGGGCTCGCGCTTGAAGATGTTGACGAGCGCGAGGACGAAACCGACGATGCCCGCGACGATCCACAGCCACGGGGCGATGCCGACCGTGATCCACCCGATCGTCGCGCCGATCACGAGGACGCCGAAGGTGATGCCGGACTTGACGAGGGAGTCCTCGATCGACATCCGGTCGCCCGCGTCGCGCTCGGCCGCGGGCGTGTTGTAGAGCTCTTCGAGCTCCGCAGCCGACATGTCCTGCGCGCCCGAGATGCCTCGAGCGCTGAATGCCGGGTCCCGGAACGCGGGGTTGTTCATGGCCATGTCAGGTGTCCCTCCTCGGACGGCGTGATTCCAGGGTACCGGGCGGGCGCCTCGTCCGCCTCAGAGCATCGACTGGACGAGGAAGAACGCGCCGACGACGATCGCGGCGCACAGGGTCGCCGTCGCGATCGCGACGGCGACCCCGGCCGAGGTGAGGCTCGACGAGCTCTGCTCCGACTCCGCGCTCCGCACGCGCGCCCCGCACATGATGCAGTACCTGGCGTCCGCCTGGAGCTCGGCGCCGCACTGCGGGCACGTCGGCATGGCGCGATCATACGCTCGCGGCGCGCCGCGCCGTCGGCATATCCTCGCGGCGTGACCCTCCTCATCGCGCACCGCGGCGCGAGCGGCTACCGGCCCGAGCACACCGCGGCGGCGTACCGGCTCGGGCTCGCGCTCGGGGCGGACGCCGTCGAGCCGGACCTCGTCCCGACGCGCGACGGCGTCCTCGTCGTGCGGCACGAGCCGGAGATCTCGGACACGACCGACGTCGCCGATCGTCCCGAGTTCGCGGACCGCCGCCGGACGATCCGCGTGCCGCTCGAGGCGCAGCCGCCGGGCGACCCGATCGAGGCGCTCACCGGGTGGTTCACGTTCGACTTCACGTGGGCGGAGCTCGCGACGCTCCGGGCGCGCGAGCGCCTGCCGGCGCTGCGGCAGCATTCCGCGACGTTCCGCGACGAGCCGCTCTTGCGATTCGCCGATCTCCTCGACCTGCTCGACGGGACCGCGACGGCGGACGGGTCGGAGCCCGTCCTCGTCGCGGAGCTCAAGCACGCGAGCGCGTTCCGGATGCTCGGATTCGACCTCGCCGAGCTGTTCGCGCGCGAGGTCGCCGGCCGCGTCCCGGGGGAGCGCCTCGTCGTCGAGAGCTTCGAGCTGCCCGTCCTCATCGATCTCGCGGAGCGCGGCCTCGACGCGACGCTCGTGCACCTCGCCGCCGAGCCGATCGAGCTCGACGCGCTCCACCCGGGCATCGGCGGCGTCTCGTACGCGAAATCGCTCCTCCTCGCGGAGGGCGGTGGCGCCCTCGTGGACGCGGCGCACGCGCGCGGGCTCCTCGCCTACGCGTGGACGCTGCGCCCGGAGCGCGCATTCCTCGACGAGCGCTTCCGCGGCTCGGGGGAGCCGGGTGAATGGGGCGATTGGCAGGGCGAGTTCGGCGCGGTGCTCGACACGGGCGTCGACGGCGTCTTCGCGGACCACCCCGACCTCGTGCGCGCGCTCCTCTGACCCTCGAGTGTGCGCCCGTGCGGCGGGTGTGCGGGCGCACGCCCGCACACCCGCCGCACGGGCGCACACTCGGAAGGGTCGGTCGGCCGTCGCGCGTAGGGTTGAGGCGCCATGACGCTCCTGACCGACGTGTTCGACGACCCCGCGCCGCGCGCGCGAGGCGGCATCGACCCGGCGCTGCTCGAGGGGCTCAACGAGCGCCAGCGGGAGGCCGTCGAGTACCGCGGCCGGGCGCTCCTCATCGTCGCGGGCGCGGGGTCCGGGAAGACGAGCGTCCTCACGCGCCGCATCGCCGGCCTGCTCTCGAGCCGCGAGGCGTGGCCGAGCCAGATCCTCGCGATCACGTTCACGAACAAGGCCGCGGCCGAGATGCGCGAGCGCGTCGAGCACCTCGTCGGCGGCGCCGCGGACGGCATGTGGATCTCCACCTTCCACTCCGCGTGCGTGCGCATCCTCCGCCGTCAGGCCGAGGCGATGGGGCTGAAGGCCGGCTTCACGATCTACGACGCCGCCGACTCGCGCGCCCTCGTCAAGCGCATCATCCGCGACGCCGACCTCGACTCCTTCGGCTTCACGCCCGGCGGCGTGCTCTCGCGCATCTCGAAGCTCAAGAACGAGCTCACCGATCTCGAGTCCTTCGCACGGAACGTCGACTCGACCGACGCGCGCGAGCTCGGCTTCCTCGAGATCTATCGCCGCTACACCGAGGCGCTCCGGCGCGCGAACGCGCTCGACTTCGACGACATCATCGGCGAGACCGTCTACCTCTTCCGGGCGTTCCCGGAGGTCGCGGCGCTGTATCAGCGGCGATTCCGGCACGTCCTCGTCGATGAGTACCAGGACACGAACCACGCGCAGTACGCACTCATCCGTGAGCTCGTCCGCCCCGTCGACGCCGATGTCGCCGACGCGGTCGAGGCGAAGCAGGGCTGGGCACCCGCGCTCCGCGCGCCCGACGGTTCGATCCCCGGCGCCTCGCTCACGGTCGTCGGGGACTCCGACCAGTCGATCTACGCGTTCCGCGGCGCCGACATCCGGAATATCGTCGAGTTCGAGCAGGACTTCCCCGAGGCCCACGTCATCCTCCTGGAGCAGAACTACCGCTCGACGCAGCGGATCCTCGACGCCGCGAACGCCGTCATCGCGAACAATTTCGACCGCAAGGCCAAGCGCCTCTTCACGACGTCCGGCTCCGGCGAGCCGATCGTCGGGTACACCGGGTACTCCGGGCACGACGAGGCGCAGTTCGTCGCCGACGAGATCGAGTCGCTGCGCGACGCGGGGATGGACTACTCGCAGATCGCGGTGTTCGTCCGCACGAATGCGCAGACGCGGCCGCTCGAGGAGGTGTTCATCCGCGAGGGCGTCCCGTATCGCCTCGTCGGCGGCACGCGGTTCTACGAGCGAGCCGAGGTGAAGGACGCGTTCGCGTACCTGACGCTCGTCGCGAACCCGGACGACGACCTGGCCCTGCGCCGCATCATCAACGTCCCGAAGCGCGGCATCGGCGACGCGACCGTCGCCGCACTGCAGGCGCGAGCGGATCGCGTCGGCGTGCCGTTGCGCGAGGTGCTCCGCGAGCCCGAGGAGCTCGGCCTCGGCCCCAAGCTCCAGGCGGCGATCCGGGAGCTCGACGTGCTCCTCGACGAGGGGACGCGCATGGCCGCCGACCGCCCGCCGCACGAGGTCCTCATGCACGTCCTCACGGCGTCCGGGTATCACGCCGTGCTCAAGGCCTCGCGCGACCCGCAGGACGAGGCGCGCGCGGAGAACCTCGACGAGCTCGTCTCGCAGGCGAAGGAGTTCCGGAACCAGTACCCGGAGGCGACGCTCATCGACTACCTCACGTCGGTCGCGCTCTTCGCCGCCGCGGACGAGCTCGACGCCGCCGAGGATGCGACCGGGAATGCGGCGGGCGGCGCGCGCGGCAAGGTGACGATCATGACGCTCCACACCGCGAAGGGCCTCGAGTACGACGCGGTGTTCATCACGGGCGTCGAGGAGGAGCTCCTCCCGCACCGCATGTCGCTCCTCGAGCCGGGCGGGATCGCGGAGGAGCGCCGGCTCTTCTACGTCGGCATCACGCGCGCCCGCAAGCGCCTCTACCTCTCGCTCGCCACCTCGCGCGCGTCGTTCGGCGACGTGAGCGTCGCGATGCCGAGCCGGTTCCTCTCGGAGATCCCCGGCGACCTCATCGAGTGGCGAGGCGACCGCCGCTCGCAGGGGGGCTGGTCGGGCGGCGGCGGATTCCGGTCCCTCGGCGACCGGGGCGCGCCGCGGCGCCCCGCGATCGGCGCGAGCGCGTCGGGCCGCACGTCCGGCCGCGATCCGGCGAAGCCGAAGACCGAGTGGCGCACGCCGATCGGCGCCGTCCGGGACAACGGCGACCTCAAGCTCGCGGTGGGGGACCGCATTCGGCACACGGACTTCGGCGAGGGACGCGTCGCGAACGTCATCGAGAACGGCCCCCGCACGGTCGCGGAGGTCGAGTTCGATGGGGGCGCGAGGAAGCGCCTCCTCGTGAAGGTCGCCCCGATCGAGAAGCTCTAGGCTCGATCCGGGAATCGCGGAGGGGAGCAGCATGCGGATCGGGATCCCGACCGAGCGTGCCGACGGGGAGACGCGCGTCGCGGCGACGCCGGCGACGACGGCGCAGCTCATCAAGCTCGGCTACGACGTCGTCATCGAGCAGGGCGCGGGGGCTCGCTCGAGCTTCCCGGACGCGGAGTACGCTGCCGCGGGCGCGACGGTCGTCTCGACGGATGAGGCGTGGGCGGCCGACGTCGTCCTCAAGCTCGCCGCGCCGACCGACGCCGAGCTCGCGAAGCTCAAGGACGGCGCGACGATCGTCGCGATGCTGAGCCCCGCCCTCAATCCGGCGCTCGTCGACCGCCTCGCCGCCCTCCCGATCACGGCGCTCGCGATCGACGCGGTCCCGCGCATCTCGCGCGCCCAGTCGATGGACGTCCTCTCCTCGACGGCGAACATCGCCGGCTACCGCGCGGTCGTCGAGGCGGCGCACGAGTTCGGCCGGTTCTTCACGGGGCAGGTGACGGCGGCGGGCAAGGTCCCGCCCGCGAAGGTGCTCGTCGCCGGCGCCGGCGTCGCGGGCCTCGCGGCGATCGGCGCGGCGAGCAGCCTCGGCGCGGTGGTCCGCGCGACCGACCCGCGGCCGGAGGTCGCCGACCAGGTCAAGTCGATCGGCGGCACCTACCTCCCGGTCGACGTCGAGGTCGAGCAGTCGGCGGACGGCTACGCGAAGGCGACGAGCGAGGCGTACGACAAGCGCGCGGCGGAAATCTACTCCGAACAGGCCGCGGAGGTCGACATCATCATCACGACCGCGAACATCCCCGGACGCACGGCGCCCGTGCTCCTGACGGCGGCCGACGTCGCGCGCATGAAGCCGGGTTCCGTCATCGTCGACCTCGCCGCGGCCAACGGCGGCAACGTCGAGGGCACGGTCCCGGGCGAGAAGATCGTCACCTCGAACGGCGTGACGATCATCGGCTACACGGACCTCGCGCGCCGCCTCCCGGCGCAAGCGAGCCAGCTGTACGGTCAGAACCTCGTCAACCTCATGAAGCTCCTCACCCCGGGGAAGGACGGCGTGCTCGTCCTCGACCACGAGGACATCGTGCAGCGAGCGATCACCGTCGCGCGCGGCGGCGAGAAGCTCTGGCCGCCGCCGCCCGTGAGCGTCTCGGCCGCGCCGACGACCGCGCCCGAGCGAGCGAAGGCGGACGATCGCCCCGCGCCCGCGAAGGCGCGGCGCCGCTGGCTGGCCCCGCTCGTCACCGCCCTCGGCGCCGTCGTCCTCCTCACCGCGATCGCCGTCGCACCCGACCCGCTCCCGCGGCACCTCACCGTGTTCGCGCTCGCGGTCGCGACCGGGTTCCTCGTCATCGGCGCGGTCCACCACGCGCTCCACACGCCGCTCATGTCGGTGACGAACGCGATCAGCGGCGTCATCGTCGTCGGCGCGCTCGTGCAGATCGCGACCGCGACGGAGCTCGCGTTGCCGCACCTGCTCGTCGCGATCCTCGCGCTCACGGCCGTCCTGCTCGTGTCGATCAACATCTTCGGCGGCTTCGCCGTCACGCGGCGAATGCTCGGAATGTTCCGGAAGGCGGACACGAAGTGAGCGTCAACGAGATCCTCGCGGGCGTGTCGACGGGCGCGTTCATCGTCGCCGCGCTCCTCTTCATCCTCTCGCTCGGCGGGCTCTCGCGGCACGAGACCTCGCGCGCGGGCGTGTGGTACGGCATCGCCGGCATGGCGCTCGCGATCCTCGCGACGTTCCTGAGCCTGTCGGTCGCGGCCGCGCCCTGGCCGTACGTCGCGCTCGCCGTCGCCGCGATCGTCGTCGGCGCCGCGATCGGCCTGTGGCGCGCGGCGCGAGTCCGCATGACGGGGATGCCGCAGTTCATCGCGCTCATGCACTCGTTCGTCGGGCTCGCGGCGGTGCTCATCGGCTGGAACGGCTACCTCGCGCCCGGCGAGATCGCGCACGAGCTCGAGGGCATCCACCGCGGCGAGATCTTCATCGGCGTCTTCATCGGCGCCGTGACGTTCACGGGTTCGATCGTCGCCTTCCTCAAGCTGTCCGAGCGCATGAAGTCGGCGCCGCTCGTCCTCCCGGGGCGCAATTGGCTCAACCTCATCGCGGTGCTCGCCTTCGTCGCGTGCACCGTGTGGTTCATCATCGACCCGCACTGGTGGCTGCTCGTCGTGGTCACCGTGATCGCCCTCCTGCTCGGCTGGCACCTCGTCGCCTCGATCGGCGGCGGCGACATGCCCGTCGTCATCTCGATGCTCAACTCGTACTCCGGCTGGGCGGCCGCCGCCTCGGGCTTCCTCCTCGGCAACGACCTCCTCATCATCGCGGGCGCGCTCGTCGGCGCATCCGGCGCGTACCTCTCGTACGTCATGTGCCGGGCGATGAACCGCTCGTTCATCTCCGTCATCCTTGGCGGCTACGGGATCGCCGCGCCGTCGAAGCGCGACGCCGAGGAGGAGGGCGAGATCCGCGAGGCGAGCGCCGCCGAGGTCGCGGCCGCGCTCGCCGAGGCGAGGTCCGTCATCATCGCGCCCGGCTACGGCATGGCGGTCGCGCAAGCGCAATACCCCGTCGCGGAGCTCACGCGCATCCTCCGGGACCGCGGCGTCGACGTGCGGTTCGGCATTCACCCGGTCGCCGGGCGCCTCCCGGGTCACATGAACGTCCTCCTCGCGGAGGCGAAGGTCCCGTACGACATCGTGCTCGAGCTCGATGAGATCAACGACGACTTCGCGAGCACGTCGGTCGTGCTCGTCATCGGCGCGAACGACACGGTCAACCCGGCGGCGGCGGAGGAGCCGGGCTCGCCGATCGCCGGCATGCCCGTGCTGCACGTGTGGGAAGCCGAGGAGGTCGTCGTGTTCAAGCGCTCGATGGCGTCCGGGTACGCGGGCGTCCCGAACCCGCTCTTCCACCGGCCGAACACGCGAATGCTGTTCGGGGACGCGAAGGAGCGCGTCGAGGACATCGTGCGGGCGCTCGCGGAGGTGCGCGTCTGAGCCGGTCGGGGCGCTCCGCGGGAGCGATTAGGATTGACCGCGGCCCGCGCGCGGCACGCATCGGGGCTCGACCCCGGCACCGCCGCCCCACCACACACGGACCAGCCCCTTCCGCACGCGAACAAGGGAAGTAGCAGCGTGGATCTGTACGAGTACCAGGCGCGCGATCTGTTCGAGAAGCACGGCGTTCCCGTGCTCGCGGGCATCGTCGCGGACACCCCCGAGGAGGTGCGCGCGGCCGCGGAGCGGCTCGGCGGCGTCACCGTCGTCAAGGCGCAGGTGAAGACCGGCGGCCGCGGCAAGGCCGGCGGCGTCAAGGTCGCGAAGACGCCCGCGGACGCCGAGGAGGCCGCGAAGACGATCCTCGGCCTCGACATCAAGGGCCACGTCGTCAAGCGCGTCATGGTCGCCGCGGGCGCGGACATCAAGGAGGAGTACTACTTCTCGGTGCTCCTCGACCGCGCGAACCGCTCCTACCTCTCGCTGTGCAGCTTCGAGGGCGGCATGGAGATCGAGCAGCTCGCGGAGGAGCGCCCTGAGGCGCTCGCGCGCGTCGAGATCGATCCCGCCGTGGGCCTCACGCTCGACAAGGCGCGTGAGATCGCGACCGCGGCGAAGTTCCCGGCGGACCTCGTCGACAAGGTCGCCCCCGTCTTCGTGACGCTCTACGGCGTCTTCACGAGCGAGGACGCGACGCTCGTCGAGGTCAACCCGCTCGTCCTCACGGGCGCCGGCGAGATCATCGCGCTCGACGGCAAGGTCTCGCTCGACGAGAACGCGGCCTTCCGCCACCCCGACCACGAGGCGCTCGAGGACAAGTCCGCGACCGACCCCCTCGAGGCGAAGGCGAAGCAGCACGACCTCAACTACGTCAAGCTCGACGGCGAGGTCGGCATCATCGGCAACGGCGCGGGGCTCGTCATGTCGACGCTCGACGTCGTCGCCTACGCGGGGGAGCGCCACGGCGGCGTGAAGCCCGCGAACTTCCTCGACATCGGCGGCGGCGCGAACGCGGAGGTCATGGCCGCCGGGCTCGACGTCATCCTAGGCGATGCGCAGGTCAAGTCGGTCTTCGTCAACGTCTTCGGCGGTATCACGTCGTGCGTCGCGGTCGCGAACGGCATCGTGAAGGCGCTCGAGATCCTCGGGGACGCCGCGACGAAGCCCCTCGTCGTCCGCCTCGACGGCAACCAGGTCGAGGAGGGCAAGGCGATCCTCGCGGCTGCGAAGCACCCGCTCGTCACGATCGCGGACAACATGGACCAGGGCGCCGACAAGGCCGCCGAACTGGCCGCCGCCTGACACAAGGACTAGAGAATGTCGATCTTCCTCAACAAGGACAGCAAGGTCATCGTCCAGGGCATCACGGGCGGCGAGGGCACGAAGCACACCGCGCTCATGCTCAAGGCGGGCACGCGGATCGTCGGCGGCGTCAACGCGCGCAAGGCCGGCACGACGGTGACGCACGAGGCCGCGGACGGGACGGAGGTCGTCCTCCCGGTGTTCGGGAGCGTCGCCGAGGCGATGGAGCGGACGGGTGCCGACGTGTCGATCGCGTTCGTCCCGCCGGCGTTCGCGAAGGACGCGATGATCGAGGCGATCGACGCCGAGATCCCGCTCCTCGTCGTCATCACCGAGGGCATCCCGGTGCAGGACACCGCCGAGGCGTGGGCGCACGCGAAGGCGAAGGGCGGCAAGACGCGCATCATCGGCCCGAACTGCCCCGGCATCATCACACCCGGCGAGGCGCTCGTCGGCATCACCCCGGCGAACATCACGGGGAAGGGCCCGATCGGTCTCGTCTCGAAGTCCGGCACGCTGACGTACCAGATGATGTACGAGCTGCGCGACCTCGGCTTCTCGACGGCGATCGGCATCGGCGGCGACCCGATCATCGGCACGACGCACATCGATGCGCTCGAGGCGTTCGAGGCCGACCCGGAGACGAAGGCGATCGTCATGATCGGCGAGATCGGCGGCGACGCGGAGGAGCGCGCGGCGGCGTTCATCAAGGCGCACGTCACGAAGCCGGTCGTCGGCTACGTCGCGGGCTTCACGGCCCCCGAGGGCAAGACGATGGGCCACGCCGGCGCGATCGTCTCCGGCTCCGCCGGCACGGCGCAGGCGAAGAAGGAGGCCCTCGAGGCCGCGGGCGTCAAGGTCGGCAAGACCCCCTCGGAGACCGCGGCGCTCATGCGGGAGATCGTCTCCGCGCTCTGACGCGTCGATCCGACCGGCTCGCCCGGATTCGGCCTGTCGGCTTGCACGTCCTCCCGCCCGCCTGCCAGGTTGGGTAGGGATGGGTGGGAATCTGCTGCGCGCCGCCGTGGGCGCGATCGGTGTCGGTGCGCTGTCCGTGGTCCTCGCGACGCCGGCTTCGGCCGACGACGAGTCGCCACCGCCGACGGGCTCCTCGATCTTCGATCTCGTCGCGTCCGCGGCGCTCGAGTCCCCGGCGCAAGTGCGCGAGGACGGCGCGGTGCTCGTCGAGGTGACGGCCGCCGACGCCGACTCCGTCGCGGACATGATCGGGGCGGCGGAGTCGCTCATCGAGGTGACGAGCGTCGCGGAGTCCGCGGGCGTGGTCGTCGGGTGGGCGCCCCCAGGCGCGCGCGAGGCGCTCGAGGCGCTCCCGTCCGTGCGATCCGTCCGCACGCCGCCCGCGCCCAACGTCGGCGCGGTTGCCGCGAGCTCGATCTCGGCCGCGGACTGGATCCCCGCGCCCTCCTGTCGATCGGTGCCGGTCGACGCGGATGCCCCGCTCGCCACGGCGATCGCCCGGGAGACGTTCGGGGTCGACGGCGCGGGCGTCGTCGTCGGCGTCATCTCCGACTCGTTCGCCGCGAGCCTCGAGGCCTCGACGACGTGGGAGCAGGACGTCCAGCTCGGCGCGCTCCCCGGACCCTCGAACCCGTGCGGCTACACGACGCCGGTCACGATCGTCGCCGACGAGGAGCCCGGCGAGGGCTGGAGCGACGAGGGCCGCGCCATGGCGCAACTCGTGCACGGCATCGCCCCAGGGGCGCGCATTCTCTTCGCCGCGGGCGGGCCGAGCGCGTACGTCATGGCGGAGCGGATCGACGCGCTCGTCGCCGCGGGCGCGGATGTCATCGTCGACGACATCTCCTACTACCTCATGCCGGGGTACCAGGAGGGCCCCATCGGGGACTCGATCCGCGCCGCCACGGCGGCCGGCGTCGCCTACTTCAGCTCGGCGGGCAACGGCTCGATCGCCGCCGCCGACACGGGCCGGCAGATCGCCTCCTGGACGACGGACACGTTCCTCGCGACGACTTGCCCCGCGCTGCTCGACGACGACCGCAACGCGGGATGCCTGAACTTCGGGACGGCGGCCGAGCCGGACCCGACGCTCCGCGTGACGCTCTCCCGGGAGCGCGGACCGATCTCCTTCTCGGGGTACGTGTACTGGGACGAGCCGTGGTACGGGGTTCAGGCGCCCATGGCGCTCATCGCGCTCACGGCCGAAACGTCGCAGCCTGTGGGCGCCGCCCTCTGCGTCGTCGCGACGAACCCCGACGAGTACGCGTGCGACGAATCGACGATCTCCTTCGCGATCGACGAGGAGTCCGTCGAGCTGCCGCCCGGAGCGGAGGTCGAGGTCGATCTCGTCGTCATCCGCTATCCGAACCCGGGCGAGGACGCCTCGAGCGTCCCCGACCCGGGCCTGCGCATCATGTTCCCGAGCGGCGGGGGCGTGCTC
>Ga0182743_1001709_pt1 | contig 20753 bp, 16 predicted proteins | sample eDN3rd30CKraftOP_FD_128522 | JGI IMG/M metagenome (GOLD analysis project Ga0182743, IMG submission 128522) | Enriched Organic Plus compost microbial communities from Emeryville, California, USA - eDNA 3rd pass 30_C Kraft OP (version 2) (version 2) ... | reverse complement strand
CGCCGAAGGCGTGGAACGCGAAGAACAGGAACGCTTCCTCGCCGAAGAAGGCTGCGACCAGGTCCAGGGCTACGCCCTCAGCCCGCCCCTGCCTGCGGAACAGTTCGCAGCCCGCTTCCTCACCCCACTGCATCCGATTGGCACCGCGCAAGGGACGCCGGTATAATCCGCCGGCCTTCTGGGGGCCTATAGCTCAGTCGGTTAGAGCAGAGGACTCATAATCCTTTGGTCCACGGTTCGAGTCCGTGTGGGCCCACCACCTTCAAAGCCGCGCATTGCGCGGCTTTGGCATTTCTGGGAGAGGCTTTCAGGCCCTTCCGGCCCCTTCAGAGCCCGCCGAAGTGCCCACAAGACGTCCACATTCACTCCACGGGTAGCTGGACGCTGAGCCGAATAGCTCGCACAATCGGCTCATTCAATGAGCCGAATAATCCATTTATTCGGCTCACCGCCCCTGGAAGACTTGCCATGAACGAGCCCCTCTGGATCTGGCAGCAGCCTGGCTGGCCGGATTTCCGCTGGCAGGCCGAGCGTCTTGCGCCGCTACTACGCAGTTGCGCCCAGGCCCAGGGGCGTCTGCTGGGCATGGCCGGGACGATCGATGCCGGCAGTGATGCGGAGAATGCGCTGGATGCCTTGTTGCAGAACATCGTCACCAGTTCCGCCATCGAGGGCGAGCAGTTGAATGTCGAGTCGGTGCGCTCCTCCCTGGCGCGGCGGCTGGGCCTGGAGAGTGGCGGGCGCGGTACGCCGCGCTCCGAGGGCCTGGCCGAGCTGATGCTGGATGCCACGCGCGGCCATGCGCAGCCACTGACGCTGGAGCGCCTGCTGCATTGGCACCGCCTGCTTTTTCCAATGGGCGACACGTCTCCACACGCTCGAATCCACGTCGGCGATCTGCGGGGCGACGAGCCAATGCAGGTGGTCTCCGGCCGGCTCGACCGGCCCACGGTGCATTTCGAGGCACCGCCACGCGCGGGGCTGGAAGTGCAGCTTCTGGCCTTTCTCGACTGGTTCGCCAGCAGCCGTGCCGATGTTGCTTTGGACCCACTACTGCGAGCCGGCATCGCGCACTTCTGGTTCGTGACCCTGCATCCCTTTGATGATGGTAACGGGCGGCTGACTCGCGCCATCACCGACCTGGCCCTGGCTCAGGGCGAGCAGCAGGCCATCCGCTTCTATGCCATGTCCTCCAGCATTCTCGAGGATCGGCGCGGCTACTACCGGATACTGGAAAGCCGCCAGAAGGCTTCGCTCGATATCACCGCCTGGCTGGAGTGGTTCCTGGCCACCCTGCTGAAAAGCCTGGAGCAGGCGCTGGCACGTATCGACCGGGTTCTGGGCAAGGCGCGCTTCTGGCAGGCGCACCGCGAGCAGGTGCTTTCAGCCGAACAGCTGAAGGTGCTCAACCGCCTGCTCGATGGCGATCTGCTGGGCGAACGCGGCGGGTTCGAGCAAGGCATCAGCGCGGCCCAGTACCAGGCCGTGGCGAAGGTTTCCAAGGCAACCGCAACCCGCCATCTGGGCGACTTGCTCGACAAGGGCTGCCTGGTCCGCCTGCCAGGCGGCGGGCGCAGCACTCGCTACCAGATCAATTGGCCTGCCTCGACCTTGCCAGCAGCCAAGCGACAGGACGACCGCGAAGAGCGCTGAATCGTGTAGAAAACAAGCCTCTATTGCACCGCCTCCCACGGATTGAGGATAGGCACTCCTGTCGCTTCGAAATCAGCCACATTGCGAGTGACTACCACCATGCCATGAACAAGGGCCGTTGCTGCAATGAGCGCGTCACGCTCGCCTCGCTTGTCGGGCACGTGCAGCCGGGCGCAGCGTTGCGCCACCGCTGTATCGATTGGCAATGTTCGTCCAGAGAACTCCGGCAACACATGTTGCTCCAGCCACGCGCGCAGCAAGGCCCCTTGGGTGGCGTCTTTTCGCTCAATCGGCAGAACACCGAACTCCAGTTCCATGATGGCGACGGCAGACACGAACAGCTCGGCGGCATCGACGCTTTCACTCCATGCCGCAACGTTCGGGTCAGCTTTGCCGGCCCGAACCTTTCGCAGTTCGGACACCACGTCGGTGTCGAGAACGAACATCATGAGAAGTCAGCCGGCTGGGCGCCGATGATCACACGTGACGCTTCAAATTCGATGTCCGCAACGTCCGGCATAGCCAGAGAATCGGCGATGTTACGACGCTGCTTCGTAAGGCGCTGGTATTCCTCGATGCTCAACAACACATGAGTGGGCTTGCCGCGATCCGTGATGAACACCGGCCCCTGCTTGGCCGCCTTCTTTGCGCGGGTAACATCCTGGTCAAGTTCTCGACTGGATAGGGTCGTGATGGTCATAGCGGCACCTCCCGCATCTCTGGATAGCTCGCACAATCGATTCATGAAATGAGCCGAATAATCTGATTATTCGACTCATCCTCCCAGAAGGGTTTGCCATGCACTTTTCGCTCCCCCGCGAAAAGCCACCTGATTGCGCAGCGTCTGGCTCAGTTCGAAGACAGCTCACGCAGCGCGGCGGTAGCCAGGAAGCCGGAGCGAGAGGCGTAGCGATGGTCGCGCTTCACGCGTTCGTCGATGCGTTGCAGGAGGTTTTCCGGAAGGCTGGCGTTGAAGCGCACGGCCTTGCCCAGGTAGGGAGTGACGTCGAAGTCGACCACCGCCCAGACACCGCCGGCGTAGTCGGGGTTGCCCATGTGGGTGTCCACTTCCTGGGCTTGCGGGAGCGTCTCGCCGTCGGCCACCAGGCCTTCGAAGTGCAGGGCCAGGGCTTCCTGGACGTTTTCCAGCGCCTGGCTGACGGTGCCGCCGGCGGAGAAGCAGCCAGGCACGTCAGGGATGGTCACGCCGTAATCCGAGTCGGCGTCCTTGTGCAGAACCACGGGGAATTTCATGTTGATGCCCTCCTCCTGAGCTGACGGCCGACTCATCGCAGGCCGGCCTGGCGCAGAATGCTGTTCACGGTCCCGATCGGCAGGTTGCTCCTGGGGTGGGGAACCGTCACCCGCCCCTTCTTGGTGAAATGCCGGAACTGGTGATGACTGCCTTTCACCTCCACCAGGAACCAGCCATCCGCCCGGATCAACTCCATGATTTCTCGACTGCGCATCGTCCCTCCGCCCAGCCTTGGTGTGTATGCTACACACCAAGACTGTGATTATCTACACACACTACACACCCGAATTTCGATCTTGCCGTCAGGCGCTCCGCCGCAATTGAAGAGTGCCGAGGCTTTGGGCGGTGCGAGGGGGTTGGCGGGAGCTGAAAACAGGGAAGTTTCCTGCGAGGCATTGGCGTTGCCGTCTTACAAGACGGCTGCGTAGCGTTCCACCTGCCACGGATCAGACGTGGCCAGGTGTGGAATCCTGCTAGCAACCATCGCAATACACGCCATAGCGGAGTTCTTCGGCGTTCACCGAACGATCTTCGGCTGTCTATGGCGGGCCGTGCGAGGCGGGCTTTTGCCCGACCGGTTGGTTGCTTCCGGGATTCCACCCTTGCACGGTCCGCCTCCCTTCTCCGGATTGCCTGGGTGGCGGCTTCTTCGATGCAGCAAGGAGCGACAGCATGAGCCTTTCTTCTACTTCCGATTCCGTTCTCGTCCCTTCGGTTTTCCTGCGCCATCGCCGGCCCCTACGGGCGGTGCTGATCGAGAACCAGGCGTGGTTCGTCGGGCGCGACCTGGCGCGGCTGACCAACAGCCATGTGTCCACGCGGGTTATCCACAAACTGGATGCCGACCAGCAGCGGTTCGAGTGCCTGCAGGTGGCCGGCGGCGAGGTGACGCGTGAGTGGCTGGTCAGCGAGAGCGGCGTGTATGCGTTGCTGATGGTGCATTTCTATCACCCAGAGAACCGAGGCTTGCGGCAGTGGTTGAGCAATGAGGTGGTGCCGGCGTTGCGGGATGCGCGGCAGAGTGATCCGGATTTGCCGCGGCGAAGGGTGAAGCGGGTGCAGGGGCAGCAGTTGAGCGTGCTGGATTGGCAGGGGAAGTTGTGGGTGCGGTTTGGGGATGCGGTGGGGTTGATGGAGCGGGAGGTTCGGCGGGAGTCGTAGGGTTGGGTGGTATGCATGGTGATGGGTATCGCTGCGCTCAACGCCATCCTACGGGGCGCCAGGGTTGGCTCAGGTGCGGTCTTTGACTTGGGCTCCCTCTCCCCAGCCCTCTCCCTGAAGGGAGAGGGGGCTTGTTCGTGCCGAGAGAAATAATGGTTTCAGCCGGAACCTACCTGGCTAACCGGCTAACTCCAAAACGCCCGCCCTGCCCAACGGTCCCCTCTCCCTTCAGGGAGAGGGCTGCCGGGCCTCGCTCTAGCGCCGACAGCCTTGACCGAGCCCCCGCCTCACCGCTTCGCAATGATGTAAACCGCATGCACGATGCCCGGGATGTACCCCAGCAACGTCAGCAGGATGTTCAGCCAGAACGCCCCGCCGAAGCCGACCTGGAGGAACACGCCCAGGGGCGGGAGGATGATGGCGATGAGGATGCGGATCAGGTCCATGGCGGGTGCTCCTTGTAACTGTGGCTACTGACACCAGCATCGACCACGGCCGCTTCGCTGGCGTTCAATCCTTTTGCGGGCCATGGTTGCGGGCAGGGCCAGGCCTCTGCGTACCGAAAAGGTGCAACCCCGCTCCCGCCCCAGCGCGCAGATGCCCGCTCTCCTAAAATGCAAGGCAAGGTCCGCTTCTTGCAGCGATCGCCGGGCATCCGCTGCATCCGCCGGCAAGGTCACCTTTCTACACAGTCCGTCGAGTTCGACCAATGGCTGGTTGCACCTGGTTGCACCTTTGTCGTCCGGCGTTTAAATTCTCGCCACATTTCCGCCGTGCCCACTTTCAATAACAGGTACAACCATGGCCACCACCACCCTTGGCGTGAAGCTGGACGACGCCACCCGTGAACGTCTGAAGCAAGCCGCCCAAGCCATCGAGCGCACGCCGCACTGGATCATCAAGCAGGCGATCTTCAACTATCTGGAGCAGATCGAGGGTGGTCTCTCCCCCGCCGCGCAGTCCGGCCTGGCCGCCGCGGCCGGCGAGGAATCGCTGGAGGCGCTGAACGAGCAGGGCCTGCAGGTGTTCCTGGACTTCGCCGAAAGCATCCTGCCGCAGTCGGTGCTGCGCGCCGCCATCACCTCCGCCTACCGCCGCCCGGAAACCGAGGCCCTGCCGATGCTGCTGGAGCAGGCCCGCCTGCCACAGGACAAAGCCGAGGCCGCCAACAAGATGGCCCTGGGCATCGCCGAGAAGCTGCGCAACCAGAAGAGCGCCGGCGGCCGCCAGGGCCTGGTGCAGGGCCTGCTGCAGGAGTTCTCGCTGTCGTCCCAGGAGGGCGTGGCGCTGATGTGCCTGGCCGAGGCGCTGCTGCGCATTCCGGACAAGGCCACCCGCGACGCGCTGATCCGCGACAAGATCAGCAACGGCAACTGGAGCCAGCACCTGGGCCAGAGCCCGTCGATGTTCGTCAACGCCGCGTCCTGGGGCCTGCTGATCACCGGCAAGCTGGTGTCCACCCACACCGAGGCGGGCATGACCTCCTCGCTCAACCGCATCATCGGCAAGAGCGGCGAGCCGCTGATCCGCAAGGGCGTGGACATGGCCATGCGCCTGATGGGCGAGCAGTTCGTCACCGGCGAGACCATCGGCGAGGCCCTGGCCAACGCCGCGAACATGGAAAGCCGCGGCTTCCGCTATTCCTACGACATGCTCGGCGAAGCCGCACTCACCTTTGATGACGCCAAGCGCTACCTGGCCTCCTACGAGCAGGCCATCCACGCCATCGGCAAGGCCTCTCATGGCCGCGGCATCTACGAAGGCCCGGGCATCTCCATCAAGCTCTCGGCGCTGCACCCGCGCTACAGCCGCGCGCAGTACGACCGGGTGATGGACGAGCTGTACCCGACCCTGCTGGGCCTGACGCAGATGGCCAAGCAGTACGACATCGGCATCAACATCGACGCCGAGGAAGCCGACCGCCTGGAAATCTCCCTCGACCTGCTGGAGCGCCTGTGCTTCGAGCCGTCGCTGAGCGGCTGGAACGGCATCGGCTTCGTCATCCAGGCCTACCAGAAGCGCTGCCCGTACGTGATCGACTACGTGATCGACCTGGCCAAGCGCAGCCGCCACCGCCTGATGATCCGCCTGGTGAAGGGCGCCTACTGGGACAGCGAGATCAAGCTGGCCCAGGTCAACGGCCTGGAGGGCTACCCGGTCTACACCCGCAAGCCCTACACCGACGTTTCCTACATCGCCTGCGCGCGTAAGCTGCTGGCGGTGCCGGAGGCCATCTACCCGCAGTTCGCCACCCACAACGCCCATTCGCTGTCGGCCATCTACCAGATCGCCGGGCAGAACTACTACCCCGGCCAGTACGAGTTCCAGTGCCTGCACGGCATGGGCGAGCCGCTGTACGAGCAGGTGGTGGGCAAGGTCGCCGACGGCAAGTTCAACCGCCCGTGCCGCATCTACGCCCCGGTGGGCAGCCACGAGACGCTGCTGGCCTACCTGGTGCGCCGCCTGCTGGAAAACGGCGCCAACACCAGCTTCGTCAACCGCATCGCCGACCACAGCATCTCGCTGCAGGACCTGGTGACCGACCCGGTGCAGCAGGTCGAGCAGATGGCCGCCCAGGAAGGCACCCTCGGCCTGCCGCACCCGCGCATCCCGCTGCCGCGTGACCTCTACGGCGAAGGCCGGGCCAACTCCGCCGGCCTGGACCTGGCCAACGAACACCGCCTGGGCTCGCTCTCCTCGGCGCTGCTGACCAGCACCAACCAGACCTACGTCGCCCAGCCGGTGCTCGGCGGCGAAGCCCCGGCGCCCGCCGCGGCCGAGCCGGTGAAGAACCCGGCCGACCACCGCGACATCGTCGGCCAGGTACACGAGGCCAGCGAGGCGGACGTGAACAACGCCCTGCTCAGCGCCCAGGCCAGCGGGCCGATCTGGCAGTCCACCCTGCCGGAAGAGCGCGCCGCCGTGCTGGAGCGCGCCGCCGACCAGATGGAAAGCGAGATGCAGCAGCTGATGGGCCTGCTGGTGCGCGAATCCGGCAAGACCTTCGCCAACGCCATCGCCGAGGTGCGCGAGGCGGTGGACTTCCTGCGCTACTACGCGGCCCAGGCCCGCAGCTTCTCCAACGACAGCCACCGCCCGCTGGGCCCGGTGGTGTGCATCAGCCCGTGGAACTTCCCGCTGGCGATCTTCAGCGGCCAGGTGGCCGCCGCACTGGCCGCCGGCAACACCGTGCTGGCCAAGCCGGCCGAGCAGACCCCGCTGATCGCCGCCCAGGCCGTGCGCATCTTGCTGGAAGCCGGCGTGCCGGCCGGCGTGCTGCAGCTGCTGCCGGGCCGCGGCGAAACCGTTGGCGCCCGCCTGGTCGGCGACGAGCGCGTGCGCGGCGTGATGTTCACCGGCTCCACCGAGGTCGCCGGCATCCTCCAGCGCAACATCGCCGGCCGCCTGGACGCCCAGGGCCGCGCCATTCCGCTGATCGCCGAGACCGGCGGGATGAACGCGATGATCGTCGACTCCTCGGCGCTGGCCGAGCAGGTGGTGGTGGACGTGATCAACTCCGCCTTCGACAGCGCCGGCCAGCGCTGCTCGGCCCTGCGCGTACTGTGCGTGCAGGCCGACGTGGCCGACCGCGTGGTGCAGATGCTCAAGGGCGCCATGGCCGAATACACCATTGGCTCGCCGGAGCACCTGAACGTGGACATCGGCCCGGTGATCGACGCCGAGGCCAAGGGCAACATCGACCGCCACATCCAGGCCATGCGCGACAAGGGCCGCAAGGTCTTCCAGGCCGCGCGGGTCAACGGCGACGCGCTCAAGCGCGGCACCTTCGTGGTGCCGACGCTGATCGAGCTGGACAGCTTCGACGAGCTCAAGCGCGAAATCTTCGGCCCGGTGCTGCACCTGGTGCGCTACGAGCGTTCCGACCTGGACCAGTTGCTGGCGCAGATCAACGCCTCCGGCTACGGCCTGACCCTCGGCGTGCACACCCGCATCGACGAGACCATCAGCCAGGTGGTGGGCAACGCCCACGTCGGCAACCTGTACGTGAACCGCAACATCGTCGGCGCCGTGGTCGGCGTGCAGCCCTTCGGCGGCGAAGGTCTGTCCGGCACCGGCCCGAAGGCCGGCGGCCCGCTGTACCTGTTCCGCCTGCTGTCGACCCGCCCGCGCGATGCGGTGGCCAGGCAGTTGGCCGGCGACAACGTGCAGGCCCTACCGCGCCCGGCCGAGCGCGAGAAGTCCCTGCAAGCCCTGCGCGACTGGGCAGCCAAGCAGGAGCCGGAACTGGCGAAGGTGGCGGACGAGTTCGCCAGCCTGGCGCAGAGCTACGCCTGCCACGTGCTGACCGGCCCGACCGGCGAGCGCAACACCTACACCCTGCTGCCGCGCGAGCGCGTGCTGAACATTGCCGAGGAGCGTGCCGACCTGCTGGTGCAACTGGCCGCCACCCTGGCGGTGGGCAGCCTGGCGGTATGGCCGGCAAGCCAGCGCGAGCTGCGCGACAGCCTGCCGAAGGAAGTGCAGAAGCGTATCGAGCTGGTCAACGACTGGACCGCCGCCGAAGCCGCCTTCGACGCCATCCTGCACCACGGCGATTCCGACCAGCTGCGCGAGGTGTGCGAACAGGCTGCCAAGCGCAAGGGCGCCATCGTTGGCGTGCACGGCCTGGGCAAGGGTGAAACCGACGTACCGCTGGAACGCCTGCTGGTGGAGCACGCCCTGAGCGTGAACACCGCGGCCGCCGGCGGCAACGCCAGCCTGATGACCATCGGCTGATGCGACGGCGGCGGCCCTACCCGGCCGCCGCCAGCGACACCCGCGCCCTTGCGGCGCGAACCGCGCTACCGCCCTCGTCGAGGGGGCTACCCGCCCGGTAGCGCGGCTTTCCCTCCAGGCATTCCATGCCTTGCGTCCACCCAAACGGCGGACGCCGCGGCGGGGCTACCCTCCCCGCCGCTTCCTTGAATACCGGTTCCTACAGGAACCAGCGGTATTCGCGCGCACTGACTTCGTCCATGAACTCCAAGTGGTCGTGGCGCTTATTCTCGCAGTAGACGAAGACGAACTCGCTGCCGAGCCCTTCCTTCACTATCGGATGGTTCTCCATGGCCGCCACCGCGCCGAGCATGTCGCGGGGGAAGTCGATGCCGCTGTCGCGGTCTTCGTTCAGCGGGGCGATGGGCTCCTTGCCCGCTTCCAGGCCGTATTCCATGCCGGTGAGGATGGCCGCCAGGACCAGATACGGGTTGGCGTCGGCGCCGGCCAGGCGGTGCTCGATGCGCAGGTTCCTGCCATCGGACTCGGGGATGCGGATGCACGCGTCGCGGTCTTCGAAGCCCCAGCTGGCCTTGCTCGCCGCGTTCACCCGGGAGCCGTAGCGGCGGTAGGCGTTGTGGTTGGCGGCGAAGATCGGCATGCAGTGCGGCAGCAGTTCCAGGCAGCCGGCCACGGCGTGGCGCAGCGGGCGCTGGCCCTCGCCGTCGAGCAGGTTGCGGCCGTCGCGGTCGTACAGGCTGACGTGGACGTGCATGCCGCTGCCCGGCGCGTGCAGGTAGGGCTTGCTCATGAAGCTGGCGCGGTGCCCGTGCTTGAGCGCCACGCCACGGGTGGCGCGGGTGAACAGCGCGGCCTGGTCGGCGGCGTGCAGGCCGTCCTCGCAGTGGGCGAAGTTGATCTCGAACTGGCCCGGGCCGATCTCGGCGGTGATGACGTTGGCGTCCACGCCCTGCTCGCGCGAGGCTTCGACGATTTCATGCAGCACGTCGGAGAAGCGCGACAGGCGCTCGATGTGCATGTTCGGCTGGTCGTCCTCGTCGTCGCACAGCGGGTCGCGCGGGTACTGCGGCAGGCCGTCCTTGAGCTTCCTGTCGAACAGGTAGAACTCCAGTTCGAAGGCCACCACCGGGCGGATGCCCTTGCCTTCCAGGCGCTTGAGCACGCGCGCCAGCACTTCCCGCGGTTCGAACTCGATGGGCGCCTCGGTGCCGTCGGAGCTGATGATCATCTGCCCCAGCGGCTGGCTCTCCCAGCGCACCGGCTTGAGCGTGCCGGGGATCAGCCGGCGCGGCGCGTCCGGGTCGCCGTCGTTGAAGCAGTAGTCGCCGATCGGGTGCAGGCCACCCTGCACGCCCAGCAGCACGCAGTTCTGCGGCAGTTTCAGGGGCGAGCCGGCGGCGACTTTCTCCAGCATGTCCACCGGGTAGCGCTTGCCGTAGAAGTGCCCGGGGATGTCCAGGCAGATCAGGTCGACGTAGCGCACGTCCGGGTTCTGGGCGCGGAAGGCGCGTACTTCGCTGAGCAGGTCGGGGAAGGTTTGGCGGTTCATCTTCTTGGTGCCTGTGTCGGGCGCAGCCGGATGCCTTCAGGTGAAGATCCAGAGCACCCTCGTTGGTTTGTCTGTCAGGTTGCCGTAGCGGAATTTCGCGTGCGGCGGCAGCTGGAAGCTGTCGTTGGGGTAAAGGGTGACGGTCTCGTCCTGGTACCAGAGGGTCAGTTCGCCCTCCAGCACGAAGCCGCCCTGTTCGGAGCTGTCGTTGAGGTGGTCCTCGCCGCTGGTGGCGCCGGGGGCGAGGATGCTGTCGAGCATCGAGAAGCCGCCGGACATGTTCGGCGAAGCGAGGATGTCGGTGATGCCGCCGGCGTAGTACAGCGTGCGGCGGTCGGCCGGGCGCGTCACCCAGGCCAGCTCCCGCGCCGGCCCCTCGGCGTAGAAGTAGGTGGTCGGCACGCCGAGGGCTTCGCTGATGGCGGTGAGGTCCGCCACGGTGGGGCGCGACAGGCCGCGCTCGACCTGGGAGAGGAAGCCCACCGAGCGGCCGATGCGCTCGGCCAGGGCGCCGAGGGTCAGGTTCTTGTGCTTGCGCAGGTCGCGGATGAGGGTCGCGAGGTGTTCGTTCTGGTGTTCTTGCATAGGCGCTGTCCGGCTCGGTTCAGAAGAAGTCCCGCAAGCGATACCAGGCTTTGCCGACGGCTTCCAGTGGCGCGGCGAAGCGCTGGCCGCCGGGGAAGCCGGGATTGCTCAGGCGCTGGTACAGGTCGAGCTCCTCGCTGCGCCCCAGCATCGCCTGGCTGACCGCGTGGGCAGCGGCCAGGCTGGGCAGCACGCCATGCCCGGAATAGCCCTGGAGCCAGTAGAGGTCGCCGCGGCGGCCGATGTCCGGGGTACGCCGCATGCTGCAGTCGATGTGCCCGCCCCAGGCGTATTCCAGCTCCACCCCGCGCAGTTGCGGGAACACCCGCTCGACGTAGGGCCGGGTGGCGGCGCGGATGTCCGAGGGCATTCCGCCCAGGTAGGTGCAGCCGCCGCCGAACAGCAGGCGGTGGTCGGGGGTGAGGCGGAAGTAGTCGAGGACGAACTGGTTGTCGGTGACGCAGCAGTTCTTCGGCAGCAGCGAGTGCGCAAGCTCCGCGCCCAGCGGCGCGGTGGCGACCTGGTAGGTGCCCACCGGCAGGATGCGCGCGGAGACTTCCTTGTCCAGGCCGTCGATGTAGGCGTTGCAGGCCAGCACCAGGGCGGCGCAGCGGATGCTGCCATGCTCGGTCTCGACCAGGTAGCCGTTGCCCTGCTCGCTGTAGCGCAGCGCGCGGGTCTGCTCGAAGATGCGCCCGCCGGCCTTCTCCAGCGCGCCGGCGAGGCCGTAGGCCAGTTTCAGCGGGTTGAGGTGCGCGGAATTCGGGTCGTACAGGCCGGCCAGGTAGCGTTCGCTGGCGATCCACTGCGGCAGCTCGGCGCGGGAAACCATCTGCAGGCCTTCGTAGCCCCAGCGGCGCGCAGCCTCGCCCTGCCACTCTTCGAGCATGCCGACGCGGCGCGGCAACACGGCGGTCCACAGGTGGCCGACGCGGTAGTCGCAGTCGAAGCCGTGGCGCTGCGGCAGGTCGCGCATTTCCCGCGCGGCCCAGAGCATGCCCTGCCACAGGCGCAGGGCGCCTTCATGGCCGAGGTCGGCCTCGATCGGCCCGAGGTCGCTGGACCAGCCCGGCAGCGCCTGGCCGCCGTTGCGCCCGGAGGCCGCCCAGGCGATGCGGCTGGCCTCGATGACGCAGACCTGGCGGCCGCCTTCGGCCAGTTGCAGCGCGGTGTGCAGGCCGCTGAAGCCGGCGCCGATCACCAGCACCTCGACCTCCAGCGCATCCGGCAGCTGCGCGCGGGGCTGCAGCAACTCCGGGTTGGCGGCGGCGTAGTAAGTGCCGACGGGCTGGCTGGATTGCAGGAACATGGCGACCTCGTGAAATTGTCATGCTTGTTTTTCATGAAAACTAGCACAACTAATTTCATGAAGCCAGCCCGGCACAAATCCACAGCGACCCGCGGCAGCCCAGCCGGGGGAAGCCGGACCGTGCGCGCGGGATGACAGACGCCCATCTATTGCTATGTTCTTAGGAGATAAAAAGGCCGCCGGACGCGGTTCGGTCGGGCGTACAGGGGATAACCGGATGAATCGGATGCTGAAGCCGCAGCCTTATTGCAAGAATTGCCGACTGGCACCGCCCACCCTCAGCGACGACAAGCTCCAGGAGCTGGAAGCCCTCATCAAGCCCGGCCACCTGCTGCACAAGGGCGACCACCTGTTCCGCCAGGGCGACGCCTTCCACAACGTCTACCTGGTGCGGTCCGGCTCGCTGAAGACAGTGACCACCAACGAGCAGGGTCTGGAGAAGATCACCGGCTTCTATTACGCCAACGAGATCTTCGGCTTCTCCGGCATGGACGAGGGCCGCTACCCGGTGTCGGCCATCGCCCTGGAAAGCACCCTGTGCAGCGAGATTCCCTTCGACCAGTTGGAGCTGCTGTCGCAGCAGATTCCCGGGCTGTCGCACCAGTTGCTGCTGATGATGAGCCGCAAGATCCGCGAGGACCAGCAGATGAAGCTGCTGCTCTCGCGGCTCAACGCCGATTCGCGGATCGCCGCCTTCCTGCTGAACATTTCCGCGCACTTCCGCGAGCGCGGCTTCTCCGCCCTGCGCTTCCGCCTGAGCATGTCGCGCCACGAGATCGGCGACTACCTGGGGCTGGCGGTGGAGACCGTGTCGCGCAGCTTCACCCGCCTGCAGAAGAACGGTCTGCTGCGGGTCAACGGGCGGGAGACGGAGATCGTCGACTTCACCGAGCTGTGCGCGCTGGCGGGTGGCGAGATCGAACTCTGAAGCCCTGCCTTTCCCTCGTAGGATGGGTTGAGCCTGCGAAACCCATGCGGTCATTGGCGATGGGTATCGCTCCGCTCAACCCATCCTACGGTGCGTGTTCGCCTGAGGGTGTAGCGGGCCCTGCCCGCGATTCGCGCGCAGGGCGCGCTCCTACATGGGATACGTCATGGCGCCGCGATGCGGCCGGCAGGCCGCCTCTGGCCCCGGGGCGCAAGGCCCCGGCCGGGAATAAAAGCCGCCCCGATGGACCAAAACGACGTCCGGGGGCGGGCGCGAGGCAGGTTGTGGGCAGCCGCCGCGTCAGGCGGGGCCGCTGCCCAGGCATTCAGGGCCCTGCAGGCGGGCCGTCCAGTCTTCCACCACGCCACTGGCCAGGCGTTGCGCGGCGGTCTTGCGCCAGCGCAGCGAGAGCGCGTCGCACGCCATCATCTGGCGCAGGCCGCAACGCTCCAGCGGTTCGCCGAAGTACCAGCGCAGCAGGCTGGCGACGCTCAGCTGCGGGTAGTGCCGCTGCACCAGCTCCAGCGGCGCGGCGGCGCTGACCATGCCGGCGCGGCGCACCCGGTAGAACCAGCCGCAGCGGCCCTGCTGCTGCAACTCCAGCGGCAGTTCCGGGAGGTTCCAGCGGCGCCCCAGGCGGTAGCACGGCGAGCGCGGCTGGCTGACTTCGATCAGCGCATCGCCCCAGCGGAACAGGTCGCCGATGCACACGTCCGCCTCGCTGATGCCGAAGGTCGAGAGGTTCTCGCCAAAGGCCGGCTGCTGCCAGCGCTGTTGCGGGTGCTGCTTGCGCCAGTGGCGGTAGTGCTCGGCCGGGTAGTGGTGCAGCGCGCGGTCGAGGCCGCCGTGGTGGCGCAGGTCGGCCTGCTCGTCGCCGGGCAGGCCTTCGCTGCCCAGCCAGACTTCCTCGCGGGTTTCCAGCTTGTCGATGGCGCTGACCAAACCGCCCCAGCACTCTTCGACTTTGCCTATGAAAACACCCTGGATGACGATGCCTTCCACCTTTGTCTACCCGTCTGCAGCAGCGGACAGGCACTAGACTAGAGCATCGGATAGGCTCCTATCCATTTCGATTTTCCAGTTTCGTTGATAAGCCACGCTTATGGATTTTCGCCAGCTCCGCTATTTCGTCGCGCTCTACGAGGAAGGCCACGTCGGCCGCGCCGCCGAGCGCCTGGCCCTGTCGCAGCCGGCGCTGTCACAGCAGATCCGCCAGTTGGAGCGGAGCCTGGATGTGGCCCTGTTCCAGCGCGTCGGCAAACGCCTGGTGCCGACCGTGGCGGCGCACACGTTGTACAACCATGCCGTGCCCCTGCTCGAAGGCCTGGAGCGCGCCCACGAGGCCCTGCGCGGCTTCCGCGGCCAGGCCGCGCGCAGCCTGGCCATCGGCGTGCTACAGACGGTCAATGCCAGCCTGGTGCCCTATCTGGTGGAGCGCCTGCACGCCGCGCAGCCGCATTTGCAGGTGCGCATCTACGAACTGTCCGGGGTGGAGATCGAGCGCCGGCTGCTGGCCGGGCAACTGGACATCGGCATCGGCTTCCTGCCGCCGCGCCAGCCGGCGCTGCACGGTGTGGAGCTGTACCCGGACGAGCTGCAACTGGTGATCCCCGCCGACCACCCGTTGCGCGAATTCAAGAAGGTGTCCCTGGCCCAGGCCGCGGAGCTGCCGATGCTGCTGCTCGGCGAGGAATTCCGCGCCCGGCAGATCTGGCAGGAACAGCTGGCCGCCATCGGCCGCCGGCCGCGGGTGCAGGCCGAGCTGAACCACATGAGCGGCATCCTCGACAGCCTGCCCCACAGCCGCTTCGCCACGGTGCTGCCGGGCCGCGCGCGGCAACTGCACAGCAACCGCGACCTGCTGTGGAAGCCGTTGAGCGAGCCGCGCATTGCGCTGAGCGTGGGGCTGGTGTACCGCGATGCGCAGCGCCAGCACAGCACCGTGGAGTTGCTGCGCTCCCTGCTGGAAGGTGTGGTGCAGAGCTTTTCGTAGGCGCACCGGTCTTGCAGGCCGCGCCAGAGTGCTCTTCGTAGGATGGGTTGAGCCTTGGCGAAACCCATGCGGTTGTGGCGATGGGTATCGCTTCGCTCAACACCATCCTACGGGTCGTTGTGTTTGCCGGAGGGCGTAGGAGCGGACCTTGTCCGCGATAGCCGGATGTCCCGGCGCGGATCGCGGATGAGATCCCCTACGCCGCTCCACCCGCGCCATTCCCCTTGTAGGAGCGCGCCCTGCGCGCGAATCGCGGGCAGGGCCCGCTCCTACAGGTTGCCGGGAGGCACGGTATTCCTCCCCCGTAGGAGCGGACCTTGTCCGCGATAGCCGGGCGTCCCGGCGCGGATCGCGGATGAGATCCGCTACGCCGCCCCACCCACGCCATTCCCCCTGTAGGAGCGCGCCCTGCGCGCGAATCGCGGGCAGGGCCCGCTACAGTTGGCCGGGCAGGAAAAATCGCAGGCAAAAGAAAACCCCGCCTTGCGAGCGGGGTTTTGCAGACCGATATCCTGACGTCCGTGCTGGCCACCGTCCGTGGTGGAATCCCTTTCTTTCCGTTTTGTCGTCGGCGCTTCCTGCGCAATGTCCTGACTGAGAAGAAGGTTACCCCTCGCGCCGACGAGCCGATAGACGCCAAATGACACCACGACGTGTAAGCCTAGGCTTACAAAACCGTTGCACCCCTGAAACGACAAGGCCCCGCCGAAGCGGGGCCTTGTCAGGTTGCGCCGATCAGAACTGCGCAGCGTCGAGCAGGTACAGCGACTCGCTGCCGGCTTTCACCGAGGCGGTCAGGGAGTGGATGCGCGGCAGCAGGCGGGCGAAGTAGAAGCGCGCAGTGCCCAGCTTGCTGGCGTAGAAGTCGTCCTGGCCTTCCTTGCCCAGCGCCGCGCGGGCCATCAGCGCCCACATGTAGGCGTAGGCGGTGTAGCCGAACACGTGCAGGTATTCGACCGAAGCCGCGCCGATCTCGTTGGGGTTGGCCTTGGCGCGGTCCAGCAGCCAGGCGGTCAGTTCTTCCAGGTTCTGCACGGCGGCGTTCAGCGGGCCGGTGAACTCGGCCAGCTCGGCGCCGGCCGAGGCGGTGAAGGCGCGGATTTCGTCGCTGAACAGCTTGGCGAAGGCGCCACCGCTGCCGACGATCTTGCGGCCCACCAGGTCCAGCGCCTGGATGCCGTTGGTGCCTTCGTAGATCTGGGTGATGCGGCAGTCGCGCACCAGTTGCTCCTGGCCCCACTCACGGATGAAGCCGTGGCCGCCGAAGATCTGCTGGCCGTGCACGGTGGTTTCCAGGCCCATGTCGGTGAGGAAGGCCTTGGCCACCGGGGTCAGCAGCGCCACCAGGCTCTCGGCGCGCTGGCGCACGGCGGTGTCTTCGCTGTACTTGGCGGTGTCCAGCTGCATGGCGACGTAGCTGGAGAAGGCGCGGCCGCCCTCGTTCAGCGCCTTCATGGTCAGCAGCATGCGGCGCACGTCCGGGTGGACGATGATCGGGTCGGCGGCCTTGTCCTTGGCCACCGGGCCGGTGGGCGCGCGGCTCTGGATGCGCTCGCGGGCGTATTCCACGGCGCTCTGGTAGGAACGCTCGCCGGTGGCCAGGCCCTGGATGCCGACGCCCAGGCGCTCGTAGTTCATCATGGTGAACATGGCCGCCAGGCCCTTGTTCGGCGCGTCGACGATCCAGCCGGTGGCGCCGTCGAAGTTCATCACGCAGGTGGCCGAGGCCTTGATGCCCATCTTGTGTTCGATGGAGCCGCAGGACACGGCGTTGCGCTCGCCCAGGGAGCCGTCTTCGTTGACCAGCACCTTGGGCACCAGGAACAGCGAGATGCCCTTGGAGCCGGCCGGCGCGTCGGGCAGCTTGGCCAGCACCAGGTGGACGATGTTCTCGGTCAGGTCGTGCTCGCCGCCGGTGATGAAGATCTTGGTGCCGCTGACCTTGTAGCTGCCGTCGGCCTGGGGCTCGGCCTTGGTGCGGATGATGCCCAGGTCGGTGCCGGCGTGGGGCTCGGTCAGGCACATGGAACCGGCCCAGGTGCCGGCGTACATGTTCGGCAGGTACTTGGCCTTGAGCTCTTCGCTGGCGTGGTTGAGCAGCGACAGGCAGGCGCCGGCGGTAAGCATCGGGTACAGGCCGAAGGACAGGTTGGCCGAGTTGACCATTTCCTCGACCTGCGCGCCTATCACCTTGGGCATGCCCATGCCGCCGAACTCCGGCGAGCCGCCCACGCCCACCCAGCCGCCTTCGGCGTAGGTGCGGTAGGCCTCGGGGAAGCCGGCCGGGGTCTTCACGCCCTCGGCGCTCCAGCTGCAGCCTTCCTCGTCGCCGCTGCGGTTGAGCGGGGCGATCACGCCCGCGGTGACCTTGCCGGCTTCCTCGAGAATGGCGCCGGCGGTATCGACGTCGACGATCTCGGCCAGGCCGGGCAGTTCGGCCCAGAGCTTACTGACCTCGAAGACTTCGTTGAGGACGAATTGCATGTCGCGCAGGGGTGCTTTGTAGTCAGCCATGTTGGGAATCCTCGAGCGAAACAACGGCTGAACAAGCAGCCAGCGGTATTCAGGATAGAAGGTACGCAAGGGTACGCCGGCGGAGCTTACTCCGCAAACACTTCAGAGACATAGCGTCATGTTGTGAACGAATAATTAATTATTGGTCACAATATTTATCCACCGGACAGCCAGCGGCCCCGGCCGCCCTGGGGCAACCGGGGCCGCTGGCGCCGCGATCAGAGCGCGAACTGCTCGGCGGACAGGCGCATCAGCGTCTCGCCGCCGGCTTCCACCGCCGCCAGGTGCGCCGCGGCGCGCGGCAGCAGGCGGGCGAAGTAGAAGTCCGCGGTGGCCAGCTTGGCCTGGTAGAAGTCCGCCTCGGCGGCGCCCTCCTCCAGCTTCTGCCGGGCCACCAGGGCCATGCGCAGCCAGAAGTAGCCGAGGGTGACGTAGCCGGAGAACATCAGGTAGTCCACCGCCGCCGCGCCCACTTCGTCGGGGTTCTTCATGGCCGCCATGCCGACCTTCTGGGTCAACTCGCCCCACTGCTTGTTCAGCGCCGCCAGCTGCGCCACCTGGGCCTTGAGCTGCGGGTGCTCGGCATTGGCCTGGCACAGCTGGTGGACCAGCTTGGTGAAGCCCAGCAGCAGCTTGCCCTGGCTGCCCAGCACCTTGCGGCCCAGCAGGTCCAGGGCCTGGATGCCGTTGGTGCCTTCGTAGATCGGGGCGATGCGGCAGTCGCGCACCAGCTGCTCCATGCCCCATTCGCGAATGAAGCCGTGGCCGCCGAACACCTGCATGCCGTGGTTGGTCACCTCCAGCCCGGTGTCGGTCATGAAGGCCTTGCAGATCGGGGTGACGAAGGCCAGCAGGTTGGCCGCCTGCTCGCGCTCCTCGGCGTTCTCGGACAGGTGCTCGATGTCCAGCAGCTGCGCGGTGAAGTAGGCCAGGGCGCGGTTGCCCTCGTTGAAGGCCTTCATGGTCAGCAGCATGCGCCGCACGTCGGGATGGACGATGATCGGGTCGGCCGGCTTGTCCGGCGCCTTGGGCCCGGTCAGGGCGCGCATCTGCAGGCGCTCCTGGGCGTACTTCACGGCACCCTGGTAGCTCACTTCGCCGAGACACAGGCCCTGCATGCCGGTGCCCAGGCGCGCGTGGTTCATCATGGTGAACATGCAGGCCAGGCCCTTGTTGGCCTCGCCGATCAGGTAGCCGGTGGCGCCGTCGAAGTTCATCACGCAGGTGGCCGAGGCCTTGATGCCCATCTTGTGCTCGATGGAGCCGCAGGCCACGGCGTTGCGCGCCCCGGCCTCGCCGCTGGCGTCGAGCAGGAACTTGGGCACGATGAACAGCGAGATGCCCTTGGTGCCGGCCGGCGCGTCGGGCAGCTTGGCCAGTACCAGGTGAATGATGTTCTCGCTCAGGTCGTGCTCGCCGGCGGAGATGAAGATCTTGGTGCCGCTGATGGCGTAGCTGCCGTCGGCGTTGGGCACGGCGCGGGTCTTGATGATGCCCAGGTCGGTGCCGCAGTGCGGTTCGGTCAGGCACATGGTGCCGGTCCAGGTGCCGGCGGTCATGCGCGGCAGGTAGGCCTGCTTCTGCTCGGCGCTGCCGTGGGCGTGGATGGCGGCCATGGCGCCCTTGGTCAGCCCGGGGTACATGGCCCAGGAGCAGTTGGCCGCGCCGATCATCTCGCTGACCAGCAGGCCGAGGGAATGCGGCAGGCCCTGGCCGCCGTAGGCCGGGTCGGAGGACACACCGTTCCAGCCGCCCTCGACGTATTGCGCGAAGGCCTCCTTGAAGCCCTTGGGCGTGGTCACCACGCCGTTGTCGAAGTGGCAGCCTTCCTCGTCGCCGGAGCGGTTCAGCGGGGCCAGCACCTGCTCGCAGAACTTGGCGCCCTCCTCGAGGATGGCGGAAACCATGTCCGGGCTGGCATCGGTCGCCCCCAGGGCCTGGTAGCGGCCGGCAAAGTCGAAGACTTCGTCGATCAGGAAGCGCATGTCGCGCAGGGGTGCCTTGTACTCGGGCATGGCGGTTCTCCAGTCGGTTCGGCGCCAAAGCGGCGCGGATCAACCCCGAACCTACTGTGCGCCGGAAAGCCCCGGCAATCACTCTGCGCGCGCTGAATGCGCGGCCATAACCGGCGCCGTCCCAGGGGCTGCGCAGCGTGCGGGGATAGTTCTGGTTGTAGGGCGCCGAGCGCCTGCGCCAGCACAGAAAAGCCCGCCTTATGGCGCAATGTTGTTCATGCAAGCGGTGCGTTGGTTCAGCGGAGGTGTTCTAGCCTAGCTCCGCTCCCTCACCCCCACCCTCTCCCGGAGGGAGAGGGGGCTGTTCTGAGCTGTTGGGGAGTTCGGAGTCAGCCTGATACTCCTCACCCCACCTCGTCATTCCCGCGAACGCGGTAACCCAGCGACTGGCGGGTTCGCGAGCAAGCTCGCTCCTACGAAAAGCAAAAGCGCGTCTGCTCTTGGATTTCCAGAGGAATATCCGAGCGCACCGGAACGCCCCTTCAGAAGGCCGAGCGAAACCCGCGCTCAGGAGGTCATGCGACATGGATGTCGCGAGAGCCCCGCGGGCTACAGGGACGTACCCTCGGGGCGGGCCTCCGTGGCGGGGGAATTCGCGAGGGTAGCCCGACTCTGTCGGGCCCGTATGCGGGGCAAGCCTTTTTGGTTCCTTTTGTGGCGTTTGACAAAAGGGACTCGCCCGAGGGGGCGAAACAAAAAATCTCCGCAGACTCGGTGCGGCGCGCTACACCCAAACAAGAAGTCTCTGGGTTACCGCGTTCGCGGGAATGACGGGGTGGGGATCGGAGCGAGGGGGCAGAATTTGCAAACGAAGCCACAGCCCCTCCCACATGAAAAATGCCGTTTCCCCCAGACAGAGAAACGGCATTCTTTCTTAACTGAACAGCATTACGCCGGAAGGCGAAGCGGCCGCCGGAAGCGGCCGCTGGCCATCAGTAACCGAGGGAGAAATCTTCCTCGGCCATGTCCATCAGGTTGCCGGCGCCGGACAGCATGGCGGCGACGTGGGCGCGGGTACGCGGCAGGATGCGCTGGAAGTAGAAGCGCGCAGTCT
>Ga0182743_1001707_pt1 | contig 20776 bp, 19 predicted proteins | sample eDN3rd30CKraftOP_FD_128522 | JGI IMG/M metagenome (GOLD analysis project Ga0182743, IMG submission 128522) | Enriched Organic Plus compost microbial communities from Emeryville, California, USA - eDNA 3rd pass 30_C Kraft OP (version 2) (version 2) ... | reverse complement strand
TGACTCGGGGCTCGCAGCATCCGGCATCGTGACCGCGGATGCCGTCCCGGCAGGGTAGCTCAGTTGGTGAGAGCGCACGACTCATAATCGTGAGGTCGCGGGTTCAAGCCCCGCTCCTGCTACAACGAAGACTCCCTTGACTTTTCAAGGGACCGGCGTTGTCCTTCCCAGGATGAACACCGCTCTCAAGAACCTGCTGGTCGTCCCCATCCCACATTTCCCCCACAAGTGGTTCACGGCGAGCCAAATGAGTCATGTTCAGCGGCCCCGGCTGAGACGCACGTCGGCCGGTGTTGATCAGGGTTTCCTGACCTCGTCGAGGTGAGTGGACGAACGCGTTTCGACTCGGACAGCCCGAGAGTCCCATCGTGCCGTCATCGCGAGGCGCACTCACGACTGGTGGTCGGTCAAGTGACGCTTGCAGGTGGCGCAGGTGCCGTTGTCGCGACCAGCGTGGTTGTCAACATGATCCTTGGGCGAGCGCGAGACGACTTCTTCTTCCTACGCCATCTTCCCGGACGGGGTCTAGATCGTGGCCGTGGCGACGATGTTCATGATCCTCCTCGCCGTTGCCGCCCATTTGCGGCCGTACCGTAGCTTGGCCTGAATGTCGGATCCGTGAGGGAAGATTGAGTCATGGCAGCCGAGAACGGGCGGGACAAACTGCGCGGCTGGCGCGTCACCGTTGCGATCGCGCTGCCGGTCATCATTATCCTGCTGATCCTGAGCCTTGTGCTCCCGTCGTTGCAGATCATCTTCCTTCCGCTGGAAGTTCTCGCGGCCATGGTTGCTGTGCTGGGAATGCTCACCATCGGAAACGGCGGATGTCTAGAGGGTCCCGCGTTCAACCGGCTGAGGATCGCGATTCCAGTCCTGGCCGTACTCGTCGCCGGCCTCGGGGTTTGGTGGGTCATCGCAAGCAGGTAGACCTCCGGGGCCGATGGAGTCGCGCGGGCAGCAGGTATGAGATCCGACGCTCGGCGACTCAACGCGTAGCAACTCTAGCCGGATAGCCCCGGCAGGCGCGCTACCCAGGGTCAGCACGCTCGCCCGGCCGACGACGGTGCCGCAGGCCTCGCCGGCCCTCGGAGGAGTAAGACCGCCGAAAGGCCAACGCGCCCTAACTGAGATCCGCGGACGGTGCCGAGCCCGCTCCGCCAGTCAATGGAACGGTGGGATCGGTTGGCCGATGCGTGAGAGATGGGTTGGAAGGGGTGTTCCTCTGAGCATGCTGGTCGAGAGCGCGGGCGACGCTGTCCAGGTCGTCATCGAACAAGTCCGCGTACACGTCGAGGGTCATGGCCCCGGAGGAATGGCCGAGCATGCGTTGCAGGACCTTGACACTCCCGCCTGCGGCGACGATGAGACTCGCGGTGGTGTGCCGCAGCCCGTGCGGAGTGATCCGGGGAAAGTCCGGTTCACGTTCCTGTAGCCGCGCGACGGCCGGGTTGAAGATGCGGTGACGAAAGTTGCTTGCTCGAAGCATGCCGCCGGTGCGACTAGTGAACACCGGCTGGTCGAGCCGTTTGCCGGCGCAGCGCTCTTCGAGGAGTCGACGGACCAGCTCTGCAGCTGGCACCCACCTGGCGTGATGGCTCTTGGGTGTGCTCCAGACCAGGTCGCCGCTGATCTCGGACACGCTGGCGCTGACGCGGATGCGGCTACGAGCGAAGTCGATGTCTGCGACCCGGAGCGCGACCATTTCTCCCCACCTCAGGCCGGTGTAGGCGAGGAACCTGACGATGTCTCCATCTGTGCCGCATTCGGTGGCGAGGGCATCGATTTGCCGATGGTTGAGGTAGCCGCGCTCGCGGCGTTCGATACGGGGGAGAAGCACGTTCTGGCAGGGATTGCGCCCGATGCGTCGGTCGCGGACCGCGAGCTCCAGGATGCTGGAGAGAACGAAGTAGGTCTGCCGCACGGTGGATGGCTGCAGGTCGACGGAGAGACGAGACACCCACTGCTGGACGGCGCCGTGTGTGACGGACCCGACGGGCCAGTTGCCCCATTTGGGCAGGATGTGCCGGTTCAAGGTGTACTGGTAGCCGGAGCGGGTTGTCGGCTTGATGTGGACTTGAGCCGCAGACCATTCGACCGCGCAGGCTTTCACGGTCGCGCGAGCTCGGCTGGGATCGATCCAGTCGCCCTGCGTCTTGGCGACCTCGATCGCGGCGAGATACTGCTCCGCTTCACGCTTGGTGCGGAACCCGCCCTTCTCTACCTGACGATTGTCGGGCGTGCGGTATCGGGCGCGGTACCGCTTCCCACTGCTGGTGCTGTAAGGACTGACGCTACCCATCGGCCTTTCGGCCGACGGGGAACGTGATGCCGTCGAGGAGTCCTGCGGCGCGGGCTCTGCTTGCCCAGTACACGGCGGTGCGGTGGGGGATGCCGAGCTCGTCCTGGACAGCCTTGATCGGCATCACGCCGGCAAGGGCCGCGACGCTGTAGATCAGCTGCACGAGCTCGAGGGTGTCGGACTTGGGGCCGGCCTTGCGCGCCTGCGCGGCGAAGTCTTCCGGGATGAGCCGGCCTTCGGCGGTGGTGAGCTGGTCCACCGTGGCCCGGTGCGCGAAGAACTCGTGCTCCACGGTGATGCAGCGCGGCACCGCGGCGGTGAGCACTTCCCCGACGCGGACGGTGCGCAGCACGTTCGAGGTGACATTGCCGTCAGGGGCGACTGTGCGGGCGGTGACCGCGCTGACGAGGTAGCGGCCTGCGTCGGGGCGGTAGTGGGCCTCGACGACGGTGTCGACCTCGACGTCCTGTTTGGTGGCTGTCGCGACGAATGCCGGGACGATCTGCAGCGCGGCCCCGATCGGCACGGTGGCATGCCGCCACGTCACTGGCTTGCCGTCGAGGGTTCTCACGTCGACCTTCACCTCCTCAGTATGCCTTTCCGCGTCACAGAATCGCTATTGCGTACTCTTGACGCGAATGTACACACCATGCTTCACTCTTGTCAACCGGCGACGCGAGTAAGCAAAAGGAGTGAGTGATGGCGACACCGACGACACCGCGCACCAACGAGTTGAGCCACATCTATCTGAGTCCGGAGCAGGTGGCGCGGATGCTGCCCGGGATCACCACCGCCCGGTTGGCGATGTGGCGGTACGAGGGCAAGGGTCCGAAGTTCCGCAAGGCCGGCCGGTCGGTGCTGTACGCGCTGGACGAGGTGGAGGCGTGGATCGAATCCACCGTGCGGCAGAGCACCAGCGACGACGACGACTGGTGACCCGGCCTCATGGTGGCGCGCACACGCCGCGGCGAGGGATGGGAACAGCCCGAGCTCGACCTGTGGGGCGGAATCGACGAACAGGGAGAGGTGGCAGATGACGGCGCGGATGATGTCGGCGGTGGGGATGATCCTCGTCGCGGCGGCGGTTCTGAACAGAGCGGCACGGAGGATGAGGCGGATGAATCAGCACGGACGGCTCGTGGAGCAGCACTGGCGGGAGCATCGCCCGGAGTCGATGGCACATCTGGAGGACCCGGAGGCGTTCTTCACCGCGGCCGGGCAGGAGATCCAGACCCGGATCGGACAGCTGACCCCGCAGCTGGCGGGGCCGGACCTGCCGGGCGAGGACTCGCTGGCCAAGGCCGCGCGGCACAGCAACGCGCGGGCGCGGGCGACGGAGATGGCGCTGGCCGACTCCGGGCTGTTCACGACGTCGGAGCAGTCGCGGGACGAGTGGGAGTGGACGACCCAGGAGCACCAGGAGGGGTTGATCTCCTGGGCGCACCGGATGCAGGAACAGGCCGACGGGTGGATCGACCACGGCCTCGACTACGACACGACCGCGGACCGGTATCTGCTGCCGGCGGCGCTCCTGCGGCAGATGGTCTCCTCACCTTCCCCGAGACAGTTCCTGGAGACCCATCAGCAGGAGTGGCAGGAGAGCGTGGAGGCTCGCTGGGCCCGCGACTCCCACACCGGGTAGCCGGCCCATCCTTCCGTCCTGACCTTGACCGGCCGCTGGTCCCATCCGGGGCGAAGGCCAGATTCGCGGCGAACGTCGCCGCCATCGACCTGCTCCGCACCCTCGACCGGGAGCACCGTCCCGCCACGGCCGAGGAGCAGGCGGTGCTCGCGGGGTGGTCGAGCTGGGGTGCGATCTCCGACGTGTTCGACGAGCACGACCCGGACTGGGCCACCGAGCGGGAACAGCTGCGCAGCCTACTGGACGAGCCAGCGATCGCCGCCGCTCGACGAACGACCCTCAACGCCCATTACACCGATCCCGCGATCGTCGCCGCGATCTGGGACACCGTCACCGCCCTCGGGTTCGACGGTGGCCGGGTGCTGGAACCCGGCTGCGGATCCGGCGCCTTCCTGGGCCTCGCCCCCGAAGGCGCGCAGACAGTGGGCGTGGAGTTGGACCCGACGAGCGCGGCGATCGCGCACGCGCTCTACCCGGACGCAACCGTGCGGGCCGAGTCCTTCGTGGACACCAAGTACCCCGGCGGCTGGTTCGACGCCGTCGTAGGCAACGTGCCATTCGGGAAAGTCGCGCTGCACGACCCGGTCGACAACGCGAACCGGCACAGCATCCACAACCACTTCGTCTTGAAGTCACTTCGGCTGACCCGACCCGGCGGGATCGTCGCCGTCCTGACCAGCCACTACACGCTCGACGCGATCAACCCCGGCCCCCGCCGCGAGATCGCCCAGTACGCCGACCTGGTCGCGGCGGTGCGGCTGCCCACCGGGACGCACCGACGCACCGCCGGTACCGACACGGTCACCGACCTGCTGATCCTGCGTCGCCGCGACTCAGACGCGGCACCGATGGGTCCTACGTGGGAGCAGGCCACGACGCGGGACATTGATGGCGCCCCGATCGGGATCAACGCCTACTTCGACGCGTATCCCGAGCACGTGCTCGGCGAGCTCGCGGTCGAACACGGGCTGCACGACGGCACCCTCGTCGTCCGCGCCGACGACCTCGCATCCGTTCCCGCACGGCTGCGAGAGGTGCTCGCGCCGCTGCCCGACTACGCGCGGCGGCACAGTCTCGACTACACGCCTCGCCCCGAACCGGACCCCGACGCCCCGGAGATCGCTGTGGAGCCGGTGGTGCCGGCGGGGTCGGAATGGGATGGCACATTGCACGCCCGCGACGACGGCGGGTTCGAAGTCACCTCCGACAGCATGCGGGTCCCTTTCGCCGTCCCGAAGTCGGCGCGCAGCGAGCTGCGGCTGCTCCTGCGGCTGCGGGACGCCGCGATCACGCAACTGCACCTGGAGCGCGGCACCCTGGACGATACCGAGGAGATCACCACCGCGCGGTCTCGGCTGCTGTTCCTCTGGCGGCAATACGTCAACCGGTATGGCCCGATCAACCGGTACACCACCGCCGCCACTGGTCGCGTCGACGAGAACGGTGACCCGATCCTGTCCCGCCGCACCCCAACAGCTGCGCGGCTGCTGCGCGAGGACCCGTACGGCCCGTTGGTGTTCGCGCTCGAGGTCTTCGACGACGACACCCAGGAGGCACAGCCGTCGGCGCTGCTCACCCACCGGGTGATCACCCCGCGCCCGCAACGCCTCGGTGCGGACACGCCCGCGGAGGCGCTGCAGATCACCCTCGACATCCTCGGCCGGGTCAACATCGACCACATCGCCCGCCTGCTCGGCGACACTCCCGACCACGCTAGGGAACGCCTTGGCGACCTCGTGTTCGACGACCCCGCCACCGGCGCCCTGGTTCCTGCGCCGGAGTATCTGTCCGGGAACCTCGCCCCCAAGCTCGACGCCGCCCGTGCCGCCGCCGAGACCGATGAGCGGTTCCGGTCGAATGTGGCGGCGTTGGAGGCGGTGCTGCCCGACCCGCTCACCCCGGGGGAGATCACGGCGCGGATCGGCGCGGTGTGGATCAGCGAACAGGTGCACGAGCAGTTCCTCCGGGAGCTGCTCAACGACCGCACGCTGACGGTGCGGTGCCCGTTGCCGGCGGAGTGGCGGGTGCGCAAGGCGATGCGCTCCACCGTCCGCGCCACCCAGGAATGGGGCACAGAACGCCGCCCCGCCCCGGACCTGTTCACCGCGCTCGCGAACCAGACCCCGATCCGCGTCGACGACACCATCAAGGACCCCGACGGCACCGAACGGCTGGTGTTCAACCCCACCGAGACTGCCGCCGCCCAGGACAAGGCCCAAGCCCTGCACGAGAGGTTCGAGGACTGGGTGTGGGAGAACCCCGCCCGCGCCACCCAGCTCGCGGCTGAGTACAACCGGCGGTTCAACTCCCTCGTGCTGCGCGACTACGCCACCGAGGCGGACTACCTCACCTTCCCCGGCATGTCGGCCACGTTCACCCTCCGCGCCCACCAGAAGGCGGCGGTCGCACGGATGATCTCAGAACCCGCTGTCGGCCTGTTCCACGAGGTCGGCGCGGGGAAGACCGCGGAGATGGTCACCGGGGCGATGGAGCTCAAGCGCCTGGGAATGGTGAACAAGCCGGCCATCGTGGTGCCCAACCACATGCTTGAACAGTTCGCCCGAGAATTCCTGCAGATCTACCCGCAGGCCCGGATCCTCGCCGCCGGCACCGACGCCCTCACCGGCGACAAGCGGCGCCTATTCGTCGCCCGGGTCGCCGCCAACGACTGGGACGCCGTCATCCTCACCCGCACCGCCTTCCAACGCCTCGGACTGGACCCGGACGCGCAGACCGCGTTCGTCAATGACACCCTCACCGTCCTCCGCCACGCGCTGACCGAGGTGGAGAAGGAGGACCGGCTCACAGTCAAGGGGATCGAGAAGCGTATCCAGGCGGAGGAGGAGCGGCAAAAGCGGCTGCTGGACCAGCCCCGCGACCACGGGATCAGCTTCGAAGCCACCGGCATCGACTACCTCATCGTCGACGAAGCCCACGACTACAAGAACCTCAACACCGCCTCCCACATCCCGGACGCGAACATCGACGGCTCCGCCCGCGCCATGGACCTCGCCCTCAAACTCGACTACCTGCGCCGGGTGCACGGGAACCGGGTCGTCACCGTCGCCACCGCCACCCCGATCGCCAACAGCATCACCGAAGCCCACGTCATGTCCCGTTACCTCCGCCCCGACCTGCTCCGTGCGGCCGGGGTGGAGGCGTTCGATGCCTGGGCGGCGACCTTCGGGCAGACCGTCACCGAGGTGGAGATGGCCCCCACAGGCGGCGGCAAGTTCCGCGTCAAGACCCGGTTCGCGAGGTTCCAGAACGTGCCGGAGATGCTGCGGATGTGGCACACCTTCGCCGACGTGAAGACCGCCGAAGACCTCGACCTGCCCACACCACTCCTCGCCGAACGATCCGACGGGAAACGACTACCGGAAACCGTTGTGATTCCCGCCACCGACGAGGTCCTGGACTACGTCCGGTTGCTCGGGGTGCGTGCGGAGATGGTCGCCGGGCGGGCGGTGCCACCGACCGAGGACAACATGCTGAAGATCTCCACCCATGGCCGCAAAGCCGCGCTCGACATCCGGCTCGTCCGCCCCGACCTCAACCCTCTGGATGTCCCCCTCGATACCGTGGCCGATCGCATCGCGCGCATCCACCACGACCACGCCGAAGACCAGTTCCTCGACACCCGCACCGGGGAGCCGTCCGTGCTACGAGGTGCGTTGCAGCTGGTGTTCTGCGACCTGTCCACCCCGACCGAGGACCGCTGGGACGCCTACCATGACCTCCGCGACCGGCTGATCGCCCGCGGGGTGCCGGGGGAGCGGGTGCGGTTCGTGCACGAGGCCCGCAACGACGCAGAGAAGGCTCGACTGTTCGCCGCCGCCCGTGAAGGCCGCATCAGCGTCCTGATCGGCTCGACCCAGCGGATGGGGGTCGGCACCAACGTGCAAGCGAGGGCGGTCGCTTTGCATGACGTGGACTGTCCGTGGCGGCCCGCCGACGTCGCGCAACGCCACGGCCGCATCCTCCGGCAGGGGAACCAGAACGCGGAGGTGCGGATCTACCAGTACGTGGTCGAGCACACCTTCGCCGCCTACATGTGGCAGACCATCGAACGCAAAGCCCGGTTCATCGCCCAGATCATGCGCGGCCGCCTCGACGTCCGCGAGATCGACGACATCACCGGCGACACCCTGACCGCCGCCGAAGCCAAAGCCCTCGCCTCCGGCAACCCGCTCCTCCTCGAACGGTCCATCGCCCTCAACGAGACCGCCCGGCTGGAACGCCTCGAACGCGCCTGGCACCGCGGCCAATTCACCCTCCGCGCCGCCGTCACCCAAGCCGAACGGTCCCTCGATGCCGCGACCGCCGACCTCGCCGCGCTCACCGCCGCAAAGCCGCGGGTGCAGGACCTGTCCGGGGAGAAGTTCCGGATCACCATCGGGGACCGCATCTACACCTCCCGCACCGATGCCGCCACGGCGCTTGCCCGGTGGGCGACCACCGCCGGGCTCGGCCACGCCCGCCCCGTCCTCGACGACCGGGCGCGTGGCACCGTCGGGCAGATCAGCGGGTTCTCGATCACCGCCCGTACCCGCACCGACCTCGGCCACATCCACTTGCTCCTCGAGCTGGACGGGATCCCCGGCGCCACCATCCGCATCCCGGTCGACAAGGCCCTCGACCCGCAGGACTGGGGCACCATCCGCATGCTGGAGAACCGGGTTACCGGCATCGACCAGCTCATCGCCACTGCCCGGGCCCGGATCGCGGACGCTACCACCACTCGCGACGACGCGGCCCGGTCCCTCGGCGCCCCGTTCAAGCACGCCGCCGCCCTCGAGACCGCCCGCGCCGAGCTCGCCCGGCTCGACGCGGCCCTCCAAGACGCCACCACGGGTCACACACCAGCGGAACCCGCGCCCGATCGTGGACAGCCTCGTGTCGGCGGGGTGGATCGGGCGGCGCCGCACACCGTGCCCGGGATGGTCGCCGCTCCCGGGGGTGCTGGATGGTCACGGTGACCGTGTACTCCACCGGGGCGAGATGCGTGCGGTGCCGGCTGACGCTCCGCAAGCTCGACGACACCGGCATCCGCTACCGGGTCGTCGACTTCACCGACGACGCCATCGCTCCTGCCCGGGAGTTCGTCACCGCCGACCTCGGCTACACCGGAGCCCCGGTCGTCCTCGTCGACGATGACCCGCAACACCATTGCTCAGGATTCCGCCCCGACCTCATCGACCGCCTCGGCAAGCGAGCAATCAGCTCGGAGGCGCGCCGATGACCGTCTTCGTACCCCACCCTCCCGACCGGGCCGGTCGTGCCGCCCGCGCGGCGGCGGCCGATGCCTTCTTCGCACGCCCAGTCACCCCCGAACACCAGGAACGGGTCTTCGCCGAGGCCGGGACGCCGCGGGCGCTCCTGGACGCCTGGGCGCGGGACTGTGCTCGGGCCCGCGTCGATTCCGCTGCTGTCACCGAGGCTCTCGCCGCGGAGCTCGCGGTTGTCGCCCGCGCCCGGGCAGCCGAGCGGGCCGCCGCGAAGGCGGCGGCCCGGGAACGGAAGGACGCGTACCGGCAGCGGGAGCGGGAACGCAAGGCGCGATGGATGGCGGCGAATCCGGAGAAGATGCAGGAGCAGCGGCGCCGGTGGCGAGAAGGTCACCGCGACCAAGTCCGCGCGTCCGGTCGCGCCTACTACCACCGCAACCGCGAGGAACGCCTCGCCGCCACCAAACAGCGCAACGAGAACGACCCCACCACGCGTGCCGCGCAGCAGCGCCGCTACTACGAGAAGAACCAGGACCACCTGCAACAGCGGCAACGCGACTACCGTGCCATCCCCGAGGTCAAGGAACGCTACAACGCCTACAACAAGGAATGGCGACGCCGCGAACGCGCCCGCATCGCCGCCGGACTCCCCCCGCGGAGGCTGCACCGGATCACCGCCACCGAACGGCAGCAGAACCAGGATGCCGCCGACGCGTTCTTCGCCCGCCCCCGCACCACAACCCAACGGAAGCGCGTTGCCACCGAGGAGCCCACCCCGCCCGAGTTGATCGCCGCCTGGAAACGAGACAGTGCCCGGGCGCGCGATGCGTCCGCCTACCCGCAGCGGCAAGCCGAACTGACCCAGCGCCGCGCGCGAGAGCGGGCGCGACAGGACACGCACCTTGCCGCGATCCAGCAGGCCCGGAATGCGGAGGCGGCACGGATGGATGAGATCGCCCGTGCCATCAACGCCCGGCTGCGCCTGCCCGCCCGGCGCCGCACACCCCACCACAACGATCCCGCCGCCCCACACACCCCGGGCGGCGCACCGCCCTCCCGCGGCGGCCCCTCCCTCTGACCCCCATCCCGTCATACTCACTACTGGAAGGAACCATTCGCATGCTCGACCGCTCAGAAGCCGAATCCCTGCTCTACCGCGTCGCGTCCGCCGCGCTCAGCTACTACCCGGACAAGCCGACCCTTGAGCCCGGCTACACCATCGACGAGGACATCGACTGGTGCCTGCGACCCCTCAGCCACCTCCCCGCCCATCACCTGCAGACCCTGCGCGCCCGGATCGCGGACATCATCACCGACCCCACCGCACAGCGGCAAGCCTTCGTCCGCGACGTCAACGCCCTCATCACCCACTGACCGTCCGCTCCACGGAGCCCTGAGTCGCATGCCACACCGCGGGCATCGAGCCTCGCTGGCACCCACCCTCATGTGCGGTCTGTCACGGCCCGCGCGATCCGTACGGCGGATGGGATGTGCCCGACGGCGAGCACGACCGCGGCGACCGCGATCCACGGGTTGCTCAACCACAACGCAGTCGCGAGGAAGGCCAGCACGGGCAGCACCGCCATCGGCACCGGGACAGACAGCACGGAGGAGTACAGGCTCACACCGTCCCAGCCCGTGGCGAGATACCGTGCCCACAGTCCGTAGTACCCGCCGACCGCGGCCGCCACGACGATCGACCAGCCCCAGGCGAGAGGCCCGGGGACGGTGATCGCGGGGACTACGAGGCACAGCGCCTGACCGGCCCGCTCCAGCACCCTCCACACGATCGGGATCCGCACGTCCGGCAACGGCGTGCGTGGTGGCCACCACACGAGGATCAAATTCGGGGCGAGGACGGCCACCGACACGGCCAACCCCCACGGTGAGAAGCCCACCCCCGGAGGCTATCCGGTGACCGCACGCGCATGCTGGCGTCCTGGTGGCCGCCCCTGCGGGGCGCGGACCTCTCTCTTTCACCTTCCTGGCCGTTCAGCGTAGCTCCCGCCGGCCGCTCACCGTGCCGGGCTTTCGCGGCATAGCCTCCCTCGCTGCGCGCCGCTGCCGCGTCGCTGAGCTCAGTCCGGTATTCCACGACCCGGCACTCCCGCGTCCTCTGGTCGCTCCTTCTTCTCTTGCCAGGAGGCGAAAGAAGAACAGTCAGCAAAGGAGCACCACCGTGACCGACACCATCGACGTCACCCCGACCCCGGCCGAGTACGCGCGGATCGCCCGGACCCTGATCGAGAACGCCTACGAGACCGGCACCGCCGACCTCACCGACTGCCAGGTGCTGTGGGCGTTCCAATCCGCAGACCAGGCCGCACGCCGCATCGACGCACCCCTCGGTGAGATCCCCCGCCGCCTCGGCCGCGAACTGATCCGCCTCTACACCGGCCGCGCCCGCCAGGTCGACGACCGGCCCATCACCGCCGACACCACCTACGCCGACCTCGCCACGAAGGAGCACTGACATGACCACCACCTCCGCACCCCAGGACTGGAACGAGCGAACGCACCGCTTCGCGCTGACCGTCTGGGTCGAGCCCGGCGACGCGACCCTCGGGCAATGGCTGCTCGACCTCGAGCAAGCCGGCCACCCCACCCCCGTCCAGCACATCCTGACCACGGTCCGCGAGCACCCTGACACCCTGCACGGCGACCGCGCCGACCTCGCCCGGCGCGTGCGGCCCCGCCTGACAGACACGGACGCGGTCGAGGCCGCGATCCGGTGGCTGGACGACCACGCCTACTCGTGGTTCCTCACGCCCACCGATCCCGACTGGCCGTCCCAACTTGACGACCTCGGCCCCTACCGGCCCTACGGGCTGTGGGGCACCGGCGACCCCACCACCCTGACCCGACGGCACCGCACCACGATCGAGGGCGCCCGCGCCAGCACCGCCTACGGGGAGCACATCGCGACCGAGTTGACGACCGTGCTGGTGGAGCGCGGCCACGCGATCATCACCGGCGCCGCCTACGGCATCGAAGCAGCCGCGACCCGCGCGACCCTTGCCGCGCGAGGCACGCCCATCGCCGCGCTCGCCGGCGGCATCGACCGCCCCTACCCCACCGGGCACACCAGCCTGCTCGAGCGTGTCGCCGCGACCGGAGCGGTCATCAGCGAGGTGGCGCCGAAGCACACCCCCACCAAGTGGCGGTTCCTCGCCCGCGGCCGCATCCTCGCGGCGCTCGCCCAGCACACCGTGATCGTCGAAGCCGGATGGCGGTCCGGGGCGCTGAACACCGCCACGCACGCCGTCGCCCTGAACCGGTTCCTCGGCGCCGTCCCCGGCCCGATCACCAGCGCCGCCTCCGCCGGATGCCACCGCATCATCCGCGAGCTCGACGCCCACCTCATCACCAGCGCCGACGACATCCCAGCCGCCGACAACACCTGACCCAGCCGGGTGGGCGGCGAACACGAACCGCCCACCCCTCCACTTCACGGAGAACCCCCATGGACGACCTCACCAGCGCGATCGACGCGCTGATCCACGAAGCAGACCTCGACGCCGCAGGACCCTGGGCCGGTCCCGCACCGCTGCACTTCACCAGCGGCTACCAGCACCCCGACGACCTCGACGCCGCCTACGCCCGCTACCAGTTCGAACACAACCGGTTCGCGTGCTCACCCCGCTCACACATGTGGCACCGCGCCATCTGCGGCGGCACCCTCCGTCTCGACCACCACGCCCTCGACACCTTCACCGCTGACCTACGCTGCCCACCCGACGCCCACCCGCGCGGCACCGGCCCTTGCGTGTGCGTCGGCGACCTCATCCACATGACCGTCTGCGCCAACTGCCGGTGGCACGCCATCGGCGCCGAGAACGACACCGTCGAAGCCTGGCACGATCACGCCTTCCCCGGCTGGCGCGACCTGCCCATCCTGCCCGACAAGCTCCGCGGCACCGCGGGCAAGCGGAATGCGACAGGCAAGCTCGACGACTGGCTCACCGCCCACTATCCGGACCTGTTCCGTGTCCCAGGGGCACCGGTCCGCACCCAGAGGTCCGGCCTCGGCACCCGTCATGTTCCCGCGCACAGCCCCTACGGCGGGTATGACCTCGCCGTACTTCCCCCAACCGCCCACAAGTGACACGCTCCGGACGCGGGCGCCGCTACCATCAGGGGCGAGGAACCCGATGAACACTGAGACACCCCGGTGGCGAGTCAACGACACCGTCGCGTACGACGTCATGCGCGAGACCGCGACCGCCCTGCAAGCACAACTCCTGGAATTAGCCCGCACCGATAACGACGCCGCCGTCGAGACGACTCGCGCCGAGGCCGCCGCCATCCGTGACGACGTGTTCGCCGTCGACGGCTACGACCGCGCCGCCATCGACGCCCAGACCAAGCGATTCACCGCACGCCTGGCCGAACTGACAACGGACACCACGTGACCGGCCCGCAGCCTCAGCCGACGCCCGAGGAACTCGCCCGCATCTTCACGGATGAGATCCGACCGATTCTCTTCTCCAACCAGACCACGAGCGACAATCCGACGCTGATCCTGCTCGGCGGGCAGCCCGGAGCCGGGAAATCCCGCGCTACCCACTCACTGCTCCGCGAGTACCAGTTCGACCCGGTCCCCCTCAGCGGGGACGACCTCCGCGCCTTTCACCCCCACTACCGCGACCTCGTTACAAGGGACCCCATCCACGCCCCCGACGCGTTCGCGCCCGCCACGGCGGCATGGGTCCGCGCCGCTATCGACCACGCCCGCACCCGACAGCGGTCGCTGCTGCTTGAGGGCACCTTCCACACCCCCGAACTCACCCTCACCACTGCCCGCGCGTTCAGCGACGCAGGCTTCCGCGTGCACGTCGTCGTAGCCGGCGCATCCCGCGCTGACAGCCTCCTCTCCGTCACCTCCCGCTACTTCCGATCCCGCCACGAGAACCTCCCCGCACGGTTCACGTCCCGCACGGCCCACGACCGCGGCTACGACGGCACCACAGGCCTCGTCACACAACTCGACACCTCGCCGCACGTGGACCGCGTGACCATCCTCGGGCGCGACGGAACGGCACGATTCGACGCCCAACGAGCGATCCCGCATCAGCCGAACAGGGAGTTCGTGTCAGCGGCAGCTGAACTTGAGGAGGCACGTACACGACCGGTCGGAACCCGCACCGCCGTCGAATGGCTCAGCGAACTCCGACGCATGACTCAGTACGCGGAAGCAAGCAGACAAGTCACCACGCAGACGGCCGAACTACTGATTCCTCTCCACGAGATCGCCGTCCGCGACATTGTCCCCACCATCCCCCTGCCAGCAGGGAGCGAGCCCGGACGCAAGCTCGAAATGCGCGTCGCTCAAGATCTCGCCGCTCTACGACGCGCCGTCGGCGCACTCGGCCCCGACGCCGCGGCGCCACACCGTACACCCGCCCCGGCCACGCCGAACCCAGACCTCGCACGCTGAGAATGCCGGCGGTAGAGCTCCTCGCAGCCGACAGCGAGTCGGGTCGCGGAGGTCCGACCCCACCGCTACGGTGGTAAACATGGCAGACCGGAACCCGGCAATTTACCAGTCAACGGATGGACTGGAGCGAGTCGTCGTCGACTTGGTTCGAGTGGGCGCCCGAGGCCATGCAGCGGGTGTGCGTCAGCTTGCTGGCCGTCTTGTTCGTGCGGTGCCGCCGACCGTCGGCGACCCGGGGGCTTTTCGGGTCGCCGTGCACGAGGCGCTCTCGGCGTCGAAGCCGTCCGCGGGGCTGCGGTTCGATAGCGGAGCGATCCCAGCCGATAGTGACGGAATACACCCGCTGGTCGATGTGAATGCGCTGCCGATCGCGGATGAGCTCGTCGTCGATCAGCGGGTCGCCATCGAACTGAATGAGATTGTGGAGGAGCGCAACCGCGCGGATGAGCTCGCAAGAGCCGGTGTCTCGCTGAGTCGAACGGTGCTGTTTTCTGGTCCGCCCGGAGTGGGCAAAACGCTCGCCACCCGCTGGCTGGCGCAGCGGCTGGGAGTACCACTGGTCGCTTTGGACCTTGCCTCGGTGGTCTCCAGCTATCTGGGCAGCTCCGGTCGAAACATCAAGTCGGTCCTGGAGTACGCGAAGTCCGGCCCGTGCGTGCTGCTCCTGGACGAGTTCGACGCGGTGGCGAAGCGTCGCGACGACGACTCGGATATCGGCGAGTTGAAGCGGATCGTGAACGTGATCCTGGTCGAGCTGGACCGTTGGCCCGACACCAGCCTCCTGGTCGCGGCGACCAATCACCCGCAGCTGCTCGACGAGGCGATTGACCGGCGGTTCGATCGGATTGTCGAGTTTCCCCTCCCGGACCAGACGCAGAGGCGAACGTTGCTCAGCAACGCGAACCAGGAAGAGGTGTCTGCACAGGTCGTCGAGCTGAGCGCGGCGCTGTGGGCGGGTGCCAGCCACTCCGTGCTGATGCGCTTCTGGGAGATCTGCCGGCGGAAGGCGATCCTGCACGAGGTAGCCCTGGAGGAGGCGCTCGTTTCCGAGCTGATCGCGCGCTTCCCGACGAGCGAGCTGCGTGACCAGCTGTGGCGACACGCGCATGAGACCCTCGAGATGTCCAACCGGCGCATTGCCGCTCTCGCGGGTGTGAGCCACCCCACGGTCGCCAGCGGGATCAGAAGGGCAGGTGGCCAGAAGTGACCGATGTCAGCGCGACTGGCGGCGCCACCCGACGCCTGATGGTCAACGGCGAGGCATTGCGCATGGATGTCGAGTTCGCGCCCACCGGCGGTGGGCCGAAGTTCGAGCCGTTCACCCCGGACGAGGCACGGGAGTGGCTGCTGCCGCAGATCCGATCCACCCGATCGGCGGTGCTCGCGCTCCCGGACACGCTGCGAGCGGCGGGACGCGTCTACGTTGAGGCGAAGCTGCTTCCCAACTACATCGCGCCCACCTACTTCCCTGATGTCCTGCTCGCCTTCGTCGGTGCGGTCCCGGTCGGCTCACGCGCCGACACAGGCGAACTGCGCACGGCGACCAAGACGCAGCCCACCGGCACCCGCCGTCTCATCCTCGCCGTCGATGAATCCGCCCTGGAACAGCTCGAAGTCCTGATCGACACGCACGGCGCCGGGCGCAGCGCGCAGCAGGCATTCGCACAGATTCGCCGACTCGAGGAACTCGCGCCACCCAAGGTCGGCACGGTGCTGCGCGTGCCGGAGGCGACCGAACCCTCCCGTGTCCCGGAAGACACGCTCTGGGAGGCCGTCCTGCACCCACAGACCGTTCGGTCCGGAGAACCGGTGGCGATCGACGATGACGCGCTGAGCCGCTGGACGGCGCTGGTGACAGCTCATGGCGGAGCCGTCCATCACGAGTACCTTCGCCGCATCGGGGGACTCACCTTCGTGCCGGTGCGCGTCGCACCTGATCAAGCACCCGAACTTGCCCGGTTCAACCCGCTCCGGGTGCTTCGACCCATGCCTGCCATCCGACCCCGACCCAGATTCGGACTGCGCAGCGCCGGCCGGGTCACCCCTCCCGCCACGGCGCGCCCGGTCGCCGAGGTCACCACGGTCGCCGTCTTCGACGGCGGCGTGCACGAGAGGGGCAACGCCGGTCTGTTCCCCCGCCCCGCGATCGATCTCACCCCCGAACCAGCCGAGGCTGACGAGCTCGATCATGGCACCGGCGTCACGGGTGCCACCATGTATGGGCTGCTCGCAGCGGGACAGCAGGCGACGCAGCCGCCGCTGCCGGTGGAAAGCTTCCGCGTCATGCCGCCTCCGTTCGATCCCGGTGACCTGGACGGGTACTGGGTCCTGGACCGGATCAAGGACACCCTCGCGGACGACCGCCACAAGCTGGTGAATCTGAGCCTCGGGCCCACGCTTGCCGTCGAGGACGACATGGAACCCAACCGGTGGACCGCCGAACTGGACCAGCTCGCCTGGGAGCGAGACGTCGTCTTCGTCGTCGCCGCCGGAAACCACGGCGATCAAGACCGCCAGACCGGACTGCACCGCGTGGAGGTGCCTGCCGACATGGCCAATGCTGTGTCTGTCGGCTCGTGCGACATTCCCGCACCTCATCGACCGTGGAGCCGCGCCCCCTACTCCTCGATGGGTCCCGGCCGCGCCGGGCGCCGCACGCAACCGCTCGGCGTCCAGTTCGGCGGTGTCGATCAGAGGATGTTCGACGTGCTACGCGCCGACGGCACGTTCCTGGAGGCGTCGGGCACGAGCTTCTCCGCGCCCCTGGTCACCCATGCTCTCGCCGACCTGACCACGCGGCTGCCGCGGGTGAACAGCAGCGTGCTGCGCGCATTCGCCGTGCACTTCGCCGAGCGACACCGTGCGTTCATCGCCAAGCGAGACGAACTCGGGTTTGGTCGTCTTCCGTTGACCTTCGCCGACGTCATGGAATGCACGCCGGACATGGTGCACGTGCTGTACGTGGACCAGATAAGCCGCGGCGACATCCTCGGCTACCAACTGCCGTGGCCGCGAACATTCGGCGGCTCAGCCAAGATGTCCGTGACCCTCGCCTACGCCTCACCTGTCGAGCCGACACAACCCACCGAGTACACCTCGGCATCCCTCGAGCTCACGCTGCGCCCGAACCGCAACATGTTTCGGTTCTCTCCGCCGAAAGGCTCGTCAGAGCCGGCGCGGACCACCGACCTGACCTCGGTGGAAGCGCGCAACCTGCTCACCTCCGGGTGGACCAGCGGTCAGGAGCCGGTGACGAAGACGCTGTCGGGCTCCGCCAGCTTGAACGAGGCCGATCTTCGCGACTCCGGGAAGTGGGAGACGCTGCGCCACCACCGGGTCAGTTTCGCCGCCGGCGAGGTCAACGACCCGAGACTGGAGATCCGTTACGTCGCCCGCCGTGCCGGAGCCCTCGACGGCTCACCCACCGAGGTGCCGTTCGCGCTGCTGGTCACGATCACCGACCCCGCCCACGGTGGTGCGCTCTACGACGAGGTCGCCGCACAGTTTGCCGCCCTCCGACCGGTGCAACGCGTCGCCGGCCGCGTGCGGCTGCGCGGCGGTCGCGAGAACAGTTGGTACTAGTGCACGCGGCGACCACGCACATCAAAGACGAGGCGCTCTCTCGGGGCAGCCTGGGGCCAGCCGCGCTCGACATGATGACCGATGTCTTCACGCACGAGCTTCCACGGTTCCCGGGAGTCGCCGCGACGGACGAGGTCGCAGACCTCGTCAACGAGTTCTTTCTCGACAAGGGCTCCGGCTACGCCAACGCGGTCGTCGCGGCCCCCGATGACGATGCCGCCCGCCGTCTCACGCGAAAGTGGGCAGTGCACTGGCTTGTCGACCGGGCACGAACCCTCCCGTTCGGTGCCCTCCGAAACCGCCTGGAGAAGCGCCTCGAGCGCTCGCCTCTGTTCGCACGCTCCGCCATCGACCACTACTGGCGACTGGCCGACGGTGACGATGCGGATCGAGCCGTCACCGAGTCGCAGTTGCGGCAGCTCGCGTCGAGCACGTTCGTGGAAACGATCCCCACCGCTGATGGCATCCAACTTGGGCGGCGCGGCGAACTCGAGGAACTGCTGCGGCGACTCCTGGACGCCGCCGGCCGGCTGCACATCAGCGATATCACCCGGATCTGCGGGGAACGCTTCCCGTCGACGCTGGAGCCAGGCGACGCGGCATGGGGGACCGTCGATGCGGACTGGGACTACATCGAGGACGTCACACCCGCAGCCGATACGACCGGGACGACGGCGGACAAGCGCCGCCACGAGAGCACAGCCGAGAGCCTGATGCCGCTGCTCAGCGATCAGGAGTTCATTATCATCCGGCACGCGGATGATGCGATCGCGCTGGCGGCAGCGTTGGGTGTGGGACGCAGCACCGCGTACACCTTGATCAGCCGGCTCCGGGCACGCCTGGTCGAACTGGCTGGCGACGATGAACAGGGACGAGAGGTGATGGTCGCGCTGGTCAGCTTGGTCTTGGACGATACTCCCGGTGTCCCGTCTCTACGTGAAGAGGACAGAGAGGACTCCCGTGCCATCTGACGCTGCCGAGCGCTGGCTCGCCATCTCCGCACAATTCCCTATTGGACCCAAGCGCCACGGCGCGACGCTGCGCAACACCCCGCCCGCCGACAAGGTGAGCGCCGGACAACTCCGGCAAGCATCCTGGCAAGACGCCGACGCGGTCGTCCTCATCGAATCCGTCGATGAGGATGCAGCCCGGGCACGCATCTTCCCGGTGAGCCTCGAGCCCGGCGTGGGCGATGCTCGCACCGTCATCATCGCGCCGGAAGCCAGCCCCCTCCACGGCGGCCTCGCCGTCTGGCCCGGACACGCGGAGTGGATCCCCTACGCGGCCCTCGATCAGGTCATCGCGGCGGTGCCTGCCGCCGTACTTCGCGCCGTCCGTGAAGCACCCGCCACACCACCGCGCCTGCCCGGGGTGCATGCCAACGAGTCCGATCCACCCCCAGGCTCTGGCGCCGCGCTGGCCATCGATGAGCTGTTTGACGCAATCGAGTTTCTCCACCACGCTCCGAGCGTTCCCGCTCCCAGCGAAAGCCCACGCCCGCGTCCCCTGGAGATCCCGCTGCAGCAGATCATCGACGCGCTCCACGTGCCGCAACCACGCGCGATGGCGATCAGGCTCGGCAAAGAACCTCTCTCGATCGAGGAAGCCGAACAACTGGCGACAGCGGCGCACATCCCCGCCGACACGATTCTGGCCGCAGCGTCTCCCTTACCCGAGGACCTCATCCGGGAACTGCACGAGCCACGCTGGCGCCCGATCATCCGGGAACGCGCGACCGACAACGACGAGATCCAGGCCCGCACCCGCCTCGGATACGAGGCGTACCAACTCGCTGCACGCGAGTCCGGCACAGGCCGGGACCTGTGGCGGCAACGGATCTCCGCGGTTCTCGCACGCGGGGGCATTCAATAGCGTGCCGCAGGTCTTCGATGCGACACCCGCCCAGGTCGATGCCATGATCGCCGTCTGGGCGGGACGCGGCGGCGCGATCGAAGACCTCACCCTCGACGCGTTCGCCGTGCTGCAGGATCGCGACGACATCTCGGTTCTGCGGGTGCCCGAGTTCGACCCCCAGGAATCGGATCTCGGCTGCTCCGTCGCCGGCGGCTACCGGTGGGATCCACCCACCCTTGTGGTCACCGAGTCCATGTCGTCGCGCCGGCAGCAGTTCACCGTGCTTCATGAGCTCGGCCATCACCTGCAGAGAACCGACATCGCTTTGGGAACCCGGGTCGTGGAGCACGGCGAACCCGAACTGTTCGAGGACGCCTGCTGCGATGCGTTCGCGGCACGCATACTGCTCCCCGACGACCTTGTCGACGCGTACACCCCCGGCCGCGGCCCGACCGCGCAAGGCGCCATCGATCTGTTCGACGCATCGAACGCCTCTCGTGCAGCGATCAGCGTGCGCCTTGCCGGGCGGCTGCAGTCACCGGGTGTCGTCGCCGTGCTCGATCCGGCCGGCACCGTGACGTTCGCCGCGGCGCGAGGCGGTATCTTCCCGCCTGCTCGTGGAAGCGACCAGAGCTCTAACCCGCTCGTGCATGCCGCCCTCGAGCAGACCGATCCCACCAGAATCATTACCCGCGACAATGCCTACGTCTGGTATCGAACCGGCCACTCCTCCG
>Ga0182743_1001706_pt1 | contig 20779 bp, 17 predicted proteins | sample eDN3rd30CKraftOP_FD_128522 | JGI IMG/M metagenome (GOLD analysis project Ga0182743, IMG submission 128522) | Enriched Organic Plus compost microbial communities from Emeryville, California, USA - eDNA 3rd pass 30_C Kraft OP (version 2) (version 2) ... | reverse complement strand
GTGGATGCGCCTGCCGGACATCGTCGGCGTGGAACTGACCGGACGGCCCCAGGCAGGCATCACCTGTACCGACATCGTGCTGGCGCTGACGGAATTCCTGCGCCGCGAGAAGGTGGTGGGCGCCTACATCGAGTTCCTGGGAGCAGGCGCCAGCGCGCTCACCATCGGCGACCGCGCCACGATCTCCAACATGACGCCCGAGTTCGGCGCGACGGCTGCCATGTTCTACATCGACGGCCAGACCATCGACTACCTGCGCCTGACCGGTCGCGACGAGGAACAGGTGCGCCTGGTGGAAACCTACGCCAGGCAGGCGGGCCTGTGGGCCGACGATCTGGCGGGCGCCCAGTACGAGCGCATGCTGAGCTTCGACCTGTCTTCGGTCGTGCGCAGCATGGCCGGCCCTTCCAACCCGCACAAGCGCGTGGCCACCACCGAACTGGCTGAGCGCGGCATCGCCGGGCCGTGGGAGGAAACGCCGGGCCAGATGCCCGACGGTGCGGTCATCATTGCCGCCATCACCAGCTGCACCAACACCAGCAACCCGCGCAACGTCATCGCCGCCGGCCTGCTGGCGCGCAACGCCAACCGCGCCGGCCTGGTGCGCAAGCCGTGGGTGAAGACCTCACTGGCGCCGGGCTCCAAGGCGGTGCAGCTGTACCTGGAAGAATCCGGGCTACTGCCCGAGCTGGAAAAGCTGGGCTTCGGCATCGTGGCCTTCGCCTGCACCACCTGCAACGGCATGAGCGGCGCGCTCGATCCGAAGATCCAGCAGGAAATCATCGACCGCAACCTCTACGCCACGGCCGTGCTGTCGGGCAACCGCAATTTCGACGGGCGCATCCACCCTTACGCCAAACAGGCCTTCCTGGCTTCGCCCCCACTGGTGATCGCATACGCCATCGCCGGCACGGTGCGCGTGGACATCGAACGCGATGCGCTGGGCGTGGATGCCGCGGGCAAGCCCGTCACGCTGAAGGACATCTGGCCCAGCGACCAGGAGATCGACGCGATGGTCGCGGCCAGCGTCAAGCCCGAACAGTTCCGCAAGGTCTACGAGCCCATGTTCCGCTTCGCCGTCGAGCAGGACGCGACGGCAAGCCCCCTGTACGACTGGCGCCCGCAAAGCACCTACATCCGCCGCCCGCCGTACTGGGAAGGCGCGCTGGCCGGCGAGCGCACCCTGCGCGGCATGCGCCCGCTGGCGGTGCTGGGCGACAACATCACCACCGATCACCTGTCGCCCTCGAACGCCATCATGGCCGACAGCGCCGCGGGCGAGTACCTGGCGAAAATGGGCCTGCCGGAAGAAGACTTCAACTCCTACGCCACCCACCGCGGCGACCACCTCACGGCACAGCGCGCCACCTTCGCCAATCCCAAGCTCATCAACGAGATGGCCGTGGCCGATGGCCAGGTCAGGCAGGGCTCGCTGACCCGCCTGGAGCCGGAAGGCCGCGTGATGCGCATGTGGGAAGCGATCGAGACCTACATGGACCGCAAGCAGCCGCTGATCATCATCGCCGGCGCCGACTACGGCCAGGGGTCGTCGCGCGACTGGGCGGCCAAGGGCGTGCGGCTGGCCGGCGTCGAGGCCATCGTCGCCGAGGGCTTCGAACGCATCCACCGCACCAACCTCATCGGCATGGGCGTCCTGCCGCTGGAGTTCCAGCCGGGCACCGACCGCAAGACGCTGGGCATCGACGGCACCGAAACCTACGACGTCGTGGGCGAGCGCGTGCCGCGCGCCACGCTGACGCTGGTCATCCACCGCCGCGACGGCCAGACGCTGCAGGTGCCGGTGACCTGCCGGCTGGACACCGCCGAGGAGGTCTCGATCTACGAAGCGGGCGGCGTGCTGCAGCGCTTTGCACAGGACTTCCTCGAATCCACGCAGGCGGCCTGACCGTTTGCCTCCGGGCGGCGCCGGCATGGCGCCGCCACCGTCCGCAAGGAACCTAAGACATGGCTTTCCTCCCCCAACTCCGGATCCCCGCCACCTACATGCGCGGGGGCACCAGCAAGGGCGTGTTCTTCCGCCTGCAGGACCTCCCGCCCGCCGCGCAGGTGCCGGGACCGGCACGCGATGCGCTGCTGCTGCGCGTGATCGGCAGCCCCGATCCCTACGGCAAGCAGATCGACGGCATGGGCGGGGCCACCTCCAGCACCAGCAAGACCGTCATCCTCGACCGCAGCCAGCGGCCGGACCACGACGTGGACTACCTGTTCGGCCAGGTGTCGATCGACAGCGCCTTCGTCGACTGGAGCGGCAACTGCGGCAATCTCAGCGCGGCCGTGGGCGCCTTCGCCATCAGCAACGGCCTGGTGGACGCCGCCCGCATTCCGCGCAACGGCACGGCGGTGGTGCGGATCTGGCAGGCCAACATCGGCAAGACCATCCTGGGCCATATTCCCATCGTCGACGGGCAGGTGCAGGAAACCGGCGACTTCGAGCTGGACGGGGTCACGTTTCCGGCTGCGGAGGTACAGCTGGAATTTCTGGACCCCGCCGACGAAGGAGAAGGAGAAGGCGGAGCGATGTTCCCGACCGGCAACGTGGTCGACACGCTGGAAGTGCCGGGCATCGGCACGCTGCAGGCCACGATGATCAACGCCGGGATCCCGACCATCTTCGTCAATGCCGAGGCCATCGGCTACGGCGGCAGCGAACTGCAGGACGACATCAACGGCGACCTGAAGGCGCTGGCCATGTTCGAGACGCTGCGTGCCCACGGTGCGCTGCGCATGGGGCTGATATCCGAGCTCTCGCAGGCGGCCCAGCGCCAGCATACGCCCAAGATCGCCTTCGTCGCGCCCCCGGCCGACTACACGGCCTCCAGCGGCAAGCAGGTCAAGGCCGGCGACATCGACCTGCGCGTGCGCGCGATGTCCATGGGCAAGCTGCACCACGCGATGATGGGCACGGCCGCCGTCGCCATCGCCACCGCGGCGGCGGTGCCCGGCACGCTGGTCAACCTGGCCGCCGGCGGCGGCGAACGCGAGACCGTGCGCTTCGGCCATCCCTCGGGCAGCTTGCGCGTGGGTGCGCAGGCGCGCCTGGAAGCGGGACAATGGAAGGTCACCAAGGCCATCATGAGCCGCAGTGCCCGCGTCCTCATGGAAGGCCACATTCGCGTACCGGCCGACATCTTCTAACCCCGGAGGCCAGCGATGAGCCACCCGCACACCCCTTCCGCCCGCCGCCCGTCCTGGGACGCGGTGCTGGTGGACATCGCCGACTATGTCCTGGACGAAGCGATCACCAGCCCGCTGGCCTACGAGACGGCCCGCCATTGCCTGATCGACACGCTGGGCTGCGGCCTGGAGGCGCTGGAATACCCGGCCTGCACCAAGCTGCTCGGCCCCATCGTGCCGGGCACCGTGGTGCCCCATGGGGCCAAGGTGCCCGGCACGCAGTTCCAGCTGGACCCGGTGCAGGCCGCGTTCGACATCGGCACGATGATCCGCTGGCTGGACTTCAACGACACGTGGCTGGCGGCCGAATGGGGCCATCCCTCCGACAACCTGGGCGGCATCCTGGCCACCGCCGACTGGCTGTCGCGCAACGCGGTGGCGGCCGGCAAGCCGCCCCTGGTCATACGCGATGTGCTGACGGCCATGATCAAGGCGCACGAGATCCAGGGCTGCATCGCGCTGGAAAACTCGTTCAACAAGGTCGGGCTGGATCACGTGGTGCTGGTCAAGGTGGCCACCACCGCCGTGGTGGGGCGGATGCTCGGCCTGTCGCGCGAGGAGCTTCTGGCCGCCCTGTCGCTTGCCTGGGTCGACGGCCAGAGCCTGCGCACGTATCGTCATGCCCCCAACGCGGGCAGCCGCAAGAGCTGGGCGGCCGGCGACGCCACCAGCCGCGGCGTGCGTCTGGCACTGATGGCCCGCACGGGAGAGATGGGCTATCCCTCGGCCCTGACGGCCCCCACCTGGGGCTTTTACGACGTGCTGTTCAAGGGCAAGCCCTTTACGTTCCAACGCCCCTACGGCAGCTACGTGATGGAAAACGTGCTGTTCAAGATCTCGTATCCGGCCGAGTTCCACGCGCAGACGGCCGTGGAGTGCGCGATGGCGCTGCACGGCAGGATGCTGGCGGCCGGCAAGACGGCGGCCGACATCCGGAGCGTCACCATCCGCACGCACGAGGCGTGCATTCGTATCATCGACAAGAAGGGACCACTGGACAACCCGGCCGACCGCGACCACTGCATCCAGTACATGGTGGCGGTACCGCTGCTGTTCGGCCGGCTGACCGCTGCGGACTACGAGGACGACGTTGCCGCCGACCCGCGTATCGACGCGCTGCGCGCCAGGATCGTCTGCGTGGAGGATCCCGCCTTCACACGGGACTACCACGACCCCGACAAGCGCTCCATCGCCAATGCCCTGACCATGGTTTTTCACGACGGTTCGACGCTGGACGAGGTGGTGTGCGAATACCCCATCGGCCACAAGCGCCGGCGCAGCGATGGCATCCCACTGCTGGAGGCGAAGTTCCGCACAAACCTGGCCCGCCGGTTCCCCGAACGCCAGCAGCACCGCATCCTGGCGGCGTCGCTCGACCCGCAGGCGCTGGAGGCGATGCCGGTGCACGAGTACGTCGACCTGTACGTCATCTAGGCGCGCGGCGACCCGCTACAGGCTAAGCACGGCGCCGCGCCCCCGTCCCTTTACAATGCGGGAAATCTTTCAGGGAGCGCGCTCGCCATGCTGTGGGTCAAGGCTTTTCACATCGTCTTCATCGCGGCATGGTTCGCAGGGCTGTTCTACCTGCCTCGCATCTACGTAAACCTCGCGCAGCAACCCGACCCCGCCGTCCAGGCTTGCCTGCTGGGCATGGCGCGGCGGCTCTACCGCTTCACCACTCTGCTGGCCCTGCCCGCCGTGCTGCTGGGTCTGTGGCTGTTTGCCGGCTACGGCATCGGCATGGGGCCGGGCAACGGCTGGATGCACGGCAAGTTGTTCCTGGTGCTGCTGGTCATCGGCTACCACCATGCCTGCGGCGTCATGCTGCGTAAGTTCGAGCAGGGCCGAAACACCCGCAGCCACAAGTTCTACCGCGTCTTCAACGAGGTATCCGTGCTGCTGCTGGCGCTGATCGTCGTGCTCGTCGTCGTCAAACCCTTCTGATTCCGTTCCACCGCCTTTTTCGACTGATCGCATGCCGTCCGACGACACCAACCGTCCACGCAAGACGCTGACCCTCTCCCAGGCCCCGCGCGCCGAATCGCCCACCGACCGGGACGATCCCGCGCGCCGCAAGCGCAGCGGCGCCCGCGCGCGCCTGGTGGCCCAGCAGGAGCGCGGCCGCGAGCAGCAGCAACAGCGCCAGCAACGCCATGCCCCGGTGGATCGACCGGCGCCCGACCGCGATCGGGCAGCGGAGAACAACGACGCAGCCCCCGCACGCGGCCGGCCGCGCCACGCGCCGGCCGAACGCTTTGCGGTGTTCGCGCCGTGCCCGCAGGGTCTGGAAGAGGCCCTGACGGCCGAAATGCACGCGCTGGGCTTCGAGGATGCACAGGCCGGCCGTGCGGGCTGCGCCTTTACCGCCGACTGGTCCGGCATCCAGCGCGCCAACCTGTATTCGCGCCTGGCCACGCGCATCCTGGCCCAGGTGGCCCAGGCGGAGATCGGCCACGAGGACGACATTCTCGACCTGGCCTACGCCACGCCGTGGGAACGCTGGTTCGGGGCCGAGCAGACGCTGCGCGTGGACACGTCGGCCATCAAGAGCCCAGTGCGCAGCCTGCAGTACTGCAACCTGCGGGCCAAGGACGGCATCTGCGACCGCCTGCGCGACCGCGAAGGCGCGCGGCCCGACATCGACACCGTGCGACCCGATGCGCGCGTGCACCTGTTCCTGTCCGGCACGACGGCAACGCTGTACCTGGACACCTCCGGCGAATCGCTGTTCAAGCGCGGATGGCGGCTGGACAAGGGCGAAGCGCCGCTGCGCGAGAACCTCGCGGCCGGCCTGCTGGCCCTGGCCGGCTGGGATCCGGCCGAGGCGCTGCTGGATCCCTTCTGCGGCAGCGGCACCATCCTCATCGAGGCCGCCTGGATCGCCCTGGGCGTACCGGCCGGCATCTCGCGCCCCTTCGGGTTCGAGCGCCTGCGCGGCCACGACGCCCGCCGCTGGCAAGACCTGAAGGAAGACGCGCGCTCGCGCATCCAGCCGCAGCTGGAAACGCCCCTGGTAGGCTACGACCTGGATCCGCGCGCCATCGACTATGCGCGCGCCAACGCCGAGCGCGCCTGGCTGACGGCCGACACGGTACGCTTCGAGGTCGGCGACGCGCGCGACATCGAACCTCCGGCCGAACGCGGCTGGATCGTCACCAACCCGCCCTATGGCGAACGCCTGGACGATGCGGACGACGCCTTGTGGCGCGAGTGGGCCGCCTGCCTGAAGCGGCGCTTCCCCGGCTGGCAACTGCACGTCATTTCCAGCGACCTGACGCTGCCCCAGCGCATGCGCCTGAAGCCGCAGCGCCGCATCCCTCTGCACAACGGCGCACTGGACTGCCGCCTGTTCGGCTTCGAGCTGGCCGCCGGCAGCTACCGCGACGCCTGACACGCCCCGACCGCCGGGCTGCGGCAACGCAGCCGGCGCCCGTTGTAAAAGCGCCGCAACATACCCCTTCTGTCGTCGCAGCCAGCGCCACACTGGCCCCGAACTGGGGCATCATCAGCACCAGGGTCGCGCACTCGCACCATGTGCTTGCATAAATTCAGGGTTAACCCTAAAATACGGGTTAACCCTAGAAATTATCGATGCTTGCGATGACCAACCTGAATACCTCCTTCGTCCTGACCGACGAACTCGAACGCCAGCTGATGCTGGAGGCCATGGAAGAGCAGTTCCGCCCGCATCCGTTGCGCGCCCTCTTCGCCGGCCTGCGCAAGCTGGCCCGCGCGGCGCAGGCCGCCGGCAAGACTGCCGGCGCCGAGACCGCCCCCGCCGCCTGAGGCGACGGACGTAAAGTTCCCCTTGGGGGCTGCATAGCCCCTTTCTAGACCCGCCCTCACCGGCGGGTTTTTTTTTGCTTCAATCCTGCGGGAAACTAAGCAATCGGCATGCCAGCTTTCTGCCCGGAGAGATGGCGGCCGCGAGGTATCCAGGGAATGCGGGATAATACGCGCCCATGAAAACCCCCGACCCGCTCGCCACCCCCAGCCGGCTGCGCCGCTTCGCCTGCATGATGTACGAGGGCGTGCTGCTGTTCGGCGTCGTTTTTCTTGCCGGCTACCTGTTCGACACCCTGACCCAGAGCCGGCACGCGCTGGCCCTGCGGCACACACGGCAGGCCTGGCTGTTCCTGGCCATCGGTGTCTATTTCGTGCTGTGCTGGCGCGGGCGCGGCCAGACCCTGCCCATGAAGACCTGGAACATCCGTCTGGTCGACCGCGACGGCGCGCCGCCGTCCGTCGCTCGGCTGGCCCTGCGCTACGTGCTGGCGTGGCCTCCCGTGCTGGTGGCCGCCAGCCTGGTCTGGGCGGCGTCGGCGCTGACGGGCTGGCGCTCCGTGGACATGTTCATCGTGGCCGCCCCGTTCGCGATTTTCGTCTGGTCCTGGCTCGATCCCGACGGCCAGTTCCTGCATGACCGCCTGCTGGGCACGCGGCTGCGCAACGCCCCGCCGCGCCGCAAGGCCTAGCCGCTCCTGGCGAAGCGTGGCCGAGGGCACGCAGGGACGCATGCGTCACAAAGCGTTCACCGAAGCTTCATGTCCGCGTCATGCCGTGCTGGTCTCATGCACAGGCAATACGGGCCGAATGGACTTCCACGGTGAACCACGACATCCTCCCCACCCGCTGGCGCACGCTCTGGATCTCCGACATCCATCTGGGAACCAGCGGATGCAAGGCCGAGTTCCTGCTGGACTTCCTCGACCACAACGATGCCGACACGCTGTACCTGGTCGGCGACATCGTGGACGGCTGGCAGCTGCGCAAGCATTGGCACTGGCCCCGCCAGCACAACGACGTGGTCCAGCGCATCCTGCGCAAGGCGCGCAGCGGCACCCGCGTGGTATTCGTGCCGGGCAACCATGACGAATTCGCCCGCGAATTCGCCGGCCACGCCTTCGGCGACATCGAGATCCTGGACGAGGACGTGCACGTCACGGCAAAGGGATTGAGGCTGCTGGTGCTGCACGGCGACCAGTTCGACGGCGTGATCCAGCACCGGAAGTGGCTGGCGCACCTGGGCGACTCGCTCTACCAACTGGCGCTTTGGCTAAACCACCACTTCAATCGCCTGCGCCACCGCCTCGGCCTGCACTACTGGTCCCTGTCCCAATACCTGAAGCACAAGGTGAAGAACGCGGTCTCCTTCATTACCGACTTCGAGCAGGCCCTGGCCAGCGAAGCGCGCCGGCGCGGGCTGGACGGCGTCGTGTGCGGCCACATCCACAAGGCCGAGCTGCGCGAAGTCGACGGCATCCTGTACTGCAACGACGGCGACTGGGTGGAGAGCCTGTCGGCGCTGGCGGAATCGCAGGATGGCCAGCTGCAGCTGCTGGACTGGGCGGCCGTATTGGCCCGGCGCGAACCGGCCGCGCGGCGCAACCGCGGCTCGCTGGCGCTGCCGGCCCTGCCTTCTGCGCTGCGCCGGTCCAGCAAGCCACATCCGTAATAATCCGTAATAACCCTTATACGTCCCTGGTTAGAGACACAGGCATGTTGCAGATACGGCCCTGCTAGGTCATGCTTGCGGCTTGGGGAGACCAGGCACCGCCACGCGGCGGTCCTCCTTCGTAGCAACCGCGCGCTTACTACATAGGGCCATGAACGACCAATATCAGGCGCTCTACCAGACCTTCCGCTGGCTGGTTCCCACCCAGTTCAATATTGCGGACGCCTGCTGCCACAGGTGGGCGGCCAGCGCGCCCGAGGCGCGACGGATTGCCATCTATTACGAGGACGAAGCCGGCAACCGGGAAGTCTGGACGTACGCCCGCCTGGCGGAGGCCGCCAACCAGCTCGCCAACGGCCTCGTCAAGATGGGCGTGGAGCCCGGCGACCGCGTCGGTGTGGTATTGGGACAACGCCCGGAGACCGTGGTGGCCCACATGGCCATCTACAGCGTCGGGGCGGTGGTGCTGCCGCTGTCTTCCCTGTTCGGGCCCGAGGCGCTGGAATCGCGGCTGCGCGACGCCGAGGCGCGGGTGGCCATCGTCGACCATGCCTCCAGCGCGCAACTGCTGGGCGTCAGCGACAACTGCCCGCACCTGCACCAGATCATCGGCATCGGCTTCGCCGACGAGCGCGTACTGCCCTGGCGCAGCCTGCTGGCCCGCCAGCCCTCCGAGTTCAAGCGCGTGGCCACCCGCTCGTCGGATCCGGCCATCCTGCTCTATACGTCGGGCACCACCGGCGCCCCCAAGGGTGCCCTGCTGCCCCACAGCGTACTCATCGGCAACCTGCCCGGCTTCGTGGCCTCGCAGGACTGGTTTCCGCGCCCCGGCGACGTGTTCTGGTCCCCCGCCGACTGGGCCTGGACGGGCGGCATGATGGACGCGCTGCTGCCCACCCTGTATTTCGGCCATCCCATCGTCGGCACGCGCGGCCGCTTCTCGCCCGAGCGCGCCTTCGAACTGATGGAGCGCTACCAGGTCACCAACACGTTCCTGTTCCCGACCGCGCTGAAGATGATGATGAAGACGGTGCCGCATCCGCGCGAGCGCTACAAGCTGGCGCTGCGGGCCCTGATGAGCGCGGGCGAGAGCGTGGGCGAAACGGTGTTCTCCTGGTGCGAGTCGGCACTGGGCGTCACACCCAACGAGATGTTCGGCCAGACCGAGATGAACTACGTGGTGGGCAACAGCGCCCGGCGCTGGCCCGCCCGGCCCGGCAGCATGGGCCGGCCCTACCCCGGCCACCGCGTCGCGGTCATCGACGAACTGGGCGCCGAGGTGCCCCCCGGCGAGGTGGGCGAGATTGCCGTCAACCGCTACGACATCCACGGCCATCCCGACCCCGTCATGTTCCTGGGCTACTGGCGCAATGAATCCGCCACGCAGGCCAAGTTCAGCGGAGACTGGTGCCGCACGGGCGACCTGGCCAGCATGGATGCAGGCGGCTACCTCTGGTATGCGGGCCGTGCCGACGACGTGTTCAAGTCGGCCGGCTACCGCATCGGGCCGGGCGAGATCGAGAACTGCCTGCTGGGCCACCCGGCGGTGAGCAATGTGGCGGTGGTTCCCAAGCCCGACACCGAGCGCGGCGCGCTGGTCAAGGCCTACGTGGTGCTGACGGCCGAGTACGCCGACGCGCCCCGGGACGACATCACCCAGGCCCTGCAGGACCACGTGCGCGACCGGCTCGCGCCGTACGAATACCCCAAGGAAATCGAATACGTGGACGAACTGCCGATGACCACCACCGGCAAGATCCAGCGCGCGGTGCTGCGCCGCCTCGAAGCAGAGCGGGCACGCGTCGCCCAGGGCGGCTGAGACCGCCCATTCCGGAGATCCCCCTGGCATGCCCATCTATCAACTGGACGACCTGATTCCCTCGATCCATCCCGACGCCTATGTGGCCGACAGCGCCGACATCATCGGCAACGTCGTCCTCGAGGCCGGCGTCAGCATCTGGTCGCACGTCGCCATCCGTGGCGACAATGCCGCCATCACCATCCGCCGTGGCACCAACATCCAGGAGTCCAGCGTCCTGCACGTGGACGAAGGCTGTCCGATGACGATCCACGAAAACGTCACCGTAGGCCACCAGGCGATGCTGCACGGCTGCACCGTGCTCGACGGTGCCCTGATCGGCATGCAGGCCATCGTGCTGAATAACGCCGTGATCGGCCGCAACTGCCTGGTCGGCGCCGGCGCCATCGTGCCCGAGGGCCGCGTCATCCCCGACAATTCGCTGGTGATCGGCATCGGCAAGGTCGTGCGCGAGCTCTCCGCCGACGAAATCGCCAACATGCACGCCAACACGCGCCATTACGTCGAGCGCGGCGGACACTACAAGCGGACCCTCAAGCGCATCGGCTGACCGCGGCCGGGCGCTGCGGCAATCGGCTAAGATGCCTGAATGACTGATTCGCTCAAGAAATACCTGTTCCAGGACCGCACGGTGCGCGTCCAGGCGGTACGACTGCACGACACGTGGCAGCAGGCCCAAACGCACCACCAATACTCCCCCGCCGTCACCCGGCTGCTGGGCGAGCTCGTCGCCGCCTCCACGCTGCTGGCGGCCAACATCAAGTTCGACGGCTCGCTGCTGCTGCAGATCCAGGGAGACGGCCCCATCGCGCTGATCGTGGTGGAATGCCGCTCCGACCTCAGCCTGCGCGCCACCGTCAAGGTGCGCGAGGGGCACCAGGCGCCCGAGACCGGTACCATGCAATCGCTGCTGAACGCCCGCGGCGAGGGCCGCTTCGTCGTGCTGCTCGATCCCAAGCGTAAGGTGCCCGGCCAGCAGGCCTACCAGGGCATCGTGCCGCTGGAGGGCGACACGGTGGCCGAGGCGCTGCAGCACTACATGAAGGCCTCCGAGCAGCTGGACACGCGGCTGTGGCTGGCCGCCGACGCACAGCATGCCGCCGGCCTGCTCGTACAGCGCCTGCCCGGTCAGGGCGGCACTACCCAAGAAGTCGTCGAGTCCGACACGTGGGCGCGCGCGGTACACCTAGCAGAGACGCTGGACGGGCCCGAACTGGTGGCCACCGACACCGACACGCTGATCCACCGCCTGTATTGGGAAGAGACGCTGCTCGCCTTCGATCCCCTGCCGGTGCGCTGGCACTGCCCCTGCACGCGCGAGCGCGTGGCCGGCATGCTGCGCACGCTGGGCGAGTCCGAAATCAGCGAGATCCTGGATGAACAAGGCCGCGTCGAGGTCACCTGCGACTTCTGCGGCAAGCCCTACGCCTTCGACCGGGTCGACTGCGCGGGCCTGTTCGCCGCCAGCAAGCCGCTGCCCGAACAGGATCCGCCCACGGTGCATTGAAGCCGCGCAGGCGGGATCCGCAGGCGTGGATCCCGCAGGCGTAGATTCCACAATCGACGGCGTGCCCGCCCGCCGGGCACATTGGCGGCATCATGGCCCGCCGCCCGCTCCCATCCCCGTCCAACCCGTCCACGGCCCGCCCGCCGGTGGCGCGGCCATTCGCGAGACCGGCGCGGCCGCGTGCGCGCCAACGCGGCGGCGCCCTGGTCGAATCGACGCTGGGCTTGGGCATGGTGCTGCTGCTGGGCCTGGCCTGCATCGAGGCCATGCACTGGCAGCTGATGCGCCAGCTTGCCTATGTGGCGTTGACCGAGGCGGCCCGCGCCGGGGCGGTCGGCAACGCAAAACCGCAGGCCATTGCCCAGGCCTTCGAGACGGCGATGCTGCCGCGCCACGCCGCGGCGGACGGCCCGCACCACGCGCGCGAACGGCTACGAGCGGCCTGGCAGCGCACCGAGCGGCGCACCGGCCTGCCTCCCTGGCGCATCGCCATCGTGGCGCCGGCCGCGGAGGCCTACGACGACTTCAGCCAGCCTGGACTGCGCAACGACCGGCTGCGCACCATCCGCAATGACTACCAGGCAGAACAGCACGGGACGTACCGGGCACGTGGCTGGCCGGGCGGTCGCGGCCCGCGCTCGGGCCTGACGGTATTCGAGGCCAACGTGCTGCGGCTGAGGCTGCGCTATGTGGTCGAGCCGCTGGTTCCGCTCGTGCGCCCCATCCTGCGCACGGCCGCGACGCTGGGCGGGCCGGATGCGTGCGCGGGCCAGGCCCTGGCGGCAGGCGCGCTGCCGCTGCAGCTGGAATTGGCGATGGACATGCAGTCGCATCCGGTGCAATGGCCGGCGGAAGAGGCGACCACGCGCGTGCGGCTGGCGCCGCAGGCATGCGACCCATGATCAGGGCCAGCCGGAAACTGGGGGTATTCGCGACAGGAAAGCCGCGACAGGCCGTCAGCGGCGCGGCGGCGTGGCCGGCCGGCCCTGCGCGCCCGCACCGGCGGGGGACGCAGGTGCTTTGGGGATGGCCGCATCGGGCGGCAGGATGTGCACGAAGACCTCGCCCTCGCGCATCATGCCCAGTTCGCCCCGGGCGCGTTCCTCGAGGGCCTCGGTGCCGGTGGCCAGGTCATTGACCTCGGCCTGCAGCGCGGCATTGCGGGCGCGCAGCGCCTCATTCTTGCCGCGCTGCTGCGCCACTTGTTGTTCCAGGTCCCAGACGCGGAACCAGCCGCCCTTGCCCAGCCAGAGCGGATACTGGATCAGCCCCAGCAACAGGACCAGCACCAGCAACATCAGGCGCATCGGCGGCCCCCCTTCAGCGGACGCGGGCAATGCACACACCGGACGCCGGCCAGGGCAGGCGGAATCCGGCGCATGGCATCAGCGCAGGTTGTAGAAGGCTTCGATGCCGGGATACGAGGCCACCTCGGCCAGCTCTTCCTCGATGCGCAGCAGCTGGTTGTACTTGGCCATCCGGTCGGAACGCGACAGCGAACCCGTCTTGATCTGCATGGCGTTGGTGGCCACGGCGATATCGGCGATGGTCGAGTCTTCGGTCTCGCCCGAGCGGTGCGACACGACGGCGGTGTAGCCGGCGCGCTTGGCCATCTCGATGGCGGCGAAGGTCTCGGTCAGGGTGCCGATCTGGTTGATCTTGATCAGGATCGAGTTGGCCACGCCGCGCTGGATGCCCTCGCGCAGGATGCGGGTGTTGGTGACGAACAGGTCGTCGCCCACCAGCTGCACCTTCTTGCCCAGCTGCTCGGTCAGCAGTTGCCAGCCTTCCCAGTCGTTCTCGGCCATGCCGTCCTCGATCGAGATGATCGGGTACTTATCGCACCAGGTGGCCAGCAGGTTGGCGAACTCCTGCGACGACAGCGATACGCCGCCCTCGCCCGCCAGCGTGTACTTGCCGTCGCGGAAGAATTCGGAGCTGGCGCAGTCCAGGCCCAGGGCGATCTGCGAGCCGGGCTCGTAGCCGGCCTCGGTGATGGCCTTCAGGATCAGCTGGATCGCCGCCTCGTGGTTGGCCACGTTGGGCGCGAAGCCGCCCTCGTCGCCCACCGCGGTGGACATGCCCTGGCCGTGGATCAGCTTCTTCAGCGAGTGGAACACCTCGGCGCCCCAACGCAGGGCCTCGCGGAAGCTGGCCGCGCCCACCGGCAGGATCATGAATTCCTGCAGGTCTAGCGTGTTGTTGGCGTGCGCGCCGCCGTTGATGACGTTCATCATCGGCACGGGCATGCTCATGGGGCCGCTGCCGCCGAAATAGCGGTACAGCGACAGGCCGGACTCGTCGGCGGCGGCGCGGGCCACCGCCATGCTGGCCGCCAGGATGGCATTGGCGCCCAGGCGTTCCTTGGAGTCGGTGCCGTCCAGCTCGATGAGGGTACGGTCGACGAAGGTCTGCTCCTGCGCGTCCAGGCCCATCAGCGCCTCGGAGATCTCGGTGTTGAGGTTCTCGACGGCGCGCAGCACGCCCTTGCCCAGGTACCGTCCCTTGTCGCCGTCGCGCAGCTCGATGGCCTCGCGCGCGCCGGTGGAGGCGCCCGAAGGCACGGCGGCGCGGCCCATGGCGCCCGATTCCAGCAGCACGTCGCATTCGACGGTAGGGTTGCCGCGCGAATCGAGGATCTCGCGGCCGATGATGTCGACGATTGCACTCATGACGTTAAATTCCCTGAACGATGAAGAGATTCATGATGGCGGCGCCTTCGCGGGCGTTGCGCGCGCGGCGGTATTGCCAGGAATCGTAGAAGGCCTGCGCCTTGGCCATGGAGGGGAACTCCAGGATGACCGTGCGGCCGGGCTTGCGGCCCTCCAGGGCTCGGGTCTCGCCGCCGCGCACCAGCACCTTGGCGTCGTAGGCCGACATGGCCAGCGACGACAGGCGCCGGTACGCCTCGTATTGCGCGGGTTTGGTGACTTCGACGTCGGCGATGACGTAGGCGCTCATACGTATCCTTCTGGCAGGTAGGGGTGGAAAAAGGCCGCGGGCCGCAGCGGTCGCGCGCGGCCGTGGCGCATCAAGCCTCCTGGCCGCGCCGGGCCTTGTGTTCGAGGGCGGCGCGGATGTAGCTGGAGAACAGCGGATGACCGTCGCGCGGGGTCGAGGTGAACTCGGGGTGGAATTGCACGCCGACGAACCACGGGTGGTCGGGCAGCTCCATCATCTCGGGCAGGTTCTCGGTGGGCGTGCGTGCGCTGATCACCATGCCGGCCTCTTCCAGGCGCGGCACGTACACGTTGTTGACCTCGTAGCGGTGGCGATGGCGCTCGTTGACGTCGTTGCCGTAGATGCGCTGCGCGCGCGTGCCGGGCTTGATGGGGCAGCGCTGCGCGCCCTTGCGCATGGTGCCGCCCAGGTCGGAGGTGCCGTCGCGCTTCTCGATGGTGCCCTCGCGGTCCATCCACTCGGTGATCAGCGCCACGACCGGATGCGGCGCGGAGGGATCGAACTCGGTGCTGTTGGCGCCGCCCAGACCCGCCACGTGGCGCGCGAACTCGATCACGGCCAGCTGCATGCCCAGGCAGATGCCCAGGTACGGCACGCCGTTTTCGCGGGCGTAGCGGATGGCGGCAATCTTGCCCTCGGTGCCGCGCTTGCCGAAACCGCCCGGCACCAGAATGGCGTCGAGATGCTTGAGCTGGTCGGTGCCGCGGGTCTCGATGTCTTCCGAATCGATGTATTCGATGCGGACCTTCGAGCGGGTGTGGATGCCCGCGTGTACCAGCGCCTCGCTGAGGGACTTGTACGACTCGGTCAGGTCGACGTACTTGCCGACCATGCCGATCACGACGTCTTCCTCGGGGTGCTCGATGGCATCGACCAGGTTGTCCCACATGGACAGGTCGGCCGGCGGCGGCGTCAGGCCCAGGGCCTCGCAGACGATGTTGTCCACGCCCTGCTGGTGCAGCATGGCGGGGATCTTGTAGATGGAGTCGACGTCCCACACGGAGATGACCGCGTCCAGGGGAACGTTGGAGAACATCGAGATCTTGGCGCGCTCGTCGTCCGGCACGGGCCGGTCGGCGCGGCACAGCAGCACGTTGGGATAGATGCCGATTTCGCGCAGCTTTTGCACCGAGTGCTGGGTGGGCTTGGTCTTGAGCTCGCCGGCCGAGGCGATGAAGGGCACCAGCGTCAGGTGCACGAAGGCGGCGTTGTTGCGGCCCAGGCGCAGGCTCATCTGGCGGGCGGCCTCGAGGAACGGCAGCGACTCGATGTCACCCACCGTGCCGCCGATCTCGACGATGGCGACGTCCGTGGCACCGTTCCAGGCCGCGTCGGCGCCGCGCGCCACGAAATCCTGGATCTCGTTGGTGATGTGCGGAATCACCTGGACGGTCTTGCCCAGGTAGTCGCCCCGGCGCTCCTTGCGCAGCACCGATTCGTAGATCTGGCCGGTGGTGAAGTTGTTCACCTTGCGCATCTTGGCCGAGATGAAACGCTCGTAGTGCCCTAGGTCCAGGTCGGTCTCGGCGCCGTCTTCGGTGACGAACACCTCGCCGTGCTGGAACGGGCTCATCGTGCCCGGGTCGACGTTGATGTAGGGATCGAGCTTGAGCAGGGTGACCTGCAGGCCGCGCGACTCGAGAATGGCAGCCAGAGACGCAGCGGCGATCCCCTTGCCCAGGGAGGAGACGACGCCGCCGGTGACAAATACGTATTTGGTCATCGTGAGAGAGCACCCTGCGGGTTTGCATCCCCGCGGGTGCGGTGCGGGAAATTTGGATTATAGCCATGGCCAGGCACCCAGGGGCGGGTTTTCCCGTGCCACAACAGGCTACGGTTGTTTACAAACCCGGGCGACGCGGGTTTTGCAACGCTGCCGCGCCGGACAGGACGGCAGCCGCCGCCCCGCGTGCATGCGGGGCGGCGGCGCGGGCGGCCGAGGACTGGAATGAAAGCGGACGGGGAAAAGGCCGAGCTCAGACCGCCAGCGGCTCGGTGCGGCTCAGCAGCCACGCCCGCGCCTCGTCCTCGACCAGCGGCAACACGCGCTCGCGCACCATGGCGTGGTAGTCGTCCAGCCAGGCGATCTCGTCGGCGCGCAACAGGGACGCGTCGATGCAGCGCGTGTCGATGGGGCACAGCGTCAGTGTCTCGAAGCACAGGAACTCGCCCAGCTCACCGTCCAGCCAGGCGCGGTTGGCCACCAGGTTCTCGATGCGCACACCCCAGCGCCCCGGCCGATAGATGCCGGGCTCGTTGGAGGTGATCATGCCCGGTTCCATGGCCGTGTGCGGGCTGGGCGCCGCACGGTACGAGATGACCTGCGGGCCTTCGTGCACATTCAGGAAATAGCCCACGCCGTGGCCCGTGCCATGGCCGAACTCGGCGCCCCCCGCCCAGATGGGCGCGCGCGCGATGGCATCCAGCATGGGCGAGGCGATGCCGCGCGGGAAGGCCGCGCGCGACAGCGCGATCATGCCCTTGAGCACCAGCGTGAAGTCCACCTTCTGATCGGCGTTGGGCGTGCCCACCGCCACCACGCGCGTGATGTCCGTGGTGCCGCCCAGGTACTGGCCGCCGGAGTCGATCAGCAGCAGGCCATCGCCCTCGATGACCGCGTGCGACTCGGGTGTGGCGCGGTAGTGCGGCATGGCGCCGTTGGCATTGAACCCCGCGATGGTGGCGAAGCTGGGGCATACGTAGCCCGGGCGGCGCGCCCGCGCGGCCGTGATGCGCTCGTCGACGGTCAGCTCGGTGACGCGCTCGCGGCCCAGCGCGCTCTCGAACCAGGCGAAGAACTCGCACAGCGCGGCGCCGTCCTGCGCCATGGCCTGGCGCACATGGGCCAGCTCGGCCTCGGTCTTGCGCGACTTGAACAGCGTGGACGGGTTGATGGCCTCGACGCGCGGCACCGCCGGGTCCATCAGGTGGAACACGCCGCAGGTGACGCGCGCGGGGTCGATCAGCAGGGTCTGGTCGGGCCCCAGAGAGCCCAGCGCCTCGGCAGCCTGCTCGTAGGGCGCCACGTCGATGCCGTCGGCCGCCAGCGCGGCCTGCAGGGCGGCCGGAATCTTGCCGCGGCGGACGAACAGGGTGGCGTGGTCCGGGCCGATCAACGCATGCGCCAGGAACACCGGGTTGTATTCGACGTCGGCGCCGCGCAGGTTGAAGATCCAGGCCAGGTCGTCCAGCGTGGACACCAGATGCACGTCGGCCCCGTGTTCGCGCATGGCCTCGCGCACGCGCGCCAAGCGAACCGCGCGCGGCTCGGTGGCTTGCGGTGGCAGGTGTTCGTAGACGGGAGCATCGGGCAAGCCCGGCCGGTCTTCCCAGATTTCGTCGAGCAGGTCGGCCATGATGTCCAGCGTGGCGCCGGCCGGCGCCAGCGCGGCCGACAGGGCGCGAAACGCCGCAAGCCCCAGCACCTGGCCATCCACGCCCACCCGGGCCCCAGCCCGCATGCGCTCGGCCAGCCAGGCGACGTGGCCGGGCTGATTGGCGGCGGCGATCTTCATCAGCGTGATGCCAGTGCCGGCCAGTTGCGCCTCGGCCTGCACCCAGTAACGGCTGTCCACCCACAGGCCCGCGAAGTCGGCAGTGACGACCAGCGTGGCGACCGAGCCGGTGAAACCGGACAGCCAGCGGCGGCCCTGCCAGCGCTCGGGCAGGTATTCGGACAGGTGCGGGTCGGCGGACGGCACGATGTAGGCGTGCAACCCGCGGCGTTGCATGGCCTGGCGCAGCGCGGCGAGACGGTCGGGAACGGACGACGGCATGAGAATTCCTTGCAGCGTGGGAAACGGGCCGCGCGGCCGCCGGGGGCCTAGCGCAGCATGAACGACATGGCCGACAGGCAGTTCAGCATGCGGACGGCCGCCTGCACGCTGTCGGCCGGAAACCGCACAGAGACGCCGTCCACGCGCTCCAGCGCGGGCCACATGCAGAACAGGTCGGCCAACGCCGGGCCCTGCGTCTGCAGACGGCATTCTATCGGGCCAGGCACGCGCAGCGGAACCGGCAGACCGCCCGCGGCCGCCCGGACGGCGGCTTCGGCCGCCTGGGCGATGGCGCGGCGCGCGGCCGCTGGCGACAGCGACGTGCCGCTGCCCTGCCCGCCCGCCGTTTTGGTCTGCACCCATCGCGCGCCGGGAAAGAGCGGCTGCGTCTCGGCGATGAAGGCGTCGTCGCCGCTGCCCAGCAGCACCGGCACGCCCAGCTCGCCGGCCAGCGCGCCGTACAACCCCGCCTCGCCCAGCTCCATGCCGTTGAGGAACACGCGCGCGAAGGCCTGGCTATTGATGGTGTGCGCCAGCACACCGCGGCCCTGGGAACGGCTGTGGTAGCCGACCAGGAACACGGCGTCGCAGCCGGCCTCCAGGCCGCCCATCATGCCCAGGGTACGCGGCTTGCCCAGCACCAGACGGGCGCGCTCGTCCAATTGGTCGGGAAGCAGGTTGCGAAAACCGCCGTGCGAGTCATTGACCAGCACTTCGGTGGCGCCGCCCGCATAGGCGCCCTGCACGGCCGCGTTGGCCTCGCCCGTCATCCAGGCGCGGGCGCGCTCGTATTCGCCATTGCCGGGTCGGACCTGCTCGGCGTGGAAGACGCCGGCGACGCCTTCGATGTCGGTGGAGATGAGGATGCGCATGGGAAGCTCGTCAAGTCGGATCGGGAGGACGCCAGGCCGGCAGTGCACCGCCATGGCCCGGGCGGAAAGGCAGTCCGGCGCTAGCCGGCCAGCCACTCGCGCCATTCGGGCACCACCTCGCGGATGGCGCGGCGCACGTGGCCGTCGCGGCCGGCCACCGTCTCGGCGCGCCACAGCGCGGCCACGATGGCCTGCTCGGCCGCCTCGGCGGCGGCCTCGAACAACGGGTCGATGCGAGTCTCGTGCAACATGGACAGCGCCGGCATGCCGCGCTCGGCCACGTGCGGCACGGTGTAGGCCGTGGAAAAGGCCAGCGCGATGTCGCCGCTGCCATGGCCGAACACCGAGCCGGTGCGCGCCAGGCCTGCACCGGCGCGCAGCGACAGCCGGCGCAGCTGGCGTGCGTCCAGCGGCGCGTCGGTGGCCACCAGCAGGATGATGGAGCCCTTCTCGGGGGCCGCGGGCGCGTCCCCGCGGTCCAGGCGATCGGCCAGCCGGCGCCCGAAGGGCCTGCCGGCCACCGTCAGGTTGGGCAGCCGGCCGAAATTGGCCAGCACCAGCACGCCCACCGTATGGTGCCGGCCCTGCGCCACGCGCGAGGCCGAGCCGATGCCGCCCTTCAGCGAGAAGCACGACATGCCGCGCCCGGCCCCCACCGCCCCTTGCGCGAAGGCGCCCGCCACCGCGGCGGCGCAGGCCTGCTGGTAGTGCGCCTCGGTCACGGCCAGGGCCTGGATGTCGTTCAGGTAGCCGTCGTTGCACTCGAACACCAGGGGATTGACAGTGGGCAGGCCGCGGCCGATGTCAGGGTTGGCCGCTACCGCCTGGCGGATCTGCGCATTGGCCACCGTGCCCACGCCGAAGGTGTTGGTCAGCGCGATGGGCGTCTCCAGCACGCCCAGCTCGTCCACCTGCACCAGCCCGATGCTCTTGCCGAAGCCGTTGATCACCGTGGCCGCGGCCGGTACCTTGTCGCGGTACGGGTCGCCCGCATGCGGACGCACCACGGTCACGCCGGTCTGCAGCGGGCCCTCGGCCAGGGTGCAGTGCCCGACCGCGACGCCGGGCACGTCGCAGATCGAGTCGAGCGGGCCCGCCGGCAGCGTGCCGATGCGGGGCGGATCGGAAAGCGCGTCATGCATGAGCCATACCGTGCGCACACGGCCTCTCGGGTTGGATGCGTTGGAATCGGGG
>Ga0182743_1001705_pt1 | contig 20781 bp, 33 predicted proteins | sample eDN3rd30CKraftOP_FD_128522 | JGI IMG/M metagenome (GOLD analysis project Ga0182743, IMG submission 128522) | Enriched Organic Plus compost microbial communities from Emeryville, California, USA - eDNA 3rd pass 30_C Kraft OP (version 2) (version 2) ... | reverse complement strand
ACGTGAGCATGACCGTTAAGCTGATCGCACCGATCGCTATGGAAGAAGGTCTGCGCTTTGCTATCCGCGAAGGTGGCCGTACCGTCGGTGCCGGCGTGGTTGCCAAGATCATCAACTAATTTGTAGCAAAACTCTGGATGGCGCATTGGCGCCATCCGTATTCGTTCTTTGGAAGCCAACATGAAAAATCAAAAGATCCGGATCCGTCTGAAGGCATTCGATTACAAACTGATCGATCAATCAGCGGCCGAAATCGTTGACACAGCAAAGCGCACGGGTGCTGTTGTGCGTGGGCCAGTTCCACTCCCAACTCGTATTCGTCGTTATGACGTCTTGAGATCGCCACACGTGAACAAGACATCAAGGGATCAGCTGGAGATGAGAACCCATCAAAGACTGATGGATATCATTGATCCGACAGACAAGACCGTTGATGCATTGATGCGCTTGGACCTGCCGGCTGGTGTAGATGTAGAAATTGCGCTTCAGTAAAGTTTGAAGTGTGCAATGGATATTGCGCAGTTATTGCGCAATATCTAAAAAAGTGGTATTGTAAAGGGCTTTCCTCTATTTTGTTGAGGAATCCTTAAGACAAAAAAAGCGCCTGGGATTGGCAACAGTTCCAGGATTGTTTATTAGCCCCCGACCAATCGTAGTCGGGTAACGGGTAAATCCCGGGAGATTAGAATGTCGAAATCGACGCAGACGCCTGCCGCACATCGGCTGGGGCTCGTGGGTCGCAAGGTCGGCATGACCCGCATTTTCACGGAAGAAGGTGAATCGATTCCTGTGACAGTGCTGGACGTGTCGAACAATCGCGTCACTCAAGTCAAGTTGCCAGAGACCGATGGCTATGCCGCCGTACAAGTGGCATATGGAAGCCGTAAGGCTTCAAGAATGACAAAACCTTTGTCAGGTCATCTTGCAAAAGCTGGTGTTGAATCAGCTGCTGTCCTTAAAGAATTCCGACTGGATCCTGCACGTGCTGCTGAGTTGCAGCCCGGTGCTGTATTGGCTGTTGACTCAATTTTCCAACCGGGTCAGCAAGTTGATGTAACAGGCACAACAATCGGTAAAGGTTTTGCAGGTACCATCAAGCGCCACAACTTTGGTGCACAACGCGCATCGCACGGTAACTCGAGGTCACACCGTGTGCCCGGCTCAATTGGTCAGGCACAAGACCCAGGCCGTATTTTCCCAGGCAAGCGCATGGCTGGCCACATGGGCGATGTTACACGTACAGTTCAGAACCTGGACGTAGTTCGAGTAGACGCAGAACGTGGATTGCTGCTGGTCAAAGGCGCAGTTCCTGGATATGCTGGATCGGACATCGTTGTACGTCCTGCGGTCAAAACCCCAGTCAAGAAGGGAGCGTAAGGCATGGATATCAAGCTCCTGAATGAGCGCGGCGAAGCTGCATCAGTATTTAGTGCGCCTGACACCGTTTTCGGGCGTGAATTCAATGAAGCACTGGTACACCAGGTTGTAGTTGCCTATCAGGCAAATGCACGTTCTGGCAACCGTGCACAAAAAGACCGTTCAGAAGTACGTCACTCGACCAAGAAGCCCTTTAGGCAAAAAGGAACAGGACGTGCCCGTGCTGGTATGGTCTCGTCCCCATTGTGGCGTGGAGGCGGTCGGATTTTCCCGAACCGTCCTGACGAGAACTTCAGCCAAAAGGTCAACAAGAAGATGTATCGCGCTGGTGTGCGTTCCATCCTCTCCCAGCTGGCCCGAGAAGACCGTATTGCGATTGTTGAGGACTTTACCCTCGAATCGCCCAAGACCAAGTTGGCTGCGCAAAAGCTGCGCAATATGGGTCTTGACTCGGTGCTGATCATCACCGATAACGTTGATGAAAACCTGTACCTTGCAACACGCAACCTGCCTAACGTTTCAGTTGTTGAGCCGCGTTATGCAGATCCGCTTTCGTTGATTTTCTACAAGAAAGTCTTGATTACGAAACCTGCGGTTGCACAACTTGAGGAGATGCTGGGATGAACAAAGAACGTTTGTTGAAAGTTCTCCTCGCGCCCATCGTTACTGAAAAAGCGACCGTTATCGCTGAGAAGAACAACCAAGTCGCATTTCGCGTTGCTCCTGATGCAACCAAGCAGGAAGTGAAAGCGGCAGTTGAATTGCTGTTCAAAGTTGAAGTTGACTCGGTTCAGGTTTTGAACCGTAAAGGTAAAGAAAAACGTTTTGGACGTTTTGTTGGCCGTCGTCGCAATGAGCGCAAAGCCTACGTTGTTCTCAAGCCTGGTCAAGAGCTCAATTTTGCGGAGGTGAACTAAATGGCCCTCGTAAAGACAAAACCGACCTCGCCAGGCCGTCGTGGCATGCTCAAAGTTGTGACGCCTGGTCTGTACAAAGGCGATCCAGTTGCTTCGCTGATTGAAAAACAAAAGCGTTCTTCTGGCCGTAACAATAATGGTCACATCACGGTGCGTCACCGTGGCGGTGGTCATAAGCAACACTATCGTGTGATCGATTTTCGTCGTAACAAAGACGGAATTCCAGCACGTGTAGAACGGCTTGAATACGATCCTAACCGTACAGCACACATTGCTCTGCTTTGCTACGCTGACGGAGAACGTCGCTACATCGTTGCACCGCGTGGCCTAGAAATGGGCGCAACGCTGCTTTCTGGTCTTGATGCGCCGATCAAAGTCGGCAACACATTGCCAATCAGGAACATTCCAGTGGGTACAACAATCCACTGCATTGAAATGATTCCTGGAAAAGGTGCTCAGATGGCACGTTCAGCCGGTGCATCCGCCGTTCTGCTGGCTCGTGAAGGTACATACGCTCAAGTTCGTCTGCGTTCAGGTGAGGTACGCCGTGTTCATATCGAATGCCGCGCAACCATCGGCGAAGTAGGCAACGAAGAGCACAGCCTGCGCAAAATCGGTAAAGCTGGTGCTGTGCGCTGGCGCGGTATCCGTCCGACGGTACGTGGTGTTGCAATGAACCCGATCGATCACCCGCATGGTGGTGGTGAGGGACGTACTGGTGAAGCCAGAGAGCCGGTGAGCCCATGGGGTACGCCAACCAAGGGTTACAAGACCCGTCGCAACAAGCGGACGAGCAATATGATCGTCCAGCGTCGTAAGCGTAAGTAAGAGGGCGAATCATGTCACGTTCGATTAAAAAAGGCCCGTTTGTAGATGCACACCTTATGAAAAAGGTTGAAGCATCAATTGCGGAAAAAGGTAAGAAGCCGATCAAGACTTGGTCGCGCCGCTCTACAATCCTGCCCGAATTCATCGGGTTGACCATCGCCGTACACAATGGTCGTCAACATGTCCCTGTCTATATCAACGAGAACATGGTTGGCCACAAACTCGGCGAATTTGCACTGACCCGTACTTTCAAGGGCCATGCTGCAGATAAAAAGGCCAAGAGGTAATCCATGGAAACCACAGCGATTATTCGTGGGGTGCATATCTCTGCTCAGAAGACACGCCTTGTTGCGGACCTGATCCGTGGCAAGTCAGTGGCTCAAGCTCTTGATATTCTCACCTTCACTAACAAAAAAGCCGCCGGGATCTTGAAGAAGGCCGTTGAGTCTGCGATTGCTAACGCGGAACACAACGAAGGTGCTGACATTGATGAACTGAAGATCACCACAATTTATGTGGACAAAGGGCAATCAATGAAGCGTTTCTCGGCACGTGCAAAAGGGCGCGGTAACCGCATTGAGAAACAGACCTGCCACATTACCGTAAAGGTCGGCGCATAAGGAGTCACGATGGGTCAGAAAATTAACCCGATTGGGTTCCGTCTCGCAGTAACCCGTAACTGGGCTTCGCGCTGGTATGCGTCTGAAAAGGACTTCAGCAATCTTCTTGCATCAGATATTCGTGTTCGTGAATATCTCAAGAAGAAGCTCAAGGCTGCTTCTGTAAGCCGTGTCCTTATTGAGCGCCCGGCCAAGAACGCCCGTATTACTGTTTATTCAGCTCGTCCAGGTGTTGTTATCGGAAAGCGCGGTGAAGACATCGAAAACCTGAAAGCTGATCTTCAGCGTCTGATGGGCGTACCTGTTCACGTGAACATTGAAGAAGTTCGCAAGCCTGAAACCGATGCTCAGCTTATTGCTGACTCGATCGCTCAGCAGCTTGAAAAACGGATCATGTTCCGTCGCGCCATGAAACGTGCCATGCAAAATGCCATGAGACTTGGTGCCCAAGGTATCAAGATTCAAAGCTCTGGCCGTTTGAATGGTATTGAGATTGCTCGTACAGAGTGGTACCGCGAAGGTCGCGTTCCACTTCATACGCTGCGTGCTCACATTGACTATGGCACCTCTGAAGCTCATACAACATACGGTGTAATTGGTATCAAAGTATGGGTCTACAAAGGCGACATGCTGCCAAACGGTGAAATGCCAGCTGAACCAGCAGCGCCTTCCCGTGATGAGGAGCGTCGTTCACGTCGTGCCCCTCGCGGTGAGCGTGCAGGCCGTCCAGCTAACAGGTCACGCGGTTCGCGCAAGAGTGAATCGACGCAGGTAGCACCTGAAGCAGCGGCATCTGAAGGAGAATAAACATGCTGCAACCGTCACGCAGAAAGTATCGTAAAGAGCAGAAGGGCCGCAACACTGGTCTCGCTACCCGCGGTACCAGTGTATCGTTCGGCGAATTCGGTTTGAAGGCTACAGGTCGTGGCCGTCTGACAGCCCGTCAGATTGAATCGGCTCGTCGTGCGATCAACCGTCACATCAAACGTGGTGGCCGTATCTGGATTCGAATCTTCCCGGATAAGCCAATTTCCCAGAAGCCTGCTGAGGTTCGTATGGGTAATGGTAAAGGTAACCCAGAATACTGGGTTGCTGAAATCCAGCCTGGTAAGGTTCTGTATGAGATGGAGGGCGTCAGCGAGGAAATCGCGCGTGAGGCCTTCAGACTGGCCGCTGCAAAACTTCCAATCTCGACGACCTTCGTGTCACGTCAGATTGGCGGCTAAGCGGCTTGTAAAGGAATAAAAAATGAAAGCTAGCGAACTCCGCAACAAGGATGTTAACGAGCTGAAGACAGAACTGGAAAGCCTGCTCAAGGCGCAGTTTGGTTTGCGTATGCAGAAGGCTACCCAGCAACTGTCTAACACCAGCGAAATCCGCAAAGTGCGTCGTGATATTGCTCGCGTTCGTACAGTACTGAATGAAAAAGCGGGAGCCTGATATGACAGAAGCACAAACGACTCCAGTAAAGCGTCAACGTACCTTGATTGGTAAAGTTGTCAGCAACAAAATGGACAAGACCGTGGTTGTGCTCGTTGAGCGCCGTGTCAAGCATCCGTTGCTGGGCAAAATTGTCATGCGTTCTGCTAAATACAAAGCGCATGACGAGGCCAATCAGTACAATGAAGGCGATACCGTGGAAATTGCAGAAGGTCGACCAATTTCCCGTAGCAAGGCTTGGACTGTTACACGCCTGATTGAGGCTGCAAAAGTTATTTAATTTTGCATATCAGTCGAGTTAAAGGACGCAACTCAAAAGGTTGCGTCCTTTTTTGTTGTGCTCACTATATGTGAGCATTCCTGAGAGTGCATTTCCTTTCGCGATTTGATTACAGCAAAAGGAATGAAGGCAGCAAGGTTCCGGTGAGCACACTTTTTGCCAGTTCTCTGGTCAAGTCACAATCGCATTCATCCACATAAATAGAACTCTGTTGCAGAGATGGATCGATCACCAGTCCAATAGAACGAACATCGTATTAGCTACAACCTGACAGTACAAGACCGGGTTGTTTGCTAAAGAACTTCTGGGAAACAACCCACTCTGCACTGGCCCATAGGTGAGAAGATGGGCCAGGCCCTGTTTGTGCACCTCCTGGGATTTTCCGCATTAATCGCATCTTGCTACTGGTCGAGTCCCTCGACATGAGAGCTTGAATCAATACGAGACTAACGCCAGTTAGCAGTGACTTAGGTGCAGCATATTCTTCCATACCTATGTCTTTGCTAACCGCTCAACTAACTGGATAAAGTGCGATAATACAAGAAGGACTCATTGCTCATGAATCTGAAACAACGATGTGTTTCGGTCAAAGTGGTGCAACAGAAAAAAATGCTCAGCATTACATCTGTTGTTCCTGCTGTGACTGTACCAATACTAATGACATCAATTTTTGATTCCGTCAGAGGATCCATGTCCAATCGATGTGGCAGAGTGCGGTTCTGATGAAATGCCTTACATACGATTGTTTTATAGCTAACGAAAACATCTAAAGAGCGATGAGGTACTTTTGCAATAAAGTTTTTGATATTGCAAAAAGAAAATAAAATTAGAATCAAACATCAGGTCTTGTACTATTTTTGGTCAAAAGTCTAAAAATAATAACAAAAGGCTGTCTTAAAAACTAAACAGCCACAAAAAATTAATTTATTTAGCAATTCAAAAAAATACAAACTAGAAATAAAAATAAAACATAAAACCGACAAAGCACCACTAATGTGCAGATAAAACAAGGTGTGAACCACAATGTTTCGTAATTGCACTGAATTCATCCTAAGTAAAATATAAATACAAATACACTAAATAAAACAGCAATTGCAAGACGAAGTGTCTTATGCAAGACTGCTGAAGCATTCTGAGCAACAAAACAGCTACTTAAATTTAACGATGATAGTGTTTTGATCATCAAATATGAGTTTAGCTTCACAAAATCATAAATTGTTTGCAGAAGTATCGTCCTGGGTTTACAAAATGCAAACAGCCTTGTAATTAACTTAAAACTGTCAGTGTTTGACAACTTTGGAGGTTAAGGTCATGAAATGGAGCATGGTTCCAATGTCAAAAAGGCTGTGCGCTGCACTGCTGGGAATTACAGTTATGGGAGCATTCGGTACTACGCAGGCCCAGAATTATCCCGATCGAGACATTACTTTTATTGTGCCCTTTAACCCAGGAGGGTCGGCAGATCCTCTTTCACGAGCCTTTGCACAAGCATTGGCAAAAACTCTTCCGGCGACTGTTAACGTGGTAAACAGAGCAGGTGGTTCAGCAACAATCGGGACTAATGAAATCGTCAGAGCTAAACCTGATGGCTATACCATCGGACTGGGTGACAGCGCTGCACTCGCATACCAACCTCTGGTGAACAAAAACCTTGCCTATAAGTCTACTGACGACTACACAACAATCATCAATTTGGCTTACGTTCCAGCGATGCTCGTAGTAAGAGAGGACGCACCTTGGAAAAACCTTCAGGAATTTGTTGAAGATGCAAAGAAGCATCCTGATGAAATCCGAATAGGCGTTTCGGGAGTACGTTCTATTGCTGATCTTGCAGTACAACAATTGAACAGGGCAGCAGGTATCAAGCTTGATACAGTTCCTTTCACTGGTGGTGGAGGTGAGGCACTGATTGCTCTTCTGGGAGGCAGGATCGAAGGAGCGATGGGGTATGGTCCAAATACTGCAGCTCAGGTACGCGCTGGAAAACTGAAGGTTCTGGGTGTTTTCAAAGAAGGAAAATATTCATTGGCACCAGATGCATTTTCAGTGGTTGATGCTGGGTATAACGCTACTCTGCCAGCAAGTTATAGCGTCATTGCACCAAACGGTTTGCCAGCAGATGTTCATGCAAAACTTGTTGATGCTTCATTAAAGGCCATTAACTCAGAGGAGTTCAAAAATTTTGCCGAAAAAAGTGGTTATGTCATATTGGGACATGACTCTGAAGGTACAAAATCATATCTGAAAGAAACAGAAAATACGTTCAAAGACATTATTAACTGGCTGGATTCTCAAAAGTAGTCCTGAGTTAAAAGCAACTTCCTGGATTTGGCTATGAAGACAGTTCAAGTAAACAAAAGCAAAGGCTATATTGTTTTTGGCATATTTGGGATTATTTTTTCTGCAACTTATCTTGGGCTGTCCTTTGATCTATCAATGGGGACGTTAAGAAAGCCAGGTCCAGGAGTGTTTCCAGTCATGGCCGGATTATTTACCTTGATCGGCAGTATAGGTGCAGTAATTGAGGGCTTAAGATCGACAAGTCAAGAAAAGATCGAATTTCCACGGGGGGAAGATCTTTCAAGGCTTTTAAAGATCATTGTTTCCTTAGTTCTTTACTTGATACTGCTACCAATAATAGGCCAGATAGGCAGTACAGCAATTTTCAGCTATATGGTAATGAAAACGCTTTCTGATGAGCACAGCAATATCAAGCTGATCATCTACTCAGTGGCAATATCGTTGATAACTTATTGGATGTTTGTTGTGATTTTCAAACTACCATTGCCGTCCGGGTTGCTGTTTGACAATTAAGGGCTGATCATGGAAACACTATCCGGATTGATTCAAGGTCTTCAGGTCGTTTTTGTATGGCAGAATTTGGTGGCAGCTTTGGCGGGTGCTTTTGCAGGTACTGCACTAGGTGTGCTGCCTGGACTCGGCCCAGTTGCTGGAGTGGCAATTTTGCTGCCTCTGACATTTTCATTGTCGCCGGAAGCAGGGTTGATCATGATGGCTGGCATTTATTATGGTGCTCAATATGGCGGCTCAACTACCGCCATATTGGTTAACATGCCAGGCGAATCTTCTTCAGTAGTAACTTGTATCGATGGTTATAAGCTGACACAACGAGGGCGTGCTGGCGCAGTACTTTCAGTAGTTGCAATAGGCTCATTTGTCGGCGGAACAGTTTCAGTCATTGGTGTGATGCTGTTTTCTTCGTCACTGGCAAATCTTGGGATTATGTTTGGGCCGTCAGAATATTTTGCGCTGACTGCTGGTGGTCTTTTGCTTTTGTCCAGAATATCAGGTGGGACTTTTGCCGCTGGGATCTTGCCGATGGGACTAGGATTGTGTCTCAGCACTATCGGTGAAGAAGCAGTTACTGCGGCCAACAGATTTACTTTTGGTTTTCATGAACTAAGTCAGGGAATAGACCTGGTTCCCTTGGTTGTGGGTTTGTATGGTTTGGCTGAAATCATGTTCTTGGTCGAGAATCTTCAGGGTCAGGTTGCTCCGGTCCCCGTCAAGATCAAGGACATGATACCGACATCGGAAGAAATGAAAAGATCTTGGGCACCATACGCACGTGGAACCATTGTTGGTTTTATTTTTGGTCTTTTGCCAGGCCCTTCAGCTACGCTCTCGAGTTTCGCTTCTTATCGTCTGGAAAAAGGACTTTCGAAATACAAAGATCAGATTGGCGATGGCGCTATTGAAGGTGTTGCTGGGCCTGAAACAGCAAACAATGCTGCAGCCACGTCATCGATGGTGCCGTTGCTCTCTCTCGGGATGCCGTTTGGTGCTGTGACTGCGCTGATGATGGCCGCCATGATGGTGTACGGAATTCAGCCTGGTCCATTGTTGATGGTTGACCATCCACAGATTTTCTGGGGGGTCATCGCTTCCATGCTTATTGGTAATGTCATGTTGTTAATCATGAACATTCCAATGATTGGTGTATGGGTTAGCCTGCTGCGGATTCCGACATATCTGTTACTGACCATAATTCTCATTTCGGCAGTGATAGGTGCATTCAGCGTTCGTAACAGCATGTTCGATGTTTATGTACTGTTGCTGTTGGGGCTGGTTGGATACATATTGCGGAAACTGGATTTCCAGTTGGCACCTTTTGTTGTCGGAGTAGTGTTGGGACCTCTTATTGAAAAACATATGCGCGAGGCTCTATTCATGAGCCGTGGTGATATTGGTGTTTTTGTAACGAGCCCGATTTCTGTGGTTATCTGGATTGCAGTTGTTTTGGCACTATTCCCACAGCCTCTCAAGTATCTTCTTAACAAAATCACACGAAAGTCTAAGTTATTAGATCAGACTGGTGACTAAGTAGTGGCGGTGTTGAGATAAAAAAGTCTGGTCCAGAAAAAGACCAGACTTTTTGTTAGTGGCGAAGCAGATTACACGTGGGTAACGAACTTGGTAACCAGATAACCATCAAAGGTCTCGCTACCACCCTCACTGCCAATACCGCTATCTTTGACTCCACCGAACGGTGTTTCTGGTAATGCGCTTCCAAAATGGTTGATGTTTACCATACCCGCTTCAAGATCATTTGAGATTTTGGTCGCAGTTTGCAGTGAATTGGTAAACACATAAGAAGACAAACCAAACGGGAGACTATTCGCTTTCGTGACGACTTCTTCGTAAGTGTCAAAGGGAACAACTGGAGCAACAGGGCCAAATGGCTCCTCACGCATGATCAGTGCGTTGTCATCAATGTCTGTAATGACAGTTGGCGGGAAGAAAAATCCCTTTCCACCCAGCGGATCACCGCCTAGAATGACTTTTCCACCTCTCTCACGAGCATCTTCTACAAACCTTGCGACAGCAGGTACTCGTCTTTCATGTGCAAGCGGGCCCATCTCGGTCCCTTCTTCAAGACCGTTGCCAACCTTGATGCCTTTGAGTGTGTCAGTAAATGTAGAAAGGAACTTGTCGTAAACCGCTTTCTGAACGTAAAACCGGGTTGGAGAAACACAAACCTGTCCAGCATTGCGGATCTTGAAACGTGCCAACATCTTAGCTGCACGCTCAACATCAGCATCATCAAACACAATCACAGGAGAGTGTCCACCAAGCTCCATCGTTACCCGCTTCATGTGAGCACCGGCCAGAGCAGCAAGTTGTTTGCCGACAGGAACGGAACCAGTGAATGAAACTTTGCGTGAAATAGGTGAGCGAATAAGGTAATCAGAAACTTTAGGCGGATCTCCCCAGACCAGATTCAGAACACCTGGTGGCAATCCTGCGTCATGAAACATACGAGCGATTGCCATGACGGCGCTAGGGGAGTCTTCAGGTCCTTTAAGGACTACTGTGCAGCCTGCGCCAATAGCCGCAGCAACTTTCCTGATTGCCTGGTTGTATGGAAAGTTCCAAGGAGTAAACGCAACACATACACCAATGGGTTCGCGCAAAACCATTTGTCTGACATTGGGGTTACGAGGAAGAATGACGCGACCGTAGATCCGACGACATTCTTCAGCGTGCCAATCAGCATGGTCGGCGCAAGAAATTAGTTCACCCATGGATTCGGTCAAAGGCTTGCCCTGATCCATAGTCATGTTCCGGGCAATTTCGCTGGCACGATCCCTTGTTAGTTGGGCAACTTTGCGCAGAATTGCTGAACGTTCCATCGGCGATGAATGACGCCATGTGCGGAATGCACGATCAGCGGCTTCAAGGGCATGTTGCAAATCTTCTTCGGTAGCATGTGGAAGATGCCCAAGCACTTCCTGAGTTGCAGGGTTGATGACAGGTTGGGTATGACGCCCTTCTGCAGAGATGAATTTGCCATCAATGTAGAGTGCTAGATTTTCATACATGACTTTAGAGACCCCTAGAGTTTTGTGATACGGGTGTGAAATGAATGTAGTCGGAAAAGACAGTGTTTTGAATATAGCCTCAAGTCGGCTTGACGCATAGACACAAAGCCAAGATACGCAGAGTGCCGTACAGGTTGCAATAAAGTCCTGAGCAATAGGGAGGGGTGTTGGTTCTGGGCGACAACGAAAAGGTTGCGTAAAAGTTGCAATAGAGTTATATTTAAGGACTTTCCCGGGAAGGGCTTGTTAACAGCAGAGATAGCAAGAGCTGAAACGGGGAGACAGGCAAGGGCAGGTTCGGTGCGTGCGGAAACAGTGAAGTTGGCATTGCGCGGGCCTGTTGAACGGATTTCTAACGAATTTCGACCCAGGGTGTAACAACCTGACGGGGCCAAAACTGATTCGGCAGAGCAATCGGCCGGATTAAGTTGGAACAGGAAAAATCATGATTCAAATGCAGACCACGCTAGACGTGGCCGACAACACAGGTGCACGCTCAGTCATGTGCATTAAGGTGTTGGGCGGCTCGAAGCGACGCTACGCCTCCATTGGCGACATTATCAAGGTTAGCGTCAAGGAAGCGGCACCACGTGGCCGTGTTAAGAAAGGTGAGATTTATAACGCAGTCGTTGTGCGCACAGCCAAAGGTGTGCGTCGCAAGGATGGTTCGCTGATCCGCTTTGGCGGAAATGCGGCTGTGCTGCTCAACGCCAAGTTAGAACCGATCGGTACTCGCATTTTTGGTCCGGTTACGCGTGAGTTGCGCAGTGAGCGCTTCATGAAGATCGTGTCACTCGCGCCTGAAGTGCTGTAAGGGGCAAAAAATGGAAAAAATTCGCAAAGGTGATGAGGTCATCGTCCTGGCCGGTCGTGACAAAAAGCGCCGTGGCACCGTTTTGGCACGCGTTGATGCCGATCATGTATTGGTCGAAGGCGTCAATGTTGTGAAAAAGCACGTGCGTCCTAACCCGATGCTCGGAGTCAGCGGTGGGATTATCGAAAAGACGATGCCCATCCATATCTCCAATGTCGCGATCTTCAATCCAGCCACTGGAAAGGCTGATCGTGTAAGCATCAAAGAGATTGATGGCCGCAAAGTGCGCGTGTTTCGTTCCAGCGGCGAAGTTATTGGCGCCAAGGCTTAAGGAGCACAAACATGGCACGTTTGCAAACAGAATATCTTGAAAAGATTGTTCCTCAGCTTAAAGAGCAATTCCAGTACAAGAGCGTGATGGAGGTGCCTCGTATCACCAAGATCACACTCAACATGGGTGTTTCTGAAGCTGTGGCTGACAAGAAAGTTATTGAAAACGCAGTAGCTGACCTGACCAAAATCGCAGGTCAGAAGCCGGTGGTTACCAAAACCCGTAAGGCTATTGCTGGTTTCAAGATTCGTGAGAACTATCCAATTGGCTGCATGGTGACACTGCGTGGCCGTCGGATGTACGAATTTCTTGACCGTCTGATCAACATTGCACTGCCCCGCGTTCGCGACTTCCGCGGTATTTCGGGCAAAGCATTTGATGGTCGTGGAAACTACAACGTTGGTATCAAAGAGCAGATCATCTTCCCCGAAATTGAGTACGACAAGATCGACGCATTGCGCGGGATGAACATCAGCATCACGACCACCGCCAAGACAGACGAAGAAGCGAAAGCGCTGTTGACAGCGTTCCGCTTTCCGTTCCGCAATTAAGGGGCAATCAAGTGGCTAAACTTTCACTGATTAACCGTGACATCAAGCGTCAAAAGCTGGTGGAGCAGTACGCAGCTAAACGTGCAGCTCTGAAAGCTATCATTAACGATCAAAGCAAGTCAGACGAAGAGCGTTATGAAGCCCGTCTGAAACTGCAACAGTTGCCTCGCAATGCAAATCCAACTCGCCTGCGTAACCGTTGTGCGATTACTGGCCGGCCCCGCGGTGTATTCCGCAAGTTTGGTTTGGCTCGGAACAAACTGCGTGAATTGGCCATGAAGGGAGAGATTCCTGGATTGACCAAGGGTAGCTGGTAGGAGAATAGAACATGAGCATGAGCGATCCAATCGCAGATATGCTGACGCGTATCCGCAACGCGCAGCAGGTCGACAAGGCAACGGTCTCGATGCCGAGCTCGAAAGTCAAAGTCGCCATCGCAAAAGTCCTGACAGAAGAGGGCTATATCGAGGGCTACCAGGTCAAGGGTGATCCTGCCAAACCTGAGCTTGAAATCACGTTGAAGTATTACGCTGGACGTCCAGTTATCGAACGCATCGAGCGTGTATCGCGCCCCGGTCTTCGCATTTACCGCGGCCGCCAGACTATCCCTCAAGTGATGAATGGCTTGGGAATAGCCATCATTTCGACCTCACAAGGCGTTATGACTGACCGCAAGGCCAGGGCAGTCGGTGTGGGCGGCGAAGTGTTGTGCTACGTCGCTTAAGGAGCAACTCAAATGTCACGTATTGCAAAATACCCCGTTGAGCTTCCAAAAGGCGTAGAAGCAACAATTCGTCCTGATTCCATCACTGTCAAAGGTCCGCTAGGTACCCTTGAACAGTCTTTGACAGGTGCTGTAACCATCAAAGAAGAAGGTGGCAAGCTGCATTTTGCTGCTGCTGACGAATCCCGTCATGCAAACGCAATGTCAGGAACCTTGCGCGCACTGGTAGCCAATATGGTGACGGGTGTTAGCAAAGGTTTTGAGCGCAAGCTGACACTGGTAGGCGTGGGTTTCCGTGCGCAAGTACAGGGCAATGCCCTGAAACTGCAGTTGGGCTTTTCTCATGATGTCGTTCATGCCCTGCCAGAGGGTGTGAAGGCAGAGTGCCCATCGCAGACCGAAATTGTCTTGAAGGGTACCAACAAGCAAGTTCTCGGTCAGGTGGCTGCAGATATCCGTGCATATCGTCCGCCAGAGCCATATAAAGGCAAGGGCGTCAGGTATGCCGATGAGCAAGTTGTGCTCAAGGAAACCAAGAAGAAATAACCGCGCCGACAAGGAAAGATTATGGATAAGAAAGTTTCCCGTTTGCGTCGCGCAATTGCGACTCGTCGCAAAATCGCTGAATTGCGTGTGCATCGGCTCACGGTTTTCCGTTCGAACCAGCACATTTACGCAAACATCATTGGCCCAGAAGGCGATCGTGTGCTTGTCTCGGCCTCCACTAACGAGCCAGAAGTTCGCCAAGAGCTTGCCGGTAAGTCGGGGCGCGGCGGCAATGTCGCTGCAGCTGCTCTAGTTGGCAAGCGTGTAGCAGAAAAGGCGAAGGCCGCTGGAATTGAAAGCGTCGCTTTTGATCGCTCTGGATATCGTTATCACGGCCGTGTTAAGGCGCTGGCAGATGCTGCGCGCGAAGCCGGTCTTAAGTTTTAAGCGAGGAAAGTCTAATGGCTAAAGTACAAGGCAAGGCAGCCGCGGAAGAGCGTGATGACGGTCTTCGCGAAAAAATGATTGCTGTCAACCGCGTCAGCAAGGTCGTTAAAGGTGGCCGTACAATGAGCTTCGCTGCCTTGACGGTTGTTGGTGATGGCGACGGTCGCATTGGAATGGGCAAAGGTAAGGCACGTGAAGTTCCTGTCGCTGTTCAAAAGGCTATGGAGCAAGCACGCCGTAACCTGTTCAAGGTTCCTTTGAATAATGGTACGGTTTATCACACAGTTGTTGGTAAGCATGGTGCATCCACAGTCCTCATTTCTCCTGCAGCTGAAGGTACCGGCGTGATTGCTGGTGGTCCGATGCGTGCTATTTTTGAAGTGATGGGCGTGCGCAACGTTGTTGCTAAGAGCCTCGGCTCAAGCAACCCCTACAACTTGGTGAGAGCCACACTCAACGGATTGCGTTCTGCAATGACACCTGCAGAAGTCGCTGCCAAGCGTGGCAAGACCGTTGAAGAGATTCTGGGGTAAGTCATGTCACAAAAGCAAATTAAGGTCACTCTGGTGCGCTCAGTGATTGGCACCAAGGCAGACCACCGTGCAACAGTGCGCGGATTGGGCTTGCGCAGAGTCAACAGCTCTCGCGTACTCATCGATACGCCAGAAGTTCGAGGCATGATCCGTAAGGTTAATTACCTCGTAACTGTCTCGGAAGTCTGAAAGGATTTACACCATGTCGGACATGCAACTTAATTCTCTCAAGCCAGCTGAAGGCTCCAAGCACGCTAAACGTCGTGTCGGGCGCGGTATCGGCTCTGGCTTGGGTAAAACAGCAGGACGCGGCCACAAGGGTCAGAAGTCCCGCTCGGGCGGCTTTCACAAGGTCGGATTTGAGGGCGGTCAAATGCCCTTGCACCGTCGTTTGCCAAAGCGTGGTTTTACTCCTCTCGGTAACCACTTGTACGCACAGATCCGTTTGTCTGACCTGCAGGCTCTGCCTGTCGATCAGATCGATCTTCAAGTGCTTAAGCAGGCAGGAGTTGTTGGCCAGGCTGTGAAGTTTGTGAAAGTCTTCAAGTCTGGTGAACTGAGCAAGAAAGTCGCGCTGCAGGGTATTAGCGTGACTGCCGGTGCCCGCGCCGCCATTGAGGCAGCTGGCGGCACGATTGCCTAAGATCGGAGTTGGGATTGGCTACACAGGCAACAGCTAAAACTGGACCGCGCTACGGCGACCTCGGTCGTCGTCTCGGTTTCCTTGTACTTGCTTTGGTTGTATACCGGCTGGGAACGCATATTCCCGTGCCTGGCATCAACCCAGATGCGTTGGCAGATTTGTTCCGTCAGAACCAAGGCGGAATCTTGGGTCTGTTCAACATGTTCTCTGGTGGGGCATTGGCGAGATTCTCGATCTTTGCTCTGGGCATCATGCCGTACATCTCTGCATCAATCATCATGCAGCTGATGACAGCCGTGGTGCCATCGCTGGAGGCCATCAAGAAGGAAGGTGAGGCGGGTCGCAGGAAGATTACCCAGTACACCCGTTACGGTACAGTTTTGCTGGCCTTGATCCAGGCAATTGGTATTTCGGTAGCTCTTGAGGCTCAGCCTGGGCTCGTTATTGAGCCGGGGATGCTCTTTAGATTGACAACAGCGGTAACCCTGGTGACAGGAACCATGTTTGTCATGTGGCTGGGAGAGCAAATTACCGAAAGAGGAATTGGCAACGGTATCTCGATCATCATTTTCTCGGGTATTGTTGCTGGTTTGCCAGCTGCCATGGCTGGGCTGTTTGATCTGGTGCGTACGAATGCAATGTCAATTTTGTCGGCATTGTTCATTCTGGTTCTGGTTGTTGCAGTGACCGCATTTGTTGTCTTGGTAGAAAGAGGACAGAGAAAAATCACTGTGAACTATGCCAAGCGCCAAGTGGGTAATAAGCTCTATGCTGGTCAAACAACCCATTTGCCACTGAAGCTGAACATGGCTGGTGTAATTCCACCAATCTTTGCTTCTTCGATCATTCTGTTTCCTGCCACCATTAGCAGCTGGTTTGCAAGTGGTGATCATTTGGTCTGGTTGTCAGATCTGGCTGCTGCTTTGGCACCCAGGCAGCCCCTGTACATTACGCTTTATGCGACAGCAATCATTTTCTTCTGCTTTTTCTACACTGCGTTGGTATTCAACAGCAAAGAAACTGCAGATAACTTGAAGCGTAGTGGAGCGTTTGTTCCTGGAATTCGCCCAGGTGAGCAAACAGCAAGATTTATTGACAAGATTTTGCTTCGTCTTACTTTGGCAGGATCTTTGTACATCACGCTAGTTTGTTTGTTGCCTGAGTTTCTGGTGATGCGATGGAATGTACCGTTCTACTTCGGCGGCACTTCGTTGCTGATTATTGTGGTTGTTACCATGGACTTCATGGCACAGGTTCAGGCCTACATGATGTCCCACCAGTATGAGTCGTTGCTCAAGAAGGCTAACTTCAAGGGCTCGAATCTACCAATGAGATAAGCGAGTAGCATGTCAAAGGACGACGTCATTCAAATGCAGGGGGAGGTCATTGAGAACCTTCCTAACGCAACATTTCGTGTCAAGCTCGAAAACGGTCACGTAGTACTCGGACACATTTCAGGCAAGATGCGTATGCATTACATCCGGATTCTGCCGGGCGACAAGGTCACTGTGGAGCTCACGCCATATGATCTGACTCGGGCAAGGATTGTGTTCCGTTCCAAGTGACGGAACGCTTCAGAAAAGGACAATAGGAGTCAACCATGAAAGTTATGGCATCGGTCAAGAAAATTTGCCGAAACTGCAAAATCATTAAACGTCACGGTGTGGTACGTGTCATTTGCACGGATCCACGTCACAAACAGCGCCAGGGTTGATCTGGTCGCGACCAACGTGTTTATCTAAGGAAAAACTATGGCCCGTATTGCTGGGATCAACATTCCGCCTCATCAGCATACTGAGATCGGACTGACTGCGATCTATGGGATTGGTCGTACCCGTGCCCGCAAGATTTGTGAAACGGCAGGTGTACCTACCACAAAGAAAGTCAAAGATCTCACGGATGAAGAGCTCGAACGAATTCGTGAACAGGTTGGCGCATACACCATCGAAGGTGATTTGCGTCGTGAAGTTCAATTGTCTATCAAGCGTTTGATCGACCTTGGTACGTATCGTGGCATGCGTCACAAGCGTGGTCTTCCTGTTCGTGGACAACGCACCCGCACCAACGCAAGGACTCGTAAAGGTCCCCGTCGTGCTGCGGCTAGCCTGAAAAAGTAAGGGGATTGCAAGATGGCAAAAGCCAGTGCTGGCGCATCACGGGTGCGCAAGAAAGTCAAAAAGAATGTGTCGGACGGTATTGCACACGTCCACGCTTCTTTCAATAACACCATCATTACCATTACAGACCGTCAAGGCAATGCCTTGTCGTGGGCTACTTCCGGTGGTGCTGGTTTTAAGGGATCGCGTAAATCGACTCCGTTCGCTGCACAGGTTGCCGCTGAATCGGCTGGTCGTGTTGCGATGGAATACGGTATCAAGACGCTTGAAGTTCGCATCAAAGGTCCCGGCCCAGGCCGTGAATCTTCAGTTCGTGCCTTGAACGCGCTGGGCATCAAGATTGTCAGCATTGCTGATATCACACCAGTGCCGCACAACGGTTGCCGTCCACCTAAGCGTCGTCGTATCTAAGGATTGTTCACATGGCACGTTATATCGGACCCAAATGCAAACTCTCACGCCGTGAAGGTACAGATCTGTTTCTGAAGAGTGCGCGTCGCTCACTGGACTCCAAGTGCAAGCTTGATTCCAAGCCTGGTCAGCATGGCCGCACTTCTGGTGCTCGTACTTCAGACTACGGTGTGCAGCTTCGTGAGAAACAGAAACTCAAGCGTATGTACGGCTTGCTGGAAAAGCAGTTCCGTAAATACTTTGAAGAAGCTGAACGTCGCACAGGTAACACTGGCGAATTGCTCATCCAGTTGCTCGAGTCACGCCTCGACAACGTCGTTTACCGCATGGGCTTTGGCTCGACTCGCGCTGAAGCGCGTCAGTTGGTAAGCCACAGGGCTATTGAAGTCAACGGCAAGACCGCTGACATCCCGTCAATGCTGGTCAAGCCTGGTGATGTTGTCAGCGTTCGTGAAAAATCCAAGAAACAGGCTCGTATCAAAGAGTCGTTGGATCTGGCTACAAGCATTGGTTTGCCCCAGTGGGTCGAAGTTGATGTCACCAAGATGTCTGGTGTCTTCAAACAGGTTCCAGACCGGGCTGATGTAGCCCGCGATGTCAACGAATCAATGATCGTTGAATTGTATTCACGTTAATGAAGAAGCCAGGGTGTACATGAGTGCACCCTGTTTTGCCGGAATGCCGGTTTCCATCAGCCTTATCGGTGTAACGAGCCGAGGGTATTGAAAAAGGAATCGTTCGAATGTCCACACAGGGTTTTCTGAAGCCACGCTCAATTGAAGTCGAGTCCGTTGGACCAAATCACGCCAAGGTCATCATGGAGCCTTTTGAGCGTGGCTATGGTCACACGCTCGGTAACGCATTGCGCCGTATTCTGCTTTCATCAATGACCGGATATGCACCTACCGAAGTGCAAATTACGGGTGTAGTTCATGAGTACTCAACAATCCCTGGTGTTTCTGAAGATGTCGTCGACATCCTTCTGAATCTCAAGGGTGTGGTTTTCAAGTTGCTGGGTCGTGACGAAGTAACTTTGATACTGCGCAAGCAAGGCGAGGGTCCAGTTCTGGCGTCGGACATCGATCTTCCTCATGATGTTGAGATCGTAAACCCACAGCATGTGATTGCGAACCTGACGGAAAACGGTCGCCTTGAAATGCAAATCAAGGTTGAAAAAGGCCGTGGCTACGTTCCAGGTAACGTCCGTGCGCTCAGGGATGACCGCAGCCAGACACTTGGCAGAATTGTTCTGGATGCTTCATTCAGCCCAATCAAGCGCGTCAGCTACACAGTTGAGAATGCTCGTGTTGAGCAACGTACCGACTTGGACAAGTTGATCCTCAATGTCGAAACAAATGGTGTTATTACACCTGAGGAAGCAGTACGTCAGTCAGCTCGCATCCTGATGGATCAGATCTCGGTATTTGCAGCGCTCGAAGGTGCTGGTGAAACGTTTGAGGCTCAGCCACGTGGTACGCCCCAAATTGATCCCGTCTTGCTGCGCCCAGTTGATGATCTTGAACTTACAGTGCGTTCTGCAAACTGCCTCAAAGCAGAAAACATTTACTACATTGGCGATTTGATTCAGCGCACAGAGAATGAGTTGCTGAAGACGCCTAACCTTGGCCGTAAGTCGCTCAACGAGATCAAAGAAGTGCTTGCTGCACGTGGCTTGACACTCGGTATGAAACTCGAAAACTGGCCACCAGTTGGACTTGATCGCAGCTAATGGTGTAAAGTTCACGCCTGCCAGGCGTAACCATGTCTGGCAGGACTGTAATCAACCCCTTGATTGCCCCGCGGCTTGCCGATAGAAGAGGCAATTTAAGATTCAATAGGAAAACTTATCATGCGTCACGGAAACGGTCTCCGTAAACTGAACAGAACAAGTAGCCATCGTTTGGCAATGTTTCGCAACATGGCAGTGGCCTTGCTGACTCACGAAGCTATCAAAACTACGCTTCCGAAAGCCAAGGAATTGCGCAGGGTTGTTGAACCATTGATCACCCTTGGTAAAGAGCCAACACTGGCAAACAAGCGTTTGGCATTTGCGCGTCTGAGAGACCGTGATGCAGTTGTCAAACTGTTTGCTGAAATTGGTCCGCGCTATGCAAACCGCAATGGCGGCTACACTCGCATCCTGAAAATGGGCTTCCGCCAAGGTGACAACGCACCCATGGCTTACATGGAACTGGTTGACCGTCCTGAGGTTCAAGAGTCTTCTGATGAGGCTTCTGAGTCCAAGGAGTAAGGCAGTAGCCACTTGGAATTTGTATGAAAGCGACCAGAAATGGTCGCTTTTTTGTTGTGCGCCCAGCATGGGCGCACTCCTGCGGGTGCAAGTCCCGCCATGAGTTGATCACAGCGAATGAAGTGAAGCGCAACTGCGTGAGGGTGACTGAGCGTGGGAAGGAAGCGT
>Ga0182743_1001704_pt1 | contig 20784 bp, 15 predicted proteins | sample eDN3rd30CKraftOP_FD_128522 | JGI IMG/M metagenome (GOLD analysis project Ga0182743, IMG submission 128522) | Enriched Organic Plus compost microbial communities from Emeryville, California, USA - eDNA 3rd pass 30_C Kraft OP (version 2) (version 2) ... | reverse complement strand
TCATGATGGCTTCGGGGTAGTTCGTGGTGATGGCGTGCGCAATGTGCTGCATCATCACCGTTTTACCGGATTTGGGGCTGGCTACGATCAGACCGCGCTGGCCTTTGCCGATGGGGGCAAAGATGTCCATGATCCGGCCGGTGAGGTTTTCTTCGCTCTTGATGTCGCGTTCCAGGCGCAGCGGCTGATTCGGGTGCAGCGGCGTCAGGTTTTCGAACATGATGCGATGCTTGATCGCTTCGGGGGCCGAGCCGTTGACCTTGTCGACTTTGACCAGGGCAAAGTAACGCTCGCCGTCTTTGGGCGTACGAACCTCGCCCTCGATGGAGTCGCCGGTATGCAGGTTGAAACGGCGGATCTGCGACGGCGAAATGTAGATGTCGTCGGTGCTGGCCAGATACGAGGTCTCGGGAGAACGCAGAAAGCCGAACCCGTCGGGCAGGACTTCCAGTACGCCGTCGCCGAAGATCTGCTCGCCTTGTTTGGCCCGTCGCTTCATGATGGCGAACATCAGCTCTTGCTTGCGCAAGCGGTTGGCGTTTTCGATTTCCAGGCCGGCGGCCATTTCCAGCAACTGCGAAACGTGCAGCGCCTTCAGTTCATTGAGGTGCATCGCGGTGAAAGGGGGATAGTAGAGAAGGGTCTTGGCGGCAGGCCACGGACGGGCCCGCGCGGTAATCTCAGACGGAGCGCCGACCAGGTCGGCGCATGTGTTTACAACACGTAGTGTATTACAACGCGCCGTCCAGGAAAGCAGTTAATTGCGATTTCGACAGGGCGCCGACCTTGGTGGCGGCGGCTTGGCCGTCCTTGAACAGCATCAGCGTGGGGATGCCACGAATGCCGTATTTGGCGGCGGTCTCCTGGTTTTCGTCAACGTTCAGCTTGGCGACCGTCAGGCGGCCGGCGTACTCGGTGGCGACTTCCTCCAGGAGGGGGGCGATCATCTTGCAGGGGCCACACCAGGCCGCCCAGTAATCGACCAGCACCGGCTGACCGGATTTGATCACATCGGCATCGAAGCTTGCATCGCTGACGTTCTTGATTTGCTCGCTCATGGTGATTCTCGGTTCCGCGGCATGATGGGCGTCAGACGCCCCTGCCATTTTTGTTCTACTAAAAGGTAGGTGAGGCATTAAGCATACCACTGTTGAAAACAACAGGGTTTGCCAGTTTTGTGTAGCATGTTGCGTCGTGGTCGACGGAATCCAGAAACTGGCAGAACGCCATTCTGTCATTCTTTGACCTGCAAACTACTTATCCTACCGAATTCGGACTGGTCAGGACGTGCGCATCCTACCTAAGGCCGCGCAAAATCTAGACTTATCCGTAAAATGTCGGTTTTTTTCCACAGATCTTGGGGATAACTTGGCTACACCACGTTACACCGAAGCCTCCATCCGAGTCCTGAAGGGGCTGGAGCCGGTGCGTCAGCGTCCGGGCATGTACACCCGCACCGAAAATCCCCTGCACGTCGTGCAGGAGGTCATCGACAATGCCGCTGATGAGGCGCTTGCCGGCTACGGCAAGCAGATCCAGGTCACCCTGCATACCGACGGCAGTGTGTCGGTCGAGGACGATGGCCGCGGCATTCCCGTCGGCCTGCATCCCGAGGAAAACGCGCCCGTCGTCGAATTGGTCTTTACGCGGCTGCACGCCGGCGGCAAATTCGACAAGCAGGGCGGGGGCGCCTATGCCTTTTCCGGCGGCCTGCACGGCGTCGGGGTGTCTGTCACCAACGCATTGGCGACGCGGCTAGAAGTCGTCGTCTGGCGTGATGGCGCGACCAACCGCCTGGTGTTCCAGGGCGGCGATGTGACCGAACCGCTGGCGCCGTATCCCGAGGCGGGACGCAAAAAGTCCGGTACCCGGGTGCGCGTCTGGCCCGATGGCAAATATTTCGACAGCCCGCAGATCCCGCTGGGCGAACTGAATCATCTGCTGCGCAGCAAGGCCGTGCTGTTGCCGGGCGTGAAAGTCACGCTGATCAACGAAAAAACTGGCGACACCAAGGTCTGGCAATACACCGACGGCCTGCGCGGCTATTTGGCCGAGGCGCTGTCCGGTTCGGAACTGATGGTGCCGTTTTTCGAGGGCCAGCAGTATGCCGGTGCCGATCACGAGAGCTTTGCCGAGGGCGAGGGCGCGCAATGGGTCGTCGCCTGGACTGAGGACGGCAACGCGGTGCGTGAGTCCTACGTCAACCTGATTCCGACACCGGCTGGCGGTACGCACGAATCTGGTTTGCGCGAAGGCCTGTTCTCGGCGGTAAAGGGGTTTGCCGAGCTGCACAGCCTGCTGCCCAAGGGCGTCAAGCTGTTGCCCGAGGACGTGTTTTCGCGCGCCAGTTTCGTGTTGTCGGCCAAGGTTCTCGATCCGCAATTCCAGGGCCAGATCAAGGAACGCCTGAACAGCCGCGACGCGGTGCGCCTGGTGGGCGGCTTTGCAAAAAGCGCGCTCGATCTCTGGCTGCACAGCAACGTCGAATACGGCAAGAAATTGGCCGAGCTGGCTATCCGTCAGGCCCAGGCGCGTGCGCGTTCGGCGCAGAAAGTCGAAAAGCGCAAGAGCTCCGGCGTCGCGGTGTTGCCGGGCAAACTCACTGATTGCGAGTCTTCTGATGCCACCCGTACCGAGGTGTTCCTGGTCGAGGGCGACTCGGCAGGTGGCTCGGCCAAAATGGGCCGCGATAAGGAATTCCAGGCCATTCTGCCGCTGCGCGGCAAGGTCCTGAACTCCTGGGAAGTCGACCGCGACCGTCTCTTTGCCAATAACGAGATCCACGATATTTCCGTGGCGATCGGCGTGGACCCTCACGGCCCGAACGATTCGCCCGATTTGTCGGGATTGCGTTATGGACGCATCTGCATTTTGTCGGACGCAGATGTGGACGGCTCGCACATTCAGGTGCTGCTGCTGACCTTGTTCTACCGTCATTTCCCCAAGCTGGTCGAGCGCGGGCATGTATATGTGGCCAAGCCGCCGCTGTTCCGCCTGGACGTGCCGGCCCAAGGCAAGCGCCCCGCGCGCAAGATCTATTGTCTGGATCAGGGCGAGCTCGAGGCGGCGCAAGACAAACTCCTCAAAGAAGGCGTGCGCGAGGGCGCATGGAGCATCAGCCGATTCAAGGGGCTGGGCGAAATGAATCCGGAGCAACTGTGGGAAACCACGATGAACCCCGATACGCGGCGCTTGTTGCCTGTTGGTTATGGCGCGTTGACTCCCGAGGACACCACCAGCATGTTCGACATGCTGATGGGTAAAGGCGAGTCATCGCAGCGCCGTGCCTGGATCGAGGAAAAGGGCAATCTCGCTGAACTCGATATCTGATCCTGAATCCATCAGGCAGCCAGACCGACATGGATCAACACTGCCTTGGCCGACCCGGTAAAAATGCCTGGGCTGTGCTTTGCGCAGTCCGCCCTGCAAAGGGCAGACTGCGTGTAAGTGCGGGGGGCTTTTCCTGAAAGCAATTTCGACGACAAATGACTGACAGCAATCAACCTGGCTTGTTTGACGAAGCCGCCGGTGGGTCCGACGAGGCCATCACGCTGGGCCGCTATGCCGAGCAGGCCTACCTGGACTACGCCGTTTCCGTGGTGCGAGGCCGCGCCTTGCCCGATGTGGGCGATGGGCAAAAGCCGGTACAGCGCCGTATTCTTTTCGCCATGCAGGACATGGGCTTGGGCCCCGGCGCCAAGCCAGTCAAATCCGCGCGCGTGGTAGGCGATGTGCTCGGTAAATACCACCCGCACGGCGACCAGGCGGCGTATGACGCCATGGTGCGCATGGCGCAGGATTTTTCGCTGCGCTATCCGCTGATCGATGGGCATGGCAACTTTGGCTCGCGCGATGGCGACAATGCTGCCGCGATGCGTTATACCGAAGCGCGTTTGACGCCGTTTTCGCGTCTGCTGCTCGATGAGCTCGACGAGGGCACCGTCGATTTCGCGCCGAATTACGACGGCAGCCAACAAGAGCCGCAAATGTTGCCGGCGCGTTTGCCGGTGATGTTGCTCAATGGCGCCTCCGGGATCGCCGTGGGGATGGCGACGGAGATCCCCTCGCATAATCTGCGCGAGGTGGCGCAGGCGTGCGTTGCATTGATCAAGCAGCCTAACTTGCCGGACAGCGAGCTGCACGCCATGGTGCCCGGCCCCGATTTCGCCGGCGGCGGTCAAATCATCACGCCCGAGGCCGACATCGCCCAGATCTACCAGAGCGGCCGCGGCTCGCTCAAGGCGCGCGCGCGTTGGCAATTCGAGGAAATGGCGCGCGGCCAGTGGCAACTGGTCGTACATGAACTGCCTCCCGGCACGTCCTGCCAGAAAGTCCTCGAGGAAATCGAAGAACTCACCAACCCGAAGGTCAAGTCCGGCAAAAAGAGCCTTACGGCCGACCAGCAGCAGTCCAAGGCAGTCATGCTGAACTTGCTGGATGCCGTGCGCGACGAGTCCGGCAAGGACGCCGCCGTACGTTTGGTATTCGAACCCAAGACCTCGCGTGTCGATCGCGATGAGTTCGTCAATACACTGCTTGCGCAAACCAGTATGGAAAGCAGTGTGCCGATCAACCTGGTGTGCATCGGCACCGACGGCCGTCCGCGTCAAAAGGGACTGCGCGAGGTTTTGACAGAATGGCTGGCATTTCGCACCGATACCGTCGTGCGCCGTACTCGCCATCGCTTGGACAAGGTCACGGATCGCATCCATGTGCTCGAAGGGCGCATGGTCGTGTACCTGAATGTCGATGAGGTCATTCAGACGATCCGCGAATCCGACGAGCCCAAGGCGGCGTTGATGCAGCGTTTCTCGTTGTCTGAACGCCAGGCCGAAGACATTCTGGAAATGCGTTTGCGGCAATTGGCGCGTCTGGAAGGCTTCAAGATCGAGCAAGAGCTCGCCGACAAGCGCGACGAACAGGCAAAGCTGCAAGAGCTGTTGGATAACCCCAATTCGCTCAAGCGTCTGCTCATCAAGGAAATCGAGGCCGACGCAAAGCAATATGGCGATGACCGCCGCACCTTGATCGAAACGGCCGAGCGCGCCGTTCTGGAAACCAAGGTATTGGACGAACCCGTCACGGTCATCGTTTCGCAAAAGGGATGGTTGCGCGCTCGCCAGGGCCACGGCCATGATGCCTCGCAGTTTGGCTTCAAGCAGGGCGATGATCTGTACGGCGCTTTTGAATGCCGCACCACGGACACGCTGATCGCGGTGGGTGACAACGGCCGGGTATACACCGTTGCGGTGTCCGGTTTGCCTTCGGCGCGAGGCGACGGGCAGCCCGTCACCACGATGGTCGATTTGTCGCCCGGGACGCGCATCGTCCATAGTATTGCAGCGGCCCCGGATAGCCGCTGGCTGCTGGCCACGCAACGCGGTTTTGGTTTCGCAGCCAAGCTCAGCGACATGACCTCGCGTCAGCGTGCGGGCAAGCAATTCATCACGCTCGAGGATGGCGATGCGTTGTTGCGGCCGGTTCCGTTGTTTGCCGGGGCGCAGCAACTGGCGTTGTTGTCGGCCAAGGGCAAGTGCCTGGTGTTTGGATTGGATGAGGTCAAGTCCCTGTCGGGCGGCGGCCGCGGCACCATCTTGATGGGCCTGGACGCTGCCGACAAACTTGAACAAGCCGTGCCTGTCGGGGTAGGCGGGTTGCGCGCAACAGGCGTGTATCGCAACAAGCAAACCGAAGACATTCTGGTTGGCCCGACGCTCGCACCCTACATCGGCAAGCGGGCTCGCAAAGGCCGCGCGCTGGATGTGCGGCCCAAGCTGCCCGTGCTGCTGTCGCCGGTGCTTTAGTCGACGTCATGCGCTAATCGGGGGCATATGCCCCGATCGTTGGGCCGCTATCCGTTTCGGATAGCGGCCCAATCTGTTTTCACCAAAGTACTTCTCTGGCGGATGATGCCGAGCCCGGTAGGTTTGGTGTGTGCTGCTTCGGCAGATACCGGAATGTTTTCAGGTTTTCATTCCTCGTCATCATGCGTCACAATAATCAAAAATTTAATTTGCCTAGTCGAGGATGACCGAATGAAACTGACCGCCGATGCCCGCGGGGTATTCCCCATCGCTCCCACACCCTTTTTTGACGATGGGGCGGTGGATCATGCCTCCATCGATCGGATGATGGATTTCTATCACGGCTGCGGATCCACCGGGCTGACCGTGTTGGGCCAATTGGGCGAAGCCCCCAAACTGGATTTCAACGAGTCGCTGGAAATCGCTTCTCAGGTCATCGGCAAATCTGCTGGCATTCCCATCGTCGTCGGCGTGTCCGCGCCTGGCTTTGCCTCGATGCGTTCCCTGACGCGAGCAGTCATGGATCGCGGGGCGGCAGGCGTCATGATCGCGCCGCCCAACACCCTTCGGACTGACGACCAGATCGTCAATTACTACCATCAGGCTGTAGAAGCCATCGGCGACGACGTGCCGTTTGTGCTGCAAGACTATCCGCTGACTTTTTCGGTACAGATGGCGCCTGGTGTGATCAAGCGCATCGTGGACGACCTGGCCTCATGCGTGATGCTCAAGCACGAGGACTGGCCTGGCCTGGAGAAAATCTCCACGCTGCGCCGCTACGAGGCTGAGGGCACCATGCGTCACATCTCGATCCTGTGCGGCAATAACGGCCTGTTCCTGGACTACGAAATGAATCGTGGCGCGGACGGCGCCAACACAGGCTATTGTTTTCCCGACATGCTGTGCGATTTCGTCCGCATGATCGGCGAGGGCCAAAAAGAAGAGGCGCATGACCTCTTTGACGCGCACCTGCCGCTGCTGCGTTACGAGCAACAGCCCGGCGTCGGTCTGGCGGTACGCAAATACGTGATGATGCGGCGTGGCATTCTGTCCAGCGCCGCACAACGCCGTCCCGGTGGCGCGCTGACGCCTGCAGCGCGCAGCGAGGTCGATCATCTGCTGACACGCCTGGCACGTCACGATCCTCGCGCAGGAAAGCTCGTCGCTTAACTGGACAGCTTCAACCCGATCAAGCCGGCCGCGATCAAGAGCACGCTGATGACTCGCATGGGGCTCAACGCCTCGTGAAACAGGATCAGGCCGGCGACGAATGCGCCGATCGCCCCTATGCCGACCCAAATGGCATAGGCGGTGCCTAGCGGCAGCGTTTTCATGGCGAGCGAGAGCAGCCAGAAACTGATCAACATGCCGATCAGGGTGATGACAGAAGGAACGAGACGGGTAAAACCCTCGGTGTACTTCAGGCCGACGGCCCAGACGACCTCAAACAGCCCTGCGAGTACAAGAATAATCCAGGCCATGATGTGCCCCTTTTAATAGCCAGCGAGATGCTGGCACTGGGGCCGTCCCCGGATACGAAAGCGACCGGCGGGTCGCCGGCGGCTGCGTCGGGCCGTCCCGAAGCAGCAAAGATTATAGAATAGCAAATTGACCGCCGGGTGGCAGGGGATCTTCTATCCCAGTCACGGTGTCGGTGCCACGCATTTTCCTAAAGATTCGTACACATGAGTTTCCAGGTCACTGTTCAACCCAGCCAGCATCAATTTTCCGTCGAGGCCGGCCAGACCGTGCTGGACGCCGCCTTGGCCGCAGGTATTGTGCTGCCCTATAGCTGCCGCAATGGCGCGTGCTCCACCTGTAAAGGCAAGGTCGTCTCGGGCCAGGTCGATGCAGGCGAGTATCCCGCCCAGATCCTGTCGCCCGAGGAGCTGTCCCAGGGTTACACGCTGTTTTGCCAGGCTCGCCCGCAATCGGACCTGGTGGTCGAGTCTACCGAGGTCAGGCTGGCCAGCGACATCCAGATTCGCAAGCTGCCCGCACGCGTACAAGAAATGACCCTGGCCGCGCCGGATGTGACAGTGCTGCGTCTGCAACTGCCTGCGGCCGATCCTTTCCGCTATTACGCCGGGCAATATGTCGAAATCATCCTGAAAGACGGCAAGCGGCGCAGTTACTCCATGGCGAGCGCACCGCATACCGGCAGCCCGCTGGAGCTGCATATCCGGCATATGCCGGGTGGCGTGTTTACGGATCACGTTTTCGGCGCGGGCGATACGCAAATGAAAGTCCGTGAAATTCTGCGCCTGGAAGGGCCGTTCGGCTCGTTCTTCCTGCGCGAAGACTCCGACAAGCCGATTGTGCTGTTGGCCAGTGGCACGGGCTTTGCACCGGTCAAGGCGATTGTCGAGCACATGGCGCATCACAATATTCAACGTCCTGTCTCACTCTACTGGGGCGGCCGCCGTCCCCGCGACCTGTACATGGACGAGTTGGCGCAGTCCTGGGCTGGCACCCTGCCGGATTTTCGTTACATTCCCGTGGTGTCCGATGGTTTGCCCGAGGATGCCTGGGCGGGCCGCACGGGCTTCGTCCATGAGGCGGTCATGCAGGATCTGCCGGATCTGTCCGGCTATCAGGTGTATGCCTGCGGTGCGCCGCCCATGGTGGATGCAGCACGCCGGGAATTCACGGCCCAGTGCGGCTTGCCGGCCGAGGAGTTCTACGCCGACGCGTTCACCTCGCAGGCGGATCTGGCCGTCGCCGGCGGCTGAGACAGAAATGCCGCTCGCGCCAGCAATGACCGTCGCTAAAAAGCCGCACCGAAACCTTTGGGTGTAAATAGATACCGACCCTGCTTTTATGTCATAGGCGAGGGTCCGCTGGCGCTGTACACTGCGGCACGAAACTTTGATCGGATTCAAGCTGCGACAGCAGGGGGCATGACCCTGCGGCCAGCGGCGCAAGGAGCAAGTCGCGCATGAGAGTTGTGGTTTTGGGTAGCGGCATTATTGGCATTTCCAGCGCCTGGTGGTTGAACCAGGCGGGCCATGACGTCGTGGTGATTGATCGTCGCCCCGGCGCAGCGCAGGAAACCAGCCTGGCCAATGGTGGACAGATCTCGGTGTCGTACGCCGAGCCCTGGGCCAACCCCCAAGCCCCCCTGAAACTGCTGAAATGGATGTTTCAGGACGATGCGCCACTGTTGTTCCGTCCCCAACTCGACTGGCGGCAGTGGGTGTGGGTCTTGGCGTTTCTGCGCGAATGCCTGCCGGGGCGGTTGGCGCCTAATATCCGCGCCATGGTGCGCCTGGCCGAATATAGCCGCAGCACCTTGCAGGGCATGCGCGCTGAGCTGGGGATCACCTACGATCATCTGGAACGCGGCATCCTCAATTTCTATCGCGATCAACGCGAGTTCGAAACCTCGCAAAGGGCGGCAGGCTTGATGCGCGATTTCGGCGTCGAGCGCCGTGTCGTCACTGCTGATGAGGTGGTTGCCATCGAACCTGCGCTGGCATCCTGCCGGGCTACGATTGTCGGCGGCGATTACACGCCGGAAGACGAAAGCGGCGACGTGCATTTATTTGCCACGAGTCTGGCTCGCCGGTGTGAGGCCGCAGGCGTCGAATTCCGTTTCGAAACCAGCGCGACGCGCTTGGTCACCGAAGGCGGTCAGGTGCAGAGCCTGGAAGTCATTCAGCCCGATGGCCGCTATGCCCGCGTGGCGGCCGATGCCTACGTCGTAGCGATGGGCAGTTTCAGTCCGCGTTTGCTGCGGCCGTTGGGCGTGCCGTGCAATGTGTATCCGGCCAAAGGCTATTCGGCGACCTTCGACATTGTGGACCCGGCACGCGCGCCGTCTGTCAGCCTGACCGACAGCAGCCACAAAGTCGTAGTGTCGCGTTTGGGCAATCGCTTGCGCATGGCGGGTACCGCCGAGCTGTCGGGCTATTCCCGTTCGCTGAATATGGGCCGTTGCGAGGCCTTGACGCGCCTGGCGCGTGAATTGTTTCCCGGCGCTCTCGATGTCGAGGGCGTCAGCTATTGGTCGGGTTTGCGCCCGGCCACCCCTTCGAACGTGCCGCTCATCGGCCGGACCCGCATTCCCAACCTGTATCTGAATACAGGCCACGGCACGCTGGGCTGGACCATGGGTGTCGGTTCGGGTCGGGCTTTGGCCGATCTGCTCAGCGGACGTAAACCAGAGCCTGAATTTCCTTTTCTTGGTCTATAAAGCCTATGAAGACATTGCAATTGGCGGGCCTGGCCCGTGGATTGGGCGCCAGCCGGCGCACCTGGGTATTCGGCGTAGCTATGGCGGTCGCAGGAGCCGCGCACGGTGCTGGCGTCGAGATTCAGGTGTGGCATACCCTGAGCGGTCCCAACAAAGCCGAATTTGAAAAGCTCACGAAGAAATACAACAAAGAGCAGGACGAGGTCGTGGTTGAATTGCGCGACTTCCCGGATTCCAAAGCCCTGCAAGCTGCCGCTACCGAGGCGATTAAGAAAAAGTCCGGTCCCAACCTCGTGCAATTGGCGGACAACCGCTCTCCCGAGATGGTCTCGGAGCACAAGGCGATCCTGCCTCTGTATCAGTTGCTGGCTAAATATCCGATCAAGGACTTGAACTGGTTCCTGCCGTCCACCTCCAGCTTTATCCGCGACAGCAAAGGACGCTTGCTGGCCTTTCCGTGGATGGCCGAAGTGCCGGTCATGTTCTACAACCTGAGCTACTACAAAAAGGCCGGGCTGGATCCCAACAACCCATCGCGTACCTGGGCTGACCTGCAAGGCGATCTGCTCAAGCTGCGCGACGTGGCCAACCTGGATTGCCCCTACGCGTCCAGCAACCAGGTGCAGGTCCACCTCGAAAACCTGGCGCCCATCAACAAGCAGTTGTACACCTCGAACGACAACGGCCTGGCTGCCAGCAAAACTGCGCCCGTGCTGAAGTTCGATACCTTGTACATGCGCCATATCTCGTTGATGGTCAGCTGGAAGCGCTCGTACCTGCTCACGGCGCACTCTGAGGGCACGCAAAGCGATGCCTTGTTTGCCCAGGGCAAATGCGGTGTGCTGATGTCGGGGTCTGGTGCCGCCGGTACGTTCATGCATACACGCAACCTCTCGTTTGGGGTCGCGCCGCTGCCGTACTATCCGCAGGCGACGCCCAGCGCGGGACGTCCTTTTGTCAGCGGGTCTGCGTTGTGGGCGATCGACGGCCGTCCGCAAAACCAGGAAAAAGCGACAGCGCAGTTCCTGGCTTGGCTGTCCAAGCCGGTCAATGCGGCCGAGTGGCATCAGCAAACCGGTTATCTGCCTTTGACCGATGCGGCATTGCGTGCGGCTGACGTGTCGTTTTACGACAAAGTCCCCGGCGCGAAGGCGCTGGTAGACTCGATGAAAGGCGATGCGGGCGCGACCAGCCGAGGCTTTCGCATGGCCAACTATGATCGTGTCGAGCCCGTCTTGAGCAACGAGTTGAGCCAGGCATTGGAGGGCAAAACGCCTCCCATGGCCGCGCTGAACAGCGCCTCGGATCAAGCACGCAAAATCGTGCAGCAACGTTGATCGTCATCGCGACGTTCGCGCGTTGCATCCGGGCCGTGGCGGTTAATACCGCCACGGTGTTTTTTTTGGGGCCGCCGGCCCGACGTCCGTGTGCCGACTGCGATAGCGGGCTCCTCGCTTGACAGTCAGACGATCACCGCCGTGTGCGTTGCCGCCACCACGCCTTGCCCTGCATCCAGCGCTTGCGCAACCCTCGTGCGGCAATGGGGTCCAGAAAGCCATCCGCGCTTTCGGGATCCAGAATCTCGTTGTCGGCAATAAAGGTATCTAGCGGGTTGGGTTTGATGAGGTCCAGTAGCTCCAGTGTTTTGCCTGCGCCCCGGCAGGCTTCGATGGCATCAACCAATGAGCCGCAGCGTTCGAAATGACTGGCAAATTTCTGGGTCTCGATGCCTAGATGTTCTGCAATCAATCGGTGAAGAATTCCGGTAATGATAGGGGGAGTGTGGCGATTTGCCTCCAATCCCGCATCGATGATGACATCACATTCGCTATCCAGCCCCAGCGACCGGTTGTTGAGATTGGATGAGCCAATACGCAGCAACCGGTCATCGACGATAGAGACCTTGGCATGGACGTAAATGTCCTCGCCTTGCGCGGTGACCGGCACATAGATCCTGAATCGATTGTTCTTATCGACCTTCCCAATGGCCCGCGCCAGCTGGATGCGTGCTGCATCCATCGCCATTTGCTCCAGCCATCCATCGGCGTTGCGGGGCATGACCATTACGATTTCTGGAGGCTCATCTTCTTCCATGCGTTTCGCAATAGCCCCGGCGATCTTGGCGGACGTGAAATATTGATTTTCGAAATAGATGAAATCCTTGGCCGCAGCGATCATATCCAGGTAGAGCGCTTCGATTTCCCTTATTTCAGATAGGTCTTGGTAGCACGCGCGGGTTCGGGCGATCGCAATCTCGACATTCTCAAACTGCACAGCGAGATCATCGGGCCATAGGTCGTTCTTGCTCGCCGGAACTGGCTTCAGATGCGCTGTGGTCGCGGAGTACCAGCGGTCTCGTGACAGCTCGGCCAGAGCCTGCGCGGCGGGCCCGGTGAGCATCATCGTCGTATCGTGCCAAGGCGGATAAGCTTTTCCGTTGGGTAAGCGCCGCTTGGGATCGTTGTCGACGTGTTTCGAGGTATCCCAACGTGCTGTCGCGATATCTATGCCTCCGCACACCGCCAGCTGTCCATCGATGCTGACGATTTTCTGATGATGGCTGCATCCTGCGGGATGCACGCTATCAAAGCAGTAACCGATGGCCTTGGTACGACGCCATTTCCATAGCATCCACGCAGCGCCTGGATGCAGGAATTGTTTCTTCGCGCCAAAGCTCCACTTCAGGATGTCTATGCGACGTTGGGGGTTCTCTCGCGCCAATCTCAGAAAGAATTCGCCCAATGTCTCGCTCTCACCCGGTTTGTCGGGTTCGAGTTGAATACGAGTATCGAAGTCCCAACCAAGAATCAGGACCTGATGTGCGGACGCGGACATTGCCTCGCGCACAAAATGGTAATAGTCGGCTGCGTCGATAATAACGGAGGCCTTCTTTGCGCGTTCAATACGCCAACAGTTTTTACCGGAAACGACGATAGGCAGTTCGGCTGGCATTATCCTGGCGACAATCAGTCATCGAGGCTGGTTAGGATAAAGCGAGTGTACAAACTGCTTGCTACAAAATGTATTTCGGGATGTGCGTCCATGCCCTGGTGTAGTCCGGAGCATGGCGCAATGGCTCAAGCAGGACTCGCGTAGCGGTCCGCACAGCGTGCGGACCACGCGCATGGCACGGCTATCAAGTCACCGGACCCGGATTGAACAGCACCAGTGCGTTGTGCAATTTCCAGCGTTCCGCCCAGGTTTGCTTGCGGCCGCTGGCGACATCCAGCAGCAGGTGGAACATCTCCCAGCCGAGTTCCTCGATGCTCAGCTCGCCATCGGCGATACGTCCCGCGTTCACATCCATCAGGTCATGCCAACGGCGCGCCAGATCGGTGCGAGTCGCGACTTTGACGACTGGTACTTCCGCCAGCCCGTACGGCGTACCGCGGCCTGTCGTAAAGATATGCAGATTCATACCGGCTGCCAATTGCAGCGCGCCACAAATGAAATCGCTCGCAGGCGTGGCAGCATAAACCAGGCCCTTTTCGATGCCCCGATCGCGCAGGCTCTCGCCCGGACTCAGGACCCCGTTGATGGCCGAGGTACCGGACTTGATCACCGAGCCCATCGCTTTTTCGACGATGTTCGAGAGCCCGCCTTTTTTGTTGCCCGGAGAGGTATTGGCGCTGCGGTCTGCTTGCCCGCGTTGCAGGTACGCGTCGTACCAAGCCATTTCGTGGATGATGGCTTCGGCAACCTCGACCGATTCCGCACGTTTAGTCAATTGCTCAACGCTGTCGCGCACCTCGGTGGTCTCTGAGAACATGATGGTCGCGCCCGCCCTCACCAGCAGGTCCGCGCAGAAACCCACCGCAGGATTTGCCGTCACGCCGGAAAACGCGTCGCTGCCTCCGCACTGCACACCTACGACCAGATCCGATGCCGGACACGTCTCGCGCCGGCGGCGATTCAGCCGTTCCAGGTGAGGCACAGCCTGAGCCAGAATGGCATCGATCATCGCTTGAAACCCGACGTGCTCGTCGTCTTGCAGCCGCATGACGTCCAGCCCCTGACTCATCGATCCATCGGCCTGAATCGGGATACTGTTGGCCGGCATCAAACGCTCGGGTTGCAGCTTTTCGCAGCCCAGGCTCACGATCATGACCTCGCCGCCGAAATTCGGATTGCGGCTGATGTTGCGCAGCGTACGTATTGGAACTATCGCGTCAGGCGCGTCAATGGCGACACCGCAGCCATAACCGTGTTCCAGCACGACCACGCCATCTACGTTCGGATAGCGCGGCAGCAGTTCAGCGCGAATGCGCTGCAGGGCATGTTCCACCACGCCCGCCACACACTGCACCGTGGTGCTGATTGCCAGCAAATTACGTGTGCCGACCGTGCCATCCGCGTTGCGGTACCCTTCAAACGTATAACCCTCCAGCGGGGACTGGGCGGCAGGCGTGTGGGTCGCCATCGGCAAATCATCCAGACCGCGCGCCGCCGGCATCGTCAAGACGTTTTCATTGACCCAGCTGCCTGCGGGCAAATCACGATTCGCATACCCGACGGTCACGTTGTAACGACGGACCTCTGCACCCTCGGCGATATCGGTCAAAGCGACCTTGTGGCCTTGCGGGACGCGCTCGCGCAGTTGTGGACCATTCGGCAATTGAGCGCCGGCAGCGAGGCCGCCCAGGTTCGCCACAATGGCGACATTGTCGTTCGGATGCATGCTGATCGCACGCGGAGTATCAGTGGCGGGGGAGGCCACTGCCATAGCGGATGAAGTACAGGTCGACATACCTAAAGGCTGAGAAGGGGAGTAAAGGGATGACCGTTGACGTTATGAATGTTAACGTTAACTATTGTTGGCGTCAATGTGTTCGATGTGGCTCGGATAAATCCCAGCCGCGGGCCCTGAATGATGGACCAAGCTATCGCATTCGATGAAACACGATAGCTTTACCGCAGGCGATCAGCCTGATGGACTTTGTTCAGATATTCCATCTGGTGGAATTCATGGGCTCTCAAACGTGGTGTCGGGAACTACAGTCTGCTTTCGGACTGCTGCACGGGGGACGTTGCAGCGGTCGGCCCACAGACACCAGAACAAGGAGACCTCAGAATGAAGTTATTTTTACAGCGCGTGCTGATGCGTGCGTGTATCGCTGTCGTCGGCAGCGCTTGCATCACGACGGCGCTGGCCGCATATCCCGACAAACCCATCCGCCTCGTTGTGCCATTTTCACCGGGGGGCGGGACCGATCTGATTGCGCGTACTCTTGCGGCTGGCATGGCAAAGGACCTCGGACAACCTGTCGTCGTCGAGAACAAACCAGGCGCCGGCACGATGATAGGCACGGACAATGTGGCCCGCAGCGCTCCCGATGGATATAGCGTCGTGGTTGCGTCTTTTGCGCACGCGGTCAATCCCTCTTTGCAGCCGAAACTCCTGTACGGCAGCAACAAAGCCTTTGCGCCCGTGATGCTCATCGGTCGTGGTCCGAACGTCCTGGTTGTGCGTCCAGACGGTCCCTACCATTCTGTCAGCGATATTCTGCAGGCGGCAAAGGCGAATCCAGGGAAACTGACATACGCATCGCAAGGTATCGGAACCTCCGCGCACCTGGCGGGCGAGATGTTTGCCAACTTGGGGAAAGTCTCGCTCACGCATGTCCCGTATCGTGGCGCGGGACCTGCGCTGACTGATTTATTGGGTGGTCAGGTCGACATGATGTTTGCCACTGCCGCAGCCGTTTCCGCCTTCATCGACAATGGCAAGCTGCGAGCCATCGGGGTGACGACGTCTGAGCCATCAGCGGCCTTTAAGGGCGTACCGACGATCGCGGCCACTGTACCGGGATATCAGGTAGAAAGCTGGTACGGCTTGTATGTGCCCGCCGGGACACCCGGTCCCGTCATTGATCGATTGAATGCATCGGCCCGTAGAGCTGCCGCATCGTCTGAATTTGCCAGCAAGATTGAAGAGGAAGGCCTGCAGGTCAGCGCCGGTGCGCCTGCCGAGTTGGATGCCTATGTCCAGGGCGAAGAGGCTAGATGGGCGCGTGTCGTCAAGGAAAACAACCTCAAACCTGAATAGGGATTGTCGTTAGCCGCTTTCGCGTCGGACGAGCCTGAAGCCGACATCCTGAATCGGATTGTCCGGCGCAATGCCTTCGATACGATTGATCAGCATGCTGGCCGTACGGCGTCCGATATCCTCGTGATCCACCCGTACGGTGGTCAGCGCAGGGGTGACATTGCAGGCAAAATCGAAATCACCAAACCCCACGACGGCGAGGTCCTCTGGAACGCGCAGTCCGCGCAATTGCGCTTCCATCAAGGTGCCCAGGGCTACCATGTCAGTGGCCGAGAAAATAGCGTCGACATCGGGGTCGCCCTCTAGCGCCCGAACCAGGCCGCTGCGTCCGTGGCCGAGTTGGCTGGGCGGCTCGATCACAAATGACGAGCCTTCCTGCAAATGGCGTCCCGCGATACCCAGGCGCAAGGCCTCATCGGCAAAACCGTGGAACCGTGCCGCCGTACGCGCCTCTGTTGCCGCGATCGAGGCAACACGGCGCCTGCCTTGCTCATGGAAATAGCGCGCAATGGCTACGCCCACGTCATAGTGAGAGAAACCGACCAGCATATCGATGGGCGTATCGGTCATTTCCCAGGTCTCGACGACAGGGATGCCTGATGCAGCGAGGTGTTGCCGCGCACGCGGCGATTCCATCAACCCTGTCAGCACAATCCCATCCGGCCGGCGGGCAATCACAGAGTCCAGCACCATGTCGTCGCGGGAGCGGTCATACCCGCGTTCGCTCAACATCACCTGATAACCGGCCTCTACCAGTATTTCCGTCATCGCATGCACGGCCAGCAAGAATGCCGAGCCTGAGGCAATGGATGGCACCATCAGTGCAATCATGCGTGTGCGTTTTGAACGCAATCCGGCCGCATGCAGATTCGGCACATAGCCGCTGTTGGCGACGGCTTCGAGCACCTGTTTGCGCGTGTCATCAGATACCAGATGAGGTTGGTTCAAGGCCCGCGACGCCGTCATGACGGAGACTCCCGCCTGGCGTGCGACATCGGTCAGCGTGACGCCGCCACCACTGCGCCGTCCGAGACGCGTCGTGGTTTTGCTCACCTTAGAATCCTTGCGAATACTTGTCACGTAAAAACTCCACCAGGCATTTCACCGATTGCGGCACATGCGCGGACCAGGGGCGCAAGGCATAGAGTTTGCCACCAAAAAAGCCATGTACCCGCCAACTGGGCAGAACCTCGACCAGCCCATTGGGCGGCGTCGTCACAGCGCTGAAGTCCGGCAGCATACCGATTCCCACGCCTTCGAGCACGGCTTGACGCAGTACCTCGCTGTTATTCGCCCGGAAATTGGTTCGTATCGGTATCACGATGGGCTGCGCCGATTGGCGCCGGCCTTCGCGTACAAACGACCATGTTTCATAGGTGCGATTGCCGAGATAGGTGACGCAGGCGTGGTCGCTCAAGTCGCGCGGATGCCGCGGTTCGCCGTGAGTCTGCAGGTATTGTGGACTGGCGACCAGCATCGAGCGCGACGAGCAAAGTTCCCACGCGATGTAGGATTCCGGCGGATGATCGGTATGGCGGATCGCCAGATCAAAGCCTTCGTGTGCCAAATTCACCAGGCGATCCACCAGCTCCAGGTCGATGCGAACCTCAGGATATTGCTGCAGAAATGCAGGCAGGACCGGCGCCAGATGTTGCCGGCCAAACGCAACAGGCGCTGTCACGCGCACCGTGCCGCGCGGCACATCCGACAAATCCTTGACGGCCAGAAACCCTGCGCTGATGCGATCAAACGCCGGCGCTGCGTTTTCGACCAGATTGTGTCCTGCCTCGGTCAACATGACATGCCGCGTCGTGCGGCGCACCAGCGGCAGACCGACGGCTTTTTCCAGCGCATTGATGCGCATACTGACCGAGGCCTTTGAGACGCCCAAGCGTTTGGCCGTCTGGGTAAAGCTGCGCGTTTCCGCCAGCGCGGTCAATAGATAAATATCCGCCACGAGCGGCGCGATCTGATCAGTGGCCATTGTGATGATTCCCGGGCTGACGATTGTTCATTTTATCAAACACTGATGTCGCAAAAACGGTCTTCTCGCGCACCGGATGCAGCCGTAGACTGAGCCTGTTTTCCGATCAACTCCATCTGGATACCGCCCGTGACTACCGCATCCTCCAACGCTTCCACGTCCCTGATTGGTCACTGGATCGACGGCCATCGTGTCGATCCGCAATCTCCCAAAACCCGCGACGTTTTCAATCCCGCGTTGGGACAGGTTTCGGCGCGTGTCGCATTGGCCGAGCCGACAGATGTCCAGGCCGCCGTGGCATCTGCCCGCAAGGCGTTTCCCGCCTGGGCCGCCACGCCGCCGCTGCGCCGTGCACGAGTGCTGTTCCGTTTTCTTGAGTTGCTGCATCGTCACCAGGACGATCTGGCCCGCATCATTACCTCCGAGCATGGCAAAGTTTTCAGCGATGCCCAAGGCGAAGTCGCCCGCGGCATCGACATTGTCGAGTTCGCCTGCGGCGCGCCGCAGTTGCTGAAAACCGACTTCACCGAACAAGTGTCGGCCGGCATGGATAACTGGACCTTGCGCCAGCCGCTGGGTGTGGTGGCCGGCATCACGCCGTTCAACTTCCCGGTGATGGTGCCCATGTGGATGTTCCCCATGGCGTTGGCCACCGGCAATACCTTCATCCTGAAGCCGAGCCCCATTGATCCCAGCGCATCGTTGTTCATCGCCGATCTGCTCAAGCAGGCCGGCTTGCCCGATGGGGTTTTCAACGTCGTGCAGGGCGATCATCATGCTGTGCAGGCATTGATCGAAGACCCCGACGTCAAGGCGATCTCATTTGTGGGCTCGACACCGGTGGCGCAACAGATCTACGAAGCGGGCGCCCGCAACGGCAAGCGCGTACAAGCCTTGGGCGGCGCCAAGAACCACATGGTGATCATGCCCGATGCCGACCTGGACCAAGCCGTCGACGCCTTGATGGGCGCTGCCTACGGCTCGGCGGGCGAACGCTGCATGGCGATCTCTGTTGCCGTCTTGGTTGGCTCCGCCGCGGATCAAGTCGTGCCGCGCATCGCCGAGCGCTTGAAGCAACTGAAAGTACTGAACGGCACGAACCCCCAGGCTGAAATGGGCCCCATCGTGACAGCGGAAGCGCGTCAACGCATCGCCGGCTATATCGATATCGGCATCAACGAAGGCGCGACGCTGTTGGCCGATGGCCGCGAGTTCAAGGGCGCTCAGGCTGGCGAGGGCTGCGACAACGGCTTCTGGCTGGGCGGTACGCTGTTCGACAACGTCACCCCTGACATGCGTATCTACAAAGAAGAAATCTTCGGCCCCGTGCTGTCATGCGTGCGTGTGCCCGATTTCGCTTCCGCGGTGCAATTGATCAACAGCCACGAGTTCGCCAACGGTGTCAGCTGCTTTACGCGTGATGGCAACGTCGCGCGTGAGTTCGGCCGCCAGATCGAAGTCGGCATGGTGGGTGTGAATGTGCCGATTCCGGTGCCGGCGGCATGGCATGGTTTTGGTGGCTGGAAGCGTTCCTTGTTTGGCGACATGCATGCGTACGGTGAAGAGGGCGTGCGCTTTTACACCCGTCAAAAGAGCATCATGCAGCGTTGGCCCGAGAGCATCGGCAAAGGCGCGGAATTCGCCATGCCGACGATACGTTAAACGTCATCAGCGGCCGCGTGATTCTGTAGGGCGGCCGTTGAGATCGACATGCGCAGCCTCGTTGCCGTGCAGTTTTTAAGCCCCGGAGGAGTCATTCCCTCCGGGGTTTCGCACATTATCGATACCAAATAATCGTGTCATTCCGCCGCGCAGATGATCGACCATTGCCGTGCGCGCTGCCTCTGCATTACCTGCTTTGATCGCCTCGCCTATGGCGCGATGTTCATTACGCACATCCACAGCCCGTCTGACCATCGGCAGCGGCGACAGCTCGCGGATTAGTTTGATGGAAACTCGAGTCTGTTCGGCGAGCGCGGCCATCGTCATGCTGAAAAACCGATTGCCGCTGGCCGCCGCGATGGCGCCATGAAAGGCGATGTCTTCTTCGATGCCCAGTTCACCGCGCGACCAAGCAGATTCCAGCAGGCGTTGGCGCCGTTCGATTTCCGCGAGCATCTGCGCGTCGGTGCATCGAGCTGCCTCAGCAGCGCTTTCACCCTCGATCAGACAGCGAAACTCCAAAAAGCTGCGCACATCCGGAATGCTGTGCAACGGGCCGAACGTCGTGCTTTGCAGGGCAGGTGGCTTGCCCACAAAATTTCCCGAGCCGCGCCGGGCATAGACCCATCCCTCTGAACGTAATCGGGCGAGGGCCTGGCGCAAGACCGGACGCGAGACGCCCAGCTTGCGCGCCAGTTCGTCTTCGCTGGGGAGCTTGTCGTCCGGCTCCTGTTTGTCGATGATTTCCAGCACCTGCTTGTAGGCGAAATCGCTCAGCGGGGAAATGGCCATTGCTGTCATCCATGATCTGTAAATCGATACTGCAGAAGTAGTAATACTACTTTGTCATTTTATTGACAAGATAACCGTCGACCGCGAGCATGACAAGTCGCGCACGGATCGATGTGATTCGGCCCCGATCCCGGCGACAACCGATTCCCCTTTCCTTTCCACAGACAAGAGCAGATCAACGGCATGGCTACCATCACGGCGTTACGCAGTATTCGCCTCAACGAACGTCCCAATCTGATTTGGGTGGATATCGAAACCGACGAGGGCGACATTGGCCTGGGCGAGACATTCAGGGGCGCGC
>Ga0182743_1001700_pt1 | contig 20796 bp, 17 predicted proteins | sample eDN3rd30CKraftOP_FD_128522 | JGI IMG/M metagenome (GOLD analysis project Ga0182743, IMG submission 128522) | Enriched Organic Plus compost microbial communities from Emeryville, California, USA - eDNA 3rd pass 30_C Kraft OP (version 2) (version 2) ... | reverse complement strand
GGACGCTGCCTTCGACGAGAAGGCGCACAGAATGTCTTCCGCGATAGCTCAGTTGGTAGAGCAAGCGGCTGTTAACCGCTGGGTCGTAGGTTCGAGTCCTACTCGCGGAGCCATTCTTTCCCCTCCCCCAAAATCCCAGTGATAATAGCGGTGCTTCGGCGCCGCTTTCGGCGTTTGCCGCGGCAATCGCGTTGCGTAAAATTGCAACGAATAATGCAACCGTAAATACATCACGTCTCTTTGCGGACCATTATCAGATGAGCGCTAGCTTCTCCCCCAACAGGGAGAGCTTAAATGCTCAACAAGAAAAGACTAAGAATAGTCATTGCAGGCGCGGTAGCCGCCGTTTCTTTGGGGTATTCAGGCGCAATCGTTGCACGTGAGCCCGCAAACTTCAGCGCAGTGACGGATTTGAATCCGGTTACGCATGTAAATGCCATGCCGGCTGCAGACCTTTTACTGGCGTCGATCAAGCACAGCGTCGAGCCCGCACGCGACGGAATTGCCGTAGCGGCCCTCGATTCCACTGGAATTCCCACGCTTCCAGGCTTCGACAGGCGCGGAAATGCGGCAGGCGACTACAACGTCTTTGGCTCGGTGGTGATTCCGGTGGGCGCGCTGCCGGCCGCTCGCGCCTGGTCGCACGCCGCCCAGGGCGATTTCCTCAACGTCTTCGGCCCCAACTGCGACGCACAGTCCTGCCGGACGGGCCTGCGCAAGGCCCTGGCCAGCGCCGCGCGCGAGGCGGAGAACCTGCCCACCGTGGAGGCCCTCTCGGTCGTCAACCGCGCCGTGAACCGCAACCTGGTCTATCGCAGCGACCAGCAGGCCTGGGGCAAGAGCGACTATTGGGCGAGCCCGCAGGAGATTGCGGACCGGGGCGTCGGCGACTGCGAGGACTTCGCCACCACCAAGCTCTGGCTGCTGCGCAGCATCGGCTTCGATGACAGCCAGCTTCAGCTCGTGGTGCTCAAGGATACTCGTCGCCAGCTCTACCATGCTGTGCTGGCGGTCCACGTCGATGGCAAGGCCTATATCCTCGACAACCTCAGCAACGGCGTTGCCAGCGATACCGCCTTCATCAGCTATGTGCCGATCATGTCCTTCGTTGGCGGCAAGAACTACATCCACGGCTTCAAGGATCGCCGCACCGGCTTCGCCATGGGCGACATGTCCCAGGTCCTCCCCGGCGAGTGAGCCGGACCCCATGGCGTCGAGATGAGCCCCGGTCGCGACCGGGGCTTTCCTATTTGAGCTCGACCACGGCGAACGGTCGCCGTGCCACGCCCGAGGAATCAAACTTGAAGCTTCCGGTGACCCCGGTAAACCCTTGCGCATTCGTCATTGTCGTCGGTCCGAACGGGTCCTCCGCGGCCACCTGCGGCAGCACGCCGCCGAGCACCACGAGGTCGTAAGTGATGGCCGCCTCGATGGTCGGCCGCGTCCCGTAGGAATCAGCGAACTTCTCCGCGAACCCGGCGAGGCCGGCGCGCGATAGCGAAGGATACCAGCCCTTCCCCAGCCCTGTCGGCGCGCCGACCGCCCAACCGCCATTGCCGACCACCGGAACGCCCGCAAGCTCGGGAACCGCCTTGAGTGCCGTGACGAGCTCTACGGCTCGGCCGGGGCCGGTGGCAAAGGCCAGGGCTTTTGGCTCGAAGCCCATTGCCGCCTGGGATTGAAGCTGGGCGGCGGCACTGGCTGCGGACGAACCATCAACGAACTGAACCTTGAGGCCCACTTTAGCCGCCGCTTCCGCCAGCCCGTTGGCATAAGCGACGCTCGCGGCGTCGCCCGTCCTCACGATGGCGATCGTGCCGTAGCCCCGCCGCTTCATTTCCGCCGCGGAGAACGCCGTCTCGTCCCTGCGCGCATAGGCGCCGAACAGCCGGTTGGCGACGTCTCCCACCTGGCCCACCGAGGCAACGGTCACGCCGCGCGGCGCCAGCGCCGTAGCCAGTTCGCGCGCTGCGCTCTCGTCGCCCGAAACCACCACCAGGCGCACGCCAGCCTGCGCCATCTCGCCAGCAGCTTTCTGCAGGGCCGCGGGTCGGGATTCGAAGCGTCGCACCATCAGCGTCACCGGTGCACCCGCCAGGGCGTTCGTCGCCAGCCTGGCCGCGAGATAGGCGCTGCCCGAGGCTCCGTCCGAAAGATTGGCGGGATCGTCGGCAGCCAGGAGGCCAACCAGGTTCTTGCCCGTGCCCACCGTTTCGCTCGCCGGCGTCACGGCCTTGGACTTGCTGGACGAAGCGTTCATCAGCGGGCCGCCCGTCGAGCACGCGGCAAGTGCCAGCAGCACCGGCGCCAGCAACATGGCCCGGCGCGAGAACGTCTTGATCGCTGGGCTGGTCATGGTCACGCGCACCCTAGGAGATGATGTATCCGACAAGCGCGCTGCTGGGCGCCGGCGGCACCGCCACCACCTTGGTTCGCCCACGGCGCTGCTTGTTGTCGATGGTCAGGGTGTACCCGCACTGCAGCGTGGGGGCGCCCTCTGACAATTGCAGGAAGATCTGGTCGAGCGGAACGTCGAGCGACATATGCACCACATCCGCCGAGATCTTCTGCGACATGTTTCCCGACACCACGCGCAACAGGTGGATGAACTCGGGATTGACCTGCTGGAGGCGCTTCTGCCGGTTGATGGCGAATGCCGGAACCGGCGCCGCCTGGAGCAGACTCACCACGAACCCCGGCTCGCCCCGCGCCGCGAGCGCCCGGCGCTGCTGCTCGAGTTCACGGGTGGCGTAGACGCGCAGAATGCTCGCCGTGTTCTCGGCGCCCGGTCCGGCCTCGTCGAGGATGTCGCCCACCAGCTGGCTGCGGCGAATGCCGCGGGCCTGGGCGATATCGGAAAGCACCTGCCAGAAAAGCCGCTCCAGCCGCACGCCGCGCCGCCGGTTTCCGGTGTTGATCACGCGGAATTCCGGGGTCAGGAGGCTATCGAGGCCTTCCTCGTCAGATGCGGCTTCTTCGGGTAGCCGCGTTTGCGCGGCTACCTTATCGCTCACGTAGGGCCTCGTCGCGTGCCTTGTTGATCGGCTTCATCAGGTACTGGAGGATCGTCTTCTTTCCCGTGAGAATTTCAACCGACGATACCATACCCGGCAGGATCGGCAGCTTCCTGCCATTGTACTCGAGCGCGGATTGATCTGTTTTGATCAGGACCAAATAATAGGTCTCACGCGTGTCGGGATCGACGATGCTGTCGGCCGAGACGTTCTGCACCTCGCCACGCAACCCCCCGAAGATCGAGAAGTCATAGGCGGTGATCTTGATGTTGGCCGGCTGTCCCGGAAGGATAAAGGCGACGTCGGACGGCTTGAGCTTGGCTTCCACCAGCAGCGTGTCCTCGACCGGCACGATGTCGACCAGCCGTTCGCCGGGCGATACGAACGCCCCGATCGTGTTGACCGCCATGTTGTTGACGATGCCATCGACAGGCGAGCGAATGTCCGTGCGGCTCACCCGGTCGGCGGCGCCGCGCAGGGTCTGCTGAGCACTCGCGAGCTCGGCGAGCCGGGTGGTCAGGTCCGTCAGCGCGTCCTGGCGGAATTGCAGGTCGGCCTGCTTGACCTGGAGCTGAGCCTCGGCCACCGCGGCATTGAGGCGGCCAATGGATTCCACCACCGCTTCGAGCTGCCCCTTGGTATCCGTCACGTCGCGCTGTGCGTTGATGAGATCGGTCTGCGAGACGAGGTTCTTTTTGGCCATCGGCTCGACCAGGGCCAGCTTTTCCGCGGCCTGGCGATTGGCGTCGGTCAGGCGCGACTGGTTGGCAAGCGCTTCGCTCAACTCGCGTTGCCGTTGCTCGACGCGTTGCAGCAGCACCTGTTTGCCCTGGTCCAGCGTCTGCTGGCGGGCCTTGAGCAGGTCGGCCTCGTTGTCGCAAACGGCCGGCGCCGCCGCCAGCACGTCCGGCGGGCAGACGAACCCGTCTGCCGACTTGCCTTCGTATTCGATGCGCAGGCGCGCAACCTGCGCCTGGAGCGCATTGACCTTCGCCTCGACCTCGCCGGCCGAAGACGCTGTGGTGGTGTCGTCGAGCTGGATGAGCTGCTGGCCCTTTTTGACCTGCTCGCCCGTACGCACCAGAATCTCGGTCACCACGCCCGCTTCGGCGCTCTGGATAACCTGCATCTTGGATGACGGAATAACCCTGCCCTCCGCGCGGCTGATCTCATCGATCTGGGCCAGCGACGCCCATGTAAGCGCAGCAGCGAGGAAGCCGCAAACGAGCAGGATCACGTAGACCCATGTACGCGGTGGCCGGTCCTGCTCGGGAACGGAGGCCAGAAGTTCTTCAAAGGACCCGGTTGGCTTGTTCATCAAGCCTCTCCCCCGCCACCCTGGGCCTTGAGCTGGGCAAGCACCGCATCGCGCGGGCCGTCCGCCGCTATACGGCCGTTATCGACCACGATGAGGCGCGTCACCAGTTGCAGCAGGCTGAACCGGTGCGTTGCGATCAGCACCGTATGGTCGCTCGCCAGCGACCGGCTGAGTGCGCCGATCAACTGGCGTTCGGTTGCCAGGTCCATTGAGCTCGAGGGTTCGTCCAGGAACAGGATCTTGGGATCGACCAGCATGGTGCGCGCCAGCGCGATCGCCTGGCGCTGGCCGCCCGACAGCAGGAACCCGCGCTCGCCCACCGGCATGTCGTAACCCAGCGGATGGCGCGACACGAACTCCTCGACGCCCGCCCGACGCGACACCTCGAGGAACTTCTCCTCGCTCGCCTCGGGATTGGAAAGCAGGATGTTGTCCTTGACCGAGCCGTTGAAAAGCTCGGGATCCTGCAACACCAGCCCGACCTGCCGGCGCAGCGACGCCGGGTGGTATTGCTTGATCGATACGCCATCGATGAGGATTTCACCCTCGCTGGCCGGATAGAAATTGACCAGCAGCCGGCCCAGCGTGGTCTTGCCCGACCCGATGCGGCCGATGATGCCGACCTTCTCGCCCGGATTGATGGTGAACGACACCTGGTCCAGCACGTAGTGCTCGACACCCGGATAGGCGAAGCGGACCTTGCGGAACTCGATCTTGCCGGATTCGACGCTGCGCGAAATGAAGCTCTTCTTGACCTTGCGCTCGTCGGGCAGCTTCATGATGCTGTCGAGCGCCGTATAGGCCTCCATGGCGGACCGGGTGCGCAGCAGCGCCGCCGAGATCATGGCCACCGGTGCGATCACGCGGTTGGAAAGCATCATCGCGGCAACGATCGCGCCCATCGTCACCTGGTTCTCGGAGAACGCGTAGGTCGATCCGATCATGATGCCGATCGTCGAAATCTGGCTGATGACGGACGTCTGCTGGGTGGCCAGCGACTGATACCACTTGATCTTGTTCTGCGTCTCCGAGGACGCAAAGATCGAGCTCTCCCACTTGCGCAGGAACTGGCCTTCCGCACGCGAGGCCTTGACAGTCTGCGTCGCCGAAAGCGCCTCAACGAGGATCGCGTTGCGCTGAGAGGACTCCTTGAGCGCCGCTTCCACGGCCGACTTGGAGCGCATCCCGATGATGATGGTCCCGGTAATGGCGAGCATTGCCCCGATCACCGGGAAGATCACCACCCAGCCGATCAGCATGGCGATGACGTAGACGAAGACGCCCATGAAGAGGATGTCGACGAACATCACGACCGTCTGGGACGTGAAGAAGTCGCGCAGAACTTCGTATTGCGTGATGCGGTTGACGAACGCGCCGGTCGATGCGGGACGCGCCGCGACCGAAGTGTTCAGCACCCGGTCAAAAAGTACCGAGGAAAGCCGGAAATCGATGGCGCGGCCGGCATGGTCGATGATCGCGGCGCGGGCCACCTTGAGCATGAAATCGAACACGAACACCGTGATGATGCCGATCGCGAGCACCCAGAGCGTCGACACTGCCTTGTTGGGCAGCACGCGGTCATAGACGTTCATCGAGAAGAGCGGCATCGCGATGGCGAAGAGGTTGATGAACGTCGCCGCCAGAAGCACGTAGGCCAGGTTGCCCCAATGCCCCTGCAGGGCCGCGCGCAGCCAATGGGTTTCCTTGATGGTACCGTCATCGACGTCGCTCAGGCCATCGCCGTCGAACGCCTGTTTGACCAGAAGTACGCGATGGCGAAAGCGCCACTCGGGCGAGTTGGTCGAAATGACCGCCTCCCCGCCCGTTTCGGGATCGTAGCAGCGCAGCTTGTGGCGAGAGACGCGTCCGACAGCGACCAGCAGTTGGCCATGCTTGCCCGAGATGATGGCGGGCATGTCGAATTCGGGAAGGTCGCGCAGCGCCGTGCGCTTCTGCGTCACTTCCAGCCCTACCCGCTCCAGTGCACGTGGAAGCAGCTCGAAAGTGAGCTTACCCTCGACCAGGGGCAAGCCAGCCGTCAGCACTTCCGGAGCCGTTGGTCGGCTCCAGCGCATGGCAAGGTAACGTACGATTGCAAGCAGAGGATCGCGCGCAGGTTTTTCCGGAGCCGAAGGCATCGCCTCGGGGGGCGAGGCGATGACGGCAGGCGGTTCAAGCGGCGTCTCAGTAGTCCTGGATGCGCTGTCGATAGCCATAGTCCATTTCCGTACCTGGACAGGCACGCTCTATGCCTGCAGCGCACCAGGCTCAAGCAGGACAATGAATTGAAGTTAATCAGCAGGCCGCAAAACCACCGAATGACGGCAGTCGTTAGGCGCTGTTAACGCAGGAACTAAAGTTGAACGCGCGCGGAATCTAGTTCACGAACTTAGTAAGATCCAACGGACGATCGAACTGCACCGGAACCGCCTTGTGATCCTTGTAGGAGTCCGCCGAAGGCGTTCCCAGCAAGGTACGAGCGTAAGCATCCGACTGCGCCGGCGGCGTCACGCTCAGGAAGGCCATGAGCTGGCCGGTCGAGGCCATGAGACGATATTCTGCAAACCGGGCCGCATAAACAGCGGTCTCGTTGAGGACCTGTGCGTTGAAGCGGCTGTTCTGGGCGTCAAGCACGTCGAGCAGCGAGCGCTGGCCGATCGTGAACTGCTCGCGATAGGCCTTCACCAGGCCATCGGAAGCCGCCATCTGGGCAGCGTACTGGGTCGCAAGCTGGGTCTGGCGCGTGATACGCGACCAGGAGACGCGCACGGCCTCTTCCACTTCGCGGAACGCAGCCTGCTGGGCCAGCATCGCCTCGGTTTCCCGACGGATGTTTTCCTGGGCTTCGTTGCTCTTGATGCCGCCGTCGAAAATGTTCCACTTGAGAACCAGGCGACCCTGCAGATCCGTGTTGTAGCCGGCGACGCCCGTGTTGTCGTTGCCGATCGTGCCGCGCCCCTCGAGCGAAAGCTTGGGGAACATGCCGGACTGGGACTGTTCGACCTGCGCGGAAGCTGCGTCGATGTCAGCGGCGGCCATGCCGATGCGCGGATTGTTCTGGCGGGCGATGTCGATTGCCTGCTCGAGCGTACGCGGCAAAGCCTTGCCGACGCGACGCGGGGCGCTCGGACTATCGAAGGGCACGCCGACTTCCTTGTAGAAGCCGATGCGGGCAGTCTCAAGCGCTTCCTGCGCTTCAAAGAGACGGGAATTGGCCGCGGCCACGCGTTCGTAGGCCTGCTGGCGGTCAGCCTCGGTCAACTGGCCGCTGGAAATTGCATCCGCAACGTTGGCCAGGGTCGATTCATGGAAGCTGACGTTCTGCCGCGCGATCTCCACGATGTGGCTCTGCAGCATGATTTCGAAATACAGGCGCGCGATTTCCAGGCCGATGGCCTCGGAGCGCTCGAGCACGCGGAACGAGGCACCGTCGATACGCGCGGCCTGCTTGTTGGCTTCGGCCTGACGGAAACCGCCGTCGAAAATGTCGTAGCTGATGCTCGCCCCGACTTCGGTCGGGTAGAGCGGATCGTCTTCGATGCCGGCGCCACGGCGCGACGGATTGTTGAGGAGCTGCGCACCGACCGACGCTTCCAGGCTCACCTGGGGCAGGTAGAGGCCGAGCGCCTGCTTGAGCTCAAATTCTGTTGCTTCACGGTTGGCGACCGCCTGGCCGATTTCCGGATTGGTTTTCACGGCGCTGGCTATTGCCTGCTGCAACGTGAGCGCCGATGCCTCGCTGACCATCCCGGCGAGGGAGGCGGCGAAAACGGTTCCAAGCAAAACGGTACGAAGCGATTTCATAATTATCCTTTAGGCCCCTGACAGCTCCCGCTCCCGACAATCGGCAGCAGAGACGCTTACACTTCTCTGGCAGGACCGCTGCCGGGCTGGCGAAAGATCGAATTCAAGATTTCGGGGGACGCCTGCAGTCTCTCGGCACCTTACTCGCCATCACGTCACACCAATGACAGACCGGAAACTTCGCACCGACCCAAAGTGTGTTCGTAATTCCGAGATACACCCCTCCCGGAGCGCAACGATGCGCGGCTGAGACTGCGACATGCTCCCCAGCAAGAACTCGTCTAACCGCCCGGCGATTAGCATCTATTAGCAACGTGGAGTCAAAGGGGAGAGCGCAAAAACTCTCAGCCTTTTTAAAGATTGTTGCCGCCTCGCCACATATGAGGCGACATTGCGGCATATTCAATTATACAAATAGATATAATGGACTATGCATTCACCCTAAATCGAAATGCACGTTCACGAATTTACCATTCGGGCAGATAAGCGAATGTGGCAAATCTGATGCGGGGCCACGCTCCCGACCGGCCCAGTTGCCGCTGATTCTCCTCCCTTCTCAAGACGCCCCGCGTCGGCCGGGCGGCAAGTTGCCGCGCGCCAGTCGGACGCGCGCCAAACCGCCACGTCACAGGCCTGTCGCCAAATCGGGCGAACGAGACTAACGTATTGATGGGTCATCAAAACGGAGAGCCGCGATGTTTGCCGGCCTGAGCGCAGAAATCCTTGCGCGCTTTCAGTTCGCTTTCACTGTCTCGTTCCATTTCATCTTTCCAGCCTTCTCCATTGGCCTGGCCAGCTTTCTGGCAGTTCTTGAGGCCCTGTGGCTGATCCGGAAGGACAATGCCTACTTAAGACTGTTCGAATACTGGAAGACGATCTTTGCCGTGACCTTCGGCATGGGCGTCGTTTCCGGCATCGTCATGAGCTACCAGTTTGGTACCAACTGGGCCAAATTCTCCGACATGGCCGGGCCGGTCGTCGGCCCACTGATGGGCTACGAGGTGCTCACGGCGTTCTTCCTGGAAGCAGGCTTCCTCGGCATCATGCTCTTCGGCCTGAAAAGGGTCGGCAAGGAACTGCACTTCTTTGCCACCCTGATGGTTGCAGTCGGCACGCTGATATCGGCGACCTGGATCATTGCCACCAATAGCTGGATGCAGACGCCTGCCGGTTTCGCCCCTTCGGCGAACGGCCAGCTCGTCCCCACCGACTGGATGGCGGTCATCTTCAACCCGTCGTTCCCATACCGCCTGGTACACACGGTTCTCGCCGCCTACCTGACAACCGCTTTCACCGTCGGTGCGGTCGGCGCCTATCACCTGCTGCGCAACAACACCAACCGCCAGGCGCGCATCATGTTCTCCATGGCCATGTGGATGGCTGCCATCGTCACTCCGATCCAGATCGGCGTGGGCGACATGCATGGGCTCAACACCCTTGAGTTTCAGCCTGCTAAGATCGCCGCCATGGAGGGGCATTACGAGACCCATCGCGGTGCGCCGTTGATCCTTTTCGGCATTCCCGACGACAAGGCGGAGGTCACGCGCTACGCCATCGAGATCCCCTATCTGGGATCGCTGATCTTGACCCATCAGATCGACGGCGAAGTTAAGGGGCTCAAGGAATGGCCGCGCGACGAGCGCCCCAACGCCCTAATCCCCTTCTTTACCTTCCGCATCATGGTCGGCCTTGGCTTCCTGATGCTCGGCGTTGGCGTCTGGTCCCTCTGGGCCCGCTTCCGCGGAACGCTCTACGAAAGCACCTGGCTGCAGCGCGCGGCGCTCGTCATGGGCCCGTCAGGCTACGTTGCCGTACTGGCCGGTTGGTACACCACCGAGGTCGGCCGCCAACCTTATACGATCTATGGGATACTCCGAACCGAGGACAGCCTCTCGCCCATTGCGGCCCCCGCCGTCGGCACCTCGCTCATAGCGTTTATCATCGTCTACTTCATCGTCTTCGGCGCCGGTGTCTTCTACATGCTGCGGCTGATGCGCAGGCCACCCGAGGGTGAGGACCACGAACTCGAAAAGGCACCCAACAGGGCCGCCGGCATCACCCCAGGCCCTGTTCAGGGCGCACCGATGGGAGATGGTCATGGTGCTTGATCTCGCTTTTGTCTGGGCAGGACTGATTGCCATCGCGGTGCTTGCCTACGTGATCCTCGACGGGTTCGACCTGGGTGTGGGTATTCTCTTCCCGCTATTCCCCAATCGCCGGGATCGTGACGTGATGACCAACTCGGTCGCGCCCGTGTGGGACGGCAACGAAACATGGCTCGTGCTGGGTGGCGGCGGCCTGATGGCGGTGTTCCCGGTCGTCTACGCGACGGTGCTGCCGGCTCTATATATGCCCATCATCCTGATGCTGCTCGCTCTCGTCTTCCGTGGCGTGGCGTTCGAGTTCCGTTGGCGCACGACGCGCGGCAGCATTTACTGGGACGTCGGCTTCTTCGTCGGCTCATTGACGGCCGCCCTCATGCAGGGCGTCGCCCTGGGCGCCCTCGTACAGGGCATCAAGATCGTCGACCGCAGCTATGCCGGCGGATGGTGGGACTGGCTGACCCCGTTCTCGGTTCTCACGGGCCTCGCGGTTGCCGTTGGCTACTCGCTGCTTGGGGCCACCTGGCTCAACCTCAAGACCCACGGCGACCTGCAGGCCCGCGCGCGGCGCATCGCCATGATCTCCGGCGTGGCTACGCTGGTGCTCATCGGCATCGTGAGCCTCTGGACGCCCTTCATCAACCCGATCTATTTCGAGCGCTGGTTCGGCTGGCCCACCGCCTTCTTCTCGGCGTTCGTCCCTCTGCTCCTGGCGATCTGCGCCTTCGCGCTCTGGCACGGCCTGACGACGGACAAGCATCTCCAGCCGTTCCTGGCTGCGCTAGGACTGTTCGTTCTCAGTTATATCGGGATCGGGATCAGTTTCTTCCCCTACATCGTGCCCGGCGCCTTCACCATCTGGGAGGCGGCCGCACCGGACATGTCCCTGAGCTTCCTGCTCGTGGGCGCCTCCGTGCTGATCCCGATCATCTTGCTCTACACCGGGTATGCGTACTGGGTCTTCCGCGGCAAGATCGACCCAGAGGAAGGCTACCACTGATGTCTGCGCGTCAGATCAGCAGCCGCCTCCTCTGGTTCATCGGTCTGTGGGCGGCCGGTGTCCTGACGGTGGCGATCGTGGGCTACGCGATCAAACTGGTGTTGGGGAGCTGATCGCTCCCCTCGCCGATCAGCCAGCGAAAAGCTCGTCGTAGAGCTGGACGGCTAGATCCTGAGGTTCGCGTTCGCCGCCGGCCAGCACAATGTCGGGGCGTTTCGGCGCCTCGAACGGCGAGTCGATACCGGTAAAATTCTTGATCTCGCCGCGGCGCGCCCTGGCATAGAGGCCCTTCGGATCGCGCGACTCGCACACTTCTAGCGGCGTGTTGACGTAGACTTCCGTAAAGCGGATGTCCCCGGCGATCTCGCGCGCCAGGGCGCGCTCGTTCCGGAACGGGGAGATGAAGGACACGAGGACGATCAGCCCCGCATCGGCCATCAGTCGCGCGACTTCGGCCACACGCCGGATATTCTCCACGCGATCCGCCTCGGTGAAGCCCAGATCCTTGTTGAGTCCGTGCCGAACGTTGTCGCCGTCGAGAATGTAGGCATGGCGCCCCTCGGCAGTCAGGCGCTTCTCGATGAGATTGGCGACCGACGACTTCCCTGACCCTGACAGGCCGGTGAACCAGACGACATGCGGCTCTTGACCCTTGAGATCGGCGCGCACCTGCCGGTTCACGTCGAATTCCTGGTACGAAAGGTTCTGTGCCCGGCGCAGGCCGAAGTCGATCACTCCGGCCCCAAGGGTCGTGTTGGTCAGGCGATCGATGAGTATGAAGGCGCCAGTCTGGCTGTTGTCGGCATAGGGGTCGAACGCGATCGGTTTGTCCGTCGCGATCGTAACGGTGCCAACCTCGTTCAGCTCGAGCTTAGTCGCCGCCGTCCGCTCGAGCGTATTGACGTTCGTACGATACTTGATGCCCGTAATCGTGCCCGGAACGAGTTGCGAGCCGACCTTGATGAGATAGGACCGCCCATGGAAAGCGGGCTCCTCCTGCATCCACACCACCCGAGCCTGGAACTGGTTCGAGTACTCCGGCGTCTCGCCGGGACGGGTCAGGACATCACCACGCGAAATGTCGACTTCCCTGTCGAGGACGAGCGTCACGGCCTGCCCCGCTACCGCCTGACGGAGATCCCCATCCATGGTGACGATCTGCGCCACCTTCGCTGGCTTGCGGGACGCCGCGACGAGCACGTCGTCGCCAACACTGACCGAGCCCGATGCCAAGGTGCCGGAGAATCCCCGGAAATCGAGGCTGGCGCGATTAACCCACTGCACCGGGAAACGAAGTGCACCGGACGAACGGTCTTCGGCGACTTCGATCTCTTCGAGGTAGGGCACCAGTTGCGGGCCGCCATACCACGGGGTCGACGCGCTCGGCGCAATGATATTGTCGCCGCGCAGCGCGGATACTGGAATGGCCTGGAAAGACGAAAAACCCAGCGGTTCGGCGAACCGCCGATATTCGCTCTCGATCGCCGCGAACACGTCGGCGTCGTAGTCGACAAGGTCGATCTTGTTCACCACCAGAACGACATGCTTCACCCCGATCAGCGAGAGAATGAAGCTGTGCCGGCGGGTCTGGGTAAGCAACCCTTTTCTGGCGTCCACCAACAGCAGAGCGACATCGGCATTGGAGGCCCCGGTCGCCATGTTGCGCGTGTACTGCTCGTGGCCCGGCGTATCGGCAACGATGAACTTGCGCTTGTCGGTCGAGAAGAACCGATAGGCGACATCGATGGTGATCCCCTGCTCCCGCTCGGCCGTCAATCCATCTACCAGGAGAGAGAAATCGATGCCTTCCTCGCCGGTGGTGCGATTGCGGCTTTCCTTGCGTAGTGAGGCGAGCTGGTCGTCCAGTATCAGTTGGCTGTCGTAGAGGAGCCGCCCGATCAACGTGGATTTACCGTCGTCCACGCTGCCGCACGTGAGGAAGCGCAGCAGACCCTTGTCGGTCTGCTGCTGCAGCCAAAGGTCGATATCGGTATCCGGAGTGGCCACGGCCTGGGCAAGCGTACTCAACTTAGAAATAGCCTTCCTGCTTCTTCTTTTCCATCGAACCGGCCTGGTCGCTATCGATGAGGCGGCCTTCGCGCTCGGAGGTTCGGCTGGCCTGCATTTCCATGATGATCGAAGGAAGATCGGCCGCATCGGACTGGATGGCGCCAGTGAGCGGATAGCAGCCGAGGGTTCGGAAGCGCACCGTCTCCTGTCGCGGCGTCTCGTCTTCGAGGAGCGGATAGCGCTCGTCATCGACCATGATCAGCGTGCCCGCACGCTCTACCACGGGACGTGGCCGGGCGAAATAAAGCGGCACGATGGGGATCTGCTCGGAATAGATGTAGGTCCAGATATCGAGCTCGGTCCAATTCGAGAGCGGAAAGACGCGCATGCTCTCGCCTGGCGCCAGTCGCGTATTGAACACGCGCCAAAGCTCCGGCCGCTGGTTCTTGGGGTCCCAGGCATGCTGTGCGTTACGATGCGAAAAAATACGCTCCTTGGCGCGCGATTTCTCCTCGTCGCGGCGGGCGCCGCCAATGGCGGCGTCGTACTGTCCCGCTGATAGAGCCTGGCGCAGCGCCTGCGTCTTCATGATGTCCGTATAGCGCGCAGATCCGTGGTCGAACGGATTGATGTTGTTGGCCACCCCATCCGGATTGGTGTGCACAACGAGCTCGAATCCATGCTCTTCGGCCATCCGATCACGGAACGCGATCATCTCGCGGAACTTCCACGTCGTATCGATATGCAGGAGCGGAAACGGGATGCGGCTGGGGTAGAAGGCCTTTCGGGCTAAGTGCAGGAGGACCGAAGAATCCTTCCCGATCGAATACATCATGACCGGCCGCTCGAAACTCGCCGCGACCTCGCGGAAGATCTCGATGCTCTCAGACTCAAGAGCCTGAAGATGGGTAAGCCGGGCGGAGGAGACGGTCATCTGTCGATATTTTCCGGTTGCGCGCCGCATCGAAATACGCCCATTCCTACAACGTCACAAGGGCGGGCACACCCGCGGAAGTCCCGGCTTCTGACACGTTTGCGCAGATTTGACGGACAGCGACCATCACGTCACCCGCGACGCTGGTCGGTAGGGATGCCCACCGCCGCGAGGCGCGAACAAAGGAAAACTATTTCATGGCCGATACCGCCATCGTCTGGTTCCGCAACGATCTGCGTATGCGCGACAACCCGGCCCTGACTGCCGCCATCGCCGAATCCGCTAACGTGGTGGCCCTCTTCGTGCACGAGACCGACAAGGCTCTCCGCCCGATCGGCTCCGCCGCCAGATGGTGGCTCCACCGCAGCCTGCGCGCTCTCGCTCAGGACCTGGCCCCTCTCGGCATCCCCTTGCTTGAGGCGCACGGCGAAGCCAAGGCGTCCGTCTTGCGTGTCCTGCGGGAACACGACGCTCGGGCGCTCTTCTGGAATCGCCGTTATGGACCGGCAGCCCGGCAAATCGATTCCGACATCAAGGCCGAGGCGGGCAAGCACGCCGAAAAGGTGCAATCCTTCTCCGCAACGCTGCTGACCGAACCTTGGGAGCTCACCACCGGCCAGGGCAAGCCCTATTCGGTCTTCACCCCATTCTGGAAGTCGCTGCAACAGCAGCACATCGCGACGCCTCTACCCATGCCCCGCGGCCGCAAGGGCCCGCTCGGACGCGTAGCCTTGGTTGACGCTGACTATCGAGAGCCCGCCTGGGCCAGCAAATTCGCTCGCTTCTGGGATGTCGGCGAAGACGCGGCACGGGAGCGTCTGTCGGACTTCCTCGAAGACGAACTGCCTAACTACAGCGAGGGGCGCGACATACCTGCAAGGCCCCTCACCTCGCGCCTCTCGCCCCACCTGCGGTTCGGCGAAATCTCGCCTCGCCAGATATGGCATTCGGCTGCAGCCCTAGCACAAAAGGAACACCTGCTGGCCGCCCAGGTCGACAAGTTCCTCTCCGAGCTCGCTTGGAGGGACTTTTCATATTCCCTTCTCTATCACCGGGAGGACATCGCCAACGTCCCCATGCAGCAAAAGTACGCCGGCATGCCTTGGCGGACGGACGATAGCCAGTTCGCTGCTTGGAAATACGGTCGCACCGGCATCCCGATCATCGATGCGGGCGTGCGCCAGCTCTGGGCTTCGGGCTGGATGCACAACCGGGTCCGCATGCTCGTCGCCTCGTTCCTCGCCAAGAACCTCCTCATCGATTGGCGGGTCGGCGAGCAATGGTTCTGGGACTGCTTGGTAGATGCCGACGACGCCAACAATCCGGCGAGCTGGCAGTGGGTGGCAGGTTCGGGCGCGGACGCCGCGCCCTACTTCCGGATCTTCAACCCGGTCACGCAAGGCGAACGCTTTGACGCCGCCGGCCAATACGTCCGTAAGTGGGTGCCGGAGCTGGCGCAATTGCCCGACAAATGGATACACAATCCCGCCGCCGCTCCCGGCGACGTCCTGCGCGCAGCGAAGGTGGAGCTAGGCGTCGTCTATCCGCGGCCGATCGTGGACCTCGGCCTGTCGCGGCAACGCGCCCTGGATGCCCTGAAGCAGCTTTAGGTCTTTGATTTTTCGTCAAAAGGCGCGTTTGTAGCCCTTCTTTCCTTCGCTGAGGGAACAAACGGAAAGCCATGGCTTTTAGAAGGCTTGGGCCTTGTTTGGCTCACCGGGCATCCTTACCATTCCAGCGTTCAATTACGGCAAAGCCATATGACCAAGCACAAAGATCTGATCGCCGCCATCGGCAACACGCCGCTCATTCGTCTCAACCGCGTATCGGAAATGACCGGCTGTGAAATCTGGGGCAAGGCGGAGTTCCTCAATCCGGGTCAATCGGTCAAGGACCGGGCGGCGCTCTACATCATCCAGGACGCGGTTCGCCGAGGGGCGCTCCGCCCAGGCGGAACGATCGTCGAAGGAACCGCAGGCAACACGGGGATCGGATTGACGCTCGTCGCCAACGCCCTGGGCTACAAGTCAGTGATCGTGATCCCCGACACGCAAAGCCAGGAGAAAAAGGACGCGCTGCGCCTTTACGGCGCCGAACTGATCGAGGTTCCGGCCAAGCCCTATAAGAACCCCAACAATTACATCAAGGTATCCGGGCGCCTCGCCGAGCAACTGGACAAGGAACTCAAGGGCGGCGCGATATGGGCAAACCAGTTCGACAACGTAGCGAACCGCCAGGCCCACGTCGAAACCACGGGCCCCGAAATTTACGACGCCTTTGACGGCAAGCTTGACGGCTTTATCTGCGCGGTAGGATCCGGGGGCACGCTCGGCGGCGTCGCCATGGCCCTCAACGAGCGCGACCGAAACATCAAGATCGGCCTCGCAGATCCCGAAGGAGCAGCGCTCTACAGCTACTATACGTCAGGGGAACTCAAGTCCTCCGGCAACTCAATAACCGAAGGCATCGGCCAGGGCCGCATCACGGCCAACCTCACGGACCTCAAGGTCGACATGCCCTTCCAAATCCCCGACTCAGAGGCCCTACCCTACGCCTTCGACCTCCTCGAATACGAAGGGCTGTGCCTGGGCGGGTCGAGCGCCATCAATATTGCTGGCGCAGTGCGGATGGCCCATGAAATGGGCCCGGGCAAGACCATCGTCACAGTCCTGTGCGACTACGGCAATCGCTATCAGTCCAAGCTCTTCAACCCCGCATTCCTGCGGGCGAAGGACCTGCCGGTCCCCGCATGGCTTGAACGCGAACCCACGATCGACATAACCACGGTATTCGAACCGGTCGAAGCATAATGAGCGGAGCGCCGTTCGCGGTTCTCTTCGAGCACCTCGATATCGTCGCCTGGTTCCTGGCCGCCAACTTCCTGTTGGCGGCCATTTGCGCGATCCGCGAGGTGATGAACTCGCGCACTTCGCAGGGTTCGATCGCGTGGCTGCTGTCCCTGGTCATGCTGCCGTTTCCAACGGCCTTTCTTTACCTCATCTTCGGCTGGAAGCTCTTCGATGACTACACGACCGTCCAGACCCACAGCGGTCGCCGCGCTCGCGCCGAGCGCGCGGCGCAACTCAACATCACGGACCCGCTGACAACCGAGCAATGGCCGGTGCTCGCCAACGTGGCGCAGATGCCCTTCCTGAGCGGCAACCGCGCCGAGTTGCTGATCGACGGGCAGGCCACGTTCGACTCGATCTTCGCCGGCATACGGCGCGCCCGTGATTACATCCTGATCCAGTTCTACATCATTCGCGATGACAGGCTGGGCCAGCAACTGGCCGACCTACTGGTAGAACGCGCTAGCGCCGGGGTCGCCGTGCGCATCATCTATGATGATGTCGGCAGCAACAGCCTCCCCATCCGCTACGTCCAGCGCCTCCGCGACGCGGGCGTACATGTGGCCACCTTCAACCAGCGCCATCCGTTCCTTCGCATCTACGGCCCAACCCGCATCAACTATCGCAGCCACAGGAAGGTGGTCTGCGTCGATGGCAAGGAGGCCTGGGTCGGCGGGCACAACGTGGGTGTCGAGTACCTCGGCGAGGACCGGCGTTTCGGCCACTGGCGCGACACCCACGTCCACGTTGCCGGACCTGCTGCGCTGGCCGTGGGCTTGGTTTTCCGGGAGGACTGGGAATGGGCGACCGGCCAACGTCTGCCCGCCGCACTGCCCGACCATGTCGATACACCTGGCGACCAGCCTGTCCTCGTGATGCCCACGGGCCCCGCCGACAAGCTCGAGGGATGTGCGATCGCCTTCACCGAGGTGATTTCGAGGGCGCGCCGGCGCCTCTGGATCGTCAGCCCGTATTTCGTACCGGATCTCGATGTTCAGACCGCTCTTTACGCGGCGGCCCTGCGCGGCGTCGATGTCCGAGTCCTGCTGCCCAAGAAGCCCGATCATCTCCTGGTCTGGCTCGCGAGCAACTCGCACGCCGACGCTATGGTCGGGCACGGCATCTCCGTCTATCGCTACCTCGCCGGCTTCCTCCATGAGAAGGTCATCCTGGTGGACGACGAGATTGCGGGCGTCGGGACGGTGAACTTCGACAACCGCTCCTTCGCGATCAACTTCGAGTGTACCTTGTGGTTCACGCACCCCGATATGATCGCCGCAGTAGACAGGATGCTTGACGCCGACTTCGCCGCGTCGCACCAAACCAAGCCCGAGGACGTCCGCAAAAAGCCCTGGATCCAGCGTTTCATCGGCCAGGCGGCGAGGCTGTTCTCCCCGATTCTATAACTGGACGATCGAGATGACCCAATTCCTGTTCCGCGACGACGCCTACCTCAAGTCGGCCGAGGCCGTTGTGACCGAGGTCACCCCGGAGGGCGGGTTCGCACTCGATCGTACGATCTTCTACGCTACCTCCGGCGGCCAGCCGGGCGATAACGGTCACCTCGAACGCCCGGACGGATCGCGCATCGACATCGCCACCACCATCCATCCCGAGGGCGACAAGACGCGCATCCTCCACATCCCTGCCGAGGGGCAACCCGCGTTGCAGGTGGGCGAGCCCGTTCACATCGCCCTTGACTGGGAGCGGCGCTACCGATTGATGCGGATGCATACTGCGCTGCACCTGCTCTCGGTCGCCTTCCCCTTCCCCGTCACCGGGGGATCGGTTGGCTCCGACAAGGGACGCCTGGATTTTGACATGCCTGAAGTCCCCGCCGACCTCGAGGCGATCGAGGCCCGGCTCAACGCCTTCGTTTCAGCCAACCATCCAGTGACGACCGAATGGATCACAGACGAGGAGATGGCGGCAAACCCCGACCTCATCAAGACCATGAACGTCAAACCGCCCATGGGTCAGGGCCGCGTTCGCCTGGTTCGCATCGGCGATGTCGATCTGCAGCCATGCGGCGGCACCCATGTGGCCGCGATTGGCGAGATCGGTCCGTTGAAACTGGGCAAGATCGAAAAGAAGGGCTCCATCAACCGCCGGGTCAGCCTGCTCTTCGCCTGAGGGTCAGCGCACCGGCGGTGCGTAGAGCAGGCCGCCGTTGGTCCAGAGCGAGTTCTGTCCGCGCGAAAGCGACGCCCCCGTCTGGGGACCGAAGTTCCGCTCGTAGAGCTCCGAATAATTGCCGACCGCCGCGATGACGCGCGACATGAACTTGGGGTCGAGGCCAAGCGGTGTCCCGAAGTCTGCCTCCAGCCCCAGCAACCGCTTGATGGCGGGATTGTTGACGGTGGACATGGACTCGATGTTGCGCGAGGTAATGCCCAACTCTTCCGCTTCGATGATCGCGAACATGGTCCAGCGTACGAGCTCGAACCACTGGTCGTCGCCCTCGCGCACCACCGGCCCGATCATCTCCTTGGTAATGCGTTCGGGCAGGATGCGGTGGGTGGCAGGCTCCGGCAGGCTTCGACGAATGGCATTGAGCCACCGGGCCGGTGCCGCCACGGCCTGGCATAGTCCCGAACGATAGGCGACGCCAAGATCCTCGAGATCCTGATAAAGGACCTCCGAATAACTCGCCTGGTTCTCGAAGAAGAAGTCCCGCACCGCGATCTGCTCGTCGCTGCCATCGATAAGGCAAACGCTGACGCCATCGAGTTCGTAAGCCGAAACTGCGCCAAGGCTCTGCGGCACCATGAAGGCTTCGCCGTCAAAGAACATCGTCGTGACGTAGCTGGCGCCGAACCCCGTATCGCGCTTGAGCGTCCAGGGCGCATTGCGCGATAGCATGTCGATTTCCCCGGTCTGAAGTTGGGCAAAGCGGCTGTCGCCGCCGAGCGCCCGGAACTCGACCTTGTTGGGATCGTTAAAAACCGCCGCAGCCACCGCTCGGCACAGGTCGACGTCGAACCCCGACCAGGCCCCGTCATTCATCTGGGCAAACCCGGGTAACGAACGGCTGGCAGCGCAGATGAGATGGCCGCGTTCACGCACGGTCTTGAGGGTAGGACCAGGATCGGCGGCAAGTGCCAGGCCAACCATCGACACCGATAGCAACAGCGCGCCAAACAGGCGCGCCATGGCAATCCTCAGCTTTGTCCACACTCGAACCAAACAACGTCGGCCGATGGCCGCTCCTGACTTTCCGGCCATATTGGCACGGAGGTCCGGTGGGTCAAGGCGTAACGCCCCGGTCCCCACCGCCATTTGGTTCGTTTTGCCCGCTAATGCAGGATCTGGCTCAGGAAGAGCTTGGTGCGCTCGTGCTGCGGATTGGAGAAGAACGCTTCGGGTTCATTCTGCTCGATGATCTGCCCCTGATCCATGAAGATGACCCGGTTCGCCACCTGCCGGGCAAAGCCCATCTCATGGGTGACGCAGAGCATCGTCATGCCATCTTCGGCCAGCCCGACCATTACCTCGAGCACTTCCTTGATCATCTCCGGATCGAGCGCGGACGTCGGCTCGTCGAAGAGCATGATCTTGGGGTTCATGCACAGGGAACGGGCGATCGCCACGCGCTGCTGCTGCCCGCCGGACAACTGCCCGGGGAACTTGTTGGCCTGCTCGGGAATCTTCACCCGCTCGAGATAGTGCATCGCGGTTTCCTAGGCATGGGCCGTGGGAATGCCGCGCACACAGATCGGAGCGCGAGTCAGGTTATGCATGATGGTCACGTGCAGGAAGAGGATG
>Ga0182743_1001698_pt1 | contig 20812 bp, 22 predicted proteins | sample eDN3rd30CKraftOP_FD_128522 | JGI IMG/M metagenome (GOLD analysis project Ga0182743, IMG submission 128522) | Enriched Organic Plus compost microbial communities from Emeryville, California, USA - eDNA 3rd pass 30_C Kraft OP (version 2) (version 2) ... | reverse complement strand
GGCGGAGCTTGAATGGTTTTCCTGCTGCTCCGCGGTTCCAGCGCTGGCGTTGGACATGTAACAAAATTCCTCTAGGAAAAATTCGGCGCATCCTGCGCCGACGGGCCCGGCGATGCAAGAGCCGCGAAAGCTTGACCTGAGTGACTATAGAAGGTGTTTGCCGCCCTTACCCTGTGTCTGCCGGCGCTTTCACAAGCCACTGCGGCAGCTTGTCTCACGGAGGCTGGTCAAGCGCGCGGGACGCCGCTAGAATTGCGCACTTTTTGATCAGCGGCGCCGCCAGCGCGCCCTTAGAGGTTAGCCACCCATGTCCACCGCAACGCCCAAAGTCGGCTTCGTAAGCCTCGGATGCCCCAAGGCCACCGTCGACTCCGAACGCATCCTCACCCAGCTGCGCATGGAGGGCTACGAGATCGTGCCCACCTACGAGGACGCCGACGTCGTTGTGGTGAACACCTGCGGTTTCATCGACAGCGCCAAGGCCGAGTCCCTGGACGCCATCGGCGAGGCCATCGCCGAGAACGGCAAGGTCATCGTCACCGGCTGCATGGGCGTGGCCGAGGACAGCATCCGTGACGTGCACCCCAGTGTGCTGGCGGTCACCGGCCCGCAGCAGTACGAGCAGGTGGTCAGCGCCGTGCACGAGGTGGTGCCGCCCAAGGCCGAGCACAATCCGCTGGTCGACCTGGTGCCGCCGCAGGGCATCAAGCTCACCCCGCGCCACTACGCCTACCTGAAGATTTCCGAGGGCTGCAACCACAGCTGCAGCTTCTGCATCATCCCGTCGATGCGCGGCAAGCTGGTCAGCCGCCCGGTGGGCGACGTGCTCAGCGAGGCCCAGCGCCTGGTCAAGGCCGGCGTCAAGGAACTGCTGGTGATCTCCCAGGACACCAGCGCCTACGGCGTGGACCTGAAGTACAAGCTGGACTTCTGGGACGGCCAGCCGGTGAAGACGCGCATGCTGGAGCTGTGCGAAGCGCTGTCGAGCATGGGCGTGTGGGTGCGCCTGCACTACGTCTACCCCTACCCCAACGTCGACGACGTCATCCCGCTGATGGCCCAGGGCAAGCTGCTGCCCTACCTGGACATCCCCTTCCAGCACGCCAGCCCGAAAGTGCTCAAGTCCATGAAGCGCCCGGCGTTCGAGGACAAGACCCTGGCGCGCATCAAGAAGTGGCGCGAGCTCTGCCCCGAGCTGACCATCCGCTCGACCTTCATCGTCGGCTTCCCCGGCGAGACCGAGGAAGACTTCCAGTACCTGCTCGACTGGCTGACCGAAGCCCAGCTCGACCGCGTCGGCTGCTTCCAGTACTCCCCGGTGGAAGGCGCCCCGGCCAACGACCTGGGCCTGGAGCCGGTGCCCGATGACGTCAAGCAGGAGCGCTGGGAGCGTTTCATGGCGCACCAGCAGGCGATTTCCGCCGCGCGCCTGCAACTGAAGGTGGGCAAGGAAATCGAAGTGCTGATCGACGAAGTGGACGCCGAAGGCGCCGTGGGCCGTTCCTGGGCCGACGCTCCGGAGATCGACGGCGCCGTCTACATCGATACCTTCGACGTGAAACCGGGCGACAAGGTGCGCGTGCGCATCACCGATGCCGACGAGTACGATCTCTGGGCCGAGCTGGCCTGAGCCGCCGAAAGCCCCGCCTTGCGGGGCTTTTTCTTTCAACCGGGACACTACCGATGCTCAACAACGACATCCTGCGCAGCCTGCGCTACAGCCTCGACATCGCCGACCGCGAGGTCGCCGCCATCGCCGGCCTGGCCGGATTGGCGCTGGACGAGGCCGAAGTCGCCGCGCTGCTGGCCCGCGAGGACGAACCCGGCTACCGCGAGTGCCCGGACGAAGTGCTGGCGCGCTTTCTCGACGGCCTGATCATCCACCGCCGCGGCCGCGACGACAGCCGGCCGCTGCCGCCGCTGGAACTGCCGCTGACCAACAACCTGGTGTTGAAGAAGTTGCGGGTGGCCTTCGAACTGCGCGACCACGACCTGCTGGCGATCCTCGACGACGCCGGGCTGGTGATGACCAAGGGGGAACTCAACGCGCTGTTCCGCGCCCCCGGCCACAGTAACTACCGTCCCTGTGGCGACCAGTTGCTGCGCAATTTCCTCAAGGGCCTGGTCCGGCGCGACAGGCGCTGAGCCGCGGGCGGCCATGCCCTGGATCTGGCTGCCCACGCACTTGTCTTGCGCCGAGGTGCCCTTCGTAGGATGGGTTGAGCTTGCGAAACCCATGCGGTGGCGCTGATGGGTATCGCTTCGCTCAACACCATCCTACGAAAAGCCGTGCTTCCTGGAACGTAGGACTTTGTCCGCGATTGGGTTCACCGGCCACGCCGGAGGCCCCGGTGGCACGAACGGCTCCCTCTCCCTCCGGGAGAGGACTGGGGTGAGGGGCGAAACCAGGCCTGGACACCTTCTACGGCTGGCTCTTGCTGCGCAGGCGCCGGCGATGACGCAAGCGGCGGGGGTTTGCCGTGCCGATCGGGTAACATTGCAGCCCCTGCTCCACGCGCGTGCCGCCATGTCCTACTCCGTCTCCCCCATCGGCCATATCCGTTCCTGCTTCAAGGAGAAGTTCGCCATCCCGCGCCAGCCGCAGCTGGCCCCGGCGGCGCGCGGCGTACTGGAGCTGCTGCCGCCGTTCGACGGCGGCGAGGCGGTGGAAGGCCTGGAGCAGGTCAGCCACGTCTGGCTGCTGTTCCTCTTCCACCAGGCTCTGGAAGACAAGCCACGGCTCAAGGTGCGCCCGCCGCGCCTGGGCGGCAACCGCTCCCTGGGCGTATTCGCCACCCGCGCCACGCACCGGCCCAACGGCATCGGCCAGTCGGTGGTGCGCCTGGAGAAGGTCGAGCCCGGGCGCCTCTGGTTGTCCGGCATCGACCTGCTGGACGGCAGCCCGGTGCTCGACATCAAGCCCTACGTGCCCTACGCCGACGCCGTGACCGACGCGCGCAACGGCATAGCCGAGGCGCCGCCGGCGCCCATCCCGGTGCAGTGGAGCGACGCCGCCCTGGCCCAGGCCCGCGAGCAGGCCCTGCGCCTGGGCGAGCCGGTGGTCGAGCTGGTCGAACAGTGCCTGGCCCAGGACCCGCGCCCGGCCTACCAGCAACCCACGCCCGAACGCCGCTACGGCGCACGGCTGTGGGACCTGGACGTGCATTGGCATTACCCCGAGGCAGGGGTGATCCGGGTACTGGATGTGCAACCCGCCCCCTCTAATCGCGGATAAATTTGCACGGCGCGCCGAGGCGCTTTTCGTAGGATGGGTTGAGCTTGCGATACCCATCGGACCGTGGTGATGGGTATCGCTTCGCTCAACCCATCCTACGCCAGCGTTTCGCCACCTCACCTTGTAGGAGCGCGCCCTGCGCGCGATTCGCGGGCAGGGCCCGCTCCTACGCACGGCATTTCCCCGTATCCGCCATGAACGAAAAAGCCCGCCGGGTGGCGGGCTCTTTCAGCGGGCTGCGCTTACTTCTCGACGAAGGCGCGCTCGATCAGGTAGTCGCCCGGCTCGCCCATGCGCGGGGAGATCTGCAGGCCGAAGCCGTTCAGCACTTCGCTGGTCTCGTCCAGCATGCTCGGGCTGCCGCAGATCATGGCGCGGTCGTCCTGCGGGTTCATCGGCGGCAGGCCGATGTCGGCGAACAGCTTGCCGCTGCGCATCAGGTCGGTCTGGCGGCCCATGTTGCGGAACTCTTCACGGGTGACCAGGGGGTAGTAGATCAGCTTCTCTTTCACCATGTCGCCAAAGTACTCGTGCTCCGGCAGGACCTTGGTGATGAAGTCGGCGTAGGCCAGCTCGCTGACCCAGCGCACGCCGTGGACCAGGATGACCTTGTCGAACTTCTCGTAGACTTCCGGGTCCTGGATGACGCTCAGGAACGGCGCCATGCCGGTGCCGGTGCTCAGCAGGTACAGGTGCTTGCCGGGCTTGAGGTCGTCCAGCACCAGGGTGCCGGTGGGCTTGCGGCTGACCATCAGCTCGTCGCCTTCCTTCAGGTGCTGCAGGCGCGAGGTCAGCGGGCCGTCCGGGACCTTGATGCTGAAGAACTCCAGGTGCTCCTCGTAGTTCGGGCTGGCGATGGAGTAGGCGCGCATCAGCGGGCGGCCGTTGACCTCCAGGCCGATCATCACGAACTGGCCGGTCTTGAAGCGCAGGCCCGGATTACGGGTGGTCTTGAAGCTGAAGAGAGTGTCGTTCCAGTGGTGCACGCTGAGAACGCGCTCGGTGTACAGGTTGCTCATCAAGGACTCCTAGAGATTCGTGGCGCACCCCAGCAGATCCCGGACGTAGCGCGATTGCGCGACATTTTATAGGGGGCGAGAATATCCGCAAAATAAATTATCTGGATATTGCTAATCCAAAACGCAGATAAGGGACGCCTGGCGGCCAGCGCGCGCCAGCTTACGCCCCCTGCCGCCCCGCCTGGGGCGACCGAATGTCGCGCCCCTCGCCCGCCACGGAGCCACCCGAACCGATGAAATTCACCCTGCGCCAGATGGAAGTCTTCGTCGCCGTGGCCCAGCAGGAGAGCGTGTCACGCGCCGCCGAGGCGCTGTCGATGTCGCAGTCGGCCACCAGCACGGCCCTGGGCGAGCTGGAGCGGCAGTTCGACTGCAAGCTGTTCGACCGCGCCGGCAAGCGCCTGACCTTGAACGCCCTGGGCCGCCAGTTGCTGCCCCAGGCGGTGGCGCTGCTGGACCGCGGCAGCGAGATCGAGACGCTGCTCAACGGCAAGAGCGCCTTCGGCTCCCTGGACCTGGGCGCCACCCTGACCATCGGCAACTACCTGGCCACCCTGCTGATCGGCACCTTCATGCAGCGCCAGCCGGACTGCCGGGTGCGCCTGCACGTGCACAACACCGCCCACGTGGTGCAGCGCATCGCCCACTACGAGCTGGACCTGGGCCTGATCGAGGGCGACTGCCAGCACCCGGATATCGAGGTGCAGCCGTGGATGGAGGACGAACTGGTGGTGTTCTGCGCGCCGCAGCACCCGCTGGCCAACGCCGGGCCCGTGGACCTGCAGCGGCTCAGCAGCGAGGCCTGGATCCTCCGCGAGCAGGGCTCGGGCACCCGCCTGACCTTCGACCAGGCCATGCGCCACCACATCGAGCCGCTGAACATCCGCCTGGAGCTGGAGCACACCGAGGCGATCAAGCGCGCCGTGGAGTCGGGCCTGGGCATCGGCTGCATCTCGCGCCTGGCCCTGCGCGACGCCTTCCGCCGCGGCAGCCTGGTGCCGGTGGACACCCCGCAGTTGGACCTGCGCCGGCAGTTCTATTTCATCTGGCACCGGCAGAAGTACCAGACCGCGACCATGCGCGAGTTCCTCGAGCTGTGCCGCAGCGAGACGGCGGGCATCAGCCGCAGCGACGAGATCGTGCTGCCGATGATTCCCTGAGGCGGTCTTGTCGACCACGCCGGGACGCTTTTCGTAGGATGGATTGAGCCTGCGAAACCCATGCTGCCGTGGTGATGGGTATCGCTTCGCTCAACCCATCCTACGACGGCATTTCTCCGCACCTTGTAGAGCGTAGGGCGGATAACGTTCGACGTTATCCGCCGTTTGGCCTTGGCTTCAGGCGCGCTCCGGGTTTGGCCACGAAGTGCCTGTTTCAGGGCACTCCGGGCTCGACCGAGGAGCCGGGCACGAGGTCGGTGTAGCGGCGTATGACCGCGAACGGTCATACGCCCTACGCGCCTGCTCCCATGGGCTCAGCCCAGCAGGATCACCGCCCAGGTCACGGTGATGATGCTCAGCGCGACGAACTGCGCGGCGCTGCCCATGTCCTTGGCGTTCTTCGACAGCGGGTGGCGCTCCAGGGAGACGCGGTCGACCACCGCTTCCACCGCCGAGTTGAGCAGTTCGACGATCAGCGCCAGCAGGCACACGGCGATCATCAGCGCGCGCTCGCCGCGGCTGACGTCGCAGAAGAACGCCAGCGGGACGAGGATGACGTTGATCAGCACCAGTTGGCGGAAGGCCGCCTCGCCACGGAAGGCGGCGACGAAACCGGCCATGGAATAGCCGGCGGCGTTGAGGATGCGCTTCAGGCCGGTCTGGCCCTTGAAGGGGGAAGAAGTCACGAAGGGCTCTCTGCGAAAAAAGACGCGGCACTCTAAACCAGGTGCCGTAGGAAAGTGTGAAACCAAGGTCACGGGCGGCCGCTCAGGCGCCCGGAACCGTTTCCATCTGTTGCAGCAACAGCGCCGCCTGGGTGCGGGTGCGCACGTTGAGCTTGCGGAAGATCGCCGTGACGTGGGCTTTGACGGTGGCCTCGGAAACGCTCAGTTCGAAGGCGATCTGCTTGTTCAGCAGGCCTTCGCAGACCATGGTCAGCACGCGGAACTGCTGCGGCGTCAGGCTCGCCAGGCCGGCGCTGGCGGCGCGCACTTCCTCGCTCAGCTCGGTCACCGCGTCGGCCTGCGGCGGCCACCAGACGTCGCCGTCGAGCACCGCGCGCACCGCCTGCTGCAGGGTGGCCATCTCGCTGGACTTGGGGATGAAGCCGCTGGCGCCGAATTCGCGGGAGCGCTGCACCACCGCGGCGTCCTCCTGGGCCGAGATCATCACCACCGGGATCTGCGGGTACTGCCCGCGCAGCAGCACCAGCCCGGAAAAGCCGTAGGCGCCGGGCATGTTCAGGTCCAGCAGGACCAGGTCCCAGTCGGCCTTCTCGTTGAGCCTGGCTTCCAGCTCGGCGATGCTCGCCGCCTCCACCAGTTTCGCTTCGGGGCCCAGGCCCAAGGTGAGGGCCTGGTGCAGGGCACTGCGGAACAGCGGATGATCGTCAGCGATCAGGATTTCGTAGGAAGCCATGTAAGTTCCTTGATGGCCAGGCTCGATCCCGGCCGCGGATAACGGCGGGGCCAGCATGGGAAAGGTCGTGACCTGATTGGCGCATTGTACGCAAATGCATCGGCCGATGCCTGCCGAGAATGCAGATGCGGGCGACTCCCAGCGCACCCGCTGACGGAATGGACAGCTTTTCAAAGTCCCCGGCTTGCGGCAGAGTTGCGCTCTTTTTTTTGCCTACCGAGAACACCATGAAGAGCCATGCCCTGCGCGCCGATATCCTGATGCTGGTCACCGCCATGATCTGGGGCGTGTCCTTCGTCGCGCAGCGCCTGGGGATGGATGCCATCGGGCCCTTCCTCTATACCGGCCTGCGCTTCGCCCTCGGCGCGCTGATGCTGCTGCCGCTGCTGGCCTGGTCGGCCAGGCGCGGGGCCCAGCCGTTCAACCGCGGCCTGCTGCTGGCGGGCCTGGCCATCGGCACCGCGCTGACCCTCGGCATCAACCTGCAGCAGGTCGGCCTGCTGTTCACCAGCGTGACCAACTCCGGCTTCATCACCGGCCTGTACGTGATCATCGTGCCGCTGCTCGGCCTGCTGCTGGGCCACCGCACCGGCACGGGCACCTGGCTCGGCGCGGCGCTGGCGGTGGTGGGCATGGCCATGCTGAGCATCGGCCCGGGCTTCAAGGTGGCCTCCGGCGACTGGCTGCAGCTGACCGGGGCGCTGGTGTGGGGCTGCCACGTGTTGCTGGTGGGCCTGTTCGCCAGCCGCTACGACCCCATCCGCCTGGCCTTCCTGCAGTTCGTCACCTGCTCGGTGGTGAGCATGGCGCTGGCGCTGGTGTTCGAGGAAATCCACTGGGACGCCATCGTCCAGGCCGGCCCGGCGCTGCTCTACGGCGGCCTGCTCGGCGTCGGCACCGGCTTCACCCTGCAGGTGATCGCGCAGAAGCACGCCATCGCCTCCCACGCGGCGATCATCCTGTCGCTGGAAGCGGTGTTCGCCGCCATCGCCGGGGCGATCTTCCTCGACGAGAGCCTGCACGCGCGCGGTTACTTCGGCTGCGCGCTGATGCTCGCCGGCATGCTGGTGGCCCAGCTGTGGCCGCAGAAGAAGGCCGCGGCGGCCTGAACCCTAGAGCCCGGTGTAGGGCCGCAGGGCCTGGTGCGCCGGGCTCTGCTCGTCCAGACCGCGCTGGTGCTTGGCGCCCAGGTAGCGCTCGCTGAACACGTCCAGGTAGGCATCCAGCGCATCCCCCGCGCGCTGGTCGCCAGCCAGGCCCAGACACAGCGCCGCCACTTCCGCGGTGCACAGGTGCTCGTCGAACTTGGAGCGGCGCAGGCGGTAGCGCGACAACGCGTCCGGGGTGATGCTCAGCACCGGGAAGCGGTCCAGGTAGGGGCTCTTGCGGAACATCTTGCGCGCCTCGTTCCAGGTGGCGTCCAGCAGGATGAACAGCGGGCGCTTGCCGGGCTGCGGCGCGACCTTCTCCACCACCCGCTCGGCGGCGACGAACTCCCCCGGAAACACCACGTAGGGCTGCCACTGCGGATCGTCCAGCAGCGCCAGCAGGGCCGGGTCGACCTCGATGCGCGACCAGCCGAAGGCCCAGGTGTCCGGCACCGTCTCGGCGATCAGCCAGCCAGTATTGCTCGGCTTCAGCGGCTCGGTATCGAACATCACCAGGCACATGCCGGCGTTGGCCTGCACCTGCGGCTGCCAGGCGCACATGCAGTAGTCCGGGCGCAGGCGGCAGCCGGCGCAGCGCGGCGAACGCGAGCCGCGGGCCACGAAGGGCTTCACGCAACGGGCCAGGCGCTCGGCGCGCAGGCGGGCGACGGCATGGTTCTTGGTGGCGGGATGGACGGGCGACATCGGCGACTCGGGTGGGCGATCACGGCGGGCGGCGATTGTAACAGAGCCCCTGCGCGCCAAGGCCGCTCGGCAGCCGGGCGGTTTTCAGGGACAATGGGGGATTTGCGGCGCCGGCGAACCGTGCCGGCGTCGCGCGGTCGAATACGCACCCGTTTCAGGAGAAGCCCATGCTGCGCCTAACCGCCCTCGCCCTCTGCCTCGTCCTGCCAGTGGCCCACGCCGCGTCGCTCAAGGACTTCGAACTGGCCAAGACACTGGAGAAAGTCGCCAAGGAAAGCAGCGAAGGCACTCCGCGCGCGATCAACGAGGACATCCTCGACCAGGGCTATACCGTCGAAGGCAACCAGTTGATCAACCACCTCAGCGTGCGCGCCAGCCACGCCGCGAAGATGCGCGCCAACCCCGAGAGCGTGCGTAGCCAGCTGGGCGACAGCGTGTGCAGCAACACCGGCTACCGCCAGTTGCTGGCCCAGGGCGCGGTGCTCACCTACGACTTCACCGAGTACCACAGCAACGCCCCGGTGGCCGTCGAGCGCTTCGATGCCGGCAGCTGCCGCATCAAGCTGCAGAAGTGAAGCCGGCGCCATGCTGGAGTCGGAAAAGCTCAACCTGCTGAAGATCGCCCGCACGCCGATGCCCTTCGGCAAGTACCAGGGGCGCATGCTGGTGGACCTGCCGGAAGAGTACCTGCTGTGGTTCCAGCGCAATGACAGCTTTCCCAAGGGCGAGCTGGGCCGCCTGATGCAGATTGTGCTGGAGCTGAAGGTCGAGGGCCTGGATTCCCTGGTCAAGCCGCTGAAGCGCTGAGGCGCCTCAGCGCAGGGCCTGCGGGTCCCCCTTGCCGGCCAGCGCCGCGACCTCCTCGGCGGTCAGCAGCGCGCTGCGCGGTACTTCCAGCAGGCGCGCGCAGGCCGCCAGCACATCGCCCCAGCAGGCCCGGTTGGCGAAGAGCATGCCGGGCTCGTCGAGGGTCCCGCCGCGGTTGCGGTAGCCCAGCACCGAGCTGCGCAGCGCATCCGGCAGGATCGGCCAGAGATGCCCGCGCGCCACTTCCGGGCGCATGTGGGTGAGCAGCACGCGGCGCCCGTAGGCGTCCGGGAACAGTTGCTCGATCAGCGCCTCGTCGGCCACCGCCGCCAGTTCCCAGTTGTCCCTCGGCGCGCGGAAGCGCCCCGGCTCCTGCAGGTAGACCAGGCGGTACGGGTAGCCGGCCTCGGCCAGACGCTCCACGGCGCGACGCATCTCACCGAGCTGGTAGCTGCCGTTGGCGATCAGCAGCAACGGATCGCTGCCGGGATGTTCTTCCACCACGATGGCGCCATCGCGCGCCAGTTGTTCCGCCTGGGCCCGGTCGAACAGGTTCGGCCGCTCGCGCTTGGGCGCTACTACGCAGGCGAGCTGCCCACGGCTGCGGTAAATCTGCGGCAGCAGCGCCAGCAGGCTGTTGTGGTCGGCGGGGAACAGCACCCGCACCATGTCGCTCATCTCGCCCAGCAGGCTTTCGCAGAAGGTGGTGTCCTGGTGCGATTGCTGGTTCTTGCCGTTCTCCCAGGTGTGCGAGGTGGCCACCAGCGGCCAGCCGAGCCAGCCGGCCGGGCGCCCCGCCTCTTTCTGCAGGCGGGCGAAGATCAGCGTCTGGCGCACCGCGCCGAGCATCTTCACGCAGAACGCCTCGTAGCTGGCCACCAGGTTGAGCCCGCCCTGGTTGGCCAGGCAGGCGGAGACCACGGCCTCTTCGTTGAGCGCGGTGATGACCCGCCCGTCGATGGCCTCCAGCGCGCTCTCCGGCTGGCAGACGCGGTGCTTCAGCGCCTTGAGCACGCCGCCCAGGCGGTTGCTGGCCAGCTCGTCGGGGTTGCCGACGCGGGCCCGCAGGTCCGGGTTCGCCGCGCACAGCTCGCTGAAGAAGCGGTCCAGCGCCAGCATCGGCGAACACTGGTCGTTGCGGTAGTGCAGCTCCGGCAGGCTGGGCTCGATGGGCCGCCGCACCGCCAGCGGGTTGTCGCGCTCCAGCAGGCGCCCCTGGCGGCTCGCGGTGAACAGCGCGCAGGCGGCGTCCAGCTCCGCTTCCGGCACCCACAGCCGCGCCGCATGCTGGTTGAACAGCTCACGGGCGTTCGCGTCGTCGTGGGGGTTGCCCGGCAGAGGCAGATTGTGCGCGGCGTTGCTGCCGGCGCCGTAGAAGCCGAAGCCCTTGACCGTCTCGGCGATGCCGTAGGGAATCGGCAGCGGGTACTGCAGGATGCCGCTGTTCTTCTCGTGAACGCGATGGGCCAGGCGCTGCTCCATCTCCCAGAGGGCGCAGACGAAGGCGGCCGGGTCGCGGCCATCGAAGCTCAGGGGGTCGAAGCCGCAGCCGCTCAGGTGGTGCTTGAAGCCTTCCAGGCCTTCCCGGGTGCCCAACTGGGTACGCTGCTCGATGCGCCGGCCATTGGCGATCATCACCGGCAGGGCCACGCCGCAGTCCTCGGCGCGCCACCAGCGGGGCATCCAGTCGCTGCCGCGCTGCTCCTCGGCGGCGCCGTCGGAGAGGAAGGCCACCAGGGTCTCGCCGGGCAGCGGCAGGTGCGCGTACTGCAGTTCGGCGAAGCCCAGGTAGCCGCCTTCGGCAATGCCGCCGGCGGTATGCGGGTTGACGTGGCTGCCCAGGGGCGCGGCAACGCTGCCGTCCGGCGCCTGGGCGTAGCTGTAGAAATCCTGCACCAGGCGCTCCAGGCCGGCGGCGTCGATACTGTAGCGCCGCGCCTGCTCGGGCTGCAGGTTGGCGGTCAGCACGTTGAGCGCCTCGATGGCCGCCACGCAGTGCCCCTGCCCCATCAGCCAGCCGCGGGTGGTGCCGGTCAGGGCATTGAGCGCCAGGTAGCCGGCGTAGGCCGGCACCATGTTCAGGGCGCCGCCGGTATGGCCCTCGGGGCTGGCCTTGAAGTCCTCGGCCTGCAACGGCGAACCGTCCAGGCGCACACGGCGCGCGTAGGTCATGTGCACCACCAGCCAGAGCCCGGCGCAGGTCAGCCGGTCCAGCGCGCGGAACATCCGGTAGACGCTCGCCAGGTCCGGCTGCAGGCCGGCCTGGACCAATTGATGAGCCACGCGGAAGACCGCAGCCTGGGTCAGCGCGCTATGCTCAAGCGGACCGTATCCGCTCAGCCATTCGGCGAATGCCGGCTGCTCCGCCGCGTGCGCGGCCAGTTCGTCCGGACTGGGCAGTATCTGCGACATGCTCGACGTTCTCCCTGGGGCTATGGGGGAAGTCTAGGTCGCCGGATGGGAGGGGCGCTGACCTGTATCAACGCCATTTCGTTCCAGCTACGCGAGTCTGAAATACCGAATCCTGCTAAGGAGGCCTCATGGCCCTACTCACCTTCATCGGCGCAGCCCAGGAAGTCACCGGCTCCTGCTACCTGCTGGAAACCCGGGACGGCGCGCGCGTACTGCTCGAGTGCGGCATGCGCCAGGGCCGCAGCAACGGCAAGAGCACCCGCGACAACGAGGCCGGCAACCGCACGCCCTTCCCCTTCGACCCGAAGAGCCTGAACGCGGTGGTCATCTCCCATGCCCACATCGACCACAGCGGGCTGCTGCCGCGCCTGGCGAAGGAAGGCTACAAGGGGCCGATCTATGCCACCGAGTCCTGCTGCGAGCTGCTGGAACTGATGCTGATGGATTCGGCCAACATCCAGGAAAAGGACGCCGAGTGGGAGAGCAAGTGGCGCGCCCGCCTGAACAAGCCGCCGGTCACCCCGATCTACACCGTGGAAGACACCGAGAAGGCCCTGAAGCTGCGCCGCAGCGTCAGCTACGGCAGCACCGTGGAAGTGGCGCCCGGCATCCGCGTGACCTTCCACAACGCCGGGCACATCCTCGGCTCGGCCATCGTCGAGATCGAGATCCACGAGCAGGGCCTGACGCGCCGCCTGGTGTTCTCCGGCGACCTGGGCAACACCTGCTCGCCGCTGATGCGCACGCCGACGCCGCTGAGCCGCGCCGACGTGGTGCTGCTGGAATCCACCTACGGCGACCGCGACCACCGCGACAACAACGAGACGCTGCTGGAACTGGCGGACATCCTCGAACAGGCGCAGAAGGACGGCGGCAACGTGCTGATCCCCGCCTTCGCCGTCGGCCGCACCCAGGACCTGCTGTTCTACCTCGGGCGCTTCTACCAGGAAGGCCGCCTGCCGCAGCAGATGGTCTTCCTCGACAGCCCCATGGCCGCGCGGGCCAACGATATCTACCTGCGCCACTCCGGCGAGTTCTCCGACAGCGACCGCGAATACATCCGCGGCACCGGCACCGTGAAGCTGTCCGAATGGCTGCCGCTGCTGCGCACCACGCAGACGCCGGAAGACTCCATGGCGATCAACCGCATCAAGAGCGGCGCCATCATCATCGCCGGCAGCGGCATGTGCACCGGCGGGCGCATCGTCCACCACTTCAAGCACAACCTCTGGCGCCAGGAGTGCCACATCGTCTTCCCCGGCTTCCAGGCCAAGGGCACCCTGGGCCGCGCCATCGTCGACGGCGCCGAGAGCGTGCGCGTGCTGCGCCAGCGCATCGCCGTGCGGGCGAAGGTCCACACCCTCGGCGGCTTCTCCGCCCATGCCGGACAATCGCAATTGATTCAGTGGGTTGGCCACTTCGAGAACAAACCCGAGCTATACCTGATACATGGCGAGCGGGAAAAGATGGATGCCCTGCAGGCCGCACTGCTCGAACGCCTCGACTGGAAAGCCAACATTCCCGAACAGGGGGACCGTATCGCAATCTGAAACAGGGTCATCGCCGACTGTCATCGGCGGCATGTCAGACTGGCGCACGCCTACGACAAGGGGTTGAAGAACAAGGAGTATCCCCATGCCCTATGAACCCGAGGACTACCTTTCCCGGCACTTCCAGACCAGCGGCACCGACCTGACGCAAAAGGTCGAGGAGCTGGCCGCCCTCGCCGCGCCGGGCGACAGCCCGAACCTGCCGCTGTACCGCGAGATGCTCTTCACCGTGGCGCGCATGGCCCAGGCCGACCGCAACCGCTGGGACGCCAAGATCATGCTGCAGACGCTGCGCGAGATGGAGCACGCCTTTGCCACCCTCGAGCAGTTCAAGCGCCGGCGCAAGGTCACGGTGTTCGGCTCGGCGCGCACGCCCCCGGACCACCCGCTGTACGCCCTGGCCCGGGACCTGGGGCGCACCCTGGCGCGCTACGACCTGATGGTCGTCACCGGCGCCGGCGGCGGCATCATGGCCGCCGCCCACGAAGGCGCGGGGCTGGAGAACAGCCTGGGCTTCAACATCACCCTGCCCTTCGAGCAGCAGGCCAACCACACGGTGGCCGGCACCAACAACCTGCTGTCGTTCCACTTTTTCTTCCTGCGCAAGCTGTTCTTCGTCAAGGAAGCCGACGCCCTGGTGCTCTGCCCCGGCGGCTTCGGCACCCTGGACGAGGCGCTGGAAGTGCTGACGCTGATCCAGACCGGCAAGAGCCCGCTGGTGCCGGTGGTGCTGCTCGACCAGCCCGGCGGGCATTACTGGGAGCAGGCGCTGCAGTTCATGCAGGAGCAACTGCTGGACAACCGCTACATCCTGCCCAGCGACATGCACCTGATGAAACTGGCCCGCTCGGTGGAGGACGCGGTCGGGGAGATCGCCCACTTCTACAGCAACTTCCACTCCAGTCGCTGGCTCAAGGACAACTTCGTCATCCGCCTCAACCACCGCCTCAGCGACAGCGCCATGCAGCGCCTGCACGAGGAGTTCGGCAACCTCTGCCTGCACGACGGCTTCCACCAGCAGGCCTGCGGCGAACTGGAAAAGGACGAGCCGGAATTCACCCAGCTCACGCGCCTGGCCTTCGCCTTCAACGGCCGCGACCACGGCCGCCTGCGCGAGTTGGTGAACTTCATCAACGACAAGCAGAACTGGACCGAAGCCTGCCCCGTTCCGGCATAGGCCACTGCACCTGTAAGCGGACCCTGCCCGCGATTCGCGCGCAGGGCGCGCTCCTACATGGGATGGCGCGGGTGGATGGCGCGCGGATCTCATCCGCGATCCGCGCCGGGACGTCCGGCTATCGCGGACGGAGTCCGCTCCTACGCTCTCCGGCCCCCGTGGGATGGGTTGAACGAAGCGATACCCATCACCACGGCAGCATGGGTATCGCAAGCTCAACCCATCCTACGAAAAGCGCCTCGGTGCGGTGGACAAGGCCCCCATGTCCAACCGTAGGGCGTATAACCGTTCGCGGTTATACGCCGTTGGCCCGACGTGACACCGAATCGACGAATAACGCTGGCGCGTGATTCCGGGAAAACGGTGTATGGAATGGCGTAGGGGCAACTGTCTTGCCAACCACGCTGGGGTGTTCTCTGTAGGAGCGAGCCGTGCCCGCGCACGTACAAGCGGATCTTATCCGCGAATCACGCCGATACCGCCAGCTATCGCGGACAAGCCTGGGGAGCGTGGTATGTGAATGGCATAGGAGCGGACTCCGTCCGCGATCCGGCCGACAGGCCGGTCAACCAGCGCCGGGCCCGGGCTCAGTCGTCCCCGCCCCGCCCGCTGAACAGGCGGTTGATGGCTTCCATGGAAAAGCCCCGGTAGGCGAGGAAACGCCCCTGCTGGGCACGCTCCCTGGCGTCCTGGGGCAGGCGGGGGAACTTGCGTCGCCACACATCCTGCAATTGCGCTCGCCAATCGACATCCGCCTCACCCAGGGCCTTTTCGATCTCGCCGCGGGGCAGGCCGCGCTGGCTCAGTTCCTCGCGGATGCGCAAGGGGCCATAGCCGCTGCGCGCCTTGCTGGCGATGAAGGCTTCCAGGTAACGGGATTCGTTGAGCAGCCCTTCCTCGGCCAGGCGGTCGAGGGCGGGCTCGATAAGTTCCGCAGGCGCGCCGCGCTGGCGCAGCTTGCGGACGAGCTCGGCGCGACCGTGCTCGCGTCGCGCCAGGAGGTCCATGGCGGCCCGCCGCACGGCGACGGGCGTATCGAGCACGGTCGGCATCGGCGGGATCAGTAGTCGAGGTCGGCTTCAGCGGCCTCGGCAGCTTCGGCTGCAGCCAGCTCGGCCTTGGTCGGCGCCGGCTGGTTGCTCAGCAGTTGCTCGCGGATGGCCTTGTCCAGCACCGCGCAGATTTCCCCGTTTTCTTCCAGGTACTTGGCGGCGTTGGCCTTGCCCTGGCCGATCTTGCTGCCCTGGTAGCTGTACCAGGCGCCGGATTTCTCCACCAGGCCCAGTTGCACGCCCAGGTCGATGATCTCGCCGGTGCGGTAGATGCCCTTGCCGTAGAGGATCTGGAACTCGGCCTGGCGGAACGGCGGGGCGACCTTGTTCTTCACCACCTTGACGCGGGTTTCGCTGCCGACCACCTCATCGCCTTCCTTCACCGCGCCGGTACGGCGGATGTCCAGGCGCACGGAGGCGTAGAACTTCAGGGCGTTGCCGCCGGTGGTGGTCTCCGGGTTGCCGAACATCACGCCGATCTTCATGCGGATCTGGTTGATGAAGATGACCAGGCAGTTGGCGTTCTTGATGTTGCCGGTGATCTTGCGCAGCGCCTGGGACATCAGGCGGGCCTGCAGGCCGACGTGGGCATCGCCCATCTCGCCTTCGATCTCGGCCTTGGGCACCAGCGCCGCCACGGAGTCGACGATGATCACGTCCACCGCATTGGAGCGCACCAGCATGTCGGTGATTTCCAGGGCCTGCTCGCCGGTGTCCGGCTGCGAGACCAGCAGGTCGTCGACGTTGACGCCCAGCTTGCCGGCGTAGTCCGGGTCCAGCGCGTGCTCGGCGTCGACGAAGGCGCAGGTGGCGCCCTGGCGCTGGGCTTCGGCGATGACCGAGAGGGTCAGGGTGGTCTTGCCCGAGGATTCCGGGCCGTAGATCTCGACGATACGGCCTTTCGGCAGACCGCCGATGCCCAGGGCGATGTCCAGGCCCAGGGAGCCGGTGGAGATGGCCGGGATGGCCTGGCGCTCGTGGTCGCCCATGCGCATTACCGCGCCCTTGCCGAATTGGCGTTCGATCTGTCCCAGGGCCGCGGCCAGGGCGCGCTTCTTGTTGTCGTCCATTGAAGTCCTCGCGAAGTCAGGCGGCCGGGATGGGCCACGAACAACTGTATAAGTAGCCAGTATTATTTCACAGGGCAAGGCGCGCGCCTACCCCCGAACGGGATTTTCCCCGACGGCCAGTCGCAACACCCCGTCCAGAGCGGCCGCCACCGCCTGCCGGCGCACCGCGAGGCGGTCACCGGGAAAATGGAAGCACTGCGGATAGCATTGCTCGTCATCGGCCCAGCACAACCAGACGGTTCCTACAGGCTTCTCTGGCGAACCACCGTCCGGACCGGCGATGCCGCTGACCGCAACAGTGAAACGCGCGCCACTGCGCGCCTGTGCGCCGCGGGCCATGGCCTCGACCACTTCCCGGCTGACCGCGCCGACCTGTGGGAAAAGTTCGTCAGGCACGCCCAACTGCGCACTCTTCTGCGCGTTGGAATAGGTGACGTAGCCGGCGTCGAACCAGGCCGAGCTGCCGGCGATCCGCGTGATCGCCTCCGCGATGCCGCCGCCGGTGCAGGACTCGGCGGTGCTGACCCGCGCGCCCAGCCGCTGCAACTGCGCGCCCAGGCGCGCGGCCAGGTCGGTGATGCCTTCGTCGCTGATGCTCATTGCGTACTCCGATGCTTAAGCCGCCAGGCCGGATACCGTACACTAGGCGCTTTTGCATATAGAAGACGGACCGCCCAAAGTCATGAGCCAAAGCGACCTTTCTGCTCACACTCCGATGATGCAGCAGTAGCGGAAGAAGCAAGCTCCAGGCCGCGCAGAGCCTGACTAATAGTCAGGCTCTGTCCAAAACAAAGTCGCGAGATAGCTTGTCGGAAGTCCAGATAAATCAAGAACTGATGGTCGAGTTTTAGACACCGCCCCATCCCTTTCTGGGCGCCCTACAGCCTACTGACAGGCCTGCACCGCAGCGCGCAGCTGCGCCTCATAGCCGAGGTGCTGCTGCCGCTCAGCCAGCAATGCCCGGACTTTGGTCTGCAGGCTGTCACCCTTCTGCAAGCTCGCCGTGGACCAGGCCGGTTCCTGCACCGCAGGCGCCCGGCACGGAACAGCCACCGGCACATCCACGCGCACCGTGCGTGGCTCGGCATCCTGCCGGCCGGCGCATCCCGCCAGCGCAAACACCATTCCCACCACCAGCCACTTCATAGGCCCAGCTCCTTGTCAATGAGTTCGGCGGCCACTTGCGCAGGATCGCCCTCGGCATGCCCCTGCTGCAGGCGCTGCGCGGCGGCGAAGTGCTGGCCGGCCTGCTGCTGGGCAGCGGCCACGGCTTGCGCCGCCTTCGCCTGGCGCTATTCGGCCTGATTGACCAGGTCGCCGAGTTTGGCGCCCTGGTCCTGGGCCAGGGCTTCGAGGTTGCCCCTGGCGGCGCGGCAGGTGGTTAGGTCCTGGCCGGCCTGATCGAGTTGCGGCCGGTAGTGTCCGGCTGCCAGCCACACACCGCCACCGGCGCCGGCACCAACCAGCAGCAGCGCGGCCAGCACCAGGACTGAAGGCTTCGCGAGTAGATCGGTCATGCCAATACCTCAGTCGCTCTCTTCCACAGCGCCACTCGGTCAGCCTGCCCGTTCAGGCCACCGTTGATAGTTCGGGTGATCTGCTCGAAGTTGCCGGCGTCGGCCAACTCATTCAGGCCATGGCCTCGACCACCACTAGGCTGCTGAGGTGGCCGCCCACTCCGCTTGCTCCAGCAGCTCAGGCTGGTCGAGCAGCGGCAGGCCCAGGGCAGCACCTGCCTTTCGGTAGTTCTCCCGGCCGGTGATCTGGATCAGCCCCCGGCCCTTGAATCGAGCCCCATCGCCTGGCTCGGTGTTGCCCAGGTCCTTCCGGCCCTCACAGCGCTGCTGCACCGCTGTCGGGCCCCAGATCTCGCGCACGTAGCGCAGCTGGCCTGACTCGTGACCAATCTGCGCCAGGAACGCCGCATGCCGCACTGGCGAGTCGATCCGGTAGCGCTGCATCGCGCGGTTGAGCGCAGGAACAAAAACGCCAGCTCTCTGGCCGGCGTTGGGGAGGATCTGCAGCAGTTGCTGCTTTGTGAGGGGCATCGTTGGCTCCAGAAATGGACAGCTCCGACTCGAACGCCGGCATCAAGTTCGCTGAGTGTCGACCCGGAGGCATGTGTCACCTCCGTTGTCTACTTGTTACATAGCCGATATACTCCCCGCGCGCATAGCTCCCAGGCCATGACCTAGCGCTAGCTATAAATAATGGAATATATGCCGTGAAAACTTTAAACCTTAACTATATGTCCCGGCTTGATCACATAAGATTCTTTGCCGCAACACTGGTTATTTACCACCACTTCAGGGGCGGCATTGAAAAACCAGAATCAATAAATACTATCGGCGAATTTGTTAGAACCTGGCTTTATGGTGGAGCAAGCGGCGTAAGCCTATTTCTTGTACTCTCTGGGTTCTTGTTCTGCCTGATAACCGCCGCCGGAAGAAAGCAGATTAATTACAAGAGCTTCATTTACAACAGAATACTTCGGATATTCCCATTACTGATATTTGTTTTCTTTATTGTTATCTGCGTAACACGAAGAGAGTCTACTCCGCTTGACATTCTTAGGCTCATAACGCTCCAGCTAAATACTGGTGACCCAATAAGCGGATGGGGTGAAAAATATTTCCCGATAGGACCGATCTGGACTATTGCCGTAGAGTTTCAGTTTTACCTGATATTCCCACTACTCTCAGCGCTTTTATTTGAGAGAGGCATTCGCTACATAATCCAACTATGCGGCCTACTAATCGCAACAAAGTACCTGATAATTGTGGTTTCAGGCCCTGAAATCTATTACAACCTCTACCATACGATAATTGGACGCCTCGATCAGTTCCTCATCGGAATGATCATTGGGGCGCTATATTTGAAAGGAAGGCTCGATTTCCTTTCAAATCCGCTCATTGCAATAACCGCTTCTCTTGCAGCCTTCGCTGGATTGACTGCGATCTTTCTTACAGAACAAGCTACCAATTTCTCTGCCGTGTCGTTCACGCTCGAAGCTATCGCATGGGGAGTGGTGATTTGCTCCTATCTCAAGGCGCCGTTCCCGCAGATTGGAATTATAGATAAGGCACTGGTGCACCTCGGCTCTATTAGCTTCTCCACATATCTGCTGCACCTCATGATTGGGAGTGCCATCGTAAAATACTTCCAGCTAACTCCTGCAATCAGCGCTAGCGGATCAATCCTGCAAACATCGATCTACATCATCCCCGCTGTATTCATTGCCTCAACAGCAACCTACAACCTTATTGAGAAACCTTTCTTGACCAAGCGCGTCAAGTATCTATTGGCTAGAGATCAGTCTTCAGACTTGTACCGAAAAGAAGCGGCATAAATAGTTCCCGCCAATCTGGCGGGAGCTAAATCAAGAAGGCGATTTTTGCCATTGAATATCAGATGGCCACCCTGGCTGCTGATCAAGTCTGCTCAACTCAAACCGATACAACCTCCAGGCCTTTAAAGATGCAACCTCATCCTCTGTAGCCTGCTCAAGATCGGAAGTATCCTGAAGTGGAGAGATAAATCCAGCGGCAATGCTCAGTAAGTGTTTTCGGGTTGATTCTGCAGAAACTCCAAGGAACTCAAGAAGTTCATCAGGACCAGCTTCCCACGACGAGCCGTTCCAATGATGAATTGGCGTAGGCCTGGCTAAACAGCGATTGGTCCGCCTTTCTCATCTTGCACAATAACGAGCCCCATACCCTGCTGTTGAAATAGCTGGCGGAAGGTACTTTCGGAAATCTCTCTTGCGCCCTCGGGAATCACCACGCCATCTTCCTCGTATTGAAAGCCAAATTCCTTGGTGAAGTAAATAGCCATATCAATACCCCACAGCAAATCAGATAAATGGAATGCTTCTATTTACCGCCGTGTAGTTTAGGCAGTCAAAAAACTGCGTATATCCAGTTTTGGAAACTCCATTAGGGATGGTCTGAAATAGCCATGCATCCCTGGCTGATTTCAGCGGCTGCCAATTTCAAAAGCGCTCGGCTGATCCAAAAGCACTCGGATCAGCTGTGCTTTTCTATCTTTCTCGTTACCGC
>Ga0182743_1001697_pt1 | contig 20838 bp, 15 predicted proteins | sample eDN3rd30CKraftOP_FD_128522 | JGI IMG/M metagenome (GOLD analysis project Ga0182743, IMG submission 128522) | Enriched Organic Plus compost microbial communities from Emeryville, California, USA - eDNA 3rd pass 30_C Kraft OP (version 2) (version 2) ... | reverse complement strand
TCGCGAGGGTAGCCCGGCTCCATCGGGCCCGTATGTCGGGGCAAGCCTTTTTGGTTCCTTTTGTGGCGTTTGACAAAAGGGACTCGCCCGAGGGGGCGAAACAAGACGGTCGGGCAGACTCGGTGCGGCGCAGAAACACCCAAGCCGAGGCAAATGGGTTATTCCCCTTCGGGCCAGCGCAAGTATTGTTCGTGGCGATGACGAGGTTAAGGCCGGAGTGGGGCAAGCTTCGCGAGCCAAGCCATAACCCCAAATGAAAAATACCGTTTCCCCCAGGCAGAGAAACGGCATCCTTTTTTAAGTGAACAGCATTACCGGCGAACCGGGGCTTTTTCATCGCAGGCCCGATCAGGCATGCAGAAAGCGCAACGCATCCGCCGCCGTCTGCTGCGGAATCTCCTCCATGGGAATGTGGCCCACCCCGGGATAAGTTTTCACCTGGATGCCCGGCAGGTCCCGCTGCCACAGCGGCACGTGCTTCGGCGAGATCCAGCGGTCGCGCTCGCCCCACATCAGCAGCGTCGGCGCCTTGAGCTGCGCCACCCGCGCCGGGGTGCCCGGCAGTTCCTCGCGGTTGGCCTTCACCAGCACGCGGAAGATGTCGATCATGGCGCGGCGGTTGCCCGGGCGGCGGCTGATGTCGTAGTAGCGGTCGACCACCCCGGGCTGGATGCGCTGCGGGTTGCCGTAGACCTCCCTGATCCCCTGGGCCACCAGGGCCCGCGGCATCCAGGCCGGCATCAGCAGGCCGGCGCCGGGCAGCGCGGCGCTGGCGATCATCAGCGGCACCTTCTGCATGTGGTAGCCGGCCGGGTCGACCAGGATAAGCCGCTCCACCCTGTGCGGCTGGGCCAGGGCGTAGTTCCAGGCGATGTAGCCGCCCAGGGAGTTGCCGGCGATGGACACCTTGTCCAGCCCCAGGCGTTCGAGGAACAGGCCGAACACCTTCACCAGGCGCTCGCCGCTGTAGTCGCGGTCGCGGCCGCCGCCGGTGAGGCCGAAGCCGGGCACGTCGAGGCGGACGATGCGGAAGTGCCGGCCCATCTCCGCCACCCAGCCGTCCCAGGTGTGCAGAGACGCCATCACCCCGTGCACCAGCACCAGCACCGGCTTGTCGCGGCCGCCCTCGTCGCGGTAGTGGATCGGGAAGCCGTCCACCTCGATGAAGCGCGAACCGGCCTCGCTCGGCGCGTAGCGGTCGATCAGGGCTTCCAGCGGCAGGGCGCCGAAGCCCAGGCGGGCGAAGCCGGCCGCCAGCGGCGGTTGCAGGCTGTAGGTTGCGGACATGGAGCACTCCGGTGCGCGTTGTTGTCGATGCCCGATCAGAGCACAGCGCCCCGCCGCGTTGCGCCCAACCTAGGTAGTGCGCTTGCAGAGGCTGTCGACCAGCAGGTCGCCGAGCACCCGCTTGACCTCTTCCAGGTCGGGCCGCACGGCGCCGCCGAGCAGTTCGTGGGAGGCCGCCTCCAGGGCCCAGAGCAGCGCCTGGTAGGTCAAGGGCGCGTGTTGCACGCCCTCGCCGACGAAACGTTCCTCCAGCAGCGCCTGCAACTCGTGCAACGCCTGGCGGCGGTGCGCGGCCAGGGGTGAGTCGGAGCGTAACGCTTCCTCGTGCATCAGGCGGATGATCGGCCCCACCGCCTGGTGGTAGTCGAAGAAACGCGCGACCATGGCGCGCAGCCAGGCCTCGCTGCTGCCGGTGGCGGTGCGCATCTCGCGGAAGCGCATCAGCAGCAGCTGCACGGCGGTGCGGTAGATGCCCTCGAGCACGTCGAGCTTGCCGTCGAAGTACTTGTAGAAGGTGCGCCGCGAGACCTTGGCCGCCGCCAGCAGGTCGTTCACTGTAGTCTCGGCCAGGCCCTTGGCGACGAACACCGGGATGCTCGCCAACTGAATGTTGGCGCGCTGCAGGTGGTTGACCAGCGGCCCCTCGCCGCTGCCCTCCTGGCGCGCCAGGGCGCCATAGCCGCCGAGGTCCTCGAACACCGCCAGCACCGCGCCGGACTCCTGGATCGTCATGCCCCCTCCACCCAACCAAGGCGCGGGGTGACGCCGGCCCCGCCCGTCGCTAACCTAGGCCGACCGCTCCCGCGCAAGGAAAGCCCGTTCGTGCCGACCCTAACACGCCGCCTGCTGTGGCCGCTGGCCATCCTTTTGCTGGTCGTCTGCAGCCCCGCCGCAGCCGCCGGCAACGAGCTGTTCTACCTCGGCCAGCGCATCCCGGACATCCAGCGCACCTGGACCAGCGAGGACTACCAGCAACTGATCGACGCGCTGAAGAAGATCGAGGAAACCCAGGCCAACAGCCTGCCGCGGCGCAGCGGCGAATTCACCGGGCCGATCTATCAGCGCATGGTCAGCGAGGAGAACTTCCGCCCGCAGATGAACATCTACGCGCCGCTGGAGCTGCGCCAGAACGAGGCGCGCGAGGTGCTGTTCAAGCTCAAGGAGCTGATGCGCCTGTACTTCGACTTCCGCGCCGCCAAGCAGCCCTACGGCGCAGAAGCCCTCGGCCTGATGAGCTATTCGCTGCGCGAGCAGGCCATCCTGTTCAACCTGACGGTGGAATTCTGGATGACCCTGGCGCAGAGCGAGCAGCGCAACCCGGTGCGCCTGAAGGGCATGCAGGAAGCCAAGGCCGCGGCGGCGATGCTGACCAGCAGCGCCCTGGACTACCTGGACCTGACCGCCCAGTTCGAGCGCCAGGACCTGGTGCTGTACAGCGCCGAACTGGCCAAGCAGTTGCCGGAGCTGTTCGTCCACCTGCCCGGCGAAACCCGCGGCCAGTTGCTGGCGCGGGTGCAGGCGTTCGCCGACAAGCATCCCTACCCGGAAGTGCGGGAAAACATGCGCGAGCTGCTGCCGGTGCTGCAGGGCATCCAGGCCGACGTGCAGCGCCAGCTGGCCAAGCCGGCGAAGGGCGCGCCGGCGCCGAAGGCGTTGGATTTGAGTCCGCCGAAGGAATAAATAGCGCGGATCGCAGCTCTTCGTAGGAGCGGGCTTGCTCGCGAACGGGATTTACCGGCAGCAGCTGTGTTTTGGGTCGACTCCGGCCCCTCTCCCCAGCCCTCTCCCTGAAGGGAGAGGGGGCTAGACCGTGCCGAGAGAAGGAATGGTTTTAGCCGGAAACCACCGCGCCTGCCGGCTGACTCGGGAAAACCAGACCACGCCGAACGGTCCCCTCTCCCTTCAGGGAGAGGGTTAGGGAGAGGGCGCTCTTCAAGGCCAGCACCGAAGCCAACGGCAGAACACGTTCGCGAGCAAGCTCGCTCCTACGAACAGCCAAGCGACCAACTAACGCAACAACCCCAACACCTTCGCCCGCGCCACCGCCTGGGTGCGCCTTTCCACCCCGAGCTTGTCGTTGATGTGCCGCGCATGGCTCTTCACGGTATGCAGCGAGATGAACAGGCGCTCGCTGATTTCCTGGTTGGACAGGCCCTGGGCGATCAGCTCCAGCACCGCCAGCTCGCGGCCGCTGAGGCCGTCGGCGAGGGTGGCCGGGCGTTCCGCCTGGGCCGGCAGGCGTTGCAGCAGCAGGCGTTGCAATGGACAGGGCGCGCGCTGCTCCAGTTGCTCGCGCAGCCAGTCCGGCTCCTGGGCCAGCAGCTCCTGCAAGGGCAGCAGCGCCCCGCCGACGGCGCCTTGCAGGCAGGCGTCCAACGCTTCGCGGGCCTCGCGTTCGCGGCCTTGCTGCAGCAGCAGGCCGGCCAGTTGCGCCTGGGCCAGGCGCGCCGGCATCTGCGCCCCGGCCGGCTGCGCCGCGGCGATCAGCGTGCGCAGGCGGCGCTCGGCCTCGGCCGGGCGCTCCTCGCGGCGGGCCAGTTGCGCTTGCAGCAGTTCGATGTAGTACGGCAGTTGCGGGTGGCACTCCGGCGGCGTCGCCGGGTTGGCCCCGGAGTAGGTTTCGCCCAGGCGCTCCAGCCAGGCCGAGGCCAGCTCCAGTTGTCCCTGGGCCAGCCACAGCTCGCATTTGACCAGGGTGATGACCGACAGGTAGTACACCGGCGGCACGTCCCACACGTGCATCAGCCGTTCGGCCTCGGCCAGTTGGGCGAAGGCCTGGGTGTAGTTGCCCTGGCGCCCTTCCAGGCCGGCCAGCGCGCAGTAGCCGATCACCAGGCTGACGTCGCGGCAGGCGCGCGCCTCCTCGATGCCGGCGCGCAGTTTCTGGCGTGCCTCCTCGCCTTGCAGGCCCAGGCCGCGCAGGTAGCCCTGGTAGATCAGCAGCCGGCCGCGCACGGCGTAGCGCCGGTGCGCCGGTTGCCCGGCCAGGCGCGCCAGGCCCTGTTCCAGTTCCTCGCTGGCGCGCAGCACCTCGCCGCGGGCCTGCAGGCCGCGGGCGCGGTCGTAGTGCACCAGCGCTTCGAGCAAGGGGTTGCCGAAGCGCTGCGCCAGCTCCAGGGCCTCGCGGTTGAGGCCGCGGGCGCCCCAGGAGTCGCCGCGCACGATGGCCAGGTTGGCCAGGCTCGACAGGCACATCAGGCGCGGCCCGGAGCGCTCCATCGGGAGCTGCGCCAGGGCCTCGGCGCAATGCCGTTCGGCGCCTTCGATGTCGCCGCGGCCGCGGGCGATGATCCCGGCCAGGGCCTGCCACTGGGCCAGCAGGTCGGCCTGGGTAGCGGCGTCGGCGGCGGGCAGGAAGCGCGCCAGCTGGGCGCCCAGCTCCTCGGCGGCGTCCAGTTGGCAGGCCAGGGCCAGGGCCCAGCTGTACAGCACGATCAGCCGCGGCGTGCTGGCCAGCAGGCTGTCGGGCAGGTCCATCTTCCAGCGCAGCAGGGTGGCGACGTTCTGCTCGGCCAGCAGTTGTTCTTCCGACAGGCTCTGCACCAGGCTCGCCGCCACTTCCGGGTGGCCGGCGCGCAGGGCCTGGTCCACCGCCTCGTCGAGCAGCCCGCGGGAGCTGAACCAGCGGCAGGCGCGCAGGTGCAGCGAGCCCGCCGAGGGGCCGTCGGCCGGCAGCTCGCGGGCCAGCAGCAGGTCGGAGAACAGGTGGTGGTAGCGGAACCACTGGCCCTGCTCGTCCAGCGGCACCAGGAACACCTGGTGCCGCTGCAGGTGGCGCAGGATGGCGGCGCTGTCATGGCTGTCGCGCAGGGCGTCGCACAGCTCGCCGCAGAAGCGCTCGAAGCGCGCCGTCTGCAGCAGGAAGGCCTGGACCTCCGGCGGCTGCTTGTCGATCACCTCTTCCAGCAAATAGTCGCGGATCAGTTCCTCGGTGCCGTTCAGCGGCGCGTCGCAGCCCTGCCCGCCCAAGCCCTCGGGGTGCGCCAGCAGCCACAGGCGCAGGCCGGCGATCCAGCCCTCGCTGCGTTCGATCAGGCGCTCGACCAGCGCCTCGCTGGCCGGGGTGCCGCTGGCCGAGACCAGGGCGGCGGTTTCCTCGGCGGTCAGGCGCAGGTCTTGCTCGCTGAGTTCCAGCAACTGGCGCGACAGGCGCAGGCGCGCCAGGTGCCAGTCCGGGCGCTGGCGGCTGGTGACCAACAGCACCAGGCCGGGCGGCTGGTGGTTGAGGAGGAATTGCAGGCAGCGGTCGAGCACCGCGCCCTGGGCCAGGTGGTAGTCGTCCAGCACCAGCAGCAGCGGCGCCTCGGCGGACAGGCGCTCGGCCAGTTCGTCGAGCAGGTCGTCGAGCCAGGCCTCGAAGGCGAACGGCTGGTGGCGCTGGCGCATCTTCAGCACCGCCATGGCGTCGTCGCCGAGCCCCGGGAGGTACAGGCGCAGCCCTTCGAGCAGGCGCTCGAGGAAGCGCCCCGGGTCGCTGTCCCGCGCGCTCAGGCCCAGCCACAGGCTGCGCCAGTGCGGCGCCAGGGATTCGCAGAACTCGATGGCCAGGGAGCTCTTGCCGAACCCGGCCGGGGCCGAGAGCAGCAGCAGGCGCCCACCCAGGCCCGCGCCCATGCGCTGGCACAGCCGCGCGCGGCTGACGTAGCCGGCGGGCAGCGGCGGCCGATAGAAGCGGCTGCCGCCTGGCGGGCTGGCGTTCTCCGGCGGGAGTGGCAGAGTCGAGAAGTCGGTCATGCCCTGGCGCTTGCTCTAGTTCTTATGGGGGATCCTTCGTAGCCGAGCCTAGTAGCTCGACCGGGCTATTTGAAGCCGAATTTGTTACATAACCCGGCGTTTTGCCACTAAATAATTCAGCATTCTCAGATAAATACGACATATTCCGACGGAACATCCTCTTCTGTATCGGCAGGGGATTCCGTATTCACAGCCGGAATATCCGCCAATCATCGGAAAGGTAACGGGGTTCGCGGTTTTCGGGGCGTTGGGATGCCTATGGGCTAGCCGCGCCGGGGGGCTCTTCGTAGGAGCGGACCTTGTCCGCGATGGCCGGGCATATCGGCGCGGTTCGCGGATGAGATCCGCTCCTACGCTGCCCCACCTACACCGTTCCCCTGTAGGAGCGCGCCCTGCGCGCGAATCGCGGGCAGGGCCCGCTCCTACGGTTCCAGGGAAGCACGGGCGTAGGAGCGGACCTTGTCCGCGATGGCCGGGCATTCCGGCGCGGATCGCGGATGAGATCCGCTCCTACGCTGCCCCACCTGCGCCGCTCCCCTGTAGGAGCGCGCCCTGCGCGCGAAATCGCGGGCAGGGCCCGCTCCTACAATTCCAGGCCCCCCGGAGGGTATAACGCCAACGGTTCCCGGGAAGCACGGTCGGAGCGGACCTTGTCCGCGATGGCCAGGCATATCGGCGCGGATCGCGGATGAGATCCGCTCCTACGCTGCCCCACCTACGCCGCTCCCCTGTAGGAGCGCGCCCTGCGCGCGAAATCGCGGGCAGGGCCCGCGCCTGCAGATGGACAAAAAAAGGGCCGCAACGCGGCCCTGGAGAAAAGCCGGCCCGCAGGCCGGCGCGTGGGTTCAGCTGGCCCGGGCTAGGCCCACGGCCTGCAGGCGGGCGGCGATTTCGTCGAGGATGGCCGGGTCGTCGATGGTGGACGGCGGCGCGTAGTCCTCGCCGTCGGCGATCTTGCGCAGCACGGCGCGGAGGATCTTGCCCGAGCGCGTCTTGGGCAGGCGCTTGACCACCACCGCGCGCTGGAAGCAGGCCAGCGCGCCGATGCGCTCGCGGACCAGCGCCACCAGTTCGCGCTGCAGCTGTTCCTCGGTGACGCGCGCGTCGTCCTTGAGCACCACCAGGCCCAGTGGCACGTGGCCCTTGAGCGGGTCCTGCACGGCGATCACCGCGCATTCGGCCACCGCGTCGTGCAGCGCCAGCAGCTCTTCCATCTCGCCGGTGGACAGGCGATGGCCGGAGACGTTTATCACGTCGTCGGTGCGGCCCATGATGTGGACGAAGCCGTCCTCGTCGATGAAGCCGCCGTCGCCGGTGTGGTAGTAGCCGGGGAAAGCCCGCAGGTAAGCGCTGAGGTAGCGCGGGTGGTCGTTCCAGAGGGTCTGCGCACAGCCGGGCGGCAGCGGCAGGCCGATGACGATCGAGCCGGTCTGCCCCGGCGCCAGCAGGCGCCCCTCCTCGTCCACCACCTGCACGTCGTAGCCGGGCACCGCCAGGTTGCTGGAGCCGGCGCGCTGCTCCTGGCAGCCCAGCCCGGTGCAGGGCGCGGTCACCGGCCAGCCGGTCTCGGTCTGCCACCAGTGGTCGAACACCGGCTTGCCGGTCAGTTCCTCCAGCCACTGGTGGGTGCTGCTGTCGAGCTTCTCGCCGGCGAGGAACAGTTGGCGCAGCGAACCCAGGTCGTAGCGCTTGAGCAACTCGCCGTTGGGGTCTTCCTTGCGGATCGCGCGGATCGCAGTGGGCGCGCAGAACAGCGCGTTGACCTTGTGTTCCTCGATCACCCGCCAGTAGCTGCCGGCGTCCGGCGTGCGCACCGGCTTGCCCTCGTAGAACAGCGTGGTGCAGCCGTTCATCAACGGGCCGTAGACGATCAGCGAATGACCGACCACCCAGCCGACGTCGGAGATGCCCCACCAGACGTCGCCCGGCTGCATGCCGAAGATGGTCGGCAGCGTGTAGTGCAGGGCCACCGCGTGGCCGCCGTTGTCGCGCACTATGCCCTTGGGCTTACCGGTGGTGCCGGAGGTGTACATGATGTACAGCGGGTCGCCGCTGGCCACCTCCACCGGGTCGGCCGGCTCGGCGTGGGCCACCGTCTCGCGCCAGTCGAGGTCGCGCCCGGCGTGCAGCTCGGCCATCGCCTGCGGGCGCTGCCAGACCAGCACCTGGGCCGGCTGGTGCAGGGCCAGCTCCAGGGCCTTGTCCACCAGCGGCTTGTATTCGATGACGCGCTCGAACTCCAGGCCGCAGGAGGCGGTGAGGATCAGCTTGGGCCTGGCGTCGTCGATGCGCAGCGCCAGCTCGTAGGGGGCGAAGCCGCCGAACACCACCGAGTGCACCGCGCCGATGCGCGCGCAGGCCAGCATGGCCATGGCCGCCTGGGGCACCATGGGCATGTAGATGATCACCCCGTCGCCCTTGCCCACGCCCAGGGCGCGCAGGGCGCCGGCCAGGCGCGCCACTTCGTCGCGCAGCTCGCGGAAGCTGTAGCGCTGCTGCACGCAGGTGACCGGGGAGTCGTAGATCAGCGCCGCCTGCTCGCCGCGGCCCAGGGCGATCTGCCGGTCCAGGGCCAGGTAGCAGCTGTTCAGGCGGCCATCGGCGAACCAGCGGTGGCTGCCGTCGGGGAGAGTTTCGAGGATGTTGCGCGGGCGCTGGTACCAGGCCACGGCCTCGGCCTGTTCGGCCCAGAAGGCAGCAGGGTCCGCAATGGAGCGGGCATGGGATTGCCGGTAATTCATCATCTGACCCTCTGAATTGTTTTTATCGAGGTCGAATAACGAGTATGGACAGGCCGCGGGGGGCCGCCATCAACCTTTGGTCGTAAGCCGGCGGCGCCTTCCCGGGAGACCGCGCCCCTCGGCCGAACCGGCTGCCCTGGCAGCGGGCACAGCGTCGCCCAGGTCAGCGAGGCCCGGCGCCGATTGTCGAGTCACTCCGGACAGCGCGGCTGGCGGAACTACACTCAGCTTCCCCCAACACAGACACGGGTGTCGCGCCATGCACATACTCGTTCGTCCGTCGGCCGGCGCCCAGGGCAAGCGCTGGCAGGTCTGCCTCGATCAGTTCGCCGTGGACTTCCGCAACGAGCAGGAGGCGCGGCACTTCGTCAGCACCCTGGAGGCCCGCCTGCGCGCGCCCCACGCGCTGCCGCGCACGGAGCAGCCACTGACCGGCTGAAGCGCCTCAGACGCTGCGCTCGCTGATCTGCCCGGTGTACCAGCCCAGCAGCGCCGCGCAGCCGCCGCAGGTCGTGATCACCAGCGCCATGGGCAGCGCGCTGCCGTCGTGCAGCGCGCCGACCAGCGCCGAGGCAGCCGCCGCCACCGTGAACTGCAGGCTGCCCATCAGCGCCGAGGCGCTGCCGGCGTGGCTGCCCTGCCCGGCCATGGCGCAGGCCGAGGAGTTGGGCAGCAGGAAGCCCAGGCTGGCGATGGCGCCGAACAGCGGCATCAGCAGCGGCCACAGGTGTTCCGGGCGGTACAGGGTGACCGCCAGCAGCGCCAGGCCGCAGAAGAAGTACACCCACACCGCGCGGCGCAGCCAGAACCCCGGCCCGCGGTAGCGCAGCAGCCGCGCGTTGACCTGGGCCATGAGGATGAAGCCGGCGGCGTTGCTGCCGAAGATCCAGCCGTAGTGCTCCGCCGGCACCTGGTAGAGCTGGATGAACACGAAGGGCGAGCCGGCGATGTAGGCGAACATCCCGGCGATGGCCACGCCGCCGGTCAGCGCGTAGCAGAGGAAGGCGCGCTCGCCCAGCAGCCGGCGATATTCCCCCAGGGCGCCGGACAGCGGCGGCCGCGGGCCGGCGGGGATGGTCTCGGGCAGCCACAGGGCGATGGCGCTGCCGGCCACGGCGCTGAACGCCACCAGGCAGAGGAAGATCGACTGCCAGCCGAACAGCCCCAGCAGCGCGCCGCCGCCCAGGGGCGCGAGGATCGGCGCCAGGCCCATCACCAGCATCAGCTGCGAGAAGGCCTTGGCCGCCGCCACCGCATCGCACAGGTCGCGCACCACCGCCCGCGAGATGACCATGCCGGCGCAGCCGCCCAGGGCCTGGACGAAGCGCGCGCCGATCAGCCAGTGCAGGTCCGGCGCGAAAGCGCAGGCCAGCGAGGCCGCGGTGAAGATGATCACCCCCAGCAGCAGCGGCAGGCGCCGGCCGTAGCGGTCGGCCAGCGGGCCATAGAGCAGTTGGCCGATGGCCAGGCCGGCGAAGTAGGCCGACAGGCTCAGCTGGATGTGCTCGACGTCGGTGCCGAAGGCCGCGGCCAACGCCGGGAAGCTGGGCAGGTAGAAGTCGATGGCCATGGGGCCGAAGGCGCTCAGCGCGCCGAGGATCAGCAGGATGCGAAAGGTCATGGAACACCGTTGGCCCCGTCGCCTGACGGGGCCTGGAAAGATTCGGGCAAGAATTGCAAGCAGGCTAACGAAACGCCGGCAAGCATATCAATTCGCCGGCCCCGGGGCAGGGCCGGAAGAGGAAATTTGCGAGTTGGCTTCAGGCGCCGGCCAGGCGGCCGGCGCCCGTGCCCGTCAGTGCGCCGGCCCCTCCCCCTGGGCCGCTTCGGCAGCCGGCTGGGCCTTGGTCTTGCGCTTGCCCAGGCGTTCGGCGGCCGATTCCACCAGCATGTAGAACATCGGGATGAGGAAGGTCGCCAGCACGGTGGCCGCGAGCATGCCGCCGATCACCCCGGTGCCGATCGAATGGCGGCTGGCCGAGCCGGCGCCGCTGCTGATGGCCAGCGGCACCACGCCGAGGATGAACGCCAGGGAGGTCATGACGATCGGCCGGAAGCGCAGTTTGGCCGCCTCCAGCGCCGCCTGCAGCGGGCTCAGCCCCTGCTCCTCGCGGACCATCACGGCGAACTCGATGATCAGGATGGCGTTCTTCGCCGCCAGGCCGATCAGCGTCACCAGGCCGACCTGGAAGTACACGTCGTTGCTCAGCCCGCGCAGCCAGATGGCGAGGATGGCGCCGAACACCGCGAAGGGCACCGCGGTGACCACCGCCAGCGGCAGGGTCCAGCGCTCGTACTGGGCGGCGAGGATGAGGAACACCAGGATCAGACCGAAGACGAACGCCGTGCTGCCCGAGCCCTGGGTCTCCAGCTCCTGGTAGGCCGAGCCGATCCAGGTGAGGAAGTAGCTGTCGCCGAGGGTCTGGTCGGCCACCTCCTGCATCGCCGCCAGGGCCTGGCCGGAGCTGTAGCCCGGCGCCGGGCCGCCGAGCAGCTTGGCCGCGGGGAACACGTTGAAGCGCGCGTAGGAATCCGGGCCGAGGGTGCGCTGCACGCTGACCAGGGCCGACAGCGGCACCAGGTCGCCGCTGGAGGAGCGCACGTACACCTGGGTCAGATCCTCGGGCTTGCGGCGGAAGTCCGACTCGGACTGCAGGTTGACCTTCCAGGTCCGCCCGTAGAGGGTGAAGTCGTTGACGTAGTAGGCGCCGAAGGTCGCCTGCATGGCGGTGAACACATCGTTGATGGCCACCCCCAGCGAACGCGCCTTGGTGCGGTCAAGGTTGATGAAGTACTGCGGCACGTTGGCGTTGAAGGTGCTGGTCACCCCGGCCAGTTCCGGGCGCTTGGCCGCCGCCGCCATGAACTTCTGCACCATCTGTTCGAGCTGCGCGGAGGTGCCGCCGCTACGGTCCTGGATGTACGCCTCGAAGCCGCCGGTGGTGCTCATGCCGGTGATCGGCGGCGGGTTGAAGCTCATCACCACGCCATCCTGCTGCCTGGCGCCCATGGCCATGAAGGTGCGCGTGAGGTTGCGCGCGTCCAGCTCGGGGGTCTCGCGCTCCTTCCAGTCCTTGAGGGTGACGAAGGACACCCCGGCGCTGGTGGTGTTGGCGTTGGTGAGGATGTTCAGGCCGGCGAAGGTCAGCACGTCCTGCACCGCCGGGTGCTTCTCCAACTGCTGCGAGACGGCGTCGGTGAGCGCCTCGGTGCGCGACAGCGAGGCCGCCGGCGGCAGCATGTAGGCGTTGATCACATAGCCCTGGTCCTCGTCGGGCACCAGCGAGCCGGGCACCCGGCCGAACAGCAGCAGCATCAGCGCGATCATCCCGCCGAACACCAGCAGGCCGATGAGCACGCGCTTGAGGAAGAACTGCACGCCGGCGCCGTAGGCCGCGGTGGCCGAGTCGAACATCCGGTTGAACCAGCGGAACGGCGCCGCCGGCTCCTTGTGCTCGGGCTTGAGGATCAGCGCGCAGAGCGCCGGCGAGAGGGTCAGCGCGACTATCCCGGAGATCACCACCGAGACCGCGATGGTGATCGCGAACTGCTGGTACATCTGCCCGGCCAGGCCGCCGAGGAAGCCCACGGGGACGAACACCGCGCAAAGCACCAGGACGATGGCGACGATCGGCCCGGTCACCTCCTCCATGGCCTTGATCGCCGCCTCCCGCGGCGGCAGCTTCTCGGTGCGCATCACCCGCTCGACGTTCTCCAGCACCACGATGGCGTCGTCCACCACGATGCCGATGGCCAGCACCATGCCGAACAGCGTCAGCAGGTTGATGGAGAAGCCCAGCAGGTACATGCCGGCGAAGGTGCCGACCAGCGACACCGGGATGGCCAGCACCGGGATCAGCGTGGCGCGCAGGTTCTGCAGGAAGATGTAGACCACCAGCATCACCAGCACCAGGGCCTCGAAGAAGGTGTGCACCACCTCCTCGATGGATACCTTGACGAAGGTGGTGGTGTCGTAGGGGATCTTGTAGACGACGCCTTCGGGGAAGCGCTTGGCCAGCCGCTCCATGGTGGTTTCCACGGCCTCGGCGGTGTCCAGGGCGTTGGCCCCCGGCTGCAGGTAGACGCCGAAGGAGGCGTTGAGCCGCCCGTTCAGCGTGGTCTTCATCGAGTAGTCCTGGGCGCCCAGCTCGATGCGCGCGACGTCCTTCAGGCGCAGGCTGGCGCCGGTGCTGTCGGTGCGCAGGATGACGCCCTCGAACTCCTTCGGGTCGGTGAAGCGGCCCTGGGTGCTCACCGTGTAGGTGAAGTCCTGCGGGGTGTTCAGCGGCTCCTTGCCGAAGTTGCCGGCGGCGAACTGCGAGTTCTGCTCGCGGATGGCGTCGACCACGTCGCTGGGGGTGAGGTTGTACTGCGCCAGCTTGTCCGGGCGCAGCCAGATGCGCATGGCGTAGTCCTTGGAGCCGAACTGGGTGACGTCGCCCACGCCGGGGAGGCGCTTGAGCTCGTCGATGACGTTGATCAGCGCGTAGTTGCTGATGAACACCGGGTCGCGCGAGCCGTCCGGGGAGAACAGCGTCACCACCTGGAGGATGTCGGCGGACTTCTTCTGCACCTTCACGCCCTGCCGGCGCACTTCCTCCGGCAGCTTGGCCAGGGCGGCCTGGACCTTGTTGTTGACGTTGATGGTGGCCTGGTCCGGGTCGGTGCCGACCTTGAAGTACACGGTCAGGCTCATGGCGCCGCTGCTGTCGGAGTTGGACAGCTGGTAGATCATGCCCTCGACGCCGTTGATCTCCTGCTCCAGCGGCGCCGCCACGGTCTCGGCGATCACCTGCGAGCTGGCGCCGGGGTAGGAGGCGGTCACCGAGACCTGCGGCGGCAGGATCTCCGGGTACTGCGCCACCGGCAGCGCGCGCAGGGCCGCCAGGCCCGCGAGCAGGATGACGATGGAGATCACCATGGCGAACACGGGGCGGTCGATGAAGAAGCGCGAGATCACGATGGCCGCTCCTTCAGGACTGGGCTGGCTGGGCGGGGGCCTGCTGCGCCGGCGCGGCCGGCGCCTCGACGGCCTTCACCGGCTGGTCCGGGCGGACCTTGGGCAGGCCGTCGACGATCACCCTGTCGCCGTCGTCGACGCCGGAATCGACTATCCAGCGCTGGTTGACCACCTGCGAGGTGGTCACCTGGCGCACGCGGGCGAAGCCGTCCTTGTCCACCACGTAGACGAAGGTGCCGCGCGGCCCCTGGGCCAGGGCGCGCTCGGGCACGGTCACCGCGGCCTTGCGGACGATGCCGGTGACCACCACGCGGACGAACTGGCCGGGGATCAGGTGGGTTTCCGGGTTGGGCACCACGGCGCGGGCGTTGATGGTGCCGGTGCCGGTGTTGACGAAGCTGTCGGTGAAGTCCACCACGCCGTCGATGGGGTAGCGGCTGCCGTCGCCGAAGAAGATCTGCGCATTCAGCTTGCCGTGCTCGGGCAGCACCAGGCGGCCCTGCTGCACGCCCTCGCGCAGGCGCGCGGCCTCGGTGTCGGAATAGGCGAAGTTGACGTAGATGGGGTCGAGCTGGGTCAGCTCGGTGAGCAGGCTGGTGTTGGGGTCGCTGGCGGTGACCAGGCTGCCCTCGGAGCGCGTCTCCTTGCTGGCCATGCCGGAGATCGGCGCCTTCACCGTGGTGTAGTCCAGGTCGATCTGCTTGGCGTCGACGTTGGCCTTGGCTGCCTCGACGTCGGCCTTGGCCTGCTCGTAGTCGGAGGTGTAGCGGTCCAGCTCGCTGGCGCTGGCGAAGCCCTTGCGCTGCAGCTCGCGGATGCGCTTGAGGTCGCGGTCGGTCTGGCGGTAGCGCGCCTGGGCCTGGGCCAGCGCGCCCTTGGCCTGGCCGAGGGCGGCCTGGTAGGGGCGCGGGTCGATCTGGAACAGCACCTGGCCCTGCTTCACCGGCCGGCCTTCCTCGTAGGTGCGTTTCTGCAGGATGCCGCTGACCTGGGCGCGCACCTCCACCTCGCGGTAGCCGGCCGCCCGCGCCGAATATTCGAGGTTCAGCGGCAGGCTGGCGCTCCTGGCCACTTCCACCGTGACCTCCGGGGCCGGTGGCGCCGCGCTCCCCTCGTCCGCCAGGGCCGGCAGGACAGACTGCGCGGCGACCAGGGCACACAGGGTCAGGGCGGCGGGCAAGCGCGGGGTGAACGGCATAGAACCTCTCCATGGAAAATGTCGGCTAAGACGATTCGGCACGCTATCGGGGGAAAACTGCCATCCGCCAGTAACTCACGGTTCCCGCTCGAAATTTCAGTAAACTGCGGAAATACCAGTGAGCCTAGCCCGTGTAGCAAACCGCGCCATGAGAAGAACTAAAGAAGATTCGGAACGAACCCGCCAGACGATCCTCGACTCGGCGGAGGCGCTGTTCCTGGAAAACGGCGTTTCCAGCACCAGCCTCGAGGAGATCGCCCGCAACGCCGGGGTCACCCGCGGGGCGGTGTACTGGCACTTCGAGAACAAGGCCCACCTGTTCAACGAACTGCTCAACCAGGTGCGCCTGCCGCCGGAGCAACTGGCCTTGCGCCTGTCCGGCTGCGACGGCATCGACCCGCTGCAGTCGCTGTTCGACCTGTGCGTGGAAGTGGTGCACAGCCTGGCGCAGAACGCGCAGAAGCGCCGCGTGCTGACCATCCTGATGCAACGCTGCGAGTTCACCGAGGAACTGCGCGAGGCGATCCTCCGCCACAACGCCTTCATCCGCCAGTTCATCGACCTTTGCGAGCAGCTCTTCGCCCGCGACAAATGCCAGGTGCGGCTGCTGCCCGGGGTGACGCCGAAGACCGCCTCGCGGGCGGTCCACGGCCTGATCCACGGGCTGATCAACGACTGGCTGCGCGACCCGCAGCTGTTCGACCCGCTACAGGACGCCGAAGCGCTGCTCGAGCCGCTGTTCCGCGGCCTGATCCGCGACTGGAGCCAGGCCGGCGCGGCTCAGGCCAGCGCGGCCTCGTAGCCCTCCTCGCGGATCGCCGCCAGCACCTCTTCGGCCGCCAGGCGGCTGGCCACCCGCACCTCGCCGCCGGCCAGGTCCACCTGGACCTCGGCGGCGCCGTCGCGGGCCTGGATCGCCTGGGTGATGGCTCGCACGCAGTGGCCGCAGGACATGCCTTTCACACTGAACGCTTGCATGGTCGAACTCCTCGGGTTCGCTTGACGATGGGCGCAGTGTCGACCTTGCCACCGTGGCAAGGTCAAGCCCCCTGCGGCGCCACGCCGCGGGCTTGCCCCCGGCGCCGCCCTCGGCCAAGCTCTGCGCATCCGAGCCCTACCGGGAGCCCTCCATGCGCCGCCTGCTCCGCGCCCTGCCCTGCCTGCTCTGGCCCGCCCTGGCCCTGGCCGCCGACCCGCCGACGGTGCAGGCCTGGCCGCAGCAGGAGCCGCCGCCGCCCGGCTACGCCGTGCTCAACATCAGCCGCCAGGGCCTGCAGAGCGGCAGCGCCTGCGACATCGACCTCTACGTGCGCGGCGAACTGCTGGCGCGCCTGCAGCCCGAGGGCACGGTGGCGCTGAACCTGTCCCCCGGCGAGGTGCCCATCCGCCTCGCCGTCTCCGCCACCGGCGCCTGCCGCGACGGCATGCAGCAACTGCAGGCGCAGACCCTGCGCCTGCGCGCCGGGGAAATCCGCAGCTACCGCATCGGCTACCGCGAAGGCGGGCTGTTCCTGACGCCGGTCAACGTTCCCTGAGCGAGGGCTTGACCTTGCCCTCGTGGCAAGGTTCATCCTCGCAGCATCGTCGGATCGTGACCGCCGCGCCCGCCGGAAGCGGGCGGCGGACATCAGGAGGATCGTCCATGAACAGCCCCATCGAGCTCGACCTGCCGGTGACCGGCATGACCTGCGCATCCTGCGTCGGCCGCGTCGAACGCGCCCTGAAGAAGGTGCCCGGGGTGCTCGCGGCCAGCGTCAACCTGGCCAGCGAGCAGGCGCGGGTGAGCGTCGACTCGCCCGAACAACTGCCGGCCCTGGTGGCCGCGGTGGAGAACGCCGGCTACCAGGTGCCCAGCCACAGCCTGGAGCTGGCCATCGACGGCATGACCTGCGCCAGTTGCGTGGGCCGCGTCGAGCGCGCGCTGAAGAAGGTGCCCGGGGTGCGCGAGGCCAGCGTCAACCTGGCCAGCGAGCGCGCCCGCCTGGACCTGCTCGGCCCGGTGGACCCGGCCACCCTCATCGCCGCGGTGGACAGGGCCGGCTACCACGCCCGCCTGCTGCAGGCCGAACGCCCGGCCGAGGACCCGGCCCTGGCGCGCCTGGCCCGCGAGCGCTGGTTCCTGCTGGCGGCCATCGTCCTGGCCGTGCCCCTGGTGCTGCCGATGTTCGCCGAATGGGCCGGGCTGCACTGGATGCTGCCGGCCTGGGTGCAGTTCGCCCTGGCCACCCCGGTGCAATTCATCATCGGCGCGCGCTTCTACGTCTCGGCGTGGAAGGCGGTGCGCGCCCGCAGCGGCAACATGGACCTGCTGGTGGCCCTGGGCACCAGCGCCGGCTACGGCCTGAGCCTGTACCTGTGGCTGAGCGCCGCCCCCGGCGCCATGCCGCACCTGTATTTCGAGGCCAGCGCCGTGGTGATCGCCCTGATCCTCCTCGGCAAGTACCTGGAAAGCCGCGCCAAGCGCCAGACCGCCACGGCCATCCGCGCCCTGGAGGCGCTGCGCCCGGAACGCGCCACGCGCATCCGCGACGGCCACGAAGAAGACGTCGCCATCGCCGAGCTGAGCCTGGGCGACGAACTGCTGGTGCGCCCCGGCGAGCGCTTCCCGGTGGACGGCAAGGTGCTCGACGGCCGCAGCCACGCCGACGAGGCGCTGATCACCGGGGAAAGCCTGCCGGTGCCCAAGGCCCCGGGCGACAAGGTGACCGGCGGGGCCATCAACGGCGAGGGCCTGCTGACCATCCGCGCCACCGCCCTGGGCGGGGAAACCGTGCTGGCGCGCATCATCCGCCTGGTGGAAGACGCCCAGGCGGCCAAGGCGCCGATCCAGAAGCTGGTGGACAAGGTCAGCAACGTCTTCGTCCCGGTGGTGATCGGCATCGCCCTGGTCACCCTGGCCGGCTGGCTGCTGGCCGGCGCCGGCGTGGAAACCGCGCTGATCAACGCCGTGGCCGTGCTGGTCATCGCCTGCCCCTGCGCCCTGGGCCTGGCGACGCCGACGGCGATCATGGCCGGCACCGGCGTGGCCGCGCGCCACGGCATCCTGATCAAGGACGCCGAGGCCCTGGAAGTGGCCCACGCGGTGAGCGCCGTGGCCTTCGACAAGACCGGCACCCTCACCTCGGGCACGCCCAGCCTGGTCCACTTCGCCGTGGCCGAAGGCGAACCCGACGCCGCCCTGGCCCTGGCCGGCGCCCTGCAGCGCGGCAGCGAGCACCCGCTGGCCAAGGCGGTGCTCGGCGCCTGCGCCGAGCAACACCTGCGCGTCCCCATCGTGAGCCACAGCCAGGCCCTGGCCGGGCGCGGCATCCAGGGCCAGGTCGGCGAGCGCCTGCTGGCCCTGGGCAACCGCCGCCTGCTCGACGAACAGGGTCTGGCCGCCGGCGAACTGCAGGCCAGCGCCACGGAATGGGAGGGCCAGGGCCGCACCCTGTCCTGGCTGCTCGAACTGCAGCCGCAACCGCGCCTGCTCGGCCTGTTCGCCTTCGGCGACAGCCTCAAGCCCGGCGCCGCCGAGGCGGTGCGGGCGCTGCGCGAGCGTGGTATAGACAGCCACCTGATCACCGGCGACAACCGCGGCAGCGCGCGGGTGGTGGCCGAAGCGCTGGGCCTGGACGACGTCCACGCCGAAGTGCTGCCGGCGGACAAGGCCGCGGTGGTGGCGCAGCTCAGGAGCGGCGGCAAGGTGGTGGCGATGGTCGGCGACGGCATCAACGACGCCCCGGCGCTGGCCGCGGCGGACGTCGGCATCGCCATGGGCGGAGGCACCGACGTGGCCATGCACGCCGCCGGCATCACCCTGATGCGCGGCGACCCGCGACTGGTCCCCGAGGCCCTGGACATCGCCCGGCGCACCTACGCGAAGATCCGCCAGAACCTGTTCTGGGCCTTCATCTACAACCTGGTCGGCGTGCCCCTGGCCGCCTTCGGCCTGCTCAACCCGATGGTCGCCGGCGCCGCCATGGCCGCCTCCAGCGTCAGCGTGGTGAGCAACGCCCTGCTGCTCAAGCGCTGGAAGCCGGCGCACGGCGCGAACGCAAAGGGAGATGGCGATGAACATCGGTGAAGCGGCGAAGAAGAGCGGCCTGTCGGCGAAGATGATCCGCTACTACGAATCCATAGGCCTGCTCGCCCCGGCCGGCCGCAGCGCCAGCGGCTACCGCCACTACAGCGAGCAGGACCTGCACCGCCTGGCCTTCATCCGCCGCTCGCGGGACTTCGGTTTCTCCCTGGAAGAAGTCGGCCGCCTGCTCGCCCTCTGGCAGGACCGCCAGCGCGCCAGCGCCGACGTCAAGGCCCTGACCGGCCAGCACATCGCCGAACTGGAACGCAAGATCGCCGAACTCAGCGCCCTGCGCGACACCCTGCAGGAACTCCACGACCACTGCCAGGGCGACCACCGCCCGGACTGCCCGATCCTCAAGGACCTGGAGTCGGGGAGTTGTTGTCACTGAAGTCCCCCTGCTGTCCCAACGGTCTTGCCGGCTGCGCCGAGGTGCTCTTCGTAGGATGGGTTGAGCTTGCGAAACCCATGCGGTCGCGGCGATGGGTATCGCTTCGCTCAACCCATCCTACGACGGCGTTTCTCCTATGGTTGATCGGCGGATAACGCTTCGCGTTATTCGCCCTACGTCCACATGAAGCACAGCATTTCCCCGTAGGAGCGAGCTTGCTCGCGAACGGTGTTTACCGGCAGCAGCTGTGTTTCGGATTGACTCCGCTCCCTCTCCCCAGCCCTCTCCCTGAAGAGAGAGGGGGCTAGGCCGTGCCGAGAGCAGGCATGGTTTCAGCCGGAAACCACCGCGCTTGCCGGCTGACTCGGGAAAACCAGATCGCACCGAACGGTCCCCTCTCCCTTCAGGGAGAGGGTTAGGGAGAGGGCGCTCTTCAGGGCCAGCACCAGAGCAACCTCACCACACCATCACCATAAGGCCTGGCCCTGAACCAAGGTCAGCCACGCACCTGCGCCACCACCCCGCGCCGCCACAGCGACGCCGGCAGCACCGTCACCGCCAGCCCCACGAAGACCAGCGCGCAGGCCAGCCAATCCTGGGCGGTGAGTCGTTCGCCCAGCAGCAGCCAGCCGGACAGCAGGCCGGAGACCGGCACCGCCAGGGCGAAGGGGGTGACCTGGCTGGCCGGGTAGCGGCGCAGCAGGAAGCTCCACAGGCCGAAGCCCACGGTGGTGGCGAGGAAGGCGATGTACAGCAGCGCGCCCATGCCTTCCCAGTTGATGCCGGTCAGCGCCGTCGAGATGGCTTGCGGGCCTTCGAAAATCCACGACAGGACCAGCAGCGGCAACGGCGGGATCAGGCTCACCCAGCTGATCAGGCGCAGCATGTCGCTGGCCCCGGAGCGCTTGGTGGCGATGTTGGAGAAGGCCCAGGCCAGGGCCGCGGCCATCACCAGGGCGAAGGCCAGCAGGCTGTCGCCCAGGGGGCGTTCCAGGCCGATCAGCAGCAGGCCGCCGGCGGCCAGGGCGAGGCCGGCCAGGGCGCGGGCGCTGGGGCGTTCGCCGAGGAAGGCGGCGGCGATCAGCACGGTGAAGAACACCTGGCTCTGCAGCACCAGGGACGACAGGCCGGCGGGCATGCCCAGGTGCATACCGACGAACAGCAGGCCGAACTTGACCACCCCCAGCAGCACGCCGATCTGCACGATGCGCCAGAACGGCGCCGGCAGCGGCCCGCGCAGGAATACCAGCGGCAGCGCCGCCAGGGCGAAGCGCAGGGCGCAGAACAGCAGCGGCGGGAAGTCGTGCAGGCCGACCTTGATGATGACGAAGTTGACACCCCAGATCAGCGTGACCAGCAGGGCGAGGAGGACGTGCGGCAAGGGCATGGCGGTGCTTCCGGGTGGGATCGGGCCACGCTAGCAGGGCCGCGGCGGGCTGTATGTACACAGTTGCCGCGCAAATG
>Ga0182743_1001691_pt1 | contig 20885 bp, 15 predicted proteins | sample eDN3rd30CKraftOP_FD_128522 | JGI IMG/M metagenome (GOLD analysis project Ga0182743, IMG submission 128522) | Enriched Organic Plus compost microbial communities from Emeryville, California, USA - eDNA 3rd pass 30_C Kraft OP (version 2) (version 2) ... | reverse complement strand
GGATCTTGCGGCCATTCTTGGTGGCCATGCGGGCGCGGAAGCCGTGGCGGCGCTTACGCACAAGCTTGCTCGGCTGATAAGTACGTTTCATGTCGTCAGACCACGCCGGGCGCGGTTCCTCTAATATTCAGGTGCGCAAGAAAAACGCCACAATCCCGGAAAACTCCGGGTAGCGGCAGGTTGGCCGGGCTTATAGGAAAAACTCCGGGCCAAGTCAACGCGGGGCGCGCCGGATTCTGGCGCCAGTTTACCGCACCATGTCGCGACCCCCGGCAACCGGAGGGCGCCAGCGCCTCGCGCCCTGTGTCTGGATAGGCGTTTGCGGGGTCCATTGGAAGGGGGCTCGCGCCCGGGCATTGCCGGAGAGGCCTTGTTTGCAGTGGCAAATTCGGGATCCGCCAATGGCTCGGGCGCCGCCCTTGTGCTAAGCCTGCCGCCAACGCCCCGCCACGACTTTTCTTTCAAAAGGTTTCCATGGCCGACTTCGCGACCCCCGATCTTTGCATCATCGGCGGAGGCACTGCCGGTCTTGCGGCAGCCGAGGCCGCCCGAGCGCGCGGCGCGAGCGTCATCCTGGTGGAGCGGGCTGCACTGGGCGGGGAGGGGCTTTATTCGGGCGGCGCGGCCGCCAGGGCGCTGTCGGCCTCGGCCGCGCGCGCCCACGCCATGCGCACCGCCGCTCCGTTCGGCGTCGCCGATGCCGAAGCCAAGGTGAGCTTCCGGCAGGTTCACGACCACGTCCAATCGGTCGTTGCCCGACTTTCGCCAGAAGCGACCGCCGAGCGCATCGCCGCGCTGGGTGTCGATATCATCGCCGCCGAGGGAGCATTCCTCGATTCCCGCACCCTCAAGGCCGGCGAGCGCCTCGTCCGCGCCACCACGTTCCTCATCGCCACCGGCAGCCGCACCCTCGTCCCCGACATCGCGGGGCTGGCCGACGTTCCCTTTTTCACCACCGAAACCATCTTCGACAATACCCGCAAGCTCAGCCACCTGGTGATCGTGGGCGAAGGCCACGCCGCGCTCGAACTGGCGCAGGCCTATCGGCGCCTCGGCTCGGACGTGACCGTGCTCTCCCACGGCGCGGCGTTGCCAGATGCCGATCCGGAACTCTCCGACCTCGCCCTGCGCCGGCTGCGCGAAGAGGGCGTGGCCATCATCGAGCACGCTGGCATCTCCGTGCAGGCGCGCAGCCAGGGCATCGGCGTGGTTGTGCGGACCGGCGAGCGCGAGGATCGGCTCGACGCTTCCCATATTCTGGTGGCCGGCAAGCGCCTGCCCAATCTGGATGGCCTCGGGCTGGAAAAGGCCCGCATCCGCCGCGACAAGGCGGACGCCACCCGCCTCGAGCTCACCCCGGCGCTGCGGACGAGCAATCCGCGTGTCTTTGCCATTGGAGATGCGGCCGGCGGTCGCCAGTTCGGCCACGCGGCCAGCGATCAGGCGCGGCTGGTCGTCGATCACGCCGTTTTTGGCCTGCCGGGCGCCTATCACCCCGAGGCGATTCCCCTGGTGGCCTTTACCGACCCCGAGATCGCCGAGGTCGGCATGACCGAGGCAGCCGCCAAGGCGCGGCTCAAGACGCGCTACCGCATCCTGCGCGCCTCCTTCACCGAAAGCCACCGCGCCCGCGCCGACCGCTGTGCCCATGGTCTGGTCAAGCTTGTCATCGCCTCAGATGGCCGCATTCTGGGCGCTGGCATCGTCGGGCCGGGCGCGGGCGAACTCATTGCCCTTTTCGCGTTGGCCATGGCCGCCAAACTCTCCGCCCGCGACCTGGCCACGTTCGTCGCGCCGTACCCGACCTATGCGGAAATCGCCAACCGGCTTGGCCGAGCCTACATCAAGGACGACAAGCCCAGTCCCTGGCTGCGGCGACGCGCAGCGTTCAAGCGCTTGTTACCGTAAGCGCGCTGCACTACATAATACATTGAAATGGCAGCCGAACCCCGCGCAATGCCGGGCCCTTTTTCCGGCCTATCGGTCAAGCTCATCACGATCATCGTCGCGGTGATCCTGACGGCCGGCATCGTCATCTACTTGCCTCTTGTCGCCAATTACCGCGATAGCTGGCTGGCCGACCGGCTGCGCATCGGCATTGTGGCGGCGCGCGTCCTCGATGCCGTGCCCGACGTGATGGCGCTCCCCCAGACCCTGACCGACCGTCTGCTCAACTCGGCCGGCGCCAAGGCGATCGTCTATCGCCGTGGCGGTCAAAGCCAGCTCCTGAGCGTGGAAGGGGTGGAAATGCCCAAGGAGGTCGTGACCGCCGACATGCGGCTCGACGATCCCGTGACGCGTATCCTGGGGGCGCTCGACACGCTCTTCGCCGGCAACGGGCGAACCCTGCGCATCGTGGGCGACAGCGACGGCTCGGCGGATGGCGTGGTGGAAGTCCTCATGTCCGAGACCCCGCTCCGGCTCGGCATGCTGGCCTATTCGCGCAACATCGCGCTGCTCTCGCTGATCATCGCCGCCATCACCGCCATTGCGCTCTACGTCTTCGTCAGCCGCACCTTCATCGCGCCCATCCGGCGCATCACGGCCAACATGGTCGCCTACCGGCAGGCGCCGGAAAACGCCAACCTCATCATCGCGCCCGAGCCGCGCAAGGACGAGGTCGGCATTGCCGAGCGCGAGCTGGCCGCGATGCAGACCGATCTCTTCACCATGCTCCGCCAGCGCCGCCACCTCGCCGATCTCGGGCTCGCGGTGGCCAAGATCAACCATGACCTGCGCAACACCCTGACTTCGGCGCAACTGCTCTCCGACCAGGTGGCCACGCTCGACGATCCCAAGGTGCAGCGCCTGGCGCCGCGCCTGGTGACCACGCTCGACAAGGCCATCGGCTTTGCCCAGTCCGTGCTCGACTATGGCCGCCAGAGCGCCACCCCGCCCAAGCCGGGCCCCGTGGACATGCGTCTCCTCGTCGAGGAATCGGGCATAGAAGCCGGCCTGATGGGGCATCCGGACGTGCGATTCTCCAACGGCATTCCGGACGGCCTCGTCGTCAACGCCGATGCCGACCAGCTCGGCCGGGTGCTGGTGAACCTGCTCAAGAACGCCCGGCAGGCGCTGGAGGCCAATACGGGCGCGAGCCATCCCCCCGAGATCGCAGTGACCTTCTCGGAGGCGCCGGACGAGCTGATCTTTACCATTGCCGACAATGGTCCCGGCCTGCCCCCGCGCGCCAAGGAGAATCTCTTCATCGCCTTCGAGGGCTCGGCCCGCGCCGGCGGCACGGGCCTCGGCCTGGCCATCGCGCGCGAGCTTGTGGAAGCCCACGGTGGAAAACTCCTCTTCGTCGATCAGCCGAAGGGCGCGCGTTTCGACATTATCCTGCCCGCAACCGCCCGGCTTTCCTGACTTCCCCGCCGGCTGCCCCGGGCGCCAATCCACCGCCTTGTCATTTTCGTGACGAAGGGCGCTTGCAAACCGAAAAGACCCCATGTATGGGTTGCCCCGCTTTCACGGCGAAGCGCAATTGCCCGCCGTGATCTGCCGTGAAAACGGCCTGCGCGCCCGTAGCTCAGCTGGATAGAGCACCAGACTACGAATCTGGGGGTCAGGAGTTCGAATCTCTTCGGGCGCGCCATTTCTTCGCAAAAAACGGGCACGATTGTCTGCGCGGAATCCTCTTCATTAAACGGCTTTCGAGAGCTGGTCCTTGGGGTCCGCAGATGTGGATCATGGCGCCGGTTTCGATCGTGGCTTGCTGACGGTTTGCCGCCGCTCAAGCGCGGCACTTGCATCCGAAACCCGGGTAGAACGGCCATGCGTTTGGACGACCGCAGTGGCCCGCAGTCGTCCAGCCTTTGGGCTCCTTTGCAGCGGCGACTGGTTCAGGTCGCGTCGCGCGTGGACATGAAGCGCAATATCTTCTCCGCGACGTCCCCGGCGCAATCCTCCTGCAGGAAATGTCCGGCGTCGAGGCCGTCCCGAGGAACTAGGCGCGCACGAGTGCATTCGAGGCCTGCTGCGCCGCCCCCAAACGGTCTGGCGCCTTGTCGGTCCTGGCGGCGCAGTCGTGGAGGCTCCCGTATCGGGGCGCTTTGAATGCGGCGACGTGCGCGCTCAGGCTGATGCGGTCTATGGCGGCTTCGGGATCGGGCTGCGCCCATCCGGCGAAGTCACGAGGGCCGTGGATGCCGGGACGCTGGTTCGGGTCCTGCCCGGGTGGCAGTTAGCGCCACTCTCCGTCCACGCTCTGCTCTCGCCACAGCGATCGCGCAATGCCCGCGTCGAGGCAGTACTGAAGCTCCTGCACACCACGATTGACCGACTGGCCTGAGCGCGCGGCTCGCCTTTTCCGCACTCCCTGCCGTCAGATGCCCTATACTCAGGTGTCCGACCTGAGTGGAGGGCCACATGGATATTCGTCTGACGCTCAAGGAGCTCTGCGAAGCCTTCAATAAACACGATCTCGATCGCATCATGGCGTTCTTTGCCGAGGATTGCGTCCTCGAGATGCCTCGGGGAAAAGATCCCTGGGGGTCTCGTTTCCAGGGCAAGCACGATGTTCGGCAGGCGCTGGCCACGCGCTTCGAGGGACTGCCTGACGTCCATTACGGCGATGACGTGCATTTCGTGGACGAAGCGGCCGAAACCGGAATCTCCAAATGGACCCTCACCGGCACGGCCCGCGATGGCACCAGGACCGAGGTCCATGGCTGCGACTTCTATGCGTTTCGCGACGGCAAGGTAATCGGCAAGGATTCCTACTGGAAGATCGTGGAACGGGCGGCCTGATATTTCGGCCGGCAGGCTCCTGCGCCGCAACAAGGAGGGGCAGCTTTCGCTGCCCCTATGATTACTTCTGCATGACCGCCGCCAGTTCGGGCACGAAGCGGTCCAACATCCAGGGGATGCTCAGGGGCGAGGGAGCCGAGGTGGCCATGACGAAGCTCTTGTCCTTGAGGCGCAGCATGCGGCCCTCGGCCACGGGCTTGAAGCGCTGCACCAGTTCGTTGGCATAGAGTGCGTCGGACGCCTCGTCGCCTTCATCGAGCGAGATGAGGATATCGGCATCGAGGGTGTCGAGCTTCTCGTAGCTCACGGTGGTGTAGTAGCTGTCGGTCGGCAGGGCCGCGACGCCCGGCGAGGGCTTGAGGCCGAGCTGGGTCACCATCACCACGCGCGGATCGGTCGTGGAATAGACGTTCATACCCGCCTCGCCGACCCAAAGCGCGCCGAAGGTGAAGGACTTGCCCGCAAACTCGGGATGGGCGGCCGCCGCTGCGGCGAGCCTTTCGTCGATGGAAGCGATGAGGGTTTCGGCCTGAGCCGGCTTTCCCAGGGCCTGGCCGGCGACGCGGGTGATCTCCTGCCAGCTGCCGGCCCAGGGTTTATCGGCATAGGCGACCGTCGGCGCGATGGCCGAGAGCCGCTCATGCTGCTCCTGGGTGATGCCGCTATAGGGCGCGAGGATGAGGTCGGGCGCGACGGCGAGCACATCCTCATAGGGGATTTCGGTGTCGAAATTGATGATCCTGGGGGTCGCCTTGCCGCTGGCCACGATGGCATCGGCTGTCCAGGGCAGGACGCCATTGGCGTTGCCGCCCCACTTCTGCTCGGGGATTGCCACCGGCACCTCGCCCAGCGCCAGCACGGCGTCCTGGGTGGTCCAGCCGATGGTCACGATCCGCTCGGGTTTGTTTTCGATCACGGTCTTGCCGTAGACGTGCTCGAGGGTCACCGGAAAGGCGCCCTCCTGCGCCTGGGCGGCGAGAGGCAGCAGGGCCGCGAGGGCCAATGCGAATGCGCCAAAGGCGCGGCGGGTCAGCATGTTTTCGCTCCGTTCAAGAGAGTCGTTATTGAGCCGTGGTGTCCGGGTCGCCATCGAGGGCCGCCGCCAGCATCGGGGCGAACTGGTCGACGACGTAGTCGATCGAAAGCGGGGTCTGGAACCAGAGAGCCGCCGCCAGCGGGCCATCGGGATCCGGCCAGACCGAACGTCCCTCCCGGGCGAGGCGCAGGCCCTGGTAGACGGGCAGCGCCTCGATTTCGGCGCGCTTGCCCTCCGGCCAGATGACGACGTCGAGGTCGATCATCCTGGCCTGCTCGAGGCTGAGATAGACCCAGCCCGCATCGTCCGCGAGGGCGTCGAGTTCGGCCGGGAAGGTGAAGCCGAGGCTGGTGAGGAAACGCGACGTAGGCAGGTCTGCGCTCCAGAGTGCGATCTGACCTTCGCGGAAGGCGGCCATCGTGGCCGACTTGCCGGCGAATTCGGGGTGCCGGGTCGCGACGGCGGCGGTCTTGGCTTCAAGGCTGGCGATGATGTCTTCGGCCTTGGCGGTGCCGCCCGCAGTTGCCCGGTCGATCTGGCGGAGCTGTTCCTGCCACGGGGTGCCCCAGAGCGGAAATTCCTTGGGCTGGAGGACGACCGGGGCGATCTGGGAGAGCTTGCGGTAGTTCTCTTCGCTGATGTCGGTGAAGATCGCGACGATCAGGTCAGGATTCTGCGCCAGCACCCACTCGATGTTGAGTTCGCGCGGGCCGACGGCCGGCTCGGCCTTGAGCGCGGCGCGTTCGTCTTCGGCCCAGGGCCAGGTGGCGTAGGGCTGCTTGCCCCACCATTCGGTGACGCCGACCGGCGCCAGCCCGAGGGCATAGACGAAGTCCTGGTCGTTCAGGCCGAGGGTAATGATCCGCCTGGGCGGAGCCTGGATGACCGTATCGCCATAAAGGTGCGGAACGGTAACCGGAAATTGCTGGGCGGACGCGGGAGGGGCGATCGCCAGCACGAGTGCCGCGAATGCCGCGGCAACGAGGCCTTTGAGTGTCATGACGTTTTCTCTGCGATGGCATGGACCTCGCCCGCGCCGCGCGGAACCACGAGCGGGGTGTGCGAGATCGGGTCTTCGATTACGAGGCAGGGCAGGCCGAAAACGGCCTCCACCAGTTCCGCGGTGACGATGCCGGTGGGTTGGCCTTCGGCCATCACGCGGCCCTCGCGCATGGCGATGAGGTGGGTGGCATAGCGACAGGCCTGGTTGAGGTCGTGAAGCACTGCGACGATGGTTTTGCCTTCATCGCGGTTGAGACGCCTGAGCAGTTCGAGCAGTTCGATCTGGTGGGCGATGTCGAGGAAGGTGGTCGGCTCGTCGAGCAGCAGGAGCGGCGTTTCCTGGGCGAGGACCATCGCCACCCAGACCCGCTGGCGCTGGCCGCCCGAAAGCTCGTCCACAAGACGCCCCGACAGGTCGGTGACCTTGGTGGCCTCCATCGCGCCGATCACCGCCGCTTCGTCGTCCTTCGACCATTGCTGGAGGAACTTCTGGTGCGGATAGCGGCCGCGGGCGACGAGGTCGGCTACCGTGATCCCGTCAGGCGCCAGCGAGGTCTGCGGCAGAAGGCCAAGCTTGCGGGCAACATCCCTGGCCGGATAGGACTGTATCGAGCGGCCGTCGAGAAGGACTTCGCCCGATGCCGGGCGCAGCAGGCGCGAGAGGGCGCGCAGCAGTGTCGACTTACCGCAGGCATTGGGGCCCACGATGACGGTGAACGAGCCATCGGGAATGGCGACGCTCAGGTTCTCGGCGATAAGGCGCCGGTCATAGCCGATAGTCGCGGCGCGCGCCTCGATGCGTGCGGGGGATGGCCTGGATGGTGCTGGCTTGATCTTGTTCATCTTGGCTGGCGCCTGGCTTCACGCATGAGGAGCCAGGCAAAGTAGAGGCCGCCCAGGCACACGGTGACGATACCCACGGGGAGCTGGCTCGGAGCGAAGGCGCGTTGGGCGAGGACGTCGGAAGCGGCAAGAAGCAACGCGCCCATCGCCGCGGCCGGCAGGAGCGCAACGCCGGCCGAACCGGCGAGGCGCCGCGCGATCTGCGGAGCGGCGAGCGCGACAAAGGCGATGGGGCCGGCGATGCCGGTGGCGATGGCGGTGAGCGCTACGCCCACCATCATGAGCCCTAGCCGCGTACGCTCCACGCTGACGCCGTGTGCGCGGGCGGCGTCGTCGCCCAGTTCGAGCTGGCGCATGGGGCGGGAAAGCAGGAGCACGAAGGGCATTACCAGCGCGAGCACGATGCTCACTTGCAGCAGCCGATCGAGTCCTAGCCCGTTGAGCGAGCCCGAACCCCAGATCGACGCCATCATGGCGACCTTGAGATCGGCCCGCAGCATCAGCCAGGTGTTGAGCGAGGTGAGCATGGCGCTGACGCCGATGCCGACGACGATGAGACGAAAACCCTGCACGCCGCTCCGCCAGGAAAGCCCATAGACCACGATCGCAGTCAGGAGCCCTCCTACCAGCGCGCCTCCGGCAACGGCATAGAAGCTGCCGTTGAGGAGCGTGATGACAATGAGGGCGCCCGTGTATGAGCCGGCGTTGAAGCCGATGATGTCGGGGCTGCCCAGTGGATTGCGGGTAAGCGACTGGAAGATGGCGCCGGAAACACCCAGCGCAGCCCCCAGAAGCAGTGCGAGAGCGGCCCGGGGCAGGCGCCACTCGACCACCACCATGTGCACCTTGGGGGAGGCCTGGCCGAAGAGAGCGCCGATGACCTCGCCGACCGGCACCGCGAACTCGCCGCTGGCCAGGGCAAAGAGGCTCACCGCCAACGCGATGGTTACAAGCGCGAGCGTTACGACGAGCGCCCGCAGATCCAGCCGTTGAGTGATGCGTCCGTCCAGGAGGCGCACGATGCCGAACGGACGCCCGAATAACATGGTGGTGCTCGCAGGCGTCGTCATAGGCCGCTCGCCTTGCCGCGACGGGCCAGGATGATCAGCACCGGGGCGCCGATGAATGCGGTGACGATCCCGACCTGGAGCTCTCCCGGTGGCATGACCACGCGGCCGACGATGTCGGCACAGAGCAGCAGGATGGGTGCAAGGACAAGCGTAAAGAGGATGATCCAGCGCTGGTCGGGACCCACGATCCAGCGCGCCACATGCGGGATCATGAGACCGACGAAGGTGATCGGGCCAGCCGCCGCCGTGGCCGAACCGGCGAGGAGCGTCACCGCGACCACGACGATGGCGCGAGTGCGCAGGATGCTGGTGCCCAGCGATGCCGCCAGGTCGTCACCAAGCGCGATGGCGTTGAGCGGACGGGCAACCAGGAGCGCCAGCAGGCCGCCGGCCAGCATGAAGGGCAGCGAGACGGTAAGGTTATCGAGCCCCGGCGTCACAGGCGAACCGGCAGCCCAGAAGCGCATGCGGTCGAAGGTCGCCGGGTCCAGGATCGCGAAACCCGACGAGATGCCGGTAAGCACGGCGCCGATGGCGATGCCGGAAAGGGTCAGCCGCACCGGCGTCGCCGCGCCTCGGCCGACCGACCCGATGGCGTAGACGAGCACGGTGGCGCCAAGCGCTCCGGCAAAGGCGAACCAGATATAGGACTGGATGGTCGCAATTCCGAAGATGCCGACGCCCAGCGAAACGGCGAAGGTCGCGCCGGCATTGACGCCGAGAATGCCCGGGTCCGCCAGCGGATTGCGCGTCAGGGCCTGGATCAGGGCCCCCGAAAGCCCGAGCGCTGCGCCGACCGACAGTCCGAGCAGTGTGCGCGGCACGCGCAGCGTCATGATGATGGCGTGGTCGTCGCTGCCCGCATAGGAAAACAGCGCCTCGAGAACGGTCGGGAAGGGGATGTTGCGCGAGCCCACGGCAATGCTGGCGAGGCAAACGAAAGCGAGCGCGAGGATGGCGACGATGAGGAGGGCGAAACGCCTGCCGTTGCTCTCGGCAAGGCCGGAAGGCCTCGTCCCATCATCGCGTCGCACTGCGGCGAGGCTGGTCACAGGCCGAACTTCTCGAGTGTAGCCTCGACTTCGTCGGTCACCTCCTCGCCATCGCGCCCGGAGCCCCAGAGCGCGTCTATCTTCTTCTTGACGGCCGGGTCGAGCGCTTCCCAGCGCGCGTTCCAGTCGGTGCGCTTGTCGGTCCAGTAGCCGGTGGCGGAATATCGCGCCGAAGGCCAACTGAGTTCGTGGCGCAGGTATTTGCGCACGGCCCGCACCGCCTTCATCTCGGCGGCTACCCAGACATAGACGGATTTGTCGGCAGGAACGGCCACCGCGCGCACCGCTTCGGGTATTTGTGTCGGTCCGACGCCATTGCCGGATCCATGGAGCCAGATGACCTTGAGGTTCGCCCGGGTCTCGAAACGCTGCTCGTGGCTGGCATCGGGCACTTCGGCAATGACGCTGACCTCCACATGCGGGGCCAGTTGCTCGACCAGTCGGCCAACGGCAGGGAGCCCCGTGGCGTCGCAGGCGAGCAGCAGCCAGTTCATATCGGCGGGCGCGTCATAGATGGGGTGCGGTTCGCGGATGACGATGGTGTCGCCAATTTTGGCCGACTGCGCCCATGCGCTGGCCTGGCCATGGTCGTGAACCACAAAGTCGAGATCGATCTCGCCGGGCCGGGCCTTGCGGATGGTGTAGCATTCGCAATGAGCCGGCGTCTTGCCCTCGGGGTACTTCCAGTGCCCCTTCTCGTCGATCTCGGGAAGAACGACGTCGCCGGTGTCGCTGTCGGGGAAGAAGAGCCGGATGTATTCGTCGCCAACCCCGGTAGAAACCAGGTTCTTGAGACCTTGGCCACCAAGGGTGATCCGCACCATGCCGGGCGTGACCATTTGCCGGTTGAGCACCGTGCCAGTGAGCAGCTTGAGTGGCGCCATTCGCCCGCGTCCATTTTTCCATGCGCCGTCAATGGGTTGACTGACGAGCAATTAACCCGGTGCATGGCCGGCGCGAAACTTCCTTGGTCCCGCACAGCTACGAATTATGATTATTAAAGTCAACTAATTTGCGAGGACGGAACGGCCTTTGCAGACAACTTCCCCCGGACCACCCTGGGGCCGACATTTGAGCGGGGCGTCTTCCGCTCAAATGCGCCGAGGCTTTCGCGGTGCCCGCCTACTTGCCGGCCAGGGCCTTGCCGAGCATGAAGCCAGAACCGGCCCCGGTGCCGGCGCCGGGCCAGGTCGAGGCGCCGACCATGTAGAGGTTGCGGACCGGGGTCTTGTGGCGCGACCAGCCGCCGGCCGGGCGGAAGAGGAAATTCTGGTCGAGGTGGTGGCTGCCCGACAGGCTGTCGCCGTGGACGAGGTTGGGATTGGCGCGTTCGAGGTCGAGCGGGGAGAGAATGTGGGTCCCCTCGATCTTGCCGCGCAGGCCCGGGGCGTAGCGCTCGATGATCGAGAGGATGCGCTCGGCATAGGCCTCCTTGACGCTGTCCCAGTCGCGCGCCGTGATAACGTCTTCCGCGTCGCCCTTGATGTCATAGGGCACGACGCGCGCCTGTACCCAGAGCACATGCTTGCCGGCGGGCGCGCGCGAAGGGTCGAGCGCCGTGGGCTGGCCGACAACGAGCGCGGGCTCGGAGGGCAGGAGGCCCGAGGTCGCCTGCTGGTAGGCGCGTGACATCATCTGGTAATCGGGGGCGAGGTGTACGTAGGCGAAGCGCCGGAGCTCGGGGCTGGCCGTCCAGTCCGGCAGGTCCGAGAGCGCCAGGTGCAGCATCATGGTGCCGGGGCCCGGGCGGAAATTCCGCACGGCGCTGGAGAGCGTTGTCGCGCCCGCCGACTGGCCGAGAAGCTTGTTGGCGAGGATTTGCGGGTGGACGTTGGCGATGACGGCGCGGCTAGCCGTTAGGCGGCTGCCGTCATCGAGTTCGACGGCGCTGGCGCGGCCGCTTTCCTCGACGATCCGGGTGACGGCGCGGCCGAAATGGATCTCTCCGCCCAGGGCGGTGAGGTAGGCCGACATGGCCTTGATGATGGTGTCGGCGCCGCCCTTGCCGATGACAATGCCGAAATTCTGGTTGGCCATGGATTCGAGATAGGGGAATACCGCCCCGCCGGCGATGTCGGGGCCGAAATCGAGATGGAGGCCCCAGGCCGCCATCAGCGCGCGCACCTGCTGGCTTTCGAAATTGGCGTCGAGATAGGCGCGTGGCGAGGAGATCAGGAGCTTGACCATGTCGCGCACCCAGGCATAGCCCTTCTTGCGCAAGGCCTTGACGAGCAATTGCACGACCTCGAACGAGGGCATGGGCGTGCCCATGACGCCGCCGATATAGGCGGCTTCCTCGGGGAAGGCCTGCGCCATCCTGCGCCATTGGGCGGCGTCGGCCTTCGAGAAGGCCTCGATGCGGGCGGTGGTGGCGTCAAGGTCGGTGCTGACGCCCAGCCATTTGCCGTCCGGAAAGGCCGAGGCGAAGCTGTCGGCGACCGGGACGAAGTCGAGGCCGTGGCGGAGAAGGCCTTCCTTGTGGGCGGCGAAGAAGGCCGAGCCGGCGAACATGGAAAGGTTCATGGCGAAGAGGTCGTGGCGATAGCCGGGAAGCGTGACTTCCTCGGTCCGGACCGCGCCGCCGGCAGAATTGGCGCGTTCGACCACGGCGACTTTCCAGCCCTTGCTGGCCAGATGAACGGCGGCCGCCAGGCCGTTGTGACCGGCGCCTACCACGATGGCATCGTACGACAAATTTCCCTCCGAAATGCCCCAGGATGCGGGCATCCGCGCTGCTCCCCGCAGCGATTTCGCCCGCAATCAATAAATATGCATCTTGCGATATTTTGAACCTAAAGTATCGTGCACTTAACCGCAACGCGGCTGGAACGCATATTTGCACATGCATGAGAGTGTTCTAGCGTTGGGCTAAAGGGAGGCCCTCGGGCCTCAACAGGGACCTGAAGGAGAATTTGTCCATGACTGCCATCCAGGCATTGGCTTCCGTCGCCACCGCCCTCGCCTCCGGCGACGTCCAGATCGTCGACCTGACGGCGCCGCTCGGCCCCAATACGCCGGTGCTCTACCTGCCGCCGGATTTCGCCAAGAACACCCCCAGCTTCAAGATGCACGAGATCTCCAAGTATGACAGCAACGGCCCGTGGTGGGCGTGGGGCTGGATGGAGCTTGGCGAGCATACGGGCACCCATTTCGACGCGCCGATCCACTGGGTTTCGGGCAAGGACGTCCCCAACAACACCACCGATACCCTGGAGCCGCAGACGTTCGTCGCGCCGGTCGTGGTCATCGATTGCCACGCGGAAGTCGCCAAGGATGCCGACTTCCTACTCACCGCCGACATGGTGAAGGCCTGGGAAGCCAAGCACGGCGAGATCAAGAAGGGCAGCTGGGTGCTGATGCGCTCGGACTGGTACCACCGGAATGGCTCGACCGAGACTTTCCTCAATGCCGACGAGAACGGCTCGCACACGCCCGGCCCGAGCGTGGACTGCATCGAATACCTGGTTTCCAAGCAAGTGCTGGGCTGGGGCAGCGAATGCGTGGGCACCGACTGGGGCAATGCCGCCACGCTCAACCCGCCGTTCCCGGCGCACTCGCTGATGCTCGGCGCGGGTGGCTATGGCCTTGCCAGCCTCATAAACCTCGACAAGCTGCCGGCCACCGGCGCGTTGCTGGTCGTGGCGCCGCTCAAGATCGTCGGCGGCACCGGCAGCCCGGTCCGCGCCTTCGCTCTGGCGCCGCGCGCCTGAGCGGACTGACTTAGGGGGGACGAGGGATGGCCGACGCCGACTACATCATCGTGGGGAGCGGCATCAATGCCCTCGTCGCCGCTGCAATGCTGGGCAAGAAGGGCCGCAAGGTCCTTCTGCTCGAACGGAACGATGTGGCCGGCGGCTGCATCCGCACCGAGGAAATTACCGAGCCGGGCTTCATCCACGACGTGATGGCCACGACTTTCGTGCTGTTCACCACCTCGCCGGCCTTCGGGGTGCTGGGCGCAGACCTGGCCCGGCACGGCCTTGAATTCGCCAATAGCGACGATCCCACCGGCGTGCTGTTCCCGGACGGGCGCAGCCTCGTGCTGTCGCGCGACCGCGCCAGGAACGTGGAAGCGTTCTCGAAGGCCCATCCCGAGGACGGTCCGGCCTTCGCCCGGGAAATGGGACGGTTCGGCGAGAATGCCGATTTCGTCTTCGGCCTGCTGGGCGGACGGCTGTGGTCGCTCGACATGATCAAGGTGGTCGGCAGGCAGGCGATGAAGCGCGGCCTGCGCGGGCTCGCCGCCTTTTTCGGGGAGGCGCTGGTGTCGGCGCGGCCCTATCTCGAGACGCGCTACAAGTCCGAGGAAATGCGCGGGCTCTTCGCGCCCTGGGTGCTCCATTGCGGACTTAACCCCGACAATTCGTATTCGGGCGAAATGCTCAAGGTCATCGGCTTCGCCATGGAGGCCGCCGGGGCGCCGATCGTCAAGGGTGGGGCGCGCAACGCGGTCAAGGCCTTCGAGGCGCTGATCGGCGAGCAGGGCGGGTCGATCCGCACCGGCGCCGATGTCGAGCGGATCGTGCTGGACGATGCCGGTCGCGCCATGGGCGTACGGCTGGCCGATGGCGACCTCTTGACGGCGCGGCGCGGGGTCATCGCCTCGGTGACGCCGAACCAGCTCTACGAGCGCCTGCTGGGCGGCGAGAAGCTGCCGGCCGCGGTCAGCGAGGGCGTCGCCAACTACCGCTACGGCAAGGGCGACGTGCAGATCCACTACGCCCTCAAGGCGCCGCCGAAATGGCGCAGCCCGGGGCTGGAGAAGACGGCGCTCATCCATTTGACGCCTGGTCTGGATGGCGTCTCCAAGGCAGCCAACGAGGCCGAGCGCGGCATGCTGCCGGAAGTGCCCACGATCTGCGTGGGCCAGCCGACTGCGCTCGACCCCTCGCGGGCCCCGGAAGGCAAGGCCATCCTCTGGCTGCAGCTGCCCGAGGCACCGCGCTTCATCAAGGGCGACGCTGCCGGGGAGATCGCAGCGCCCGCCGACGGGCGATGGAGCGAAGACGTGCGCGAAAAATTCGCCGACCGCGTCGAGGCGATCCTGCGCAGCCATATCGAGAATTTCGACGAGGCGGTGATCAGGCGGAAGGTCTATTCGCCGGCAGACCTTGAGGTCATGAACGTCAACCTGGTCGGTGGCGACCCCTATGGCGGCTATTGCGGCATCGACCAGTTCTTCATCTGGCGACCCTTGAAGAGCTCGGTCAACCACACTACCCATGTCCCCGGCCTCTACCATATCGGGGCGTCCAGCCATCCGGGGCCGGGCCTGGGGGGTGGATCGGGCTTCCTGCTGGGCAAGGCGCTGAGCTAGCGCCACTCCATCTCCGACACGTGGAGGCAAGTGTGACCGACAAGTATTTCCTGGGAACGTCCCGCGAGGCCTCGGACAATAACCGTCTGCCGAGCCTGGGCGAGATCGGCCTTTCCCGCTTTGCGCCGCATCTTATCAATCGCCTGTCGGCCAGCTACAATGCGAACCTGCAGGAAGTGCTCAAGCCGCACGACATGACGACGGCCAAGATGCGGGCGCTCTCGCTCCTGACCATCGCGGCGGGGCTGACGGTCAACGAGCTTTCCTACCTGGCGGTGGTCGAGCAATCGACAATGAGCCGCACGCTGGATTCGCTCGAGGAACAGGGCTATGTGCGCCGGCAATCGCGGCCCGACGACATGCGGGTGCGCGAGATCCACATCACCGAGGAAGGACGTACGGCGTTCCAGGCGTTCTGGCCCACGCTCTTCGGGATGTTTTCGCAGTTGTTCGAAGACGTGAGCGCAGAGGAATACGACGCCTTCGTCACTACGCTCCACAAGGTACTGCGCAATATGGACAAGCACGGAATTTCCGCGCCTACGCCAGGAGGGCGAGGCGGGGAGGGGAAGTAGGCGGCGCTGGATTCGAGTGCCACCCCTGACGCTGCAATCCCAATTCCTACCAAAATGTGGGCGATGTCGGACTATCGTGCCGGCAGCTTCCCTCTCCCTTGCGGGGAGAGGACACGGCACGCCCCAACCAATCTAGTTCGCAAAACTCCGGATCGTCGCCAGCGCCCCATCCAGCGCTTTGCCCTTTTCATCGTGAAGCGCGGCCTGGACCAGGCGCTTGAGCCAGGCGCCGCCGTCCTCGCGCGCCTCGAGCATGGGCACGGCGCTCAGCACGCGGTCGAACTTGGCTTCGCCGCGGCTATGGGTGTCCGAATAGCCCTTGATGAGGCGGCGGGTGCCGATGACCGAGGTAGCCAGGTCGTAGTTGACCGGCAGCAGGCGGGTGGCGGTGTCGAGCCAGGCGGCGACATGGGCCATTTCGCGCTTGTGGCGCAGCATGGTGCGGCGCATGGGCTTGAGGGCGGAGACCATATAGAGGCCGGCGAACCAGAAGACCGTGCCGGTCCGCACGCGCCTGCCCTTGTTCACGAAGCGGTCCATGAAGGCGTAGAGGCCCTTGCGGTCCTCGATGAACTGGCCGAGCGCAGCGGGCATGGTGCCGCACACTTCTTCCATGCGCGGATGCATATATTCGGTGGTGTAGACCAACTGGTCCTTGCCGGCGCCGACTTCCTTGCGCACGCGCTCGAAACGCGAGGCGCGGGTCTTGAGGTCGGCGACGCGGACGACGTCGTCATAGGCCATGGCATTGGCCAGGTATTTGGCGACTTCCTGGCTGAAGGCTAGGCCGTGGGCCTCGCCATTGGCCTTGCGGTCGAGCGCCAGCAGGTCGCGGGCGCGGTCGAGATATTCGTTGGCGTAGCGCACGTCCTGGAAATCGACGAGCTTCTTGATGCCGGCGAAGAGCATGGGGCCGAGCGCAGCGGGGAACTCGGAATGGATGCGGCCGAGGAGAGCGTCGAGCTGGGGCTGGCCGACCGAACGCGGCGGCTCGGGCAGATCCTTTTCGGGCTTCTTGGCAACCTTGTCGGGCTTGCCCTCGGTGGCGCGGTCGAAAGCGGCGCCGAAGGCGCGCAGGCTCGCTTCGATGCCCTTGCCACCGGCCTTGATGGCGCCTTCGAAGGCCTCGCGGCCGAAGGGCAGGGTGCCCGAGCCGGCAAGGGCGCCGAACATGGCGGAGGAAATCACCGAGCCGTTCTTTTCGGCGAGCGTCTGCATGTCGAAGACGATGGTCCGCTTTGCAGCGACGCCGAAGGCTTCGACAACCAGTTGCGGGTCGGCGGTGCCGTCGCCCGGCATCTCCTTTTCGCCCACGGCGTAGGAGCGGTGGGTGGAGGCGATGAGCGTGGTCTTGTCGGGGGTGACGATGCCGCGCAGCATCGAGCGCCCGGCTTCCATGAACTCGGCGGCGAGGACGAGGTCGACGTCGCCGGGAGTCGGCATGAGCGAAAGGACGGGCAACTTGCCGTCCTTGGGGGCCAGCATCTCGACGTAATAGATGGTGGCGCCGGTGCGCTGGGCGACGCCGGGGACCGAGGTCGACTGGGCGATCCAGCCCTGCTGTTCGGCCATGGCGACGATCCAGTCGGCAAGCACGCCGCCGCCCTGTCCGCCCATGGCGAGAATGGCGATGGAGATGGGCTTGTCGAAGGCGGGTGCGGAAAGGGTGCTGGCCATGTCGATCACGCGAAAGCGATGCGGCGCGCCTGACGGCGGCGCTGGAAGAAGCCGATCACGGCATTGCGGACGCGCGCCATGAAAAGATCGGTCTTGGAGGGGTTGTAGATGATGTCCGCCCGGTAGAAGGAGGGGCAGAGCACAGCGGCCTCGGAGACCTCCCCGCAATTGCCGCAGCCGACGCAGGAATTGTCGATGGCCACGATCGGATCGTCGCGCAGCGGGTCGTTGGTGTGCTTGAGCGAAAGCGAAGGGCAGCCCGAGAGGCGAATGCAGGCGTGGTCGCCCGTGCAGGTATCCTCGTCCACCCCGAAGCGTTCGCGCACCATGCGCTTGCCGTCCTTGACGCCCTTGGAGAAGAGCGGCTTTTCACGGCGCTGCTTGTTGAGCATGCACTCGGAGGAAGCGACGATGATCTTGGGGCCTTCCTCGTCCGAGGTCAGCGCTTCCTTCAAGGTGTCGCGCATCTTGCCGACATCGTAGGTGCGGTCGATCTGGCGCACCCATTTGGCGCCGATGCCCTTGACGGCCTTGGTGATGGAATTGTTGGTCGAGCGCAGCGGATTGAGGGCGCGCGAGGACAGGATGTCCTGCCCGCCGGTGGCGGAGGAATAGTAATTGTCCACCACCATGATGACGCCGTTGTGCTTGTTGTAGACGGCGTTGCCCACGGAAGTCGAAAGGCCGTTGTGCCAGAAGCCGCCATCGCCCATCACCGCGATGGAGCGCTTTTCGGCGTCGACGTTGAAGGCGGAGGCCGAGGCGGGCCCGAGGCCGTAGCCCATGGTGGAGCCGCCGATATTGAAAGGCGGCAGGATCGAGAAGAGGTGGCAACCGATATCGGCCGAGACATGGTGCTCGCCCAGTTCCTGCTCGACCAGCTTCATGGCGGCGAAGATCGGGCGCTCGGGGCACCCGGTGCAGAAGCCGGCGGGGCGGGCGGGCACGACATCGGCCAACGCCTTGACCTTGGGGTCGGCAAGGACGGCGTCGGCGCTCGGCAGGGGCGGGCGGTTGCCCAGATAGTGCGGGGCATGTTCGCCCAGGAACTTCTCGACGCCCTTCATGAGGACGGCGGCGGTGTAGTCGCCGCGGATCGGCAGGGTGCCCTTGCCGGCGAGGACGGTCTGGATATCCCGGCGGCGCAGAGCCGTGGCGACGGCCTGCTCGAGATATTCCGGGTGCCCTTCCTCGACCATGAGCACGGCCTGCTTGCCGGCGCAGAAGGCCACCACCTCGTCATCGACGAGCGGGTAGGTGACGTTGAGGACGTAAAGCGGGATGGCCGAATTGCCGTAGGAATCGGCAAGGCCGAGCAGTTGCAGGCCACGGATGACGCTGTTGTACATGCCGCCCTGCAGGATAATGCCCACCGGGCCTTCCTCGGGGCCGAAGTGCTCGTTGAGCTTCCTGTCCTTGATGAACTGCAGCGCGGCGGGCCAGCGCTTCTCGATCTTGTCGCGGTCGTGAATGGTGATCGATTGCGGCGGCAGCACGATGCGGTCGAGCTCGCGCACCGGATTCTCGAGCGCTTCCTTGATGGTGTATTTCGGCTTCTGGTTGTCCTTGGCGACGAACTGGCCGTGGACGTGGCAGGCGCGGATGCGGACCTGCAGCATCACCGGGGTGTTGGAGGCTTCGGAAAGCTCAAACCCGTCCTCGACGGACTTGACGATGGATTCGAGGTTGGGGCGCGGATCGAGCAGCCACATCTGCGACTTCATCGCGAAGGCGTGCGAGCGCTCCTGGGGAATGGATGAGCCCTCGCCGTAATCCTCCCCAAGGATGATGAGCGCGCCGCCGACGACGCCCGAGGAGGCGAGATTGGTGAGTGCGTCCGAGGCGACATTGGTGCCGGCGGTGGACTTCCAGGTGACAGCGCCGCGCAGCGGATACATCACCGAGGCCGAAAGCATGGCGGCGGCGGCGGCCTCCGAGGCCGAGGATTCAAAGTGAACGCCCAGATCGTCGAGCACGGGCTTGGCGTCGGAGAGGACGTCCATCAGGTGCGAGATCGGCGAACCCTGGTAGCCGCCGACATAGGCAACGCCAGATTGCAGCAGCGCCTTGGTGATGGCGAGGATGCCCTCGCCGCGAAACAATTCGCCTTCGCCGAGCTTCAAGTCCTCGACTTCACGCGCAAACGACCGCTCAGCCATGGCTGACGTCTCCCTCTAAGCAATGTCAAAGCTACCGGATTTTCCCTCTGCCGGTAGATTTATGCATTTGCATAGTTATCCAATCGCAATGCGGAGTCAATCTGCGACTTAGGGATTAGGACGTGGAAGTGCGCCCTCAGGGTGGCGAATAGACGACTCTCAAACTCTGGATTGCCTAGGGTAACTTGCGCCTTTGTTAAGCAAGGTGCCGCACTTAGCAGCAAACGCGCGAGCGGCGGCCGGGCGCGCGCCGGCACATTTCCACCGAAAGCTTCAGCCCTAAAATATCATCTAGATGCATGAGCAAGGATATGTTTAAGTATAAAATATCCGGGGTAGCGCGTTCCGGGATCCGGGGAATCGAAAAGCGCAAAGAGAGGGAACTACATGACTATCTCACGTCGTAACTTTTTGGCGGGGAGCGCCGCGGGCGTGATCGGCGCGATCCTGGCCGGCCAGATGCCGGCCTTCGCGCAGGACAGCGACACGCTCACCATTGCCTTCAACGTCAACCTGCCGGGCTTCGACCCGACGACCGGCGCTTCGGCCGTCAACCCGACCGTGCAGGCCATCTACCGCTCGGTCTTCGACCAGTATATCGGCCAGCGCCCGAACCTGGAGTTCGAGCCGGGCCTGCTCACCGCCTGGGGCTGGAACGAGGACAATACCAAGGTCTTCATGGACGTGCGCGAGAATGCCACCTGGCATGACGGCTCGCCCTTCACGCCCGAAGACGTCAAGTGGTCGATCGAGCGCGCCGCCGATCCGGCGACCGGCAACCCGGTCTCGTTCGTCTGGGCCTCGATCAAGAACCTCACCATCGACGGCAACCGCATCACCGCGGACATGCCGGTCTACGAACCGACCTTCTTCAAGTGGATGGCGTTCCTGACCGGCTACGTCATGCCCAAGGCCTATTACGAAAAGGTCGGCGCCGAGGAATTCAACCGCAAGCCCGTCGGCACCGGCCCCTACATGGTCGACCAGTACGAGGCCAATGCCTTCCTGCGCCTCAAGCGCAACCCGAACTACTGGGGCATCAAGCCGGCTTTCGAGACGGTGGTGTTCAAGTTCGTGACCGACGCCACCAGCCGTGTCGCCGAAATCGAGAGCGGCTCGTCCGACCTCACGCTCGACATTTCCTACGAGGATTTCGACCGCCTCAAGGAGAAGCCGGGCCTGGCCGGTGTCGCCACCCCGATCTCGGACGTGGGCATGATCTTCATCACCAACATCGATCCGATGCTGGACAAGAACGTGCGCCTGGCGGCAATCCACGCCATCGACAAGCAGGCGATCGTAGACCGTCTGCTGCGCGGCTACGGCGTGCCGCTCGACACGCTGCAGACGCCCGAATACCTGGCGTTCGACCCGACCATCAAGGTCGCCTACGACCCCGAGCTTT
>Ga0182743_1001689_pt1 | contig 20914 bp, 15 predicted proteins | sample eDN3rd30CKraftOP_FD_128522 | JGI IMG/M metagenome (GOLD analysis project Ga0182743, IMG submission 128522) | Enriched Organic Plus compost microbial communities from Emeryville, California, USA - eDNA 3rd pass 30_C Kraft OP (version 2) (version 2) ... | reverse complement strand
TTAAACCACATGCTCCGCTGCTTGTGCGGGCCCCCGTCAATTCCTTTGAGTTTTAGCCTTGCGGCCGTACTCCCCAGGCGGGGTACTTATTGCGTTAGCTTCGATACGGAAGGAGTCGACACCTCCCACATCTAGTACCCATCGTTTACGGCGTGGACTACCAGGGTATCTAATCCTGTTTGCTCCCCACGCTTTCGCACCTCAGTGTCAGTAACGTCCCAGCGAGCTGCCTTCGCTATTGGTGTTCCTCCTGATATCTGCGCATTCCACCGCTACACCAGGAATTCCACTCGCCTCTTCCGTACTCTAGATCAACAGTATCCACCGGCTTTCGAAGGTTGAGCCTTCGACTTTCACAGCAGACTTATTGATCCACCTACGTGCTCTTTACGCCCAATGATTCCGGACAACGCTCGCTCCCTACGTATTACCGCGGCTGCTGGCACGTAGTTAGCCGGAGCTTCTTCTGACGGTACCGTCAATCCTCTCGGCTATTCACCGGAGAACCTTCGTCCCATCTGAAAGAGGTTTACAACCCTAAGGCCGTCTTCCCTCACGCGGTGTTGCTGCGTCACGCTTTCGCGCATTGCGCAAGATTCCCCACTGCTGCCTCCCGTAGGAGTCTGGGCCGTGTCTCAGTCCCAGTGTGGCTGATCGTCCTCTCAGACCAGCTACCCATCGTTGCCTTGGTAGGCCTTGACCCCACCAACTAGCTAATGGGCCGCGGGCCCCTCCCAATGCGGAAGCCGAAGCTACCTTTAGTGACTGGACTTGTGTCCAGGCACCACATCCGGTATTAGCCCGAGTTTCCTCGGGTTGTCCCAGTCATCGGGGCAGATTACCCACGTGTTACTCACCCGTTCGCGGCTTTGCCCCAGGCCGAAGCCTGGTTCGTCGCACCACTTGCATGTGTTAAGCACACCGCCAGCGTTCGTCCTGAGCCAGGATCAAACTCTCCGTGAAAAATGTTGCGAGGTATCAATGTCAGCCGAAGCTGACAACCGGTCCGAAGACCGGGTTCCTCAAACTATTTACTCAACGTAGAGCGTGTCATATCGGGATGTTGTCAGTACACAAATACGACAACGGATATGACGGGATAATTAATGATCGTTCGCGGCAAGAATTGCCTCGAACGAATCGGGCTCAAACATTTTCCCAGACGGACTGGCCGTCCGAGTAAATGCACGCTGCTCAGTTTTCAAAGACCGCCTGCGCCAGGCGACGGGACTCGCCGCCATGGTCACTTCGGCCGAACAACCTGCTCGACCGAGCGGACGGAGAACTATACAGGTTTCTCCAGAAAGTGTCGAGTGGCCACCGCACCGCCCTGGGAAGGATCTGCCATTTGGCTTTGGGAAGCCAAATCCGCTCGCAGAGCCGTTCAGGCGCCGTGGACGAGCCGGCGGAAACGACGCTTGCCGAGCTGGAGGACCTTGCCGTCGAGCTCCCCGGCCGGGTAGTCGAGGGGCTCCGCGGGGATCGCCTCGCCGTCGACCTTCACGCCTCCCTGGGCGATCGACCGGCGAGCCTCGCTCCGGCTGACTCCGAACGCATCGGACAGAACGGCCGGCAGGTGAACCGGGTCGTCCTCCAGCCGGAACTCCTCCACGTCCTCCGGAACCTCATGCCGGACGAACAGACGGTTGAAGTGCTCTTCGGCCGCGGCCGGCGCGTCCTCCCCATGGAACCTGGCCACCAGCCTCCGCCCCAGCTCGCGCTTGGCCTCGTTCGGGCCGGCGCCTTCCGGCGGGTCCTCGCTGAGAAGCAGGCTCCAGTACTCCCGGAGGTTGGCGTCCGGTACGCGCATGACCTTGCCGAACATCTCCTCCGGCGTATCGGTCACGCCGATGTAGTTGCCCGTGGACTTGGACATCTTCTTCACGCCGTCGATCCCGACGAGGAGCGGCATGGTCAGGATGGACTGGAGCTGTTGCCCGAAGGCCGCCTGCATGTCCCTCCCGAAGAGCAGATTGAACTTCTGGTCCGTACCGCCGATCTCGACGTCGGCTTCGACCGCGACCGAGTCGTAGCCCTGCAGGAGCGGATACATCAACTCCAGCAAGGAGATCGGCTCGTTGGCGGCCATCCGCTTCTGGAAGTCGTCGCGCTCGAGCAGCCGGGCCACCGTGGTCCTCGCCATCAGTCCGAACAGCTCGTCGGACTCCATCTTCAGCCACTCGCTGTTGTACCGGACCTCCGTCCTGTCCCGGTCCAGGATCTTGAAGGCCTGGTCCATGAAGGTCTCGGCATTGGCGTCGATCTGGGCCGGGTCGAGCATCGGACGCTGGGCGGAGCGTCCGCTCGGATCACCCACTCGCGCGGTGTAGTCGCCGATGATCAGGACGACCTGGTGCCCCGCCTCCTGGAACTCGCGCAGCTTGTTGAGGACGACCGTGTGCCCGAGGTGTATGTCGGGGGCGGTCGGATCGATCCCGAGCTTGATCCTGAGCGGACGGCCCTGGTCCAGCTGGTCGGCGAGACGTTCCTCGGGGAGGGCCTCGACGGCAGTCGCGGTCAGTTCTGCTGCCTTCCGGACGGCCTCTCCGGACGGCCCGGCGGGTTCTTGAGTGAGGTTTGGCACAGGAGACCCAATGCTAGACTGAGAGGCGCTACTTGGTCGTTCCCGAGTTGTTGTTTGAAGGCTTACGGCGCAGACGTGAAGCTCCAAACGCCAGGCGCCGACCCACGTATCGCCATCTGATGGCTTCCCGCAAGACAGAGCAACGGCCGGGATCTTCCTCCCGGAAAAACGGTCGCGCCAACGGCGCCTCCGCCGGCGAAGGATCCGGAAACGGGTCCGGCGGCAGCGTGCTGCGCCCATACGGCGAGAAGACGACCCTCGCCCGATCGGTCGGTGCCGGCTCGCGCAGCGGCGGTAAGGCCGAGGGACGCCGCAAGTTCCGCCTGCCGAGACTGCGGCGTCGCAAGTCGAGGGACTCCTCGCCCGAGGCCGTCAACGGGAGCGCCGCCGGGAACGGTGCCCCCAACGGGGCGCCCATCGCGATCCCCGCCCCGCCCACCGGCGGCACCGGCAACGGCGACGGAAGCGGGAACGGAAACGGCCTTCCCCCGGGTGTCCTGTCCCTCCCGGTCCCTCCGCCCAAGCCCCCGAAGCCCAAGCTCAAGAAGCTTCGCATCCTCTTCATCCTGCTCGGCCTCGGGGTACTCGGCCTCTTCTCCGCCTTCTTCGGCATGGTCATGGCCGTTTCGCAGGACCTGCCCGCGATCGAGAACTACGCGCAGTTCCGCACCGCGAAGAACTCGATCGTCACCGACAGCCAGGGCGAGTACATCGGCACGCTTTCGAACAACGAGAACCAGATGCTGCTGGAGGCAGACCAGATCTCGCCGAACATGAAGAACGCGGTGGTCGCGATCGAGGACGCCCGCTTCTACGAACACCGCGGCATCGACTGGCGCGGACTCGGACGGGCCCTGGTCCAGGACATCATCGCCCGAAGCGCCAAACAGGGCGCCTCCACCATCACCCAGCAGCTCGTGAAACAGGCGCTCGAGGCGCAGAACGACCGTTCGCCGCTCCAGAAGGTGCGCGAGATGTCCATCGCGTACCACATCGAACAGCAGTGGACCAAGGACAAGATCCTCACCGAGTACCTGAACACCGTCTACTTCGGCTCCGGCGCCTACGGCATCGAGGCGGCGGCGCGCACCTACTTCGGATACGCCCACCCCTCCTGCGGCACCGACAAGGAGCCGTGTGCGGCGCTGCTCACTCCCGCCGAGGCCGCCCTCCTCGCGGGCATCATCCAGAACCCTTACGGCTACGACCCGAAGATCGACCCCGAGGCGGCGCTCATCCGTCGGGACACGGTCCTGCAGAAGATGCTCGACCAGGGCTATATCACTCCGGAGCAGTACGAAGAGTCCACGCAGGAGGCCCTCCCCGCCGAGGACCAGATCGATCCGCCCGGCATGGAGTCGAAGGCGCCCTACTTCACGGCCTGGCTCCGCCAGCAGCTCGTCGACAAGTACGGCGCGGGCCGTGCGTTCTTCGGCGGCTTGAAGGTCAAGTCCACGCTCGACCTCGAGGTACAAACGGCCACCGAGGAGGCGATCAACAGCACGATCGGCGGCGTCGGACCGAGTGCCTCCGTGGTCATCATCAACAACAAGGACGCAACGATCGACGCGATGGTGGCCGGCAGCGACTTCGAGAACGCTCCCTTCAACATCGCGACCCAGGGATACCGACAGCCCGGCTCTACGATCAAGCCCTTCATCCTGACCACGGCGCTGGCCCAGGGCATGTCGCCCTACACTACCTTCGAGTCCGCTCCCCAGGTCTTCACCCGCAAGTGGCGGATCAAGGACAAGAAGACCGGCAAGTGGAAGTGGCACTCCGAGCCATACGAGGTGCGCAACTACGGTGACTCGTACGCGGGCGTGAGCGACCTGGTTTCGGCGACGATCAACTCCGACAACGCCGTCTACGCACAGCTCGGCATCGAGGCGATCAAGGGCGGACCCAAGGCGATCGCCCGCACGATCCACAAGATGGGCGTCACCGACAAGATCGACACCAACCCGGCCATGGTGCTCGGCACCTCCGAGGTCACCCCGCTCCAGTGGACCTATGCGTTCTCGACCCTGGCCAACGACGGCCGGCGGGTGAGCGGCACCCTCGCGCCGAAACCGGGCAGGTCGCCCGTGGCGTTCACCAAGGTGACCGACGAGGACGGCAAGACGATCAAGGGCGGCAACAACGAGGTCATGAGCACCAAGGTCGTCGACCCGGACGTGGCACAGACCGCGAAGAACATTCTCGCCGGAGTGGTGACGCAGGGCACCGGCAAGAACGCCAACATCGGTGACGAGTCGCAGTGGGGCAAGACCGGCACGACCGAGGACAACACGAACGCCTGGTTCTGCGGCGCGATCACGGAGATAACCGCCTGCGTCTGGGTCGGCTACCCGGACGGTTACGTGAAGATGCTGACCGAGTACGGCGGACAGCCCGTCGACGGCGGCACCTACCCGGCGCTGATCTGGGGCCGCGTGGTCGAGGCGTGGAAGTCGATCGAGGAAGCCCGGGCCGCCGAGCGCGAGGCCGAGGCCGCGGAGGAAGAGGAGTCCGAGGAGTCCTCCGACTCGTCCTCCGGATCGAGCAGCTACAGCGCACCCAGCACCGAGTACACGCCGGACTACTCGACCGACACGACGACCACCGTGCCCGAGGCGACGACCCCCGAGCCGGCACCCGCCCCGGCTCCGGCACCGGCCCCGGCGCCCGCACCCGCACCCGCGCCTGCCCCCACGCCTTCGGCGCCTTCGGGCGGCGGCGTCACGCCCGGCGGGGCCTCGCCCTGACGGCGGGCCGCGCTCAGGAGATCTCGGCGACGCGGTTCGAGGCGAGCTCGAGCTGGGCAGCCAGGCTGGCGCTCGACGTGCCACCCTCGCTCCGCTTCGATTCGAGCCAGCTGCCCTGTTTCAGGACCTCATAGTACTCGTCGTCGAGTTCCGCGGAGCGTTCCGCCAGCTCCTCGCGGCTCAGGTCGCTGAGTTCGCGACCCTCGGCGACGCACTGACGCACCAGGTCACCGACGATCCCGTGGGCTTCGCGGAACGGGACGCCCCGACGGACCAGCAGGTCCGCGATCTCGGTCGCGGCGAGCATCTCGTCCCCGGCCGCGGCCTGCAGCCGTTCCCGGTCGAAGACGACGCCCTCGAAGATCCCGGCGGTCATCTCCAGGGACGCCTCGATGGTCTCGACGGCGTCGAAGAACGGCTCCTTGTCCTCCTGCATGTCCTTGCCGTAAGTGAGGGGCAACGCATGGAGGACTCCCAGCAGCGTCGTGAAGTCACCGATGACCCGCGGGGCCTTCGCCCTGAGCAGCTCGGCCGAGTCGGGGTTCTGCTTCTGGGGCATGATGCTCGAGCCGGAGGTGAACGGCTCGCTGAGCCGCGCGAAGGAGAACTCGGTGCTCGACCAGATCACCAGCTCGGACCCGATCCGCGACAGGTGGGTCAGGCAGATGGAACCGGCGGACAGGTAGTCGAGTACGAAGTCGCGGTTCGAGGTCGAGTCGAGCGAGTTGACGGTGATCGAGTCGAATCCGAGCTCGGCCGCCACGGCGCGACGATCGATCTCCCAGTTGACCCCGGCCAGGGCACCCGCCCCGAGCGGCATGACCGCGGCGGCGCGACGGGCCGCGCGGAAGCGGTCGTGGTCGCGAGAGAGCATCCAGAACCAGGCCAGCAGATGATGGCCGAGGTAGACCGGCTGGGCGCGCTGGAGGTGCGTGTATCCCGGCATGGTCCAGTCGCGGTGCTCGCTTGCGAGGCGCAACAGCTCGCGCATCGCCCCGGCGATCCGTTCGCAGGCCCGGTCGGAGGCATCCATCACCGCCATGCAGATGTCGGTCGCCACCTGGTCATTGCGGGAACGCCCGGTGTGGAGCTTGCCGGCGAGATCGCCGATCAGGTCTCCGAGCCGGCGCTCGACCGCCATGTGGATGTCCTCGTCCCCGGGATCGAAGGCGAACTCGCCGGCCTCGATCTCCTTCGCCACGTCGGCCAGGCCGTCATCGATGACCGGAAGCTCCTCGTCGGAGATCACGCCGATCCGGTTGAGGGCGCGGGCGTGGGCCCGGGACTGCCGGATGTCGTACGGGGCCAGGTGCCGGTCGAACTCGATCGAGCGGTTCAGACGCCAGAAACGCGGATCCGGCGGCTCGCGGAAGCGCGAGGTGGACTTGTCGGTGTGCCTGGCCACGGCGTTGAATTATGCCCCGTGGGAGAGCGCGTCGTTCAGCGCCTCCGCGACCCGGTCGATGTCGCCTTCCGTGAGGCCTGCGTGGAACGGCAGGGCCAGCGAACGCGCCGCCGCGTCCTCGGCGACCGGGAACTGGCCCTCGCGGTAGCCGAACTCGCGCAGGTGCGGGAACAGATGGATCGAGGGCAGGTAGGCCTTTGCGGGGATCCCTTGCTCGCCGAGGCGCCGGATCACGCCGTCGCGGTCGGCGCCCTCCGGCAGGCGCACCGGGAAGACGAACCAGCTCCTCCTCGCCGGCGGACGGTCGGGAGCCGGCAGGATCAGCCCGTCGACGTCCCCGAGCCGGTCGAGGTAGGCACGGGCGACCCGTGCGCGTCCCTCGAGGAGGTCGTCGAGCCTGGCGACCTGGGCGACGCCGATCGCGGCGGCGACGTCCGACATCCGGTAGTTGAAGCCGAGGCGGTCGTGGTCGAGCCAGTCCATGTCGACCGCCCTCCCCTGGTTCCGCTCGCTCCGCATCACCTCCGCCATCCGCGGATCTGCCGGGATCACGATTCCGCCCTCGCCGGTGGTCATCTGCTTGTTCGCGTAGAAGGCGAAGGTGGCGACGTTCCCCCGGCTGCCGACCTTGCGACCCTCGGAATCGACCGCCCCGAGGGCCTGGCAGGAGTCCTCGAGGATGCCGAGCCCGCGGGCGGCGGCGATCCGCTCGAACTCGGGCAGCGCGGCGGGCTGGCCGAAGATGTCGATGGGAAGCAGTCCGACCGTGGACTCGCCGATCGCCGCCTCGGCCGCGTCAGGGTCCAGGTTCAGGGTCCCGGGCTCGACGTCGGCGAAGACGGGCTTCACTCCCTCGTAGAGGAGGCAGTTCGCGCTCGCGACGAAGGTGAAGGGGCTGAGCACCACCTCGTCCCCCGGGCCCCAGCCCAGGGCGCGCACACCGAGGTGAAGCGCCGCGGTACCGCTCGAGACCGCGACCGCGTCATCGACTCCGAGCCACGCCGCGAAGTCACGTTCGAAGCGTTCGAGGACCGGGCCGAGCGACAGCCGGCCCGAACGGAGTACACCCAGGACTTCCCGCTCCTCGTCCGGCCCGATCTCGGGCCTCGCGAGGTCGAGCGGCGGCAGCTCCTCAGGCACCGGCGTTCCCGCCGCCGTTCTGGAAGGCGTATTCGAGGGAGTCGACCAGGGCCTCCCACGACGCCTCGATGATGTTCTCCGAGACGCCGATCGAGCCCCACGAGTCGCCTCCGTCGTCCCGCTTCGAATCGAGCAGGACACGGGTTCCGGCGCCCGTGCCATGGGCCGTGTCCAGGATCCGTACCCGGTATCCCGTCAGCTCGATGTCCTCGAGTTCCGGGTAGTGCTCGGTGATCGCCTCGCGGAGGGCCTTGTCGAGGGCATTGACCGGGCCGTTCCCCTCGGCCACCGTCACGTAGCGCCGGTCCCCGACCCTGATCTTCACGATCGCCTCGGTCTCAACCTCGCCCCCGGCCCGGAGCTCCGTCTGTACCTTGAAGCTCTCGAAGGTGAACAGCGGCGTGTACTCGCCGGCCTCGCGGCGGAGCAGGAGGTCGAACGACGCCTCGGCGGCCTCGTAGTGGTAGCCGTCGTGCTCGCGCTGCTTGAGGGTCTCGATCGCGTGGCGGGCCGCCTCCTCGTCGAGGTCCAGCCCGATCTCCTTCGCCCGGGCGATCACGGTCGCCTTGCCGGACAGCTCGGACGGCAGGACCGACCGGGTGTTCCCGACCGTCTCCGGGTCCATGTGTTCGAAGGTCCGGGCGTCGGCCGCGATGCCGGCGACATGCATGCCGCCCTTGTGAGCGAAGGCGTTGCGGCCCACGTAGGCCTGGTCGGGATCGACCGGCACGTTCAACAGGTCGGCGACGAAGTGCGAGACCGAAGAGAGCTCCTTCATGTTCTCCGGCGGCACGACTTCGTAGCCCATCTTCAGCTGGAGGGCGGGCAGGATCGAGATCAGGTTCGAGTTGCCGCAGCGCTCGCCGTACCCGTTGATGGTGCCCTGGACCTGCCGCGCGCCGGCGTCGACCGCGGCGAGGGCGTTGGCCACCCCGCACTCGGCGTCGTTGTGGCAGTGGATGCCGAGCTCGGCCTCCGGCAGGGCCTCGTGTACCTCCGCCACGGCCGCTCCGATCTGGGCCGGAAGGTGGGCGCCGTTCGTGTCACAGAGGACCAGGACCTCCGCCCCGGCCTCCTGCGCGGTCCGCAGGCACTCGAGGGAGTAGTCGCGGTCGTCGCCCCAGGCGTCGAAGAAGTGCTCGGCGTCGTACATCACCCGCTTGCCCTCGCCGCGCAGGAACGCGATGGATTCGCCGATCATCGCCAGGTTCTCCTCGCGGGAGACCTTGGTCACCTTCTCGAGGTGGAGCGACCAAGTCTTGCCGACCAGGGTCACGACGGGAGCGAAGGTGCCGGCGAGGATCGCCAGCGCTTCGTCCTGGTCCGCCTCCACCCCGCGCCGGCGGGTCATCCCGAAGGCGCAGATCGAGGCCTGCTTCAACTGCTCGTCCGCGAGGAGCTCGAAGAGCTCGGCCTCTTTCGGGTTCGAGGCCGGGAAGCCCGCCTCGATGAACTGCACGCCCAGGTCGTCGAGGGCGTGGACCACCCTCACCTTCTCGGCGGCGGAGAGGGACATGCCCTGCCCCTGCATGCCGTCGCGGAGGGTCGTGTCATAGAGCTTCACCGATGTCATTCGTCACTGCCTTTCAGGAAATCGAGTTGCCGGAACCCGTGGGAACCGGCGGGACCGCACGCGGCCACTGGGCCACGCTGCCGCGGGACCTAGAGTCCCGCAGCCCCCGTAATTCGGGCGATCCTGATTTCCCTGATGGCGCGAAGCATCGTTGCTCAGACTGTACTGGGTTCCGACTTCGTCGCCGGTTCGCCGACCAGGTCGAGCCACTCGCTGTACTGCGGCGAGCGACCGTAGATCGCGTCTTCGTACCCCTTCTGGACCAGGCGGGTGACCTCACCGGGCTCTCCCAGCAGGTGGTCGTCGACCTCGCGGACCGGCACCACCTCGGCGGCCGTGCCGCAGAGGAAGACTTCGTCGGCCAGGTACAGCTCGGAACGGGCGATGTCCCGCTCGACCACCGGGTAACCCTTGTCCTCGAGGATCTGGATCACCGACTTGCGGGTGATCCCGTCCAGTATCGACGCGACCTGGGGCGGCGTGAAGACCTTTCCGTCCTTGACCATGAAGAGGTTCTCGCCCGATCCCTCGCAGACCATGCCCCGCTCGTCGAGCAGGATGGCCTCCTCATAGCCGGCCTTGGCCGACTCCGTCTTGGCGAGGATCGAATTCAGGTACTGGCCGGAAGCCTTGGCGTGCGGGATCAGGCTGGTCGGCGACACGCGACGCCAGGACGAAACCTTCGCCCGGATGCCGTGCTTCTTGCCGTCCTCGCCCAGGTAGGCACCCCACGGCCAGACCGCGATGATCAGTTCGACCGGGGCGGACTTTGCGTACAGCCCCATCTCGCCGTACCCGCGGAAGGCCAGCGGCCGGATGTAGCAGTCGCGCAGCCCGTTGCGGCGGATCAGTTCCCGGGTCGCCTCCCCGATCTCCTCCTTGGTGAAAGGAAGGTCGAGGAAATACATGCGGGCGGAATCCTCGAAGCGCTGGAGGTGCTCGGCGTGACGGAAGATCGCCGGGCCTCTCTCGCCGTCGTAGCAGCGGACCCCCTCGAAGACACCGGTTCCGTAGTGCAGACCGTGGCTCAGTACGTGCACCTGCGCCTCGTCCCAAGGGACGAACTTGCCGCTGTGCCAGATGTACTCAGCCTTCTCCACCAATGTCTCCTTCGGGTCGCTTGCCCATCGATGCTACGCCAGATACGCCCGGCGCACCCCGATCATCTTAGCCCCGGCTCAGCTCTTCCAGAACCGCGGCGGTCACTTCCTCCGTGCCGACCTTTGTCTCGCCCTCGCCGCCCTCGTAGATGTCCGGCGTCCTGAGGCCCCTGGCGAGGACCGCGTCGACCGCGTCGTCGATCCGGTCCGCGGCCGCCCCGTCACCCAGCCCGTACCGCAGGAGCATCGAGCCCGAAAGCATCGTGGCGAGCGGGTTCGCCACGCCCTGGCCGGCGATGTCCGGGGCCGAACCGTGCACCGGCTCGAACAGCCCGGGCTCGCCTTCGGCGCCGATCGAGGCGGACGGGAGCATCCCGAGCGAGCCGGTCAGCATCGCCGCCTCATCGCTGAGGATGTCCCCGAACAGGTTCTCGGTCACGATCACGTCGATCTCGGCGGGAGCCGAGACGAGCTTCATCGCCGCGAAGTCGACCAGCAGGTGGTCGAGCTGCACGTCCGGATATTCGCCGGCCACGTTCCTGACGGTCTCGCGCCAGAGCCGCGAGGTCTCCAGCACGTTGGCCTTGTCGACGGAAAGCACACGCGGATTGTCGGAGCGCTGCCTCGCGGCCTCGAATGCCGCCCGGGCGATGCGCTCGATCTCGGGGACCGAGTAGGCGCACTCGTCGAAGGCCACGTTTCCGTCGTCGCGCCGGCCGGAATCACCGAAGTAGATGCCCCCGGTGAGCTCACGCACGACGAGGAGATCGGTGCCGTCGATCAGGTCGCGCTTCAGGGGGCTGGCGTCGATCAGGGCCGGCGACGGCTTGACCGGACGCAGGTTCGCGTAGAGGCCGAGCGCCTTCCGGATGCCGAGGAGGCCCTGCTCCGGCCGGGGAGCGGTCGGATCCTTGGCCACCGCCTCGTCCCACTTGGGTCCCCCGACCGCGCCGAGCAGTACGGCGTCGGACGCCTTGCATGCCTCGATGACCTCGTCGGTGAGGGCGACGCCGTGCTCGTCGATCGAGGCGCCACCGATGAGGTGCTCGGTGTACTCGAAGTCGCCGACCGCGTCCAGGACTTTGCGGGTCGCCCCGACGATCTCCGGGCCGATTCCGTCACCGGCCAGCACGACGATTCGCTTGGTTTCACTCATTCTCGGTCTTCCTTTTCGCGGTCATGTTCAGTCGAACATAGTTGAAGCTGGTGGGATGGCCCATCTCGGCCAGGAGGGCGTCGGTGTACTCCGTGAACCGCCGGTCGTCGAGGACCTGCCGGGCCGGGGCCAGGAACGATGCCTCGAAGAACCCGCGCGGGTCCTCGGGGTGCGCCACCCGTTCCTCCAGCCAGCAGTCGACATCCTCGTAACCCGCCTCGACCAGACGCATCTCGGTCTCCTCCGGTCCGGCGAAGTTCCACGGATCCTCGTACCCGGCGAAGATCGTGGCGAAGGGTTCCCGCCGGTTCACGACACCGAGGGCCTCCACCACCTCGGCGACGTTTCCACGCCCTCCGCATTGCGCGACCAGTTTGCCGCCGGGCCGGGTGGCGGCGGCGAGGGCCGCGAACAGCTTCCGGTGGTCGGGGATCCAGTGGAACGTCGCGTTGGAGAAGACGGCGTCCACCTCTTCCTCGAGTTCGAGCGAGGACAGGTCCCGGCAGAGGAAGGTGGTCCGGGGGTCGTCGCCGAGGCGGGCCTCCGCCTCGGCGATCATGCTCGGGGAGCCGTCGACACCGATCACCCGGCCGTCGGACAGACGGCCGAGCAGGTCCTCCGTGACGTTGCCGGACCCGCAGCCGGCGTCCAGCACGGTCTCGTCGCCATTCAGGCCCAGGCGGCCGAGGACTGCTTCGGACCACTCGCGCTGCGGCGTGGCCGTGCGCGAGTACTTCCCGGCCTCCCAGTCCGCCGGACGGGACCCGTCACCGGACATCCCGGATGTCCTAGAGGGCCGTGGTGACAGGGCCGTAGGAACCGCCCGGTCCGGCCTCGAAGGCCTCGATCGCGTCCTCGGACTGGAGCGTGAGGGCAATGTCGTCGAGCCCGCCGAGAAGGCGCCGCTTGGTCTCGGGGTCGATCTCGAACCTGGCCTCTCCCCCTTCCCAGCTCACGGTCTGGTTCTCGAGGTCGATCTTCCCGGCGCCGGCGGCAGCGAGGGCCCGGCAGTCCTCTTCGGGCAGCACCACGGGAAGGAACCCGTTCTTGGTGCTGTTCGAATAGAAGATGTCCGAGAAGGACGGGGCCACCACGGCCTGGAAACCGAACTGGTGGAGCGCCCATACGGCGTGCTCGCGCGAGGAACCCGAACCGAAGTTGCGTCCGGAGACCAGGATCGGGTTCGGCTCGAGCTCGATCTCGCCGTCCCGGAACCAGTCGTAGAAGAGGAACTCGCCGTAGCCCGTCCGCTCGACGCGCTTCAGGAACTGCTTGGGGATGATCTGGTCGGTGTCGACGTCACTGCGGTCCAGGAAGGACACATCGCCTTCGATTACGTTGATCGGTTCCATTCTCAGCTCCAGTTCCTGATGTCTACGAAGTGACCCTCGATGGCCGCGGCGGTGGCCATGGTCGGGCTGACTAGGTGGGTCCGGCCGCCCTTGCCCTGGCGGCCCTCGAAGTTGCGGTTCGAGGTCGAAGCGCAGCGCTCACCCTCGGAGAGGATGTCCGGGTTCATGCCCAGGCACATCGAGCAGCCGGCGCCGCGCCACTCGAATCCGGCCTCCTCGAAGATCTTGTCGAGGCCCTCCTCCTCGGCCTGGGCCTTGACCAGGGCCGAGCCCGGGACGACCATCGCGCGGACGCTGTCCGCGACCTTGCGTCCCTTGATGGCCGCGGCGGCTTCCCGCAGGTCCGAGATCCGCGAGTTGGTACAGGACCCGATGAAGACGCGCTCGGGACGGATCTCCTCCATCGGCGTGCCCGCCTCGAGGCCCATGTACTGGAGGGCCCGCTCGGCGGCCTCCCGGTCGGCCGGGGAATCCATCTGGGCGGGGTCCGGGACCTTGTCGGTGACCTGGACCACCATGCCCGGAGTCGTGCCCCAGGTGACCATCGGCGAGATCTCGCTCGCATCGATCTCGACCTCGGTGTCGAATGTCGCGCCCTCGTCGGTCGGCAGCTGCTTCCAGCGCTCGACCGCGGCGTCGAAGTCCTCGGGGACGCCCCGCTTCCCGCGCATGTACTCGAAGGTCGTCTCGTCGGGGGCGATCATGCCGGCCTTGCCGCCACCCTCGATCGTCATGTTGCAGATCGTCATCCGCTGCTCCATGGTCAGCGCCTCGATCGCTTCGCCGGCGTACTCGACGACGTATCCGGTCATTCCGGAGGTGCCGAGCTTGCCGATCGTGGCCAGGATCAGGTCCTTCGAGGTGACACCCTCGCCGAGCCTGCCCTTGTAGTTGATCCGCATGGTCTTCGGCTTGCTCTGGACCAGGGTCTGGGTCGCCATCACGTGCTCGACCTCGGAGGTTCCGATGCCGAACGCCAGGGCACCGAACGCGCCGTGGGTGGACGTGTGCGAGTCGCCGCAGACGATGGTCATGCCCGGCTGGGTCAGGCCCAGCTCCGGGCCGATCACGTGGACGATGCCCTGCGTCTCGGAGCCGAGGCTGTACACGGGCACGCCGAAGTCGGCGGCGTTCTTCTCCAGGGTCTCCACCTGCTTTCGGGACAGCGCGTCCTTGATCAGGGCGGCGGCCGGGGTCCCGTCGGTCGGGACGTTGTGGTCGGCGGTGGCGACGGTCTTGTCCGGGCGGCGCAGCTTGCGGCCGCTCATCCTCAGTCCCTCGAAGGCCTGCGGCGAGGTCACCTCGTGGACGAGGTGGAGATCGATGTAGAGCAGGTTCTCCTTGACCTCGTGGGCTTCCCAGATCTTCTCGAACATGGTCTTCGGCATCTGATCTCCTTCCTGTCAGCCGCGGCGGAGGCCGGCGGCGATTACGGCGACGAACTCGACCGGCTCGTCGCTCTCGTTTTCGAAATGGTGCGGAAGGTCGGCGTCGAAGGTGACGCTGTCTCCCTCCTGCAGGTGATGGCGCTCGCCCTCGAAAACGAGAACGACCTCGCCCGACAGCACGACGGCGGTCTCCCGGCTGCCGGGTTCATGCATCGGGGCATCGTCGGCCCCGCCGGTGCTGGCCCCCGGGTCGAGGCTGTGGCTCGAGACGTCGGCCCGCTGGCCGGGCAGCGGCGGCGTCAGTTCCTCGATCCGGTGGCCGCCGCGCTGGCGGACCCGGCGGTCTCCGGAGCGGGTCACCACGACGTGCTGCACCTCGTCCAGCCTCAGGAGCTGGGACAGGCTCAGGTCGAGCCCGCCGGCGATCTTCTCCGCGACGGCCAGGGTCGGGCTGGTCTCTCCCCGCTCTACCTGCGAGAGCATCGTCGGGCTCACCCCGCTCCGCTCCGACAGGTCGCGCAGCGAGTAGCCCATCGCTTCGCGCAGGGCCTTGACCCGTGCACCGACGGCGTTGTCGCCTTCCGCGCTCTTGTGATCGGGTCTGGTGGCCGTTGCCTGGGACATCACGGCTGTACGTTATCACGTACAAGTGTCCTGTCAATGGTTCCGTTTCGCGGCAGGCCCGGGCTTCGGGTTCCGCCGAGGCGATCGCAACCGGGCCATCCTTGACTGACTCACGCAGGACACGAAAAAGCCCCGCCTCGCGGCGGGGCTTTCGAAGCTTCGGGGGCGTGACCCCCTACTGGCGCTCTTACCGGTCGTCCCGGGGCTGCTTCGGCTTGATGTGGCTGGCCGGAGCGTTCTGAGCGCTGAGCAGGCTGAAGATAGCTTTGCCCATCATGGGTATCACTTCTCACTTGGGTTGCGGTTCATGTGGCAGGAAAACCCTGCACCGACAGGCTAGGTGCCCGAAGCCCCGGGGTCTGTGACCCCGCTCACTCGTTAGGAACCCTTAAGGGGCTCCGTCTTTGACGGCTTCGTCGGCCTCGGCGATCCCCGCCCCGTCGAGCAGGTTGCTCAGGGCCCGCACGTACGCCTGGCCGGACGCCTCCAGGATGTCCGTAGACATTCCCTGGCCGGAAGCGGTCCTGCCTTCGGCCCGGAGCACCACCGTGACCTCGCCGAGGGCGTCCTCTCCCCCGGTCACGGCACCGACGTGGTACTCGCGCAGTTCGGCCTCGGCGTCGGTCGCGTCGAGGATCGCACTGAAGATCGCCTCGACCGGTCCGTCGCCGCTGCTTTCGCCCGGGGCGACTTCCCCGGACGGCAGCTTCACCTTGACCTTGGCCAGGGGATCGTTGTCGCTGGAGGCATGGACCTCGAACCAGTCGAGTTCGTGCGACTGCGGCCGCTCGCGCATCTCGTCGGAGACGATCGCCTCGAGGTCGAGCGCGGTGACCTGCTTCTTCTTGTCGGCGACGTCCTTGAATCGCTTGAACGCCTGGTTCAGGGCGTTGCCGTCGACCGCGAAGCCCAGCTGCTCCAGGGCGTCCTTCAGGGCGTGTCGTCCGGAATGCTTGCCGAGCACGATCTGGTTGGAGTCGAAACCGACCTCGGTCGCGTCCATGATCTCGAACGTCTCCCGCTCCTTCAGGACGCCGTCCTGGTGGATCCCGGACTCGTGGGCGAAGGCGTTCCTGCCGACCACGGCCTTGTTGGGCTGGACCACGTATCCCGTCAGGCGCGAGACCAGGCGGCTCGCCCGGGCCAGCTCCCTGGTGTTGATCCCGGTGTGGAACCCGTGGATGTCCTCGCGCACCTTGATCAGCATCGCGATCTCCTCGAGCGAGCAGTTGCCGGCCCGTTCACCTATGCCGTTGATCGCGCACTCGACCTGCCGGGCCCCGGCCAGGACCCCGGCGTAGGAGTTGGCGACCGCCAGGCCCAGGTCGTCGTGGCAGTGAACGGAGAGGCGGACGTCCTTCAGCGAGGGGGCGTAGCGGTACAGGTCCTCGAAGTACCTGGCGTACTCGTCCGGCGTCGTGTACCCGACGGTGTCGGGGATGTTGACGACGGTGGCACCCTCCTCGACGGCGATCGCGCACACCTCGGCGGTGAATTCCACGTCGGCGCGGGTCGCGTCCATGGGCGAGAACTCCACGTCCTCGCAGTAGGACTTCGCCTGGGCGACGGCGGCCCGGGCCCCCTTCTTCACGTCCTCGCGAGTGTTCCTCATCTGGTGCTGGATGTGGATGTCCGAGGTCGATATGAAGGTGTGGATCCGGGGCCGTTCGGAATCCTTGATCGCGTTCCAGGCGGCGTCGATGTCCGGGGCCTGTGCCCGGGCCAGACCGCAGATCGTGGGTCCTTCGACCTCGCGCGCGATCCTCTGCACGGCCTCGAAGTCGCCCGGCGAGGCGATCGGGAAGCCGGCCTCGATCACGTCGACGCCGAGCCGCGCGAGCTGCTGGGCGATCTCGATCTTCTCGGATGCGTTGAGCGAGATCCCGGGCGACTGCTCGCCGTCCCTCAGGGTGGTGTCGAAAATGTGGACGCGGTTTGCGTCGTTGGTGTCCTCACTGGACATTTACTTCTCCTTCTGCTCGGTACTCGTAACTTCTTTCAGCTCGCGGCTGTCGCGCCGCCCGGCGATCAATCCCCCCAGAGGGGGAGAAGGAGAAGTAGGGCGGAGCTGTAGAAGCGGTGTTCCATACCGTCGGTCAAGCGTAGCGCACCGTCCGGGCGCCGATCAAGGCACGGGCCTCCCTGCCCGCCTTCAGCCATTGGCTCAGAGTTCGATCGCGTAGCCGGCCGAGAAGCCGTCGAGTGCCTTGATGGTCTCGATCGTCTCGTTCGCGACCGGTGCGTCGCTGGTCACGACCATGACGGCGTTGTCGCTGTCTGCTTCCGCACCGACGGCGGCGGAGCCGATGTTGACTCCGGACTCCCCGAACAGGGTGCCGACCCGGCCGATCATGCCCGGCTGGTCCGCGTACCGGAACACGGCCATGTGCTCGGCGAACGGCAGGTAGAAGCTCTGGTCCCAGAGCGACACCAGGTAAGGAATGCTCTTCGGTCCGACGGTGGTGCCACCCACGGTGACCACGTCGGCGCCGGACTGGATGGTGACGCGGATCAGGTCGGTGAACTCGTCGGTGCTGGAGTCCTTGATCTCGATCACCTCGATGCCGCGTTCCTCCGCCATCTGCGGGGCGTTCACGAGGTTGACCTCCTCCTCGGTGTGGCCCGAGAGAACCCCGGCCTGGACGGCGATGCCGAGCAGGCGGGTGTCGTTGTCGGCGATCCCGCCGCGGAACTCGACCTCGACCCGGTCGATGGATCCGGGGGTCAGTCCCACCGCGAGCTTGCCGAGCGTCTGGCAGAGCGGCACGTACGGAGCCAGAGCCTCCATCACCGCGGGGCTGACCGCGGGGATGTTGACGGCGTTGGCGACCACCCCGCCGGTGAGGGCGGCGGTGACCTGCGCGGCCGTGTCGGTGCCGGCCCGGTCCTGGGCCTCGGCGGTCGAGGCACCCAGGTGCGGGGTCACCACCACGTCCTCGCGGGAGAAGATCTCGTGCTCGGTGAACGGCTCCTCCGGGAACACGTCGAGCGCGGCACCGGCGACCTGCCCGGACTCGAGCCCCCCGATCAGGGCGTCGAGGTTCACGAGCTCGCCGCGGGCGCAGTTCACGAGGCGCATGCCCGGCTTGAACTTCGCGATCGCCTCGGCGTCGATCCAGTCGACGGTCTCGGGGGTCTTCGGCAGGTGGATGGTGATCAGGTCGGCCCGTTTGTAGATCTCGTCGGGCGAGTCGACTCCCTCCACCCCGAGGTCCTTGAAGCGTTCGGAGGAGACGAACTTGTCGAAGGCGAGGACCTCCATCTCGAAGCCCTGCGCCATCTTCGCCACGAGCTGGCCGATCCGGCCGAAGCCGATCACGCCGAGCGTCTTGCCATAGAGCTCGGCTCCCTTGTACTTGGCGCGGTCCCACCGGCCGTTCACGAGGGCGGAGTGTGCCTGCGGGACGTTGCGGAACAGGGCAAGGGCGAGCGCCATGGTGTGTTCTGCCGCGGCCACCGAGTTGGACTCGGGGGCGTTGGCGACGATGATCCCGCGCTTGGTGGCGGCCGGGATGTCGACGTTGTCGACGCCGGTGCCGGCCCGGCCGATCACCTTCATGTTGTCGGCCTTCTCGATCAGCTCGGGCGTCAGCTTCGTCGCCGACCGGATGAGGATCGCGTCGAATTCGCCGATCCGCTCGGCGAGTTCCGCGTCGTCCCAGTCGATGCCGATCTCGACATCGAACTTCTCCTTGAGCTGGTCGACGCCGGTGTCGGCGATCTTCTCCTTGACGAGTACCTTGGGCCTGTCGCTCACTTCATCCTCCTGGTTGGCCGGTTCGTTGAACCGGCTTCGATCAAGTCTTCCTTCACGCGGCCACCCCGCCGTTGGCGACCACCCAGTCAACGCAGGCGGTGAAGGCCTCGACGTCGGAGGGATCGACGGCCGGGAACATCCCGACCCTCAGCTGGTTGCGACCGAGCTTGCGGTAGGGCTCGACGTCGACGATCCCGTTGGCGCGCAGCGTCGCCGCCACGGCGGCCGCGTCGATCGAGTCGTCGAAGTCGATCGTGCCGACGACCAGCGAGCGGTTCGCCGGTTCGGCCACGAACGGGGTGGCGAAGTCGCTGGCCCCGGCCCAACCGTAGAGGTGGCCGGACGAGGCGGTGGTGCGCTCGACGCAGAAGTCGAGGCCCCCGCTCGCGAGCATCCATTCGACCTGCTCGGCGAGCAGGATCAAGGTCGCGACGGCCGGGGTGTTGTAGGTCTGGTCCTTGCGGGAGTTGTCGAGCGCCGTCTTGAGCGACAGGAACGGCGGCTGCCACCTGTCGGAGATCCCGTCGAGCTCCTCGATCCGGGCGATCGCCGCCGGGCTGAGCGCGGCGAGCCACAGGCCCCCGTCGCCACCGAACGCCTTCTGCGGCGCGAAGTAGTAGGCGTCGGCCTGGGCCATGTCGACCGGGAGGCCGCCCGCTCCGGAGGTCGCATCGATCAGCACCAACGCGTCGTCGGAGCCCGCCGGCCGCTGGACCGGCACCATGACGCCGGTAGAGGTCTCGTTGTGGGCCCACGCGATCACGTCGACGCCGTCTCGGGCCTCGGGCGCCGGGGCGCTGCCGGGCTCCGCCTCGATCAGCTCGGGATCGGCGAGGAACGGAGCCTTCGTGGTGACCTGCGAGAACTTGCGCGAGAACTCGCCGTAGGCCAGGTGAAGCGCCCGGTCCCGGACGAGCCACGCGGCGGCCGCGTCCCAGAACGCGGTGGCGCCCCCGTTGCCGAGCACGATCTCGTACCCGTCGGGAAGCGAGAACAGCTCGCCGAGCCCGTTGCGGACGCGACCGACCAGATCCTTGACCGCCTTCTGGCGGTGGGATGTCCCCATCACGTCGGAACGCTCGGCGAGGGCCTCGAGGGCTTCGGGCCGAACCTTGGAGGGACCGCAGCCGAAGCGGCCGTCGGCGGGCTTGAGGTCATCCGGGATCTGGGCGAAATTCGTCATCTCGGTTGAGGATATTGATCCGGAGCCTTGGACAACCGGGCGGGTCGTCGAGGCCTTGGACGGGGTCCGGGAGCCCGGATAGGGTGGGGCTTGCGTTCGTCCGTCCACCAACCGAAGGAGAATCCTTGTACCCAGTCACATACGAGGCCGACTATCAGCGCGAACGTAACCGCCTGACGGCCTTCTTCCGACTTCTCGTCGCGATCCCCTGGCTGATCGTCGCCTACATCTACGCGATCGCCCAGCTGGTGGTCGTCGTCATCGCCTGGTTTGCGCTCCTGATCCTGGGCCGCTTCCCGGAGGGCATGTACAACTTCGTGGGCGGTGTCCTCAGGTTCTCGGAGAGGGTGAACGGGTTCGCCTATCTCCAGACCGACGAGTGGCCCCCGTTCGGGATCGGTGAGGATCCCTCGTACCCGATCCGGGTGAACTTCCACCCGCCGGCCGCGCGCCAGAGCCGCGCCAAGGCGTTCTTCCGCCTGATCCTCGCGATCCCGCTGATCGTCCTTTCGTACGCGGTCAGCTACGCCCTGATGGGTGTCGCGATCATCTCCTGGCTCACGATCGTGTTCCGCGGCTACCAGCCGGCCGCGATCCACAACGCCCTCGCTTTCCTGATGGGCTGGAACACCCGCGCGAGCGCGTACATCCTCCTGATGCGGGACGAGTACCCCCCGGTCGGCGACGAGACCCCGGTCGAGATCGATCCCCCGGCGGATGCGCTCGCCGAATCCACGGCGGCCCCGCTCGACCCGGCCCCGACGTCGGAAGAACAGCCCCCACCCCCGGCGAACTGACCGAGGGAAAGCCACAAGGACGAACGCGGGCGGCCACGGAGGGCCGCCCTTCCTGTTGCAGCGCGAGGACCTGATGGATGAGGCGACCAGCCCCAGACCGGCCCGAAG
>Ga0182743_1001685_pt1 | contig 20947 bp, 16 predicted proteins | sample eDN3rd30CKraftOP_FD_128522 | JGI IMG/M metagenome (GOLD analysis project Ga0182743, IMG submission 128522) | Enriched Organic Plus compost microbial communities from Emeryville, California, USA - eDNA 3rd pass 30_C Kraft OP (version 2) (version 2) ... | reverse complement strand
CTACGACCACGCCCTCGAAGTTCTCAAGGAGAACGATCGGGGCACCTATACCGTGCCCACCAAGGGCCTCTACCCGTTCCAGTGGAACTGGGACTCGTGCCTTACCGCGCTTGGGCAGAGCCACTACGACGAGGGACGGGCATGGACGGAGATCGAGACGCTCTTCGCCCATCAATGGCCTGACGGCATGGTCCCGCATATCGTTTTCCACGTCTATTCGGACGGCTATTTCCCCGGGCCGGACGTCTGGGGGACGAACCGGCCGACCGCGACATCGGGCATTACCCAGCCGCCTGTCGCCGGCTTTGCGATCCGCCGCCTCTATGATCGGGCGAAGGACAAGGCAGCGGCGGCCGAGCGCGCCCGTGGGCTTCTGGCCAAGGTCGATGCGTGGCACGAATGGTTCTATGCCAACCGCGACCCCAGGGGCGAAGGCCTGGTGGCCATTCTCCACCCCTGGGAGTCCGGACGCGACAATTCCATCGATTGGGATGAAGCCTTCGAGCGCGTGCCGACGGAAGGCGTCGCGCCCTATACCCGGCGCGACACCCAGCACGCCGATCCTGCCCACCGCCCGACCAAGGCGCAGTACGACCGCTATCTGTGGCTCGTTGAGCATTTCCGCGCGCTGGGGTGGGACAATTCGCGTCTCCACGACGCCTCTCCCTTCCAGGTCGTCGACCCCGGGTTCAACGCTATCCTGATCCGGTCCTGTACCGATCTGGCCGATCTCGCCGATGCCCTGGGGGAGCCGGCGATCGCCGCCGCCAACCGGGCGCGCGCTGCAAAAGGGCTTGCGGCGCTCGGGAGGCTTTGGAGCCCTGCTCATAGCCAGTACCTGTGCCAGGACCGCACCACCGGAATGCTCATCGACAGCGCTTCGATCGGCGGGCTGCTGGCGGTGTTCGCGGCCATCCCCGCCGAGCAGGCGCGCGGTATAGCGCGCACCATCGAGCGGCAGGCCGGGCTCGTGAAATACATCGTGCCCTCCCACGACCCGGCGGACACCCGGTTCGAAGCCAAGCGCTACTGGCGCGGTCCGGCCTGGCTGGTGATGAACTACATGATCGCCGATGGCCTGAAAGCCGCCGGAGAGGCCGAGATCGCGGCGCGGATCGTCGAATCGAGTCTTGAACTGATTGCCCGCTCCGGCTTTGCGGAATACTACGATCCCTTGACGGGCGAGCCGTGCGGGGGTGGACGTTTCACCTGGACCGCGGCAATGGTCATCGAGTTCGTGGAACAAGGGCGGCGATGAAGGTATTGGCGCTTGGCGCGCATCCTGACGACATCGAAATCTACATGTTCGGCGCCCTGTGCGCCTATGCAGCGCGCGGGGACGAATTGGCATTTGCCATCGCCACTGACGGCAGCAAGGGCGGTAAGGGCGATCCGGGTGCCCTGAGCCGCCTGCGCAAGCAGGAAGCGAGCGATGCCGCCGCGCTGATCGGTGTCACGCCGCAATTCCTCGATTTTCCGGACGGAGAGCTGGTGCCCGACCGCGAATTGGTGATGGCGCTCAAGGCGCTGTTCGCCCGCGAGTGTCCGGAACTCGTCATCACCCATGCGCCCAACGACTACCACGGCGACCATCGTGCGCTCAGCGAAGCGGCACGGCTTGCGTCCTCGTTCTCCGTGCCCGTCCTGCATGCTGACAATCTGCGCGGCGTTGCATTCGAGCCGACTTACTACATCGACGTCTCGGCGCATTTCGAGACCAAGCTCGCCGCGATCCGCTGCCACGACTCGCAATCGCCGGAGCGTTTCGTCGAGGCGTGCCGCCAGCTCAACGGCTTTCGCGGCCAGCAGGCCAACCAGGCGAACGCCACGGTTTACGCCGAAGCCTTCCGCTTCGAGCCGGCCTTTCCGTTCGTGGACATCCGCGACTTGCTGCCCCCTGCCCCTCCGGTTCGAGCTGTCGTCAACCGAGCCGAAACCTGACGACGACCGCCGGCACGCATAGCGCCTTATGCTCACGCATATCGGGCTATGCCTCTCGGACAAAAAGTCACAGCGAGTTGAGCGCGAAACCGTTCCTGAAATCGTCGCATTCCAGGACACTTGTCCTTCCGACCGCCAATTCTACGCCACATTGTTCTACGAGACAGGCAATAGCTGAAATGATATCGCGCAGCCCGCCTGTCTCAAGGCAGGCCGGCGGAATTTAATCCCAGATGTTACCAAATTCCTAACCGCACTTGGTCGAACCGCCGACCACGTGCATATACGGCGTCGTTTCGTCCGGTTCGGACGGAGCCAAGCCCGCTTCTCGTCAGCGCGAGTGAAGCCAGTAACGCGGCCGGATGTTTCCGGCGGCGCGGGTGCGTTTGGAGACTTTCATGGCACGTATTGTTGTTCTGGGTGGTGATGGTTTTTGCGGTTGGCCGACGGCGCTCAAGCTTTCGGCCGAAGGCCATCAGGTCGCGATCATCGACAATCTTTCGCGCCGGCGCATCGACGCCGAGCTGGGCGTCGAAAGCCTGACCCCGATCGCCGACATGCCCGAGCGCATCGCCGCCTGGAAGCGCGTGTCGGGCAGGACGCTGTCCTTCGCCAATATCGACATCGCCCACGACTATGACGGCCTGCGCGCCTACCTCGCCGACTTCGCCCCGCAAACCGTCGTGCACTTCGCCGAACAGCGCGCGGCGCCCTATTCCATGCGCGACGCCGCCCACAAGCGCTACACGGTCGACAACAACATCAACGGCACCCACAATCTGCTGGCCGCCCTGGTCGAGCTCGACCTCGACGCCCACCTTGTCCACCTCGGGACCATGGGCGTTTACGGCTATGATGGGGATGGGCTCGAACTGCCCGAGGGCTATCTCGACGTTTCGGTCGCCGGGCCGAACGGGACGCAATATCCGCGCTCGATCCTCTACCCCACTCAGCCGGGTAGCGTTTATCACCTGACCAAGTCGCTCGACCAGTTGCTGTTCCAGTTCTACGCGCGCAACGACGGCCTGCGCATCACGGATCTGCACCAGGGTATCGTCTGGGGCACACAGACCGAGGAAACCCGGCTCGATCCGGCCCTCATCAATCGCTTCGACTATGACGGCGACTACGGCACCGTGCTCAACCGCTTCCTGATGCAGGCCGTGGTCGGGCATCCCCTGACCGTCCATGGCACCGGCGGCCAGACCCGGGCCTTCATCAACATCCAGGATACCGTGCGCTGCGTGTCGCTGGCCGTGGCCAACCCGCCCGCACGTGGCGAGCGCGTGCACATCCTCAACCAGGTGGCCGAGACGCACCGGGTTTCCGATCTCGCTGAACTCGTGGCCGAAACCACAGGCGCCGAAGTGGCCTTCGTAGACAACCCGCGCAAGGAAGCGGCCGAGAATACCCTGCGCGTCTCCAACCAGACCTTCCGCTCGCTTGGCCTCGAGCCGATCCTCCTGCGCGACGCGCTTCTGGCCGAAACGCTCGAGATCGCCGACCGCTACAAGGATCGCTATGACGTGCGCGCCATTCCGGCCACGGCCCTCTGGACCAGGAACACCCGCCCGGGCACCCTCAAGAGCCGCAAGGATGCTGCGTGATGCGTGACGTTCTGCGGCTTGCCCTGGTTGCGGTGCTGGCCTTCGCCGTCGTCGGCACCGCCATGGTCTATTCCCGCGGCGACGATGTCGGCGCCAATATCGCCGGGATGGCCGATCAGGTGCGGTCCTCGTTTTCCCGGATGACTGGCGCGTCCGAGATCGGCGTCGATGACACGGTCACCGGCAGCACCGATGTGGCGGCGACCCAGCTCAAGGTCCTACGCCCGCTGCAGGGAAGCTGGATGGGCCTCGCCGGCTTTCCCGACGAGACGCAAATCCGCTTCGCCGTTCCGCCGGGCGTCAGCTTCACCAGCGGCAGCCTCGACCTGGCTTTCGAAACCGAGCTCGCCGAACACGGCGACGGCCGCATGACGATCGCCGTCAACGGCAGGGACCGAACGCAGGTCGTGCTCAACAGCGGCAAGGCCACCCAGACCGTCAACGTGCCGCTCGACGCCTCCGACCTTCTAGGCGAAGACGTCGAGTTGACCCTTTCGGGGCGCGGCAACACCAATTCGGGCCAGATCTGCCCCACCGATGCCGCCAATTCCGGCAGCGCCGTAACGCTCCTGCCCTCGAGCGCCATGACGCTCGTCACCTACGACAAGGTCGAGGATCCCGAGACTGCCCTCATCGCCGCGACCGGCCCCATGAACCTGGTGCCGGGCCTCTCGGGCGCCGACCTGGCGGCGGCTCTCTGGGCCGACCAGCAGTTGCACCGCTCGGGCATCGCCTCGCTGGTGGAACTTGAAGGCGCCGAGCGGGCCGGTACGCGCGTGCTCGTCGCCAATGCCGGCACCACCCCGATCGCGCGGTTGGGCGAGAGCAGCTTCCAGCTTGCCGGCCAGGCGGGCGTCGAACGGCTCGTCGCACTGCGCGCGGCCGAACGTCAGGCTCCCGCGATCGCCAGCTACTGGCCCGTGGATGCAGCAACGCTCGGCAGCGAGACTATCGTCAAGAACTTCCGCGGCTCCAAGCGCTGGACCATCGACTACAAGCTCGCCGATCTTCCGGGCGGCCTGATGCCGGCCCGTCTCAACCTGGCGATCAAGATGAGCGAGTTGGCCGACAACCGTGACTGGGTGTTGCGCATCTCGCTCAACAACAACCTGGTCGACAGTCGCCGCATCGACGGCAAAGCCAAGAGCGTCGAGCTGCCGATCGACCTGCCGGCGGACCAGCAAGCCCTGGCCAACCGTATCCAGATCGAGCTGGTGGACACCTCTCCCAACGAAAGCATCTGCCGGGCGGGTCCGGATGCCCAGGCCCAGTTGTTGCCCACAACCACGCTGACGCCGGGCGCTCAGCCTTCCGAGGGTTGGTCGCCCCTGGTTCGCGAACTGGCCAACAGCGGCTCGATCGGGCTCACCGTCGAGGGCAAGCTCAATGCTGCCCAGGGCAGCCGCGCTTCGGCGATGCTCGCCCAGTTCCTGCCCATTGGCGCCAACATGGCGTTCGGCGAGGACACGTCGCCGGTCACGCTGACGGTGCTGACCGGGGACACGCTGACCGATGCCTTGCGCAAGGTATCGCTCCTGACACCTGCAAGCGCCGCTTCGGCGGGGGCGGGCCAGCTCCTGATTATGTCGTCAACGGCCGGCGCGAACGACCCGATTTCCGTGCACGACCTGAGCAAGACCGAAATGGCCTCGCTGCTCGGGGGGATGAAGCGGGGCGATGTCGCTATCCTCGTCCAGCGTCACTGAGGGCACCCAGCCGAGCGCGGCGGGCGGACACCAATACTGGTCCGTCGATAGCGCTCCGGCCAGGCTCACGCGCTCCCTTCCCCTCTGGAGCGCGCCCCTCGTGCTCGTGATCTTCTCGGTCATGAGCGTGATCCTGCTGTTCGCCATCAACCGTGTACCGGTGCTGGCGCAAGCCTTTCCGAACCGGGACTTCGTTTTCTCACCCTATATCGGCACCCATTCGGTGCCCCTGCGCATCTTCATCGTCTCGTTCTACGTGGCGTTCTCGACGATGTTCGGCTCGACCCTGCGCGGCAAGATCCGGTTCTTTCTCGAACTCCTGCTCTACTACGTGCTCGTAGTCGGCGCACTCGATGCCATCAACATCGTCGGCTATCGGCTGGCTGGCTTCGTCTACTCGTTGCACGTCATCGAGATTCTCTCCGGGCTCATCGGCTTCTTCGTGTTTTCGGCCAAGCTGCTCGACCACGGCAGCATGCCGGCGCGGGCGGATGCGCCGTTCAACCGCCGCTACAAGCTTGCCTCGCTGGTGCGCCTCACGATTGCGGTCGCCCTTTCGATCGCAATTGCGGTTGGTGTGGATCGCATGGACCTGCCGCTGGTCCTGGATTTGCGAAACGTCGCGCTGCTCGGCGGCACCGGCCCGGGCGTCTTCCTGTTCCTGCCGACGCTTTTCTTCGTTCTCTACGTCGATGGCACGCTTCAGGCGATCCTGCGCCGCAGGAGCGCCTTCGCTCCGCCGGTCACGGTCATCGTGCCAGCCCACAACGAGGCCCACGTCATTGCGCGGACCATCGGCGCCATCGACGCCGCTGCTGCCGTCTACGATGGCAAGGTGGAGGTGATAGTCCTCAACAATGCCTCGAGCGACGAGACAATCGCCGTTGCCTCGGCCGCGCTTTCGGACGCCAGACACTTGACGGGGCGCGTCATCGACGTGCCGACACCGGGCAAGGCCCTGGCACTCAACCGCGGCATTGCCGAAACGGCGACAGAGTTCGTCATCCGCATCGATGCGGATACCCAGGTTCAGCCTGAAACCATTGCTCGCGCCATGCGCCACTTTTCACGTGCCGATGTCGGGGTGGTTGGGGGCATGCCCATTGCGCCGGGCGATGGACCGTTCGATCGCGCCCGCACCCTCGAAGTACTGCTCAAGCATGGCTATTACCAGGTAGCCTATGGCGCCTTCGACGGCACGATCGGCGTTCCGGGGATGTTCGCGGGCTACCGCACGGCCCTGGTTCGCGACGTAGGCGGGTTCGTCCAGGGAATGAACGGAGAGGACACCGACGTTTCCCTGCGCATCGGCGAATTGGGCAATCGCGTCGTCTCCGATCCCTCGGTCGTCTACGTCTCCGAGGTTCCCAAGACCTACAAGCACCTGCGCGAACAGCGCATGCGCTGGTTCCGCTCCGTCTACCACGTGAGTGCGCGCAACCGGACCTACCTCGATAGCTGGGATCTTTCGGTGCGCGGCAAGGTGGTGCTGCCGTTCATGCTGCTCAATTCAGCGCGCCGCGCCATGACTGTTCCGCTGGCGATCTTCGGTGCCCTGCACCTCTTGCTTGCCTTCGATCCGACCGGAACCCTGACCGGTCAGGCGGTGCTGGCGGTGCTCCTCGGCGCGCCGGCCCTCATGGGCGCGTTTGCCGCGCTGGCCAACGGGCGCGTCGGAGCGTTGATCGGCCTGCCCGAATATGTCGGCTTCCGGCTGCTGCGCTCCTATCTGACGCTGGAATCGGTGCTCAGTATCGCCGCGGCCCCCTCGGCAGCCCGCGAAAGCCGGGATCGATAAAATGCAACCTAATCGGGTAGCCTGACGTTCGGTCGGGATTGCTAGCCTTCATCGGTCCGCTGTCGCGGGGAGTTGGAGATCATGCGCTACCCGCTCTGGGCTTTCCTGTTTCTGTTCATGCTGCCGCCCTTCGCGGTGCACGCCCTCTTGACCGGCAAGGCCGAAGTAGCATCGGTGCGCGCCAACCAGGGTGTGATCGTCTCGGCGATGCTTCCTTAGCGCTTTCAGTACGTTATCAACGACTATTGATGTTCTGCCGCAGGTTTTAGCTTACGCCGCGACCTGGTTTTCCCACGACCTGACGCGACCTCCCCTTGACGGCTCCCTTATCCGTTTGCAATAGTTCGGTAAGGGAACGAATTAATGAGGGAGAGCAGCGTGGCACCTACGGCGCGGATTTCGCGACAGTTTTCCCTTCGTGCCGTCATGGAGACCATCGTTCATGATGGCCCTATCTCCCGCGCCTCGATTGCCAAGCAGACCGGCCTCTCCAAGCAGACCATCTCCGAAATTGTCCGCCAGCTCGAGGAAGAGGGCTGGGTGCGCGAGACCGGACGGACCCAGGGGCATGTGGGGCGGTCGGCCGTAACCTACGAACTCGTCCCGACCGCCGCCTACATCGTGGCCGTCGACCTCGGCGGCACCAAGGTTCGGGTCGCCGTGTGCGACCTCACCTGCCAGATCATCGCCCAGGACGTCGCTCCGACCGATCCGCGTGGCGGACATTTCGTGGTCGAACAGATCGCCGCGCTGTCGCGCAAGGTGGCGGCCACCAGGGACGTGCCGTTCGAGCGCGTGCAGGTCGCCGTAATCGGCGCCCCCGGCGTGCCGGAGCGCGGCACGGGCCGTGTCCTCCTCGCCCCCAACATCCGCGATTTCGATTCCATCGACGTGGCCGCCGCGCTGTCCTCGGCGCTCGGGGCGGAGGTCATGCTCGAGAATGATGTCAATCTCGCCGTTCTCGGCGAGAACTGGCTGGGCGGTGGGCAGGGTATCGAGAACCTCGCCTATGTCGCGCTCGGCACCGGTGTCGGCGGCGGCCTCATCCTGGGTGGACAGCTGATCCGGGGTGCGGGCAATGCCGCGGGCGAACTGGGCTTCCTGCCCTTCGGCGCCGATCCCTTCGATACGGAATCGCTGCGTGCAGGAGCCTACGAGCGTGTCGTCGCTTCCGTCGGCATCATGCGCCGGTACCGGGAGCTGGCGCAGGCCGAGGCCTCGGTCCCCGAGATTTTCGAGCTGGCCAATGCAGGCGATGCCTCCGCGCTGACCGTTCTCAACGATACCGCCAACTACCTGGCGTTCGGCATTGGCGCCATCTGCGCCATGGCCAATCCCGAGAAGGTGATCCTCGGCGGCTCGATCGGCGGCCGGCCCGAGCTCATCGAGCGGGTCAAGACCTTCCTGCCCCTCTGCTTCCCCTCTCCCGTCCAGGTCGAGGCCAGTCAGCTGGGGACTCACGCCACGCTTGTCGGAGCGGCCGCCATCGGGCTGAGCCACCTCCACAACACGCTCTTCGGCGCGGACGCGCCGAACGGCAAGATTTCGCTTCCCCCTGCCAACGCCGTTTCCATCAGTGGAGTCCTGCAGTGACCGAGGCCCAATTCAGCAACCGCCTGGCTGCCGCGCTCGACCGGAACGATGCCCTCGCCCTGTTTCGGGGCGCCATCGGGCGCCAGAGCATCACGGGGAACGAGGCCAACTTCGTCGCCTATCTCCAGGAGCAAATGGAGAGGCGTGGTATCGGCGCGCTCTCGACGGCCGATTTCCTGCCCGGGCGTCCCAATATCTGGGGCGAACGCAAGGGCGCGGGAGGCGGCAAGCGGCTGCTCTTCATCGGGCATACCGATACCGTCCACGTCGATGGCTGGGCCGAGCACTGGAAGGGCACCGACCGCGAGGATCCCTTTGCCGCTCCGCTGATCGATGGCGAGGTCTGGGGGCGCGGATCGGGTGACCTCAAGGCCGGCATCTGCTCGAGCCTGGCCGCGCTCTCGCTTCTCGACGCGGCCGGCGTCCGCCTCAAGGGCGACGTGGCTTTCGCTTTCGTGGGTGACGAGGAAAGCGGGCAACCGGGCACCGGGGTTTCGGCCGGCGTCAAGGACTACGTGGCCCGCATTCGCGCGGGCGCTGTCGCCCTGCCCGACTTCACCATCTATGTCGAACCGACCCGGCTGGCGGTCTACCCGGCGCAGATGGGCTTCTTCATTGCCGATATCACCATCACCGGGAAATCGGCCTATTTCGGCGTGCCGGAACTGGGCAAGGATGCCCTCAAGGCCAGCCACAAGGTCATGTCGGCGCTCTGGGCCCATTCCGACGAGATCGCCGCAAGGGCGGAGCATTCCCTCGTTGGCCGGGCATTCCTGCTGATCACCGGGCTCGAGGGCGGTGGCTTCATCGCCGTGCCTGAAGAGTGCAAGCTCTCGCTCATCCGCAAGCTGCTGCCGGGGGAATCCCTCGACGAGGCGGCCTTGGCCATCGAGCAGGTCGTTCGCGGTGCCATTGATGACCCCGAGATCAAGGTTCGGATCGCCTACCCCGCGGGCCGTGACCATGCAGTCGGCGGCTCGCCCTCGCAGACCGATCCGTCAGCCGAGCCCGTACAGATGCTCTCGCGCATCGTGGGCGACACCATGGCCGGTCGCGGCACGATCGAAGGGGCTCCGTTCTGGTCGGAGGCGCCCTTCTTCATCAACGAACTCAATGTCCCGGCGGTCTACTGCGCGCCTGGCGACATCCGCAATTGCCACACCTTCGAAGAGCGCGTCAGCCTCGAGGAATACTATTCAGGGATCGTGGCCTTCGCTCATTTCATCGCCCGCTACTGCGGGGTGGTGGAAGACTAAGCAACAGGGAAAGTCATAAGGGAGACCAACCATGCACTTCACCAAACTTCTCGCGACGGCGCTGCTCGCCGGTTCGCTCTTTGCCGGTCATGGCGCCCTCGCGCAGACCGTTGGCCCGAACGGGGAAAGCGCTACGCCTTCGGCCGATATCCAGTTGAGCGACGCCGATCTCGCCGCCCTCAAGGACAAGGGCTACAAGGCCGCGCTCCTCTGGCACACCTCGTCCGATTTCACCAATGCCGTCTCGGCCGGTGCCAAGGACGAATTCGCCAAGGCAGGCGTTGACGTCGTCGTCCAGACCGACGCCGGGTTCGACGCCGCCAAGCAGCGTTCCGACATCGAGACGGCTCTCGCGGCCCAGCCCAACGTCATCCTGTCGTTGCCGCTCGATCCGGTGACTTCTGCCGAAGCCTTCAAGGAAGCGGCATCGAGCGGGGTCAAGCTGGTGTTCCTCTCGAACGTTCCGGCCGGCTACACGCAGGGCACCGACTACGCCGCCATCGTCACCGACGACCTCTTCCAGATGGGCAAGCAGGCTGCCGACGTCCTCGCCAAGTCGATCGGTGGCAAGGGCAAGGTCGGCTGGATCTTCCATGACGCCAGCTACTATGTGACCAACCAGCGCGACAACGCCTTCAAGACCACCATCGAGAAGGATTATCCGGACATCAAGATCGTCGCCGAGCAGGGCATCTCCGACCCGGCCCGCGCCGAAGAGCTGGCAAGCGCCATGCTGCTGCAGAACCCGGATCTCGATGGCATCTACGTCACCTGGGCCGAACCGGCCGACGGCGTGCTTGCCGCGCTGCGCGCTGCCGGCAACACCCACACCAAGATCGTCACCCTCGACCTCTCCGAGCCGGTCGCGCTCGACATGGTCAAGGATGGCAACGTGGTGGGCCTCGTCGCCGACAAGGCGTACGAACTCGGACGCGCCATGGCCGCGGTTGGCCTCAAGTCGCTCCTCGGCGAAGCCACCCCGGCATTCGTCGTCGCTCCGGCGCTGACCGTCACCAAGGACAATGTCGCCCAGGGCTGGATGGACTCGCTCAACCGCGAAGCGCCGCAGTCGGTTCTCGACGCCGCGAAGTAAGGCGTGCGGGCGGGGCCTCGGCTCCGCCCCTCTACGGAGGATGTGTCAATGACAGCACCCAGGACTACCGGCGCCGCGACCGCCGGGCTGACACCGGCCGGCGGCTTCAGGGCCGCGCTCGGGCGGATCGATATCCAGCAATACGTCGTCTATGTCGGCTTTCTGGCCATCTTCCTGTTCTTCGCCATCGTCCTGCGCGATAGCGGCTTCCTGACGACGCGGAACCTTTCCAACATCGTCCTGCAGACGGCCCCGGCCACCATCATGGCCATTGGCCTCGTCTTCGTGCTGTCGGCCGGCGAAATCGATCTTTCCATCGGTTCGACCGTCGCGGTCTCGGCGCTCGTGGCGGCGGTGACCATGGGGAGCCTGGGCATGTTCGCCGGCATCCTCGCCGGTCTCGGCGCGGGCCTTCTCATCGGCTTCATCAACGGTGTGCTTGTCGCCTATCTCCGCCTGCCCTCGTTTCTCGTCACCCTTGCCACGATGGGGCTTTTCGCCGGTGTCGCGCGCTCGCTGACGAACCTGCGCTCCATCCCGGTCACCGATTCCACCTTCACGGGCTTCTTCGGGTCGGGTTCGCTCCTCGGCGTCCCATCGCTCATCTGGTGGACGGTCATCGCCGTCATCGCCGGCCACATCATCTTCCGTCAGACCAGGTTCGGCGCGCATGTCCTCGCCACCGGCGACAATCCGCGCGCAGCGCTCGTCTCGGGCATCAAGGTGCCGCGCGTGCGCCTCACCGTGCTTATGGTCAGCGGCGGCCTCGCCGCCCTGGCGGGCCTGCTCTATGCCGGTCGCCTCCAGGCGGCAAAGTACACGCTGGGCGAAACCGACCTGATGACGGTCATCGCTGCCGTCATCGTGGGTGGCACGGCGCTCAACGGCGGCAAGGGTTCGGTCGTGGGTGCGCTCGTCGGCTCGCTCATGATGGGCATGCTCAACAACGGCCTCATCCTGATGGGCCTGTCGGTCTCCGATCAGATGATCGTGCGAGGCCTCATCATCCTCGTCGCCGTGGCAGTCTCGCTGCGCGAAAAAACCCGCTGACAGGGGTCGCAATCATGTTTCTCGAAGTTCTTCGTCGCCGCAATCCGGGTTTTGTGGAAGCGGCCATGGCGCTCCACCGCGAGGGGCGCATCCCGGCCAACGCCTACGTGCTCGACCTCGATGCCGTGGAAGCCAATGCACGCGTCCTCAAGCAGGAGGCCGACAAGCAGGGCCTCAAGATTTTCGCCATGACCAAGCAGGTCGGCCGCGCCAGTTCGTTCTCCAAAGCCGTCATGCGCGGCGGGATCGATCGTTCCGTGGCGGTCGACATGGCCTGCGCCCGCGCGACCCATAATGCCGGGCTCAAGGTCGGCCACCTCGGTCACCTGACCCAGGTTCCGCGCCACGAAGCCAATGCTGCCGCCGCCCGGTTCCGGCCCGACTACTGGACCGTCTTCAACCAGTCCAAGGCTGTCGAGGCCGGCGCCGGAGCCAAGGCGGCCGGCTACGTCCAGAACCTCCTTGCCCGCATCAAGGCAGAGGGCGACACCTTCTACCGCGGCCACGAGGGTGGCTTCGACGCCTCCGACGTCGTGGCCGTGGCCGAGGCTCTCGATGCCGTCGAAGGTGGTCGATTTGCCGGCATCACCACCTTCCCCGCGCTGCTGTTCGACCACGCGTCGCGCAAGGTCAAACCGACGCCGAACCTGGCAACCCTGACCAGGGCGCGTGACGCCCTGCGCAAGGCCGGCCGCTCCGACATTGAAGTCAACGCGCCGGGCACCACGTCCTCGGTTCTTCTTGCCGGCCTCGCAGAGGCTGGAGCCACCCAATGCGAGCCGGGCAATGGCGTGCACGGCACCACGGCGCTGCACGTCATGGAAGACCTGCCCGAATTGCCGGCGGTGCTCTACCTCACGGAAGTGTCGCATCTTTCGGGCGGCAAGGCCTATTGCTTCGGCGGCGGCTTCTACATCGACCCGATCTTCCCCGACTACGACGTTAAGGCCATCGTCTCCGACGAGCCGACGACTGCGGCCTCGGCGCTGCTGAGCGTCGAAATCCCACCGCCTTCGGCGATCGACTATTACGCGATGATCGACGCGGAAGGACCGCGCAAGCCGAAGGTCGGCGACACGGCCGTGTTCGGTTTCCGAGGCCAGGCCTTCGTCACCCGCGCCTACGTGGTGGGCGTCTCGGGCATCTCGAAGGGCGAACCCAAGGTCGAGAGCATCGAGAACGGGTTCGGCGAACCCGAAAGCTGGCCGGTCTAGGAGTGGATGAAATGGCAGAACAGGCTTCCTCCCCCGTGCTTCAACTGAGCAACATTCGCAAGGCCTTCGGTGGTGTCGTCGCCATCGAGGACTTTTCCCTCGACGTCCATGCCGGCGAGATCGTGGCGCTTGTCGGCGATAACGGCGCGGGCAAGTCGACGCTGATCAAGATCATCTCGGGGGTGCACTCTCCCACCTCCGGTACCATTACGATCGAGGATCAGACCGTATCGATGAGCAGCGCCACCATGGCGCGCAGCCACGGGATCGAGGTGGTCTACCAGGACCTCGCCCTCGCCGATCAGCAGTCGGTTTACATGAACATGTTCCTCGGGCGCGAATTGACCAAGGGACCGCTGGGCCTTCTCGACCGCCGCACCATGATCGACGAGACGCAGAAGCTCGTCGACGAACTGGACGTGCGTATCCCCTCGCCACATGCCACGATCCGTGACCTGTCGGGCGGCCAGCGGCAGGGTGTCGCCATTGCGCGCGCCACGCGCTGGGCCAGCAAGCTCATCCTTCTCGATGAGCCCACGGCAGCCCTCGGCGTCGCCGAGACCGCCAAGGTCGAAAAAATCGTCGAGTCCCTCAAGGCCCGCAATATCGGTGTGCTGATCATCAGCCACAGCCTCGACCAGGTGTTCCGGCTTTCCGACCGAATCTGCGTACTGCGCCGCGGCAAGCAGATCGGCATCCGGGAAACCGTCAGGACCGACAAGAACGAGATCATCGCCATGATCACCGGCGTCAACTAGACGCCGCAGACTTTTTTGCCGCCACTGTCGATCTGCGCACGCGCGGATCGACCAATCTCCGCAAACCCGAAACAACGGCAGGACGGAGGAAGACGTGAGCGCAAATTCCGCAGGCACACTTTACTACACCCACAATCTCAATCCCCGCGTGGCGGTCGCCGTCGCGCGCCATCTTGATGCGCCGGTGACGTTCAGAAGAGTCGATCCGATGGGCGCCGATCGCGCCGAAATCATCGAACTCAACCCGAACTCGTTCGCACCGGTCCTGGTCGAAGATGGACGCGAACCGCTTTGGGAGACCGATGCCATCGCCTTCCGGCTTTCCAACAATGCCGGCGGGTCCTTCTGGCCGGTCGAGCGTCACGAGGAAATGCTGCGCTGGATCAGCTGGAGCGCCCATCACTTCACCCTGGCGGGCAGCACGTTCTACTTCGAGAACATCATCGTGCCCCAGTTCATGGGCCGCGACCCCGATACGCGCCTGCTGGAATCAACCGGGCACGACTTCCGGCGTTTTGCGGGCATTCTCGACAAGACGCTGCGCGACCGGGAGTGGCTCGTCGGCGACCGGCTCACTTACGCGGATTTCCGCGTGGCAAGCGCCCTGCCCTTTGCCGAGCGCGCGCAGCTTCCTCTGGACGCGTTCCCCAATGTAAAGGCCTGGCACGACCGACTTTGGGCGATCGACGCCTGGCGAGCGCCATTCGCCGGCCTCGCCTGAAGGAACGGGCGCGAGGGGTTGCTTGCCTCATCCGGGGCAATCATATAAAGAAATCTTTATATCCCTGTTCGCGCCCCGACCTCCTCCCGGGAGTTGGGCCAAGCGGTAGTTTTGCCATGACTGTTCATTTCGCTCCCCGACTCGATTCATCCAATCTGCCCGACGGCCAGGAAGTGCTGGCGGCGCTCAAGCAGGCTGCGTCCGAACGCATCCTGATCCTTGATGGAGCCATGGGCACCATGATCCAGGGGCTCAAGCTCGATGAGGCCGGCTATCGCGGCGAGCGGTTCAAGGATTGGCACAAGGACGTTCGCGGCAATAACGACCTGCTCAACCTCACCCTGCCCGACGCTATCCGCGACATCCACCTGCAGTATTTCCTGGCCGGTGCCGATATCGTTGAGAGCAACACGTTCTCGTGCACGTCGATCGTGATGGCCGACTACGACATGCAGTCGCTTGCCTACGAACTCAATGTCGAGGGCGCCCGGCTGGCGCGCGAGGCGGCGAAGCTCGCCGAAGAGCGCGATGGCCGTCGCCGGTTCGTGGCCGGCGCCCTGGGGCCGACCAACAAGACCGCGTCCATGTCCACGGACGTCAACAATCCCGGCCATCGCGGCATCACTTTCGACGAAATTGTCCAGTCCTACGGCGAGGCCATCAATGGCCTCATCGACGGCGGCGCCGACCTGCTGCTGTTCGAGACCATCACCGATACACTCAACACCAAGGCCGGCATCTTTGCCGCCCAGCGCATCTTCGCGGAGCGTGGCCTGACGCGTCCGATCATGATTTCGGGCACCATCACCGATCTCTCCGGCCGCACGCTCTCGGGACAGACCCCGAGTGCCTTCTGGTATTCGGTGCGGCACGCAAGCCCCTTCACCATCGGGCTCAACTGCGCGCTCGGCGCCAATGCCATGCGCGCGCATGTCGCAGAACTCTCGGACGTGGCCGACACCTTCATCTGCGCCTACCCCAATGCGGGCCTGCCCAATGAATTCGGCGCCTATGACGAAGGTCCCGAGTTCATGGCCAGCCAGATCGAGACTTTCGCGCGCGACGGGCTGGTCAACATCGTCGGTGGCTGCTGCGGCACGACGCCGGACCATATCCGCGCCTTCGCCGAGGTGGTGGCCAAGTACAAACCCCGGGCCATTCCGCAGATCGAGCCGCAGCTGCGCCTCTCGGGCCTTGAGCCCTTCACGCTCACCAAGGACATTCCCTTCGTCAACGTGGGCGAGCGCACCAACGTCACCGGGTCGGCCCGCTTCCGCAAGCTGATCACTGCGGGTGATTACACGGCCGCGCTCGAAGTGGCGCGCGATCAGGTCGCCAACGGCGCCCAAGTCATCGACATCAACATGGACGAAGGCCTCATCGATTCCGAAAAGGTGATGGTGGAGTTCCTCAACCTGCTCGCCGCCGAGCCGGACATCGCGCGCGTGCCGCTGATGATCGACTCCTCCAAGTTCTCGGTCATCGAGGCCGGGCTCAAGTGCGTCCAGGGCAAGGCGCTGGTCAACTCGATCTCCATGAAGGAAGGCGTCGAGGCTTTCCTCCATCATGCGCGGCTGGTGCGCTCCTACGGGGCCGCCGTCGTCGTCATGGCGTTCGACGAGCAGGGCCAGGCCGATACCTACGAACGCAAGGTCGAGATCTGTTCGCGAGCCTACAAACTCCTCACCGAGGAAGTCGGCTTCCCGCCCGAAGACATTGTTTTCGATCCCAATATCTTCGCCGTAGCCACCGGCATCGCAGAGCACAACGGCTATGGCCAGGCCTTCATCGAGGCGACCCGCACCATTCGGGAGACGCTGCCGCACGCCCACGTTTCGGGCGGCGTATCGAACCTCTCCTTCTCGTTCCGCGGCAACGAGCCGGTGCGCGAGGCCATGCACGCGGTCTTCCTCTACTATGCCATCCAGGCCGGCATGGACATGGGCATCGTCAATGCCGGGCAGCTCGCCGTCTACGAGTCCGTCGATGCCGAGCTGCGTGACGCCATCGAGGACGTGATCTTCAACCGCCGCGACGACGCCACCGACCGCCTGCTCGAATTGGCCGAACGCTTCCGCGGCGGCGCCAAGTCCGAAGGCAGCCAGAAGGATCTTACCTGGCGTCTCAAGCCCGTGCAGGAGCGTATCGCCCATGCGCTGGTCAACGGCATCACCGAGTTCATCGATGCCGATACCGAGGAGGCCCGGCTCGAAGCGTCGCGGCCGCTCGACGTCATCGAAGGTCCGCTTATGAGCGGTATGAACGTGGTGGGCGACCTTTTCGGTTCGGGCAAGATGTTCCTGCCCCAGGTCGTCAAGTCGGCCCGCGTGATGAAGCAGGCCGTGGCCCACCTGCTGCCCTATATGGAAGCCGAAAAGCTTGCCGGCGGCGGTGGCGGGCGGCAGTCGGCCGGCAAGGTGTTGATGGCCACCGTGAAGGGCGACGTCCACGACATCGGCAAGAACATCGTGGGCGTGGTCCTCTCGTGCAACAACTACGAGATCATCGACCTGGGCGTCATGGTCCCGACGGCCAAGATCCTCGAGACGGCGCGCGCCGAGAACGTCGATGTCATCGGCCTTTCCGGTCTCATCACGCCCTCGCTCGATGAAATGGTGCATGTTGCCGCCGAGATGGAGCGCGAAGGTTTTGACATTCCGCTGCTGATCGGGGGCGCCACCACCAGTCGCGTCCACACGGCGGTCAAGATCAGCCCCCGTTACGAGCGCGGCCAGACCGTCTACGTCAACGACGCCAGCCGCGCCGTCGGCGTGGTTTCGAGCCTGCTGTCGGCCGAGCAGCGTGACAACTACGTCGCCCAGGTGCGCGAGGAATACGTCAAGGTCGCCGAGAAGCACGCCCAGAGCGAGGCCGAAAAGCAGCGCCTGCCGCTGGCCCGCGCGCGCGAAAACGCCTTCCGGCCGGATTGGAGCGCCTACACGCCCCCAAAGCCAACGTTCCTGGGCACGCGCGTCTTCGAGACTTACGATCTCAACGAGCTCGCCAAATACATCGACTGGACGCCCTTCTTCCAGACCTGGGAGCTCAAGGGCCGCTTCCCCGCGATCCTGGACGACGAGAACCAGGGCGCGGCCGCGCGTCAGCTTTGGGACGACGCGCAGGCCATGCTCAAGACCGTGCTGCAGAAGAACTGGTTCCGGCCGAAGGCCGTCATCGGCTTCTGGCCGGCCAATGCGGTGGGCGACGATATCCGCGTCTTCACCGACGACACCCGGACCCAGGAGCTGGCGACGTTCTACACGCTGCGCCAGCAGCTCACCAAGCGTGACGGCCGCCCCAACATGGCCCTCTCCGATTTCGTTGCCCCGCTCGAGAGCGGCAAGCCCGATTATATCGGCGGGTTCGTGGTGACGGCTGGCTTGGAAGAAAACGCCATCGCGGAGCGCTTCGAGCGCAGCAACGACGACTACTCGTCCATCCTGGTCAAGGCCCTGGCCGATCGCTTCGCCGAGGCCTTTGCCGAGGAGATGCACAAGCGGGTGCGCAGGGAGTTCTGGGGCTACGCACCCGAAGAGAACTTCGCCATCGAGGAATTGCTCCAGGAGCCCTATGACGGCATTCGCCCGGCTCCGGGCTATCCGGCCCAGCCCGACCATACCGAGAAGACCACCCTCTTCCACCTGCTCAACGCCAAGCAGCGCATCGGGGTGAGCCTGACCGAGAGCTATGCCATGTGGCCGGGATCGTCCGTTTCCGGGCTCTATTTCTCGCATCCGGAAAGCTACTATTTCGGCGTGGCCAAGGTCGAACGCGACCAGGTCGAGGACTACGCCGCTCGCAAGGGCATGGAAATCCGCGAGGTCGAGCGCTGGCTCGGCCCCATCCTCAACTACACGCCAAAGTCCGAGTAGCCATGAGCGCCGCCCCGTTCGCAAGGTCGGCCCGTTCCATCCCGGTGACCATCGTCACCGGGGCGGATGCGCCTTTGCCTGAGGAAGCGGGCATTGCGGTCGTGCGCGTGACGTCGAGCGAGCATGCCCACGCGCCGGGTACCGAGTGTCCTGCCTGCGCCGCGAGCGGCGATGTCCGGGTGGCGCTCTTCGAATTGCTGGAAAAGGCCCGGCTGGGCCTGGTGCCGCCCTTCGAGACGGTAGTGGTCGATGCCCGCGGGCACGCTTCACCCCAGGCAATCGCCGACCGGCTCATACGGGGCCGGCAACCGGCCTTCGGGCTGCGCGACCACACGGTGGCGCGCAGCTTTCACCTGGCCTAGAACTTCCAGCGCATGCCGACGGCGGTGGCGTTGGCGCCATCGCGCATGTTGCCCAGCGTATTCCAGGCGCCCGAACGGTGCTGGATGCGCCAGAACACCTCGAGGTCCGGGTTGTCGGCCCAGGAGAGGTTGATCTCGGGGCCCATGTAGAAGAGCAGCGCCGGATCGCCGCCGCCCGGCACTTCCTGGGCATGGACCGTTTCGACGCCCACCGGTCCGCTCTCGGCCGAAATGCCGAGGGTGATCGCGGGCGAGATCCGCACATTGCCCAGAACGATGCCGTCGAACCGAGCGACGCCACCGGCCCACATCTCGGCCGATGTCGTGTCGCCGAACCGCGCCGCCAGCCCGACTTCGAGGCCGAGCCGCCACTGGTGCCAGTCGCCCGGCAGGAAGCGCTGATAGCCGGCGCCGACGAAATAGTTGTTCTCGTAGGCTGGCTTGAACGGGTTCAGACCGTTCTCGATGTACTCGCTGTAATAGCGCCCGCCGAAGACGAAGACCGTCTGCAGGCTCGTCGGGTCGGTGTCGTGCACCGATTGGCCCAGACCGGCGCCGGTCAGGGACATCACACCCAACAGCGCGACGAATGCCCTCGCCGCCCAACCTCTAAAACCCATGCACCACCACTCCGGTTGTTGAGTGGACACGCCGCCCGAGCCCTTACGGACGAACCACACGCCCGCCCCTTCCGGGGGCGGACAGACGCACTAGAACTTCCAGCGTACCCCGAAAGAGGTTGCGTTGGCACCATCGGCCATGTTGCCCAGTGTACCCCAGGCGCCGGACCGGTGGTGAATTCGCCAGAAGACCTCGGTGTCGGGATGGTCGACCAGCGACACGTTGATCTCAGGACCAATATAGAACAACAACGTCGAGTCGCCGTCCCCACGATTGAGCGCCTCGATACCCACGGGCGCCGTCTCGGCGGTCAGGCCGAAAGTCACTGCGGGCGAGATGCGTACAGTATCGCCAATCACGAGGCCGTCATAGCGGGCAACGACGCCCGCCCAGGCCTCGGCCGAAAAACTGTCGCCGCCACGGATGGCCGCACCGACTTCGCCACCGATTCGCAGGCCGGTCGGATGGGTGAGCCAGAAATGCTGATAGCCGCCACCGAGAACGTAATTGTTCTCGTAGTTCACGCCCCAGGGGCGCGCACCGGTGAAGAAAGTCTCTTCATAATACCGACCGCCGAAGACGAAAACAGCGTTATCGTCCAATGGGTTGATCGAACCGACGGTATCACCTGCAATAGCGGGGCCACCGAGGCCGACTGTCATCGCGGCGCCGAGGGCCGCAGCAAATTTCCAAACCAATCTCAAAATCTCGCAAAAGGAGCCCTCCGGCTCCGTTCTTACCAAACCAATGGTTCCCAAGCACTGAATTAAGCGGTGAGGTCCCTGGGGGGTAACAGACGATTGATAAGTGACGCGGTCGTTACGGTGTTCGCCAGAAGGCACGCAATCGTCATCGGCCCGACCCCGCCCGGCACGGGCGTGATGGCGCCGGCAACGTCCTTGGCCGCCGCGAAATCGACATCGCCCACCAGCCGCGTCTTGCCTTCGCCCTTGTCGGGGGCCGGTACGCGATTGATGCCCACGTCGATCACCGTGGCGCCCGGCTTGAGCCAGTCCGCCTTGACCATGTTCGGGCGTCCGACCGCCGCGACCACGATGTCGGCCTGGCGAACCACGGACGGCAGGTCTTTCGTGCGCGAATGGGCGATTGTGACCGTGCAGTTCTCTTGCAGCAGCAATTGCGCCATGGGCTTGCCCACAAGGTTGGAGCGCCCGATGATCACCGCGTTGAGCCCGGAAAGGGACCCCAGGGTGTCGCGCAGCAGCATCAGACAGCCCAGGGGCGTGCAGGAGCGCGGACCGGGCAGCCCGATCACGGCGCGGCCGACGCTGTCGGGGGTGAAGCAATCCACGTCCTTGGCCGGCGAGATGGCTTCGATCACCTTGAGCGGGTCG
>Ga0182743_1001684_pt1 | contig 20955 bp, 18 predicted proteins | sample eDN3rd30CKraftOP_FD_128522 | JGI IMG/M metagenome (GOLD analysis project Ga0182743, IMG submission 128522) | Enriched Organic Plus compost microbial communities from Emeryville, California, USA - eDNA 3rd pass 30_C Kraft OP (version 2) (version 2) ... | reverse complement strand
GGCCGGACCTCCGGCGCGCGCTCGCCGACGAGGGCGCTCACGGGCGCGCTCGAGGCCGTGACGGGCTGGACCTCGGCGTGAATGCCCGCCTTCCGCATGACGTCGGCGACGTCGCGGCGCTGCTCGGGCAGGACGATCGTGACGACGTCCCCCTCGCTCCCCGCGCGCGCCGTCCGGCCCGAGCGGTGGAGGTACGCCTTGTGCTCGGTCGGCGGGTCGACGTGGACGACGAGCTCGACGTCGTCGACGTGGACGCCGCGCGCGGCGACGTCCGTCGCGACGAGCACGCGCACGCGACCGTCGGCGAACGCCGCGAGGTTGCGGTCGCGCGCCGCCTGGCTGAGGTTCCCGTGGAGGTCGACCGCGGGGATGCCCGCCGCGGTGAGGTCGCGCGCGAGCTTCTTCGCCTGGTGCTTCGTCCGGAGGAAGAGGATGCGGCGGCCGGTGCCGGACGCGAGCGCGTGGACGAGCGCCTTCTTCGAGGCGACGTCCGCCGCGGCGAACGCGTGGTGCGTCATCGCCGCGACCGGCGCGTCGATCTCGTCGACCTCGTGCGTGACGGGGTCGTGGAGGAATCGCGACACGAGCTTGTCGACGCCGCGATCGAGCGTCGCGCTGAACAGCAGCCGCTGGCCGCGCTCCGGCGTCGCGGCGAGAATGCGCGTGACGCCCGGGAGGAATCCGAGGTCGGCCATGTGGTCGGCCTCGTCGAGGACGGTGATCTCGACCGCGTCGAGCGCGACGTGACCCTGCCGCATGAGGTCCTCGAGCCGCCCGGGGCAGGCGACGACGATGTCGACGCCGGCGTTCAGGGCGACGACCTGGCGGTGCTGCGAGACGCCGCCGAAGATCGTCGTCGTCGTGAGCCCGCGCGCGGCGGCGAGCGGCGCGATGACCGCGTCGATCTGCGTCGCGAGCTCGCGCGTCGGGGCGAGGACGAGACCGAGGGGCCGCCCCGAGCGGCGGCTGCCCGCCGCGCGGGCGCCGAGCCGCGCGGCCATCGGGATCGCGAAGGCGAGCGTCTTGCCCGAGCCGGTGCGCCCGCGCCCGAGGACGTCGCGGCCCGCGAGCGTGTCGGCGAGCGTGTCGGCCTGGATGGGGAACGCGGTCGTCTTCCCGGCGCGCGCGAGCGACTCGACGATCGGGTGCGGGACGCCGAGCTCGGCGAACGTGGGGAGTCGGGTGGAGACAGGGGTGTTCACAATGGTCCTTCTGCTGCCGGGGCCGGGACGGCGCACGCGACAGGCGGGATCGGAGGGCGAACGTGTCGAGCGACACATCCGTTCGCCGGAGAAGATGTCAGCCGCTGGGCGGCGAGGGAGCGTTCTGCGACGCGAGCACCGCGGGATCCGCGATGCGACACTCGAGCCTAGCAGGGCCGCCCGTGGGCCGCCCGAGCGCGAGCCGCCTGCGGGCCCGCTCGTCGCTACACTGACGCCATGCCGCGACTCCACCGGGCCGCTCGTGGCGCGGCCGTCGCGATCCTCGCCGCGCTCGGGCTCGCCGGTTGCGCCGCCGGAAGCGCCACGGCGCCGACCCCGGCCGCCACCCCGGGACTCCCCTTCGACGCCGCGGCCGTCGAAGCCGCATTCCTCGACGCCGCCGAGGCGACCTCGACGATCGGCGCATTCCTCTACCTCCGAACCCCCGACGGGGCCGAGTTCGAGGCGGCGTACGGCTCGAGCGAGCACGGCGGCGGGGCGGCGCCGACGGCGGACATGTCGTTCCGGGTGGGGTCGAACACGAAGACGTGGACGGGCACCGTCATCCTCCAGCTCGTCGACGAGGGGCGGATCTCGCTCGACGACACGATCGACGCGTACTTCCCCGACGCGCCCGGGGCGGAGCGGATCACGATCGCGATGCTCCTCGACATGCGCAGCGGGCTCTACAACTACACCGACGACCCCGAGTGGGCGGCGACGGCGTCCGCCGACTTCGCGCGAGTGTGGTCGTCCGAGGAGCTCATCGCGATCGGCCTCTCGCACGACCCGTACTTCGAGCCGGGGACGAGCTGGCACTACTCGAACACGAACACCGTCATGCTCGGCGCGATCGCCGAGCGCCTCGAGCGCGAGCCGCTCCACGAGATCGTCGAGGAGCGGCTCTTCGCCCCGCTCGGTCTCGAGCGCACGAAACTGCCCGCGCCCGACGACGCGACGCTGACCGGCGCGCCCGAAGCGCACGGCTACGCGTTCCTCGATCCGCCGCACGGGCTCACCCCGACGGGGGGCCTGACCGACGAGGATCTCGCCGCGTGGCGGGCGGGCGAGCTCGCGCCCGAGGACATGACGAACGCGAACCCGTCGTGGGCGTGGGCGGCCGGCGCGGGCGTCTCGACCGCGAGGGAGCTCGCCGACTGGGTCGAGGCGCTCACGGACGGCACGTTCTTGAGCGCGGAGCTCCAGGAGCGTCGGATGACCGAGCTCGGCCCGGTGGTCGCCCCCGACGGCTCCGTCGCCGAGGGCTCCCGCTACGGCCTCGGCATCGCCGACTTCGGCGGCTGGATCGGCCACAACGGCTCGCTCCCCGGCTACCAGTCCCACATGGTCCGGCACCCGGACACCGGGGTCACGCTCGTCGTGTGGGCGAACCTTTCGCCAGCGGTCGACGGCTCCTCCCCCGCCGACGCGATCGCCGCGGCGGTCAAGGACGCGATCGCCGCGACGTACGCGGATTGAGCTTCGGTGCCCCCGGAGAGACTCGAACTCCCAACCGTTTCCTTAGGACGGAACTGCTCTTCCATTGAGCTACGGAGGCGTGGCGCGTCGAGTCTAGCCGGGGGCCCGCGCCGCACCCTCCGTCGCGTCGCGGGCATTCGATGCGACACGCCGGTCAAAACCCTCGAAAGTCCGCGACTCGCGGGGTGCGGATGCGGGTGCGGGCGAGGGTCAGGCGGCGGGGGCGAGGAACTCCTCCCACGCCGGCTGCGCGCGCTCGACGCCGCGGACGAGCCAGTGGGAGCCGTGCGGCGCCTTCGGCCGGACACGGAGCTTCCAGCCCATCTCGCCGGGCGTCCGGTCGCCCTTGATGTTGTTGCAGCGCAAGCAGCACGCGACGAGGTTCTCCCACGTGTCCGCCCCGCCGCGCGAGCGCGGGACGATGTGATCGATCGTCGTCGCGGACCCCCCGCAGTAGCCGCAGCGCTGATCGTCGCGCCGCAGCACCCCGCGCCTGGAGACCGGCACCTGCCGGCCGCCCGGAATGCGCACGTAGTTCCGCAGGATGATGACCGACGGCATCGCCCACGCGTGCGTCGCCGAGCGCACGAGCGTCGACTCGTCGGCGGCGAGGATCGCCGCCTTCTGGTTCATGACGAGCACGAGCGCGCGCTTGAAGGAGACGACGGCGAGCGGCTCGTAACCGGCGTTCAGCACCAGGGTGCGCATTCGGTTCCTCTCGATCCGGCCTGCATGGCACGCAGGTCATCGCTGCAGAAACACGAAAGGCACCGCTTCACAGCGGTGCCTTCGATCCGGACGCACGAATGGCCGTGCGCCGCCCCAGGGGTTGCGGTATCCGGAATTGCGCGCGCGCGTCCCTGGCGGGGGTGCGACGCTCGCTCGCGGCCACGGCTTCCTCCTGGAGAGCTTCCAAGGGCTTCAGGCTAAGCCACGCGGCCGCGCGGAGCCTGATGAGGCACGCCGTTGACGGGGTTGTTCACCGGATGTTATGCGGCCGGCGGCGCCGCCAGGGGCGCCTCCGCCGGCGCCTCGGCGGGCGCCTCCGCCTCCACGAAGACGTGCGCGGCGACCTCGTTCGGCAGCTCGACGCTGCGCCCCGTGCTCTCGACCTCGAACAGGACGTAGTGCTCCTCGAGCGTGAACGTGACGCGAGCCCCCGGCCGCACGCCCGCGTCCTTGAGCTGCTGGAGGAGCTCGGGCTCGAACTGCACGGGCTCGCCGAGGCGACGGATGACGCCCGTGACCGTGCCGCCGGTCTCGCGCAGCCGCTGGAGGACGCCGACGACGCCGTCCATGAAGTGCGGCGCCTTCGGCCCCCCGAGCTCGTCGAGGCCGGGAATCGGGTTGCCGTACGGCGATTCGTCGGGGTGTCCGAGCATCTCGTACAGGCGGCGCTCGACCTGCTCGCTCATGACGTGCTCCCAGCGGCACGCCTCGTCGTGGACGTACTCCCAGTCGAGCCCGATGACGTCCGCGAGGAGCCGCTCGGCGAGCCGGTGCTTGCGCATGACCTGCACGGCGCGCTGCCGGCCGATCGGCGTGAGCGCGAGATGCCGGTCGCCCTCGACGATGACGAGGCCGTCGCGCTCCATGCGGCTGATCGTCTGCGAGACGGTCGGGCCGGAATGCCCGAGGCGCTCCGAGATGCGGGCGCGCAGCGGGATGATGTGCTCCTCCTCGAGATCGAGGATCGTGCGCAGGTACATCTCGGTGGTGTCGACGAGATCGGTCACGGCGCCTCCAATCAACCCGAGGTCAAGCCTACCGACGCCCGGCTCCTAGAATCGCCTGGTGCCGAGCATCGAGATCCCCGCGTCCCTTCGACCCGTCGACGGCCGATTCGGCTGCGGACCCTCGAAGGTCCGACCCGAGCAGCTCGAGCACCTCGAGCGGCACGCCGGGATCCTCGGGACCTCCCACCGGCAGGCGCCCATCAAAGACCTCGTCGGGCGCGTGCGCTCGGGACTCGCCGACCTGTTCGGCGCTCCCGACGGCTACGAGATCGTCCTCGGCAACGGCGGCTCGACCGCGTTCTGGGACGCCGCCGCATTCGGGCTCATCGAGCGCCGGTCGGCGCACCTGTCGTTCGGCGAGTTCGGCGCGAAGTTCGCGGCGGCGGCGCGCACACCGTGGCTCGACGCCCCGCACGTCACGAAGGCGGAGCCCGGCTCGCGCGCCGAGCTCGAGCCCGTCGAGGGCGCCGACCTCTACGCGTACCCGCACAACGAGACCTCCACGGGCGTCATGTCCCGCGTCGTGCGCGCCGCGGATCCGAATGCGCTCACGGTCGTCGACGCGACGAGCGCCGCGGGCGGCATCGCATTCGACCCGGCGGCGGTCGACGCCTACTACTTCGCGCCGCAGAAGAACTTCGCCTCCGACGGCGGCGTGTGGTTCGCGCTCGTCTCGCCCGCCGCGATCGAGCGGATCGAGCGGATCGCGGCGAGCGGGCGCTACATTCCGGAGTTCCTGTCGCTCAAGCTCGCGCTCGACAACTCGCGGCTGCAGCAGACGCTCAACACGCCCGCGGTCGCGACGCTCCTGCTCATGGAGGCGCAGCTCGACTGGATGCGCGAGCACGGCGGCCTCGCGTGGGCGGACGCGCGGACGCGGGAGTCCTCGAGCGCGCTCTACGAATGGGCGGAGCGCGTCGAGTACGCGACGCCGTTCGCCGCCGACCCGGCGCATCGCTCGCAAGTCGTCGTGACGATCGACTTCGACGAGCGCGTCGACGCGGGGGCGGTCGCGAAGACGCTTCGGGCGAACGGCATCGTCGACACGGAGCCGTACCGGAAGCTCGGTCGCAACCAGCTCCGGGTCGCGACGTTCGTCGGCATCGAGCCGTCCGACGTCCGCGCGCTCATCGCGTGCATCGAGTACGTCGTCGAGCGCCTCTAGCCCCGCGCCCCCGCGCCCCGCTCCGCGCCGCATTCGGTGCACCTTCCCACGCGCGGTGCACGCCGGGCGTGCACCCGACGGGGGAACGTGCACCTGAGGGGTCAGGACTCGGTGTCGGTGTCCTCGAGGTCGCCTTCGTCGATGACGTCCTCGAAGTCGTCGCCGAGGTCGTGCTCGTCGATCACGGCGATGTCGTCGTCCTCGTCGTCGAGGTCCTCGTCATCGTCCTCATCGTCCTCGTCGTCCTCGTCGTCCTCGTCGTCCTCGTCCTCGTCGTCTTCGTCGTCGTCATCGTCCTCGTCGGACTCGTCGTCCTCGTCGGACTCGTCGTCCTCGTCGTCCTCGTCGGACTCGTCGTCATCGTCGTCCGACTCGTCGTCGTCCTCGTCAACGTCCTCGTCCTCCTCCGAGTCCTCGTCCTCCTCCGAGTCCTCGTCGCTCGAAGCGCCCTCGTCATGGGCGGCGCCCTCGCCCCGCTCGGCCGCGAGCGCCGCCTGCTGCGCCTCCCATTCGGCGAGGCGCACCGACCACGGCACCCACTCCGGCGCGAGGAGCGCGCCCTCGCCCGGCAGGAGCCCGAGCTCGAGCACGCTCGGCGCCTCCCCCTCGAGCTCGGCGAGCGTGACGACCCACGACCACCCGCGGTAGCCGGACTGCGCCGACGCGAACACGACGTCGACCGTCCCGTCCTCGCGGGGCCGGTCCTCGACCCACTCGCCGATCGTCGCCGCCGGCGTGACCTCCTCGAGCGCGGCCCGGGCGAGCCCGGCGCGGGGCGAGCGCTCGACCGCGTCAGGCATCGAGCTCGTCGGCGACCTTGCGGAGCATCGCGGCGATCTTCGCACCGTGCGCGCGGTCCGGGTAGCGGCCGCGCTTGAGCCCGGCGCCGATCGAGTCGAGGAGCTTGACGAGATCCTCGACGATGATCGCCATGTCGTCCGCGGGCTTGCGCTGCGCGCGCACGACGCTCGGCGGCGCCTCGAGGACGCGCACCGACAGCGCCTGGGCGCCCTTGCGACCCTCGGCGATGCCGAACTCCAGTCGCGTGCCCGACTTGATGGTCACGCCCGACGGGACGGCGGAGGCGTGCAGGAAGACCTCCTGGCCCTCATCCGACTGGATGAAGCCGAAGCCCTTGTCCTCGTCGTAGAACTTGACCCTGCCCGTGGGCATATTCCACCGCTCCTTCGGAATGCGCGGACGGCGATCCGCGCGGGAATCCAGCCTAGCGGACGCGGGTATCCTGAGACCGTGGCGAAGTCTCCCGCGAAGACCTCCGATGCGGGGGACAACCCGTTCGACCGCGCGCTCGCCGCGATGCTCGTCGGCATCATCGTGCTCGTCGTCGTCGCATTCCTTCTCCTCATGATCGGCACGGCGGGCGGCTGGCTCGACGGGCCGCTCGCGAGCGCCGTCATCCTCGTGCCGTTCATCGGCCTGCCGCTCGCGATCGTCATCATGCTGACGCTCACGATCCGCGTCGCCGTGCGGCGCTCCCGGGAGAACCGCGCGAAGGGCTAGCGCGTCCGCGTGTAGCGCAAGTGCAGGTCGTCCTCGTCGCTGCGCAGGACGTGGGCGAGGCGGAATGCCGCGGGGAGCTCGAGGAGCGGACCGTGCGCGATGCGCGGGCCGTCTCCGGCGATGAGCCGCGGCGCGAGCGTCAGGCACAGCTCGTCGAGCGCGTCGGCGGCGACGACCGAGCCGAGGAACGTGGGGCCGCCCTCGCTCAGCACGTCGAGGATGCCGCGCTCGGCGAGCGCGGCGCGCAGGACGTGCGGGTCGAACTCCAGCTCGCCGCATTCGACGAGCTCGGCGACGTCCTCGAGCGCCTCCGCCTCGTCACGCGGCGCTGCCGCGATCGTCGCGACGATCGGGCGCACCGGGGCCTGCGTGAAGATCGGCGAGGCCGGGTCGAGGTCGAGGCTGCGCGTCGCGATGACGAACACCGGGTGATCCGGCAGCCCGTGCTCCCGCCGCCACGCGACCTGCTCGGCGTCGAGCCGCATCGCCGTGTAGCCCTCGATCCGGACGGTGCCGGCCGCCACGAGGACGGCGTCGGCGAGCCGCCGCAGGATGTCGAAGACGGCGCGGTCCGTGGCCGAGGAGAGCGTCCCGCTGCGGCCGTCGGGCCCCGTCGCCGAGCCGTCGAGCGTCGAGACGAAGTTCGCGCGCAACCACACGTCGCCGCGCTCGGTGCCGGGCCGTCCGTACAGCGCCGCGACGTCCTCCGGCGCGAGCGCGCGGCGCGCCTCCGGCGCGACGAGATCGATGCGGGGCTGCGTCTCGACCGCGTCGACCGTCATGCCCGCAGGGTAGCGTCCCCCGCCGGGGCGACGCCGATCAGTTCTGCCCCGCGTTGTGCCACACCCGCACCGGATCCCGCAGGCCGAGGATCGCCTCCGTCATCCGCACGGCGTCGACCGTCTCGCGGACGTCGTGGACGCGCACGATGCGGGCGCCGGCGATGACGCTCGCGACGACGGCCGCGACCGAACCGACGACGCGGTGGTGCTGCGCGCGATCGAGCGTCTCGCCGATGAAGTCCTTGTTCGAGAGCGCGACGAGCGTCGGGTAGCCGAGCGCGACGATCTCCGGGAGCCGCCGGACGAGTTCGAGGGAGTGGAGCGTGTTCTTGTTCAGGTCGTGCCCGGGGTCGATGACGATGCGGGACTCGGGGATCCCCGCGGCGCGGGCGCGCTCGACGAGACCGCGGAGGTGGATCGCGACCTCCCCGACGACGTCGCCGTACACGGGCTTCGGGGGCTCCGAGCGGGGCGGGTGGAGCGAGTGCGTCAGCACGATCGTCGCCTCGCTCCGGGCGACGACGCCCGCCATGCGCGGGTCCCACAGTCCGCTCGTGTCGTTGATGACGCCCGCGCCCGCCCGGATCGCGGTCTCGGCGACCGCCGCATTCGTCGTGTCGACGGAGACGACGACGTCGCTCGCCGCCGCGATCGCCTCGACGAGCGGGACGACCCGGTCGAGCTCCTCCGCCTCGGACACCTCCGGCCCGCGCCCGAACGGGACGCCGCCGACGTCGACCCAGTCGGCGCCGGCCTCGACCGCCCGGAGGCTCGCCTCGACGGCCCGATCGAGCGCGAATGTCGCGCCGCGGTCGTGGAACGAGTCGGGCGTGCGGTTGACGACCGCCATGACCGCGACGCGGCGCGCGAAATCGAACTCGCGCCGGCCGATCCGGCGCGCGCTCGCGTCGAGGAGCGGGATCGCGGGGTCGAGCGCCACGCCTCGAGCCTAGGACCCGACGTCCCAGCATCCGCTCGGGCGGCACTCGACGCGCGAGCAGTCAAGGACCTCCCCATTCCCAGGCTGCTCATAGTTGCCGTCCAGATACTGGGGCGCATGACTGGTCCACGCATCCTGGTCGTCGACGACGAGCCGAACATCCGAGACCTGCTCACGACGAGCCTGCGCTTCGCGGGATTCGCGGTCCGCGCTGTCGGGAACGGCGCCGCCGCGATCTCGGCGGTCATCGAGGAGGAGCCCGACCTCATCATCCTCGACGTCATGCTCCCGGACATGAACGGGTTCGGCGTGACGAAGCGCCTGCGCGCGTCCGGCTACACGTGCCCGATCCTCTTCCTCACCGCGAAGGACGAGACCGAGGACAAGATCACGGGCCTGACGGTCGGGGGCGACGACTACGTCACGAAGCCGTTCAGCCTGGACGAGATCGTCGCGCGCATCAAGGCGATCCTCCGCCGCACGATGCAGGAGGAGGACGACGCCGTCCTCCGCGTCGGCGAGCTCACGATGGACCAGGACACGCACGAGGTCACCGTCAACGGCACGCCCGTCGAGCTCTCCCCGACCGAGTTCAAGCTCCTGCGCTACCTCATGCTCAACCCGAACCGCGTCCTCTCGAAGTCGCAGATCCTCGACCACGTGTGGGAGTACGACTTCAACGGCGACGCCGGCATCGTCGAGAGCTACATCTCGTACCTGCGCCGGAAGATCGACGCGCACACCGAGGAGCCCGTCATCCAGACGAAGCGCGGCTTCGGCTACATGCTCAAGGCGAAGTAGCGGCGAGTGTGCGCATCCCGCTGCCCGCTCGGGCGTGCCGCGACGGAATGCGCACACTCGGGGTCGGCTCGAGGCCCCGGCGACTAGCCTGAACTCCTGATGTCCGGTTCACTCGCACGCCGCATCGCCGCGCGCTGGGACGCGATCTCGCTGCGGACGAAGATCACAGGCGTCACCGTGCTCCTGCTGACGGCGGGGCTCGTCGTCGCCGGGTTCGGCACGATGGCCGTGCTCCGCGGCTACCTGCTCGAGCAGGTCGACCGGCAGCTCGCCGCGGGTCTCGGCGTCGTGAGCCTCCCCGAGGGATTCGACCCGCGGGAGGCCGAGGACTACTTCGAGGCGCAGGCGTCGCCGTTCAACCCCTACTACCTCGCGCTCGTCGACGAGCGCGGCCTTCTCCGCTACGACAACCACCTCGGCGACCGGGACGAGCGGCCCAACTGGTCGCAGATCGACTTCGAATCGAATGCGGGCACGACGCGCATTCTCACGGTGCGCAGCGAGGACCGGTCGATCCAGTGGCGACTCCTGCTCTCCCCCGTCGTCGGGACGAACGACACGCTCGTCATCGGCGACGACCTCGACTCGGCGAATCAGACGGTCGCGCGATTCGGCGCCGTGTTCCTGTTCTTCGCGCTCACCGTCATCATCCTCGGCGGGGCGCTCACGCGGCTCCTCGCGACGACGACGTTCACGCCCTTGCGGCGGCTCGAGGAGCAGGCCGCGCGATTCGCGGACGGCGACTACAGCCAGCGCATGACGGGCGCGCCGCCGAACACCGAGGTCGGTCGCCTCACGCGTTCGCTCAACACGATGCTCGCGCGCATCGACAGCGCCCTCGACGACCGCACCCGGACGATCGAGCAGATGCGGCGATTCGTCGGCGACGCGAGCCACGAGCTGCGCACGCCGCTCGTCACCGTCCGCGGCTACGCCGAGCTCTACCGGATGGGGGCCCTCAGCCAGCCGGAGGACGTCGGCCAGGCGATGGAGCGCATCGAGAAGGAGGCGATCCGCATGGGCGAGCTCGTCGAGGACCTCCTCGTCCTCGCGCGGCTCGACGCCAACTCGCCGCTCGCCGACGGCCAGGCGGGGGGCGGCGGACTCCAGCTCGAGGAGGTCGACCTCCTGCCGCTCGCGCGCGACGCCGCGAGCGACGCGATGGCTGCGGCGCCGGATCGGACGGTGACCGTCATCGGGCTCGACAGCGAATGGCTCGGCGGGCCCATGCGCGAGGTGCGGCCCGCCGACACCGTGCCGAAGCCCGAGCACCCGGCCGAGCCGGCCGCGGCGGCTAGCCGGGCGGACGTCGAGCAGACGTCGACGCGCACCGGGACGTACCCGACGGGGCCGGTCGCGTTCGGGGCGGCGCTCGCCCGGCTCGTGCCCCGCCGCATCCGCCGCGCGCAGCAGGTCGACGAGCCCGCGGAGCCGCCGCTCCCCGAGCCGCCGCCGGAGCACAAGGCCGTCGTCCTCGCCGAGGAGAACAAGATCCGGCAGGTCATCGCGAACCTCGTCGGCAACGCGCTGCGATTCTCCCCCGAGGGCAGTCCGCTCGAGATCGGCGTCGGCATCGCGCCGGACGGGCGCCGCGCCGTCGTCGCCGTCATCGACCACGGCGAGGGCGTCCCGCCGCAGATCCGCGACAAGATCTTCCAGCGCTTCTGGCGTGCCGACACCTCGCGCGCGAGGGAGACCGGCGGCTCGGGCCTCGGGCTCGCGATCGTCGCCGCGATCGTCCAGGCGCATCGCGGCTCGGTCGACGTCGTCGACACCCCGGACGGCGGGGCGACGTTCCGCGTGTGGCTCCCGCTCGCCCCGTCGCAGGCGCGGTCGACGTTCGAGCCGCCGTCGCCGGCGATCTGAGGGGAGCGGCGGGAGCCTGAGCGGGAATGCGGAAGCGGGCGGCTCCCCGAGGGGAACCGCCCGCTTCTCGCTGGTCTGCGCTTCGACTCGCCTTCGGCTCGCTCAGCGTCCGACCTTCAGGTGAGCCCTCCTGCGGAAGCCTCGCCTCCGGTCAGAAGTCCATGCCGGCGCCGGGGTCGGCGGGCGCGGGCGCGTGCTTCTCCGGCTTGTCGGCGACGACGGCCTCGGTCGTGAGGAAGAGGCCGGCGATCGAAGCCGCATTCTGCAGCGCCGAGCGCGTGACCTTGACCGGGTCGTTGATGCCCGCGGCGAGCATGTCGCCGTACTCGCCGGTCGCGGCGTTGAGGCCGTGGCCGGTCGGGAGGTTGCGGACGCGGTCGACGACGACGCCCGGCTCGAGACCCGCGTTGAGCGCGATCTGCTTGAGCGGCGCCTCCACCGCGACCTTGACGATGTTCGCGCCGGTCGCCTCGTCGCCCTCGAGCTGCAGCGTCTCGAACGCCGACTTCGAGGCCTGGATGAGCGCGACGCCACCACCGGCGACGATGCCCTCCTCGACCGCCGCCTTCGCGTTGCGGACGGCGTCCTCGATGCGGTGCTTGCGCTCCTTGAGCTCGACCTCGGTCGCCGCGCCCGCCTTGATGACGGCGACGCCGCCGGCGAGCTTGGCGAGGCGCTCCTGGAGCTTCTCGCGGTCGTAGTCGGAGTCGGTGTTCTCGATCTCCTGGCGGATCTGCTTCACGCGGCCGGCGATCTGGTCCGGGTCACCGGCACCCTCGACGATCGTCGTCTCGTCCTTCGTGATGACGACCTTGCGCGCGCGGCCGAGCAGGTCGAGCGTCGCGTTCTCGAGCTTGAGGCCGACCTCCTCGGAGATGACCTGGCCGCCCGTGAGGATCGCGATGTCCTGGAGCATCGCCTTGCGGCGGTCGCCGAAGCCGGGCGCCTTGACGGCGACCGACTTGAAGATGCCGCGGATCTTGTTGACGACGAGCGTCGCGAGGGCCTCGCCCTCGACGTCCTCGGCGATGATGAGGAGCTGCTTGCCGGCCTGGATGACCTTGTCGACGATCGGGAGCAGGTCCTTGATCGCCGAGATCTTCGAGTTGACGATGAGGATGTACGGGTCCTCGAAGACCGCCTCCTGGCGCTCCGGGTCCGTGACGAAGTACGCCGACAGGAAGCCCTTGTCGAAGCGCATGCCCTCGGTGAGCTCGAGCTCGGTGCCGAAGGTGTTCGACTCCTCGACGGTGACGACGCCCTCCTTGCCGACCTTGTCGATCGCCTCGGCGATGAGCGCGCCGATCTCGGGGTCGGCGGCGGAGATCGACGCGGTCGCGGCGATCTCCTCCTTCGTCTCGACCTCCTTGGCCTGGGCGACGAGCGCCTCGACGACCGCCGCGGAGGCCTTCTCGATGCCGCGCTTGAGCGCGATCGGGTCGGCGCCGGCGGCGACGTTCCGGAGGCCCTCGCGGACGAGCGCCTGGGCGAGGACGACCGAGGTCGTCGTGCCGTCACCGGCGACGTCGTCGGTCTTCTTCGCGACCTCCTTGACGAGCTCGGCACCGATCTTCTCGTACGGGTCCTCGAGCTCGATCTCCTTCGCGATGGAGACACCGTCGTTGGTGATCGTGGGCGCGCCCCACTTCTTCTCCAGGACGACGTTGCGGCCGCGCGGGCCGAGCGTGACCTTCACGGCGTCGGCGAGCGTGTTGAGGCCGCGCTCGAGGCCGCGCCGGGCCTCCTCGTCGAAAGCAATGATCTTTGCCATGTGAGTTTCTCGTCCCTCCCGGACGTCGAACGATTCTCTTGGCACTCGAAACCGTCGAGTGCCAGCCTCGACGTTAGCACTCGGCCAGTGCGAGTGCAATCGGGCGGGCCTACTCGGCCGGGGCCTCCTCGACGGGCGCCTCGTCCGCCGGTCCCTCCTCGGCCGGCGGCTCCGGCGCGGGCACGAGCGGATGGTCCATGCCGAGCACGATCGTGAGCTTCGCGCCCGGATACGTCCCCTCCGGGACCTCCTGGATCTCGCCGACGCCGAGCGCCTGCACGAGGCCGCGCGCGACGTCCGCGTCCGCCGGATTCGAGTAGTAGACGACCGTGTCGAGGATGTCGCGATCGCCCGCGTTGGCGCGCGAGAGGATCGGCCAGCCGGCGGCGGCGAGCTCGTCCCCGATCGTGTTCTGCAGGCCGGAGACCGGGGTGCCGTTGATGACGATGATCGTGATCCCGCGGGCCGGGTCGATCTGCGCCGGGTCGGTGACGACCGGCGGCGGCGGGACGAATGTGCTCCCCGGGTCGGCGGTCGGAGCCTCGAGCCACGGGATGCCGAGATCGATGTCCATGACACGGCTCACGGCGAACAGGCCGGAGGCGACGAGGACGATGGTCGCGAGGAGCGCCCAGCCGAAGGCGATCCAGCCGCTGCCGCGACGTCGCGGACCGCGATGCGCCCCGACGCGACCCGGCTCGCTGAGCGGCGAGTCGAATCGGTCCTTGGGCATCGGCATACGGGGCGGTCCTCGAAATCCTCGGGCGGCGCGACGGCCGCGATCACCGGCGGAGGTCCCCCGGGTCCTCGATGTCGCCGCCCTTGCGATGCTCGCCGGCTGACGGCGTGCGGGCGGGGCACCGGATTGGATCGTATCGCACGGCCGCCGCGCGGCCGGTGAACGCGCCCAGGCGCTCGCGACCCAAGGGAAGTTAGGATTGCCTCACCTGAGCTTCACCTCCGGGTGCGCTCGCGCTCGCACCGAGATCGAAAGCCGCCATGCACTCACGTCACCGCGTCGCCGCCGCACTCACCGCATTCGCCGCCCTCCTCGTCACCGGATGCAGCGCCGCCGGCGCGACCGAGCAGCCGAGCACCGCCCCCGTGTCGAGCGGCCCCGTGGCGCCGCTCGCCGAAGTCGACGTGCCCGCCGACCCGCGGAGCATCGTCGGGCCGTCGACCGCGGTCCTCGCCGACACCGCGATCCCCGCGATCGACGGCGACTGGTCGCCCGAGCTCCCCGCGACCGTCACGTCGCGCGACCGCGGCGGCGACCGCGAGGTCGTCGTCGAGCGCGCCGACCGCATCGTCGCGATGGACATCGCCGGCTCGATCGCGTCGACGCTCGCCGGGCTCGGCCTCGCCGACCGGCTCGTCGGCCGCGACGTCTCGACGACGTTCCCCGGCACCGAAGCGCTCCCCGTCATCACGTCGAACGGCCACACCGTCAACAGCGAGGCGATCCTCGCGCTCCGGCCCGACCTCGTCATCACCGACGGGTCGATCGGGCCGCTCGACGTCGTCGAGCAGCTGCGCGACGCGGGCATCGCCGTCGTGTTCGTCGAGAACCTCTCGTCCTTCGAGGGCGTCGCCGAGCTCGCCCGACAGGTCGGCGCGGCGGTCGGCATGACCGAGGCGGGCGAGGCGCTCGCGACGCAGCTCTCGGCCTCGATCGACGCGAAGATCGCGGAGATCCGCTCGATCGTCCCGCCAGGCGATCCGCTGCGGATGGCGTTCCTCTACCTGCGCGGGAGCGCGGGCGTGTACTACCTGTTCGGTCGCGGCACCGGCGCGGACGCCCTCATCGAGGCGCTCGGCGGCATCGACGTCGCCGCCGAGATCGGGATCGAGGGCACGAAGCCGATGACCGACGAAGCGCTCATCGCCGCACAGCCGGAGCTCCTCCTCGTCATGACCGAGGGCCTCGAGAGCGTCGGCGGCGTCGAGGGGCTCATCGCGGCGCAGCCCGCGGTCGGCCTCACGCCGGCGGGCGAGCGCGCGCGATTCGTCGATATGGCGGACGCCGAGATCCTGAGCTTCGGCCCGCGCACGGCGGCCGTGCTCGACGCCCTCGCGCGGGCGATCTACGCACCCGCCGGCTAAGCCGTCAGCCCGACGGGCGCGGAGCGCGGCACGGGCTCGAACCGTGATCGCACAGCCCCCACGCACGGGAATGGCCGGGCCCTCGGGACCCGGCCATTCCGATGTCGAGCTCGACTACTCGATGCCCCGCCCGCGGACGAGGAGGACGGTCACGACGACCGCGACCGCGGCGAGCACGAGCGCGCCGAGGAGCCACCAGAGCCACGAGAGGTCCGGGCCCGCCGCCGGAGCCTCCTCGCCGCCGTCGGTCGCGACCGCCTCGGGCGTCGGCGAGCCGACGCAGTCGCTCGGCACCGAGATGACGAGCGTGACGGGATCCATCGCCTCGCCCTCGGGGTAGCTCGTGAGCGTGACGGCGCCCGCCGCCGTGAGCGTCGCCGGGACGCCCGAGAAGGTCAGGGTGTCGCCTTCGACGATCGGCTCGACGCCCGCGAAGTCGAGCGTCGCGTACTCGATTCCTTGCGCCTGGACGGGCTCGCCGTCGCGAGTCGTGCCCTGGACGTCGAGGAGGAGGACGCCCGTGCCGTCGCCGTCAAGGCGGATGACGGGGTTCGCGATCGTCGTGTCGAGGATGCCCTCATGGCCCGTGAACCGCACCGCCCCTTCGAACGACAGCTCGCCGCTCGCCGCCTCCGGGTCGAGCGAGCCGGTCCCGTGCCACGAGAAGCTCGGCGTCTCGTACTCGGCGCCGTCCGAGACGGTCCACTCGCCGTTCGCGATCGTGCCGCTGATGTAGCTGCGGAACGACTCCTTGAAGCCCCACTCGAGCGTCGCGTCCTCGACCGTGCACGCGCTCGCCGACAGGCGGTACGACGCGGCCTCGGCGATGTCGAGGACGATGCCTCGCGACACCGAGCCCTGGAACGTCAGCGTGTGCTGGCCGGTGAGGCCCGCGGGGAGTCGCCCCTTCCACGTCGCGACGCCGTTCGCGTCGGCGTTGACGACGCCGAGGAGCACGGGCTGCGAGTAGATGACGATGAGGATGCCCGTCTCGTTCGGCTGGAAGCCGTCCGCCCGGACCTCGATCTCGCCGCCCGCGCTCGGGAGCGCGTTGCCGACGATCGCGGCGCCCGTCGTCGCGGGCGGGGTCGGGGCCGGGGTGCGCGTCGTCGGCTCGGCGGCCGCGGCCGCCACGACGCCGACGACGCCGAGGCTCGAGCCGTTCGGGGCGCCGACGGTGAAGGTCACCGGGTCGAGCGCCGTGCCCGCGCCGTAGAAGCCCGCGAACGCCGTCGCTCCCGCGGCCGTGAGCGTCGCGGGGACACCGCTCCAGGTGATCGCGCCGCTTGCGTCGACCGACCTCGAGCCGCTCCCGATCGCGAGCGTCGCGAGCGTGATGCGCGATCCCCCGGAGACGACGGAGAGCGAGCCGCTCGCCCCCGACACCGTGATCACGGGATCGGTGAAGGCGAGGTCGAGCTCGCCGTGGTGCCCGGTGAACGCGACCGTGCCGCGGTAGCCGACCGTCCCGTTCCCGCTCGCGCGGTCGAACGCGTCAGCCGAGCCCTGCGGGAAGTGCACGAGCCCGCCCGAGTAGCCGGCGCCGCCGTACACGGAGACGGAGCCGTTCGCGATGGGCCCGGTGACGTAGCTGATGAAGCTCGACTTGATGCCCCACGAGAGGGCGCCGGCGGAGAGCTGCGGCGGCGCGGGCGGCGGCGTCACATTCACGGTCACGGCCGTCGATGTCGAGCCCGTCAGGCCCGAGGCGGCGGCGGGCACGAACTCGGCCGTGTAGGAGTGCGCACCGGCGGCGGGTGTCAGTGAATGCGCGGCGCTGCCGGTCACGACCGGGATGGTCGCGAGGACGGCTGCGCCGTCACGGAAGATGACGTGTCCCGTCGCCGACGCCGGGGAGACCGTGGCCGTGAGCGTGAGTCCGGTGCCAGCGGCGAGTTCGGCCGCGCTCGAGACGAGCGTCGTCGCCGTCGCCGTCGGCTCGGGCTCGGCGAAGGTCACCGGCACGAACTGGTCGAAGGCCCGGTTGTTCGCACCCGTGAAGGTGTGCATGAGGCGCGCGAAGACGCCGCACTGCTCCTCACCCGTCGCGAGGCACTCGTGGTCGCCGAACACGGCCGCCGTCGGCATCTCGACCTCGAACGTCCACCAGCCGTCCTCGACCGTCCCCGTTGCCGGCACCATGCCGCCGAACAGCGCAACCGGCGAGACGATCGCCTGCTTCGACGAGTCGCACTGCGAACCCGTAGCGCGGCCGCCCTCGGGGTCGACGCACCACATCAGGTACAGCCCGGTGTCCTTCAACCCGCCGCCGTCGTCGAACTGCGCCGGGAACGCCCCGGTGACCGTCACCGTGTCGTCCGCCGCGACGTCCGTCGACGGCGTCACCGTGATGCCCGCCGTCGGCTCGGGCTCGGCGAAGCTGATGGGGACGAAGCGCTCGTTGGCGGGCTGCACCCAGTTCGAATGCGAGCCGAGGGTGAACACGGCCATCGTGCCCCCGGCGAGGCGCTTGGCCTCGAGCTCGTCCTCGGTGACCGTCACGGTCCAGGTGAACGAACCGGTACCGTCCTCCGCCATCGTCCAAGCCGGCTGTCCGGGGAATCCGGCGCCGACGAGCGCCGACTTCGCGTTCGAGCGGTTCGCGGACCGCGTGTTGTCGGATGCGAGCGGCGTCCACTCGCCTTCGATGATCCAGCCGATCTGCGCGTAGATTCCCCCGGCGTTGATCTGGTAGCCGGAACCCTTGACGGTGAGCGTCGCACCCTCCGGATCGAGCCCCGTAGCCGCCGGCTCCACGGTGAGGGTCGCGGTCGCCGTCGAGGTGGCGGAGAGCGCGCCGAACGCCGCGGTCGACTCGTGTGGGGCGGTGCTCTCGACGGGTTCTGGTGCGTCGACTGGTGCGGGGGTCTCGGCCGCGGGCGACTCCGCAGGCTCCGGCGTCGCCTCCGGACCCGGCTCCTCGGCCGGCGCGGTCGTCTCGCTCGGCTCAGCGGGGCCGGATTCGGCGGAGTCGGTCTCCGTCGGCGTGGTTGCCGGCGTCTCGCTCGATTCGACGGGTGCGGGCGGGGCCTCCTCCGCGGCCGCCGGTGTCGCGAGGAATGCGCCGCTCGCGACGAGCGTGAACGCGGCGAGCACCGCGGTGAGACGGCGGGCGCGCGAGGGCAGGGCGAAGGGTGTGCTCATGCGTGAGTTGCTCCTGACGAGGGGCGGGGAACGCGGCGCCTGAGGCCGCCGAGCTTAGGTAAGCCTTAGCTCAGAAGGAGCCTAGGGCGCGGGAGCGCGGCTGTCAAAAAATTGGTAAGGCTTGCCTAAGAAGCGGAACCTAGGAGAGGGGCTCGGCCTCGACGATCGCCGAGGGCCGGTACATCGAGCGGTGCGGGATGCCCGCCTCGACGTACGGCTCGCCGAACGGCTCGAACGCGAAACGCTCGTACAGCCCGACGACGTACTCCTGGGCATGGAGCACCGCGGCCTCGCCCCCGAGCTCCTCCACGGCGCGCTCCATGAGCCGCCGCGCGAGCCCCTCGCCCCGCCGGTCGGCGCGCACGGCGACCCGGCCGATGACGCGATGGGCGTCCCGGTGCTCGGGCTCGGCATTCCACAGCATCCGCAGGTAGGCGGCGCAGCCGCGTTCGTCCGCGATCCACAGGTGGAGCGTCCCGGGCTCGTCATCGCGCCCGTCCATCTCCTCGTCGTCGGCCTTCTGCTCCCACATGAAGACGTCGCACCGGAGTTTGAGGAACGAATACAGCTCGTCGAGCGTTAGATCGTTCCAGGACTTGACGACGACCCCGGTCACGGACCGAGTCTACGAGCGAGGCATGGAGGCTTCACATGGCGTACCAGGTGTTCAAGTCGGACGAGGAATGGCGCGAGATCCTCGGTCCCGAGCGGTTCGCGATCCTGCGACAGGCGGCGACCGAGCGGCCGTGGACCGGCGAGCTCCTCGACGAGCACCGCGCGGGCACGTACTCGTGCGGCGCGTGCGGCGCCGTCCTCTTCACCGCCGACACGAAGTTCGACTCGCATTGCGGGTGGCCGAGCTTCTACGAGGCGATCGATCCGAACGCGGTCGAGCTCCGCGAGGACCGGAGCTTCGGGATGGTGCGCACGGAAGTGCTGTGCGCGAACTGCGGCTCGCACCTCGGCCACGTGTTCCCGGACGCGCCCCAGACGCCGACGGGCGACCGGTACTGCATGAATTCGCTCGCGCTGAAGTTCACGCCGGCCGAGTGAACGGCGGGCGTCCGCGTCGGTACGATCGATGTGCGCCCTTGTAGCTCAGCTGGCCAGAGCAGCTGTCTTGTAAACAGCAGGTCGCCGGTTCGAATCCGGCCGGGGGCTCGAATCAGCCGGCCGGCGTCGGCGTCGGGGTCGGCGTCTCGGTGGGCTGCTCGTACACGTCACCGGCGAGCATCGACTGCAGGAACGCCTTGAAGACCTCGACGTCGGTGATCGAACCCGAGTAGCGCACGCCGTTGACGTAGATCGTCGGCGTGCCCGTGAACCCGCCGATCTGCGGGCCGTTCGCGGCGACGTCGGCGGCGAGCTGCGGATGCTCGTTGTTGCGCGCGCGCGTCGTCGCGTCCCGCACCCAGTTCTGGAACTTCCGGTCGCGGATGCACGACTCGACCTCGCCGGACGTCGCGCCCGCCTGGTTCGCGAACTCGACGAGCTCGGCGTCGTCGAGCCCGCCCGTCCCCGGCGCCGGCTGGTTCTCGAAGAGCAGTCGCGTCAGATCCCACACCGCCTCGGGCTGCGCGTCCGCGGCGCACGCGATCGCGTTCGCCGCACGCGTCGAGTACTTCGTCCCGAGGAAGTTGTTGTCGAGGATCGACACTGGGAAGATCTCGACCGAACCGGCGCCGGACTCGATGAGCGTGCCGATGTAGTCCGCGTTCGTCAGCTCGAACTCCTGGCAGTGCGGGCACCCGAAGTCCATGTAGACCTGGATCGCCAGGTCGGCGTCGGACGTGTTCGGCACGGGCTCCTCACCCGCGGCGAGACCCGCCGTGCGGTGCACCTCGAACCCGGGCTCGATGAGGATGCCGTCGCTCGCCATGTTGCGCGGGCCAGGGCCCGCTGGACGCACCGAGTTGACGAGCACGAGCGCGACGATGACGACGACGGCGAGGACCGCGACGATGATGCCGCCCTGGAGGAGGATCTTGTTGCGGCGCTCCTTGCGCTTGGCCTCCTCGCGGAGCCGGCGGGCCTCCTCGCGCGCCTGCTCGCGGCGCTCGTTCTTGGTGAGTCTCTCGCTCACGGCCGCCCTCTCGTTCGTCCGACAACCACGACAGTCTATTCAGCGAATGCTATGGAAGGGCTGGCAGGGCGCGCGCGGGGCGACGGCTCGCGGCGCGCGAATCCCGTGGAATACTGAGTCCCGGCGCCAGCGACGGCGCTTTCATCCATTCACGACGGATCGTCCGGCACGTACCTGCCGGTGAAGGAGAAGAACGACCATGGCTACCGTCACGTTCGACAAGGCCACCCGGCTGTACCCGGGCAGCACCCGCCCCGCGGTCGACAAGATCGATCTCGAGGTCGCCGACGGCGAGTTCCTCGTCCTCGTCGGCCCCTCCGGCTGCGGCAAGTCCACGCTCCTGCGCATGGTGGCCGGCCTGG